>RCUP01002352.1_pt1 | contig 10019 bp, 6 predicted proteins | sample 2166341 | NCBI WGS metagenome assembly RCUP01 (sample SAMN09932325, study PRJNA488358) | compost metagenome | isolation source: compost soil in succinonitrile-enriched | place: Germany: Experimental Botanical Garden | reverse complement strand
CCTTTTAGTCCGGCTTCGAACCCGTTTGGCACCAGGTTTGTGAATCCGGTTGGCCATAATGCGCAACTGCTTGCGATCCAGAAAAACTTAATCAACACCAAGCCGGAGGCTGTTATTCTGGATTCCCTGATGGATCAATCTCCGCTGATGGATTCTACGATGTTTTTCATGCTGAACTCAACAACGCTCAGTAATCCAAACAAAATAACTATTCTGCTTAGACAGGGAAATCTCAGCAACCCGGTGTTGACTACTTTTATCGCCAAATTCGGACCATCTCCTTTAATAACAATTGGTTTCAATCCTGTTTCGGTTATTCAGCAGCAAAGTTATCTTTCGGATGAGGTATTGAGTGCTGTTTTGCCGAAGGTAACCAATCGCTGGAGCGGGGAACTTCTTGAAGCAATGTTCTTGAAAAACGAATACCTGTCTGATCCCGTTTTACAGGAATTTACAGGAACAGGAGTCGGGTATTTTAACTCCGCGTTATTCACCAAAATTCTGTCGAAACAACCGCAATTTTCGGAGACTGTTATTGAAAAAATCATCAAATCCCGCTATTTGATTCCGGCCGATCTGAGTACGATTTTGAAGAATCAGGTCATTTCGGAAGCGAATTATTCCACCCTGATCGGAAATAGTGCGGTACTGAACAATACGATTGTGGAAATCATTGAAAGCGGAGGTAAATATCCGACAGCAGGTGTTTTTGACAAATTAATGACCCGCACACCGGCTTTTACGGAAGCTGAAATGGAACGCATTATTGAAGTGACGGACCGGGATATCGAACCTGCTGTACTGACCGGATTGATTAGTAAGTATGGACTCAAACCCTTTTTAGTCGATTTTGTATTCAGAGGAAATCCATTGGACGTTTTCTGCCCGAATCCGACTTTAAGTAACTGGGATTATATCGAGACGAAAACTTCTTACGAATATTACGAAGCAGATTATCGCGGAACGTCTAACGGGAAAGCCTACAAAACATTGATGTCTCTGGAAGATATTCCGGGAAGAACTGTTTCATTCAGTGATGGACCGACAAAAACCATTTCTTCATTGCGTTTGAAACACGAACCTTCCTGGCAGGTATTCAGTGTCACCAATACATCCACACATTTGCCTACAGCGAAAGATGAAAAGCAGTTTTTCTATCTTTTTGACCTGAAAAACCGCTACGACCGCTATTGGTATAATTACGATATTCAGGAAGTAAACGGAGAAACGACACCTTTTGATTATGTTTTGCTGAACAATGATTTGGATACTGTAATGTTTAATATGCGCTGGGATTGTGAGTATATAGATGCTTATCTGGCTCAGGCACCCGTACTTCCCAAATACGACGGAATGGCAAAAAGCCGTCAGTATGCGATGCGAACCACGCCTTTCCAGCAGATGCATGTAACCAAAAATCAACGGGACGCAAAGGAATTGCGCAAAAGTGAGTATTATTTCTACGATTCCCGCTGGGTGGTAGATCAATATTCCAGAAATGAAACGGCGCTATACAACGGCCCATCCTGTCCGCCAACGGGAACTCCACCGGTGAATCCGGTGAGTTGTGCATCCTGTGTGCGCTGGAAGTATGGAACAGAAGCTGATTTTCTGGCACAATTGCCTTTCAATTACTGTTTGTGGAAAGATCCGGTAATCGGTTATTTTGCCTGTCCGTCTTCAGTTAATTATGCCGCATGTAATAACGGAGTCGTTCTGGTTGATTGCAACCCGACTATTCCGGTGGAACAGGAAGAAGGAGGCCCTGCACAAATGATCATTTTGACAGACGCATTGAAAAAAACCTTGCAGCTGCGTTCGGTGGTGATTCAGGTTGATACGGTTCAAGGACTGCCATCAAAGGAATTTAACAAGTTTCGCTTTGATCGAAAAAACACGCTGATTGCAGATTTCTATATGCGATATGACGGTACGGATGATCAGAATTTCATTCGTCCTTTCAAAATGCTCTATCCTTTTGATACACTTGTAACGACGAAGGTACACAAGCGCAATCAGCACATGCAGCCCGCTTTGATTTCGAACAGCGTTGGTTTGTTGACTAAATTCTATTACAACACAACGGTTAACAAATGGAATGTCAATACGAGCTGTACGAATCCTGCGTATAGCTTCAATTACAATTATTCCTCGGTAGATATGCGCAATATCGGACTTCCGGTGCGTGTTACGGTTGGTTATCTGCGTTCGGATTCCTTATCGACGACTTTTGAATATACCAACGACGGCCAGGTGAAGAAAATGAAGACTTCTTCCGGACATACCATGGAATATGCTTTTGATGGATTTAATCGTTTAACGCGTGTGACGGAAAATGAGGGGCGTTTGCTTTCCAAAAATGAATACCAGTTGTGGAAACACGGTTTCGGTAAATCTTTTGAGGAACGCACAAGAGAAAACTACGTGTATTCGGTCTTGTATCAGCATGAAACAGACACATTGGACAACCGTGAATTCCAAAAAGCCTTCCTGGATCCGCTGGGGAGAACAGCCGGAGTGGTGCGTGCTTACCGCGGAGAAGGAAATGTGCAAATTTCGAGTGGTTCCATTGGATACGACAATTGGGGAAGAGCAAAACTACAACGGAAATCTTCTTTGTATACGGATCAAAATCCGGTGACAGCGCTCAACCCGATTTTGTATCAATACAACTCCGGATCAGCGTTGTATTATGAAACAAAATTCGATCACGATCCGGCTTCACTGGATACGCGGATTTCGGATCCGGGAATTGCGATTTCCGATCCGCAAAATCACGTGATTCGCAAACAGACCTGGATTGCAAACAGTATTTACATGTCGTGTGAACTGGGCTTAAGTGGTGCGGAACTGAAATTAATCATGAATTCAGGAGCTACCGGAGCGTTTCGCTTTTTGCGTGCATCGGTGAAAGATCAGGACGGAAAAGAAACCATTACGTACACGAATGCCTTCGGACAAACGGTAGCAACCTTGTCGTGGAGCAATATTGCCGAAAAAGTCGTGACTTTGTATGTGTACGATTCCTACGGAAACTTGTCGAAAACGATCAATGCACGCCGCCAGAATACGGATTACCAATACAACCTCATGGGGCAGCTGATTCGTGAAACAAATGTGGATGGTGGTGAAAAGCGCTATATCTACAACAAACACGGAAAAATCAGTGGAATTCAGGATCAGGTAGACCGGGCGCAATTCAATGAATACAATATGCTGATGCCGCGTTTCCGGAAGTTTGAATACGATATCTACGGAAACCTGCGAACGCAGGCTTTGGTGAAAAATTTATATCACATTAACCCCTTCTGTTTCGAGAACAAAACAGTTGGTTCGTGGGGCAATCCATATACCGATTCACAAGGGCATTTGCATTATTTCGAATACGTGTTTTCTAACCGCATGACGCAGGATTGGCTCAATGATTACAAAACAATCGATCCGGTGAATTGGGGACCAATGGCTACATCCGGGCTTCCGGCTGTGGGAGGTGCGGCAACGGTAACGTATGAAAAGACCATGAGTTACGGAACTGATCAGAACTCACCCTCAACCTTGGGGAAACTGATCGAATCTTATTCCTGCGGACCTACGGGAGTTGCCATTCAAAAGATTACGTATGCTTACAACTCTGAAGATTTACTGGCTTCACAGGTGATCTTACAGCATCCAACAAATGTGAATACCAACGATCAGTACTTGGTAAAAGCAACGATTCACTACCCGAAATACAACCTGAGAGGCTCACTTTTGGAGGAAAAACTGGATTTGGGCAGTGATGGTTCTACGGAAATGAAGTATTTCTATGCGTATGATGAATTGAACCGTTTGAAAGAAGTAAGTGCCGTGCAGGCAGATGTAGCGCTTGCGAATGCAACGAAAATGGTCGATTACAAATACGACGATGCGCTTGGATTGGTAGTGGGTAAACGTTACTACGTCAATGATTTTTCGGATAACCTGTTCGCTCATCAAAAGATTTCCTACGTTTATGACAATCGTAACCGACTCACACAAATCGGAAGTGAGTTGTTTAATGAATGGTTGTACTACGACAATACCCAGATTCCGGTCTACAACAATCAGACTTCCGTAAACCAGTCGGATGCTTATAACGGCAATGTGAAAGGAACCAAGGTGAAATACCATTTTGCCGGAACAACCAACAGTTCCATTCCGTATTTTTCCAAAGAAACTATTTATGGTTACCAATATGATGGCTTGAACCGCTTGGTTGCTGCAGATGCTTTGGTAGGTGACTTTATTGATGCGCAGTTTGCCAATCCATTGAATTTGGATGCGGACCAATCGTACCTGATCGGTGATGAAAAGTACAGCTACGACAAGATCGGGAACCTCATCACGTTGTTGCGCAAGAAACCGGGAGCTTCCCCAAGTACGGGTGTGACGGTGGAAGATTTCGTGTATACCTACGCCAACGGCAACAACCGTTTGACGAAAGTAGCGGATCAAGCGACAACAACGAACCGCAATTACAGCTACGATGCAAACGGAAATCTCTTAACGGATGATTACCGCCACATTGATGCAACGGTTTACGGAAGAAGTTCCTATGCTTACAATATCACAAAGGGAACGGACCAGATTTCGTATTTATATGATGGCGCAGACCAGCGGATTTTCAAAAAAGTAGTAACTTCCATCCAAACCACGCAGGAGATGTACGTGAAAGATGCTTTGGGCAGGGATTTGGCGATTCTGAAATTTGAACCGGGAGGTGTCACCAAAGAATTCTATGTTTATGGAAATGAACGCGTGGCACTCATTGTTCCGAATACACTTGGAACGACACCTTCTTTGATTCAGCATAATGAAGCTACTTACTTCTTGACGGATCATTTGGGCAATACGCGTGTGGCGTATATGCCCACACCAACTTCTAATCCGTATATCATCAATGCAGTGGATTATTATCCGTATGGAAAGGTTTTGCGGGAATACGATAATGGTGCGGGCGATCGTTATTTGAGTACACAGCATGAGCGGGATAAGGAAACCGGATTGGATTATCGTGGAGCGAGGTATTATGATAGTGATGTGGCGAGGTTTTTGTCATTAGATCCTTTAGCTGCAAAGTATCCGATGCTTTCAGCATATAATTACGTTGGAGGTAATCCTGTTGTTTTCATCGATCCTGATGGAAAAAGAATCGTATATTCTGGAGATGTGAGCCGAGAAGATAAAAAACAAATAAAGAGAGAAATAAGACATTTGCGTAGAGAGTCTGATACATATAATAAAATTTATAAGGATTTAAAGAGAACGAAAGATGTCTATACAATTACTACCGGAGATAAACCAGAATATGATGAAATTACACGAACCATTCATATCAATTTGAAATCAGATGTAAAAGGAGTCACGTTAGGGAATCGAATTGCACATGAAACAGGACATGCATGGAGGCAATTGATGGGACTTGATATAGCTAGAACAGCTTCACCATATAAAACGGGGTCGATAGAGGATCAGGTTTTTCAGTATAAAATCAAACATTCAAAGGAGTTTGAAGCAACTCATATTGAGAATGTTGTTCGTTCGGAAATGGGAGAAGACCTAAGAGAAGGGTTTGGGACTTTGGATGACTTTACGGTAAATGACGCCCAGAAAAACCCCGTTGGAGAACCTTTATTAGTGATGAAAAAGGCTTTATCTCTTCCCATCGGGAAAGATAGCAATTATGATTATCAGAATTCTTCAACAAATCATTATGAAAAAGCAAAAGAAAGGAAGCATAACGTCAATGAGATTAATGTAAATGTGTATGAAAATTATCAGAAATATAACTAAAGTTAACTTAGTTTGCGTGTCAACTATTTTATTCAGTTGTAGGACTTCTCCTACTCAAGTGATTTCATCCAATAATGATATTTCATTTTATGAAATATCTGAAAGTGAGTATTTGAAAGAAAGTACAAATACATGTTATAAGCAAATTGGTGATAGTGACCTAAGGATAAATGGAGATAAAGACTTGATTGTTTGTATTTCAGGTCAAGAGAATAAAACAGTTCATTATCGGATAAAAGATTCTACTTTATATGTTTCAACGTATAAAAGTAGGGATAGTCTTATTCTGGAATCAATCATTCAAAAAAAGTGGATAAATAAGGTGGTTTCTGATACTGATATTAAGGGGTTTTATCAGGTTGTTGCTAAGGATTATAATAGTCACGGATATCGAAAGCAGTTCAGTTATTACAAAAATTCAAAACTGCTTTCCCGGGTTATTTTTTCAGGAGTTCCATATTCAGATGAGGATTTGCCTAAATTTCAGGAAATTAAACCGTTGTTGGATGCTTTATATTTAATAACCAGCGATAAAACTGATTGAATATTTCCATCCAAACCACGCAGGAAATGGTTGTGAAAGATGCTTTGGGTAGAGTCCCGATTTCTATCGGGATGGCGATTCTGAAATTTGAACCGGGAGGTGTCACAGAAGAATTCTATGTTTACGGAAATGAACGGGTGGCACTCATTGTTCCGAATACACTAGGAACGACACCATCTCTGATTCAGCACAACGAAGCCACTTACTTCTTAACGGATCATTTGGGCAATACGCGTGTGGCTTATATGCCTACGCCAACTTCCAATCCGTATATTATCAATGCGGTGGATTATTATCCGTATGGAAAGGTTTTGCGGGAATATGATAATGGTGCGGGAGACAGGTATTTGAGTACGCAGCATGAGCGGGATAAGGAAACCGGATTGGATTATCGTGGAGCACGGTATTATGATAGCGATATCGCGCGGTTCTTGAGTTTGGATCCGTTGGCTGCTAAATATCCGATGCTTTCACCTTACAATTATGTAGCAGGGAATCCAATTATTTTCATCGATCCGGACGGAAGAGAAATTTGGATCATTAATGAATATTATGATGATAAAGGAATGATGCAAAAAGAAAGAGTTCGTTATTGTGATGGAATTCTTTACACAGAGAGTGGGGAAAGATATTCTGGAGATAATCAATATTTTCATAAAGTTGCACATGATCTGAAAGAATTATCCGAGTCTGGTCAAGATTTGAATGACAGAATTGTCGAGCTTCAAGAAAGTAAAAATATTCATGAAATTGGAATGCCATCATCTGGAGAGTATAATGGAGCAACTTCGAATGATAGAGACAAACGAAATAATGGAGAACCAACAGGCTCTACAGTTAGATATGACCCGGATAAGAGAAAAACAAGAGATGGTGATGATAGAGATCCAAGAGCAGGATTAGCTCATGAACTGTTAGGCCATTCGTATGATTATGATAAAGGGACAACTAGACAAGGAGAAACGTCAAATGGAATTCCACTTAATGAAGTCGACGCCGTAAATATCGAAAATAAAGCAAGAGTTAAAACGGGTGATAAGAAAAGAACTAAGTATGTAGGACTTGAAATTCCTGTTGAGTTATTAAATAAATAATTGTATAAGTATGAAATTGATTTTTTTAGCTGTAATTGCATCACTTAATGTGTCAAGCGATTTTGTTAGTAAAGTATTAAATAATTTTGATGAAAAAAGCTTTTTTGTTTCTATATCAATTAAACTTGAATCAAATGATTTCCCCCAAAAAATTGTAATTGAAAACGATGATTTGTATAGATATTTGAGTAAACAACAACAATTAAACACAAAGAAATACACCTCTTTGATTAGTAAAAAACTGATTCGGAATAAAGAACTTAAATTAAAGAGCTTGAATTCTGATTTTAAGGAAGTATTTGAATTTGAAGATATCAATGAAAATGCAAAGAAAGGGAAAGATCACTTTGTTAAAACATATTTTACAGAGTCAGGTGTAATAAAGGATGGAATTGAATTAAGGAAAAGACCCGCAATTATTCAAAAATTGTTTGAATTTGAGATGTTATGCTTGATTGATGATGAGACTGGATATCTCTATATTTCAAATAGATGATCATTTAGGCAATACACGTGTGGCGTATATACCCACACCAACGTCTAATCCGTATATTATCAATGCAGTGGATTATTATCCGTATGGAAAGGTTTTGCGGGAGTACGATAATGGTGCAGGAGACAGGTATTTGAGTACGCAGCATGAAAGAGACAGAGAAACCGGTTTGGATTATAGAGGAGCAAGGTATTATGATAGTGATGTGGCGAGGTTTTTGAGTTTGGATCCTTTGGCTGCAAAGTATCCGATGCTTTCCGCATACAATTATGTTGGTGGTAATCCTGTTATGCTAATCGATCCGGATGGAAGAGAAATCCGAAATTCAAAAGGAGAAGATATTTCAACGAAAAAACATGAAAAACAAACTCGTTGGACGGAAAATCATGTTCATTTGAATGAAGTATTTGGAGATGCAAATGGCTTTACTTCAGCTATAATACCTAAGTTGGGAGATATTAAATCAGTAACTCAAGATCAACATAATAAATGGCAATCCCAAGGTCGTTCGAATAGTTATATTATTTCAGCGAGTACTGTTACAAGTGCTAATATAAAGGGGGATGTTTTCGTTGATAAAAATAGACGAAAACCTGTTGGTAACAGAGGCAACCTTTGGGAGTTTGGCTGTCCAATGCTTTATAAAGTACAGGGTAGTGACCAACTTTATGCCCTCACTCCGATTCTTATGCAGAGAGAAAATACTCAAGAAGTTTCAAGTTTTGTTGAATTGCCATTTAACCATACAGATGCTCAATTTGGGGAACTCTTAAAAAGAATTAGCAGTCAGAAACTTATCGGGTGAATTAATGAAAAAAGGATATTCAAGTACTCGTGGATATGTGTTTGTGAATTATGGAGCTCCTCAAGTAGAAAGTATACTTGGGAAAGGGATTTCTTCATGGGATACTGATCAAGGAGAAGGGCCCGATGGCTGGATGTATAAGATATTAATTTATGGTTCAAAACCCTCAGAATATTATAGTTATGAATAAAAGAACAAGAAAAATTGTAACCGGATTTTATTTTGGTTGTACTGTTTGTATGGTGAATTCATTTTCATCTTTTGGACAAGGTCCAATTGGCTGGATCAATTATCTGAAGCAGGTACCTGAAAACATAATCTTTATGGATACAATCAAACAACAGAGTGGATGTACTTTGGATTTCAGAGATACTATAAATGCTATAACTCTTCAACAATACATATCAAAAGGAGGAGAATACAGTATTAATTACTTTGATTTTAAACCCTCTAACAGGAGTTTAGCTTTTAGCAATCGAATGGATTTTGATAGTTTGAATCGGATGAGGGTATATGGATATTCGATTGGAAGATCTCATTTGGGATATAACTACTTTGAAGACGGTCGTTTAGAATCTTATTCATATCTCACAGAAGATACTACAACATTGGAAAAAGCAGCAAAAGAATTCAGATATACAGAGGATTCTTATGTGATCGAATTTCATCCGAATGGTGTGATCAAGAAACATTACTTTTTTGTGGATGGTCCGCAAAAAGTGATCGAATATTGGCCTAACGGAAAGATGAAAAGCGAGTCCGAAATGCGGGTTCAATGGCAACTATACTGTGGAAGTTATGTTGAATACGATCAAAAGGGTAATTTGATTGTTAAGGGAAACTATGAGTTTATTTATTCGAGTATCCCCGAGCATAAGAAGACAGGAGTTTGGAAGTATTATGAAAACGGGAAATTGATTAAGAAGGAAAAGTATTGATTTTTGATTTGAAAAACCCGAATTGAACAACTTGAAAAAATGATAAAACTAACATTACTTATTGTATTGGTTTTTCTTGGAAAAGGTGATTTGTTATTGGATAAAGCATTATCAGATTTCAGAGATAACAGCTATTTTATATCTGTAAGGATAAATGTTAAGACCTTAAAGACAACCAAGCAATTTATTATAGAAAATGATGATTTGTACAGGTATTTGAAAAAGTATGAAAAGCTGAATACAGAAACGTATGCTTTTATGATGAAAAAGAAACTTGCTCATGGCAAGATGCTGAAATTGAAAAATTTAAATGCTGATTTTGTTGAGGTAGGGA
>RCUP01002350.1_pt1 | contig 10021 bp, 3 predicted proteins | sample 2166341 | NCBI WGS metagenome assembly RCUP01 (sample SAMN09932325, study PRJNA488358) | compost metagenome | isolation source: compost soil in succinonitrile-enriched | place: Germany: Experimental Botanical Garden | reverse complement strand
CGGGCCACACCGACCGCATCGATTTGTGTTCGCCAGGGAATCGCCAGTCCCGCCAGAATCACCGCCAGCACTGTGTAGAACAGCATTTTGCGCCGGCCCGGAACGGCTGCGCGGTGTTGCCACCAGTGATTCAATTCGCGCACCACCGGCATGGCGATAAACCAGGAGAGTTCGACCATGAACAGGATGATCCCCAGCAATTTGAAGAAAAACAGGTAGACCGCCAATGCGATCCCGAGGAACAGCACCAGCCGATACAGCCAGGTGATGATCGCGAACGTCACCAGCAGTCGACGCTGACCGGTCGGGAATGACTCTGGCCAGTCTTCCTGTAAACCCAACAGATTGCGTCGCAGCGTAACCCGCGCCAATGCGGAGGCGCGTTCATGCAGGTTGGGGAAGTCCAGCAGGTCGGAGAGGATGAAGTAACCGTCAAAACGCATGAACGGACTGGCATTGAGTGCCAACGACAACAGCCAACTGGTGGTCGCCAGATAGAGCAGGGCATTGCGCAGTGCACCCGGATCGCACAACGCCCAACCCAGGGTCGAGAGCCCGGCCAGGGACAGTTCGGTGACGATCCCGGCTGAAGCAATCGCCAGGCGTTGCCGTGAACGACTGAGCTTCCAACTCTCGCCGGTATCGGTGTAGAGCATTGGCCACAGCACCACGAACGCGATGCCCATGTGCCCGACTCGTAATCCCAGGCGCGTCGCGACCAGCGCATGTCCGAGTTCATGCAGGGTTTTGGCGACGATCAGCGCCAGAGCAAAGCTGAAAAGGCCTTCAGTGGAGAACGACTCGACCACGGCGTGGGTAAAGGTGTCCCATTGTTGCAAGACCAGAATCACCCCGATCAAACTCAGGCAAAACACCAACAGCCCGGTGAGCGGGTGAAACAGCCAGCCCAGCGCTCGGGCCAGATGTTGCAGCGGCTGTTGCGGGCGCAGCAGCGGTATGCGGAAAAACAGGTAATGGTGCAACCACCAGCGCCAGCTCAGCCAACTGCCTTCTTCACCTTTGGCCTGGAGCCGCGCCAATGCGGCTGGCCCGGCTCGGAGTAACTGGTGCTGTTCGAGGAACTGGCGGAAGTCGAGGATCTGTTCGACATCCGGCTTGAGAGCGGTGCGTTCGGCAATCTGCTGGCTGATTTGCCGGGGGGACTGACCCCAGCGCAGCAGGCACTCGAACTCCAGCCAGCCGATGCGGTAGAAACGGTTGATCACCGTGTCCTGAATGACCCAGGCCGGTTCACCGTTGCTGCCGTGGGCGGCCTCGCTCAGTCGTAAATCCTCACGCAGCGGCGGCAAGGGCAGGTCGGCCGGATCAAGCATTACCAGCCACTCCACGCCCGCAGCGTCGCCAGTGGTCGGCGCAGCAAGTAGTAACCGAGCATCACTCGCCCGCCATAGAGTTTGGCGGTGCCGTGCAGGCCGAGGCGTGCATGCTCCGGTGTGCCGTCGATACTCGCCAGCAGGCGATAAGCGACCACGCCCTCATCGCTGGGGCGTGCCTGGTAGCTGGTTTCGAGGATCTTGCCCTTGAGCGGGGTCAGCGGGTACGCAGTGAGGAACAACGTCACTTCGGCGCCCGGCTCCAGGGCGATGGCATCGGCGACGGCCAGCTGAATCAGCATCGCCGGTTGAGTCGGGTCGGCTACCTGCATGATGCGTTCGCCGGTGACTACCGGTTTGCCCAGCCAGTCATTGGGATCGCTGAACACCGCGACACCGCCCCGTGGCGCCAGCACTTTGGTGCGTTTGAGCTGGGCCTGCACCGCCGCCAGTTCGGCTCGGCGTTGCTGGGCTCGGCCCTCAAGCAGTGTCAGTTCGCTTTTGCTTTGCGGGTTGTCAAAGGCCCGTTGGCTGGCAGCCTGTAATTCGGCATCAGCCACGGCGACTTCCTTGCCCAGCACTTCGGCGCGGCTGCGCAGAGTGGTTTCGTCCAGCGAGAACAATGGCGTACCGGCGTCTACAGGTTGATTGGGGCGGACCTGAATTTTTTCGATCACCCCGTCGATGGGCGAACTGATGATCTGCGCCTGACGGGAGACGATTTCCGTGGGCGCCAATGCGGTTTGCCGAACCGGCAGCAAAAGCAGGGCGCCCAATACCAACAGGCCGAGCAACAATTGTCTGCGATTGAGACGCCAGCGATTGAAACGCCGACGCCGGGTCAATGCCGTCCAGCAGTAGCCCCAGGTGTTGACCAGACCTTTGAGGTGCTGCCACAAAACGGCTGGCGGTTCCTGATCCAGCAACAGGACCAGTATCCCCAGTCGCTGCTCGTCTCGGTCTTGCACCGGTACGCACCACAATCCTGACGGCCACCATTCACCCCAGCCTTCGGCAATATCCGCCGGCGGATTGCTGCTGTCCTGGGTCAGCCAGACCGGCTCGCCATCGGGTATCTGTGTAGTGACCCAACGACTGGCACGCCGTAGCCACACCAGATACGGCGAGTCTTCGCTGGGCCGGGACAGGCCGGACACGTTCACCAGTTCCAGGGACGATTCACGCTGGGCAAATACCAGCGCCTGATGGAAGGCGAGCAACGGATACAAATCATTGGCCATGCTGAACGCCAGGGCATTCAGCGAGTCGGCCGCCATCGCCTTGTCACGCAGGGCGTCGAGTTCGAGCAGCAGGTGAGGGTGGGGCAGGGGCTCGTTCATTGTCATGGCTGGAGACTGTTTTGCTGAGCATTGGTCTGCTGGGCATTGTCCTGGTTGAAGCGTGCCGTGCCGCTCATGCCGGCCATGAGGTCAGGGAATTTTTCATCGAGCTGCGCTTCCAGCTCGACAGTCTGGGCCACCGCATCGACCCGTGAATTGATCGCGCTGACGTGGGCCGGGTAGGTTTTGCCGGTTTCATGAATGCTCACCTGCAACGGCAAGCCCGGCTTGAGGGATTTCAGCAGGTTGGACGGAACGTTCAGGCGCACCTTCAAGGCGCCGTCACTGACCAGATCGAACAACGGCGTACCGGCCGTGACGGTCTGGTACGGTTTGACGTACACCTTGGCTACCCGCCCGGAAAACGGTGCAAGGACCTGGCAGTAGCCACTCTGAGCGACGCCCATGGCGCGGGCACCGTCGGCTTTCTGAACTTCGGTGTTGGCCATCGAGACCTCGATATCGCCGACGGCATTGAGCTGACGCAGCTGTTTTTTCGCCTCCAGGTTCTGTCTGGCCATGGCCAGTTCGGCGACGGCCACTTTGCTCCGGGCCTCGGCTTCGTTGCAGTTGAATCGGGCCAGAACCTCGGCTTTTTTCACCTGCTCGCCAAAACCGGTTTTCAGTTCACCCAGGGTCCCGCTCATCTGGCTCGATAAAGTGGTTTCCAGTTCAGCGGCAAGAAGGACGCGAATGGCGCTCGCGCTTTCCAGCGATGGGGCCGATGGCGTGTCATCGGCGTTGACGGGCAGGATCAGGCAGGCCAACAACAGGGCCCCTACACGGGACTCAAGGGCGGTTTTGCGCATTCGGCATTCCTTGCTGAGTGATGAGCAGACGTTGTTGTTCTTGTTCGTTCAAGGTGCGCTGGATTTCCCGGGACAGGGTCTTGATGTCGTGTTTCGAGATTTCAGTCGGCAGGACGTCCAGGCCTACGGAGTTGTACAAGCGTCCCCACGCGGCCTGTGCACTGGAGAACGCCGCTTCACGCTGATAACGCGACAGCAGGAAGCGACCTTCGGAGCGAATCACTTCCAGTTCTGAACCCAAGGCCCCGGTTTTTGCTGCCTGGGCGTAATCGAGCAGGCTGCGATCGACCCGCAGACTGTCCTCCGCGAACGCTACTTCCTGACGCGCCAATTGATAACGCAGCGTACCGACCCGTACCTGAGTCAGGATCGCCATGGACAGTGCGACGCGTCGGGTATCGTCGGTTTCGCTCTGGGATTTTTCCGCCGCGTTGAGTGACGGCAATTGCAGCAAGCGCAACAGGTTCATCGACACTTGCAGACCGGTGCCCATCCAGTCGCTGTTGTAGAGGTATTTGTTGGAGTCGTACTTGTAGCCGAAGTCGACGCTGACGTTCGGCCATAGCTGCGCCTTGGCGATGTCCAGGTCTTTCTGGTTGACCCGTTTGCGATACCACTCTTCCATGATTTCCGGGCGATGTTCCATGGACAGCTGTTCCAGCTGCGCCATGCTTTGTCGCACTTCCGGCAACGGCGGATCAGGCATGTCGGCCAGGACCATTTTCGAACCCGGTGGCAGCGACATCAGCGCGGCGAGTTCGGCCTGGGCAAATTCCAGATCCTGGCGGCGCACTGTCAGCAAATAGATCGAATCCAGCAACGCGCGTTGGTAGGCGAGGATTTCCTGACGAGGCAACAGGCCGCGTTGCTCAGCTTCACGGGCCGAGGTCAGTGCGGTGTGGGTACGCATCAACAGCTTGTCCACTTCCGGCATCAGCCGTTGCGCACCGAGGGCGCGCCAGTAGGCGTTACGCACGTCTTGCAGAACGTTTTGCGCGACTTTGCGCCGACGCTCTTCCGCCATCAGGATCTGATCGGATTTTTGCTGGGTCCGGTAATAAGCCACGCCGAAATCCAGCAGGCTCCAGCTCAGGCCCAGGCCATACAGTTCGCGATAGCGCTCTTCGGAGGTCGATGGCCGCAAGCTGACCTGGCGGTCTTCGATGCCGATCGACGTGCCGCCGGAGTCATTGTTGCGCCCGGCGTACCCGGCCGAGGCGACCAGTCGTGGCAGCATTTCATGACTGGACACGTCACGCAGATCCGACGCCAGCGCGCTTTCCATCAGTTTGAGTCGATAGTCGAGGTTGTATTTCAGCGCCCGGGCGGCGGCTTCGTAAAACGTGATCGGCGCGGTGACGGGTTCCTGGCCGGAATACATGCGTGACTGGTCGGCAATGATGCGCTGACGGTTTTCTTCGTCGGTGGAGGGCTTGGGCTCCAGCGATGAGCAAGCGCTGAGCAGCACAGCAGAGGCGAGGGCGGTACTGAGAAACCTGGTCGCGTTTTTCCGCATGTTCAGTCCTTTGTTTTCTTGGAAATTATTCGGGTCGAGCACTTCAATTTCCCCGTCCGCCTGGTCGCAGGCGTTCGGCGGCATTGCGCAACTGGGCGCTGAAACCCCGTGGCGCCGGACGCTGCTCGTGGCTTGCTTGAGTCTGTGCCGGGCCACGGATCATGTCCGCAGCGTCGGTGGCAAACAGCGACGGGTCACTCAACAGGCCATCGGCCGTCAGGCTGGTACGGCCCTGGCGACCCAGGATCCACAGCAGATCAAGGTCACTTTCGACCCGGCTCTCGCGTACCGCCTGGGCGACGAACTGTCCAGGCACCACACCCAACCCATTGCCCAGCGATTCGCTGTTGAATTCGCCGACGGCTGCCAGCCGCAAATTGCTGCCATCGACGCCCCAGGTCGAGAGTTCATTGACCTGCGCGGCACGCTCGACCACGGGCGTCACGAAGATGGCCGGAAGCGGGTCGGGCAGCAGCAGGTTACCGTTGCGGTTGTTCGGATCGCGGTCGAAGAAGTTGCCTTGCGGCGCCGGAATGAACGGTGTGGCGATGTCCAGGTTTATCACCAGTTCAGCCTGGTCGCTGGCGCCGTTGAGGTCATTGATGGTGTAAGTGAACACGTCCTGCAGAACCAGGCCCAGGCCGGCCGCTGCCAACACCTGCGGATTGTTCTGGTCGATGGTGTAAGTGAAGCTGCCATCGGCGTTGAGCACCAGGGTGCCGTAGAGACCGATGATGGGCTGGCCAATCACGCCTGTCGTGCCGGAACCATTTTCGGCACCGGTACGCACCGCCACCACTTGCAGACTGTCGTTGGCATCCACATCGCCGTCATTGGGCAGCACGTTGCCGGTGGCTTGCGGTGCGGGCGTCTGGTCGCTGGCGGTGACGCTGTCGTTCTGCGCCACCGGAGCATCGTTGGCGCCCTGAATGACCACGGTCAAACGCGCATCGGAAGTCGCACCCGCCGTATCGGCCATGCGGTAGGTGAAGGTTTCGCTGAGCGTTTCACCAGCAGTGCGCAAGGCTTGAACCGTCGGGTTGCTGTTGTCGATCAGGTAGGTGTAGCTGCCATCGGCGTTGAGCACCAGTTGCCCGTAACGTCCGATCAGCACTTGCCCGGCACCACTGGACTGACCGTTTTCGCTGGTGACACTCAAGACCTGTTTGCTTTCGCCATTGGCCACGCTGTCGACGTCGGTATCGTTGGTCAGCACATTGCCGGTGGCATTGGTGCCCGGTGTGCCGTTGGCGACGCCGCCAGCTTCGAGTGCGGTCGAGCCGTCGTCTTGGGCGGCAGGTGTGTCATTGCGGCCATCGACGGTGATGCTTAGCTCGGCGAGGCTGGTGGCGCCCCAGAAATCGACCACGGTGTAGCTGAACACTTCGTTGAGGGTCTGGCCGCTCTGACGCAGGGCCTGCACCACGGCGAGGCTGTTATCGACGGTGTAGGTGTAGCTGCCATCGGCATTGATGACGAGATCACCATAAAGCCCGCGCAACGCTGTGCCCACGGAACCGACCGTGCCGGCGTCAGCCACGCCGCCCGTGCGGATTCCGATGATGTGCAGGGCGTCGCCTTCGTTGTCGGTGTCGTTATCCAGCACGTTGCCGCCAGGGTCGATGCCCGGCTGACTGTTGTTGATCCCGCCGGCCTCGACAGCCGTCGCCGCATCGGGAGCAGGGATCGGTGCCGTGTTGCGTCCGCGGATGATGATGTGAATCTCCGCCAGATCGTTTTGCCCGCCACGGTCGGTGACCTGATAGGTGAACCGTTCGTTGAGGAACTGCAACGGCCCCAGGGCCAGGACGGTCGGGTTGTTGGAGTCGAGGTTGTAGGTGAAGGTCCCGTCGGCACCGATGATCAATTGCCCGTAGAGCCCGTTGATCAAGGTGCCGTTGCTGTTGTTGGTGCCTGTCGTCACGCCGCTGAGCGTGCCGCCTGCCGCTTCGGTACCGAATCGGATACCGGTAATTTGCAGGCTGTCGCCCTGATCGACATCGGTGTCGTTGGGCAAGACATTGCTGCTCGGGTTGACGCCGTTGCCGGAGCCGTCATCGGCGACTGCGATGGCCGTATCGTTGGTGGCCACTGGCGCATCCCAGGCACCATCGATGCGGATGCTCAGTTGTGCGATGTCGGTGGCGCCCACGGTGTCGCGCATCCGGTAGGTAAAGGTTTCCACCAGCGAATCGCCGACCTTGAGTGCCTGCACGGCGGCCAGGTTGTTGTTGACTACATAACTGTAAGTGCCATCGGCGTTGATGGTCAGGGTGCCGTACAAACCGGCGAGGGTCTGGGCCGTGCCGAGGGTGGTAAACGTGCCGCCAGCGGCTTCGCTGCCGGTACGGATATCGGTGACGGTCTTGCTGTCACTGGCATCGACGTCGGTGTCGTTGGTCAACACGTTGCCGCTCGGGTTCACGCCCGGTGTGCCGTTGGCCGTGCCGCCAGCTTCCACGGCTACCGTGCTGTCATCGACCGCCAGCGGGTTGTCGTTGGCGCCGCGAAGGGTGATGGTCAGCGTGGCAGTGCTGGTGGCTCCGGCGAGGTCGCGGATCTGGTAGGTGAAGGTTTCGGTCAGCACATCCGCATTGGTGCGCAGGGCCTGGACTTGCGGGTTGTTGTTATTGACCACATAGCTGTAGTTGCCGTCGGCACCGAGGGTGAGCGTGCCGAAAGCCCCGGCGAAACCGCTGCCAATGACGCCGACCGAAGCGCCTTGATTGACCCCGATCACGCTGAGGACTTCGCCATTGCCGTCTACGTCGCTGTCGTTGGCCAGCACGTTACCGCTGGGGTTGAGCCCCGGTGTGGCGTTACCCAGGCCACCGGCCTCGATCGCGGTGTTGACGTCGTTTTGTGCGACCGGCGTGTCGTTGCGGCCCTCGATGGTGATGTTCAGCGTGGCGATGTCGGTGGCTGCGGCAGCGTCAATCACCAAGTAGCTGAAACTGTCGATCAGCGTGTTGCCGACGCGCAAGGCCTGAACCGCGGGCATGCTGTTGTCGAGCCGGTAGCTGTAGCTGCCGTCGGCGTTCAGGGTCAGCCAGCCGTAGGTGCCACGCAATTCGGTGCCCAAGGTGCCGGCGTTGCCGCTGCCGGCTTCAGTACCGGTACGAACCGACGACACGGCGCGGGTTTCGCCGTAATCACGAGCGGGCAGGTCGCCGGGCACCTCGCCACCGTCGACATCGTTGTCGTTGGTCAATACGTTGCCGACGGGGTCCTGGCCAGGCTGATTGTTGTTCAAACCGCCCGCTTCGATGGCGGTGGCGGCATCGTCGGCGGCGACCGGGTTGTCGTTTTGGCCGCGGATCAGGACGATGATTTCCGCCGAGTCGATTTCCGGCGTTGGGTTGACCTGATCGCTGATGGTGAAAGTGAAGCGTTCCAACAGCAAATCCGTGCTGCGGCGTAGCGCCTGAACATCGGGATTGTTGTTGTCGACCGCGTAGGAATAGCTGCCGTCAGGAAAAATCGTCAGTGTCCCGTATAAACCGACAACCACCGTACCGCCGACGTTGACCGCGACCGGCGTACCGGGATCGCCAATGGCTCCCGTCTTGATCAGGGTCACGGTCAGCGGGTCGCCATCGGGGTCAGTCGCATTGGCGGTGACATCGCCGGAAGGATCGACACCGGCCGTGCCGTTGTTGATGCCACCTTTTTCGGTGGCGACGGCAATCACATTCTGCGCCACGGGTGGATCGTTGACGCCGTGGACGGTGATCACCAGTTGCGCGGTGTCGGTCAGCCCTTTGGTATCGGTGATCCGGTAGGTGAAGAATTCAGTCAGGGTTTGCCCCGGGGCCAGTGCCTGGACGGCAGCATTGGTGCTGTCGACATCGTAGAAGAACGAACCGTCGGCGCCGATGCGCAGCGTGCCGTACAGACCGACCACCAGCGTGCCGTTGGCTGAAGTCGTACCCGTGGCGACACCACTGAGGACGTCGACAGCCGGGTTGTACGCGGCCTCGCTTTTGTTGATCACACCATTGACCAGCAGCTGGCTGCTCGGCTGATCGGCGGCGTCTACGTCCTGGTCGACACCGTTGCCGCCAGGCTGGGTGATCGGGCCGGGACGGCTCGGGAACTGGACGACGTTGCCGGTCGGATTGCTTTCCGAGGCGGTGCCATTGGTGGAAGCGGCTTGCGCCGAGGCGGCGTCATCGCTGGCCACCGGGTTGTCGTTGGCGCCCTGAACCACGATGCGCAATTGCGCGACATCATCCAGTCCGCCAGTGTCGGTGACCCGGTAGCTGAAGAACTCGATCAATTGCTCCCCGGTACTCAGGCGTTGCACCGTGACGTTGTTGTTATCAACCACGTAGGTATAAGTGCCGTTGGGATTGATGGTCAGGGTGCCGTAGAGCCCGGTTACAACAGTGGCGCCGGCAACCGGGGTGAACGGTGCGGTGCCGGCCTCCGCCACGGGGCGAATGCCGGTGACGGTCTTGGTTTCGCCATTGGCAACACTGTCGACGTCGGTGTCGTTGGTCAACACGTTGCCGGTGGCGTCGCTGCCCGGTGTGCCGTTGGCGATGCCGCCAGCCTCAATGGCAACACCGTTGTCATCCACGCCTTGGGGGGTGTCGTTGGCGCCCTGGATCGTCACCGTCAAGGTAGCGGAGGACGTGGCGCCCTCAAGGTCGCCGACCACGTAGTCGAAGCGATCGGTCAGGGTCTGGCCCGCCAGTCGCAAAGCCTGTACCAACGGGTTGTTGTTATCGACCACGTATTCATAGGAACCGTTGCTGCCGACCAGCAATTGCCCGTATTGCCCGGTGATCACCAGCACGCCGACGACTGGGGTCTGAATGCCGGAACCCGTCGTGCCCACCGACACCACGTGCAACTGGTCGGCATTGGTGGCGATGTCCACGTCGGTGTCGTTGGTCAGCACATTGCCGCGTGGGTCGACGCCGATGGCGGTGTTGTTGGTGCCGCCGGCCTCGACTGCTGTGGCGCTGTCGGCGACCGCGACCGGTGTGTCGTTGACCGCTGCAAGGATGATTTGCA
>RCUP01002348.1_pt1 | contig 10024 bp, 10 predicted proteins | sample 2166341 | NCBI WGS metagenome assembly RCUP01 (sample SAMN09932325, study PRJNA488358) | compost metagenome | isolation source: compost soil in succinonitrile-enriched | place: Germany: Experimental Botanical Garden | reverse complement strand
TTCTATTTGTGTACAAACTAAAATCAGGTTAATCCCGAAAAGAGGGGGTGACAACTGTTTTGTGTGCAAATTATTCAGACGCCAGTTGTCCTGGGGTATACTGGCCCCAGTCGTCAGCGAGGTGCCCCATGAGTGAATTGAAAAAGCAGGTCTGTTTTGCCCTCTACAGCGCCTCCAATGCAGTGATGCGCGCCTATCGGCCGCTCCTGGACAAGCTGGATCTGACCTACACCCAGTACCTGGTGATGCTGTCGCTCTGGGCGCGGGACGAGGTCAGCCTCAAGGAGATCGGCCAGGAGACCGGCCTGGACGCGGGTACCCTGACCCCCATCGTCAAGCGGCTGGAGAGCAAGGGCTGGCTGACCCGCACCGTCTCACACGAAGACGAGCGGCAAAAATGCATCCGCCTGACCGAGGCGGGACGCCAGCTGCAGCAGGGGGTCAGGGAGTGCTGTCTGGCAGACAACTTGCGCAATCAGGTGGATCTGGCCGATGCTGAGTTGGCCGAGCTCAAGCGACTCTGCGATCGCGTAGCGGCGCAGCTCGGGCGCTGAATCCTCTTCCCCTTGCCTGGAGTCATCCGATGAAACCCTGGTTACCCCTGTGTGTTCTGCTGCTCGGTGGCTGCGCCGGCAGCACCCATTCCCCGTCCGAGTTGCGGATCGATGATGCGGATGCCTGGCAGGCCGTCTGCAAGGATGGCGTGCGGGTCAGGGCCATCAACGAGGAGGGGATCTGCGCGGATCACCGCGGCGTGGCCATGTGGACGAATAAGCCAAGGGCGGTTCGAATGGCAGAGGAAGCCGCCAAATAGTGTGATCCAGGCACCATAAAATGACACAACCGGCCCATTGGCCGGTTTTTTTCGCGATCTCGCCTGCACTTTGCGGCCTTGTTCATGGTGCGCTCATGGTTCCCTTTCCATACTGGCCTCACAGTTTCATGAGAGGAGAGAGAGATGCAGTCATCCATCGTCGGGCTCTCCATTCTGTGGGGGCTGGCCAGTTTTGGTGTTCAGGGGGATTTCATCGAGAGCCGTGATTCCGTTGCGCCGTCCTGGCAAGCCGAGTCCAGAGTGGAGATGGAAGGTTATCTGATTGAGTCGCTCGGCGAAGATCGCTGGGTGTTCGACAACGGCAGCGAGAGTCTGCTGGTCTCCCTGCCCGAGGGGCAGTGGGTGTCAGAGGGGGAGCGGTTGCGACTGAGCGGTGAACCCCAGCAGGAGCAGGCCGGCTGGCTGTTGCAGGTGCAGGACGTCAGCCTGGTCGGCGTCTGATCCGGCCAGTTCCCGGTGGCACAAGATACAAAGAGGAGGCCAGTGCCTCCTCTTGCTTTTTGCGCTTCTGGCCCTCAGCCCAGGTGCCGGGTTGCTAGCCCAGGTGGTTGAGGGGCAGCGCCGTCTTGTGCTTGATGCGGCGCAGCACGAAGCTGGAGCGCACCCCGGTCACCCCGGAGATGTGGGTCAGCTTGTCCAGCAGGAAGTGCTGGTAGTGCTCCATGTCCCGCACCACTACCTTGAGCTGGTAGTCGGCGTCGTTGCCTGTGATGAGGTCGCATTCCAGCACCTCGGGCAGATCCTGGATGGCCCGATCGAAGTTTTCGAACCGCTCAGGGGTGTGCCTGTCCATGGAGATGTGAATGTAGGCGGTGAGGGTGAGCCCCAGCTGGCGGGCGTTGAGCAGGGTGACGTGGGTATCGATGAGACCGGCATCCTCCAGCGCCTTGACCCGGCGCGAGCAGGGAGAGGGGGAGAGCCCGACCAGTTCGGCCAGCTCCAGGTTGCTGATGCGGCCATTCTCCTGCATCAACTCCAGAATATGCCTGTCTATGCGATCAAGTTTCAGCATTCTCCGTTCCTCGTTGCAATTATTAATTCACTTTTCCTAGATTAAGGGTGAACTATTGCAAAAACAACTGAAAATACCTACTACTTCACAACCACTCACCGCACCGGTAGGGGTACCATGGTTTCATCTTCCGGTGGCAAGACAGATGTCCAATCAGGCCTCTGTGGTGAAGGACCTTACCGGGTCAACAACCCCATCAGCCGTCCGACCTTATCGGGAAACGACGGGCTGGAACGAGAGCATCCCCTCCCCGAAGGCAACAAAGCAGGCATCCCGGCGCCTGCTTTGTTGTTTTTGCGCGCCGGCATCCTCAGGCCTGCGGCGGCCGGATGCGATAGAGGCAGCGTCTGTCCCCCTCCAGCAGATATTGTTCCCGCTCCACCCCGGCCGGTGCCAGCAACTGGCGAAACAGCGCCAGCTCGCTCCTGCAAAAGCCCCGGCAGGCCCGCGCCGCCGCGCAGATGGGGCAGTGGCTCTCCCACAGCAGCCAGCTGCCATCCTCCTCCTGGCGAAAATCCGCCATATAGCCCTCTCGCGTACGCTGCGCCGTCAGTGCCGCCAGCCTGCCGGCCAGCGCCGGCTGGGTCAGCTCGGCCTGATAACGGGCCAGCTGTTGCTGCTCCCGCTGGGCGATCAGCCGCTCCATGCCCACCTCGCCAAACAGCTGCTGGATGTTGTCGATAAGCTGCAGCGTCAGCTCGCTGTGGCTATCGGGGAAGCGCTGCCAGGCCTGCTCGGTCAGGTGCCAGAGCCGTACCGGTCGACCGCGGCCCCGCGCCTCGTCGCTAAAGCCCACCCAGCCGTCAGCCTCCAGCGCCGTCAGATGCTGGCGGGCGCCCATGGAGGTCATCTGCAACTGCTCCCCCAGCGCGGCGGCACTCTGGGGGCCGTGAGTCTTAAGCAGGTAGAGGATCTTGTCGGTACTGGCGTTCATGGGGTGGATCTCGTTGTCGACAGGCGTTCGCTGCGGGAAAGCCAGGGCGGCACTGGCGTTGATAGGGTCATTATGGGCAGCGGCCTCATTTAAATCAATAATTCACTTTACTTAATGCCGTTCCCTTCGCAGTATAAATAAACCAATAACTTTATTTAATGAGGCGAAGATGGAAGGGATCAAGGGACAGGCAACCCTCTGGGTATTGGTGATGACGGTGACCCTGGCGGTGGCGGGCTTCAGCCTGCCCTCGCCGGTGCTGGCGCCACTGATGCTGGATCCGGCCCAGGGCATGTTGACCCCGGAGGCGTCTGACTGGAGCCGCAAGGTGTGGCTCGGGGTCATCATGGGGCTCTATCCGCTGTTTCAACTGCTGGGGGCCCCCTGGCTGGGCAAGCTGTCGGATCGCCATGGCCGCAAGCCGGTGCTGACCCTCTGCCTGATCGGGGTGCTGGCGGGTTATGTGCTGATGGCCCTGGGGATCGCCTGGCGCTCCCTGCCGCTCTTGCTGCTGAGCCGGGTGGTGGAGGGTTTCTTCAATGGCGACATCGCCATCGTGCAGGCCATGGCGGCGGACATGAGCACCACCAGAACCAAGGCGCGCAACTTCGCTCGCATCAACATCGGCATGAACCTGGGCTGGGTACTGGGCCCCATGATTGGGGGCTATGCCGCCGTGGTGTCGGGGGATTACAGCCTGGCGGCCTGGCTGGCGGTGGCCATGACGGTGGGCAACCTGCTGCTGGTGCTCTGGCTGTTGCCCAACCGGCCGCCGGTACCCGCCGAGCAAGAGCTGGCCTCCTTCTCGACCCGGCAACTGTTGTTGCAACCCCGCCTGCTGCCCTACTTCGTGCTGACCCTGCTCAGCTACGGGGCCGTGCAGCTCTACTTTACCTACTTCAACGTCTGGTTGGTGGAGCGGCTGGCTTGGGATCCTGTGCAGTTGGCCCAGGCCGCCGTGCTGGTGAGCGTACCCATGATGCTGGGTTCCTGGCTCGGGGCGCAACTTGCCCGACACTGGCGTGGCAGCTCCCTCGGCATAGTCGGACATCTGGTGATGGCGGCGGGCATGCTGATGTTCATTCTGCCGACCCAGTGGTGGGGGCTGGCGCTCACCTTCATTCCGGCCGGCATCGGCATGAGCCTGGGGGAGCTCGCCACCTCGGTGGCCATCTCCAACCGCAGCCATGCCAGCCAGCAGGGGCAGGCGATGGGGATCTACCGCGGCCTGGCGGTGGGCAGCGAGATCCTGGCGGTGGTGCTGGGCAGCCTGGCGCTGCTGGCAGGGACCGAGTGGTCCTTCTATCTGGCGGCGCTCTGCGGCCTGATCTGCGCCCTCGGTTTCTACGGGTTGCGCAGACGGGCGGACAGACGAAGCGCCGTGGCCGCCTGCGCCGAACCGGGCTGAGGCGGCTGGATCACAGATTGGCGCCGGGGTGGCAGGCGGGGCTTGCATCCCGGCGCCGAGTTTGGGACGGTATGGCTCTTTGTCCCCTTTTACTCCGTCGCCCGGCGAACCTGGCCAGCACAGGCCTTCATATGCGCCCCGCGATGCCCAGTCCTGAGAGGTGATATGAATCATTATCAAGCCATTGCACTGGACGCGGGATTGTACGGTGCCGCATTCGTTTCGACATTCCTGGAGGTGATATGAGTCGTTTTCAGGCCATTGCTTTGGATATGGACGGTACCCTGCTGACCCGGGATCACAAGATCTCGTCCGCCACCCGGGCCGCCCTGGCCCAGGCCCGCGCCCATGGCATCAAGGTGCTGCTGGTGACGGGCCGCCACTTCATGACGGCTCGGCCCTTCCATCACGAGCTGGCCCTCGACACCCCCCTCATCTGCAGCAACGGCGCCTACCTCTATGATCCGGCGCAAGGCAGGATCCTGGCCGGGGATCCCCTGGCGGTGGCGCCGCTCACCGCCCTGCTGGCCGAGGTGCAGGCGCAGCAGATGGGCGCCCTGTTCCACCTCGACGAAGGCATAGGCTATCTCGGCTGCGAGGAGCATGTGGGCCGGATGCGGCGCTGGTCGGCGAACCAGCCGGATCACCTCAAGGTCTCCCTGCTGCCGGCGGAGGATATCGACAGCTGGCTGCAAAAGCCCATCTGGAAGCTGGAGCTGTTCAATCAGGATCCCGGCCGACTGCACCGCTTCGTGGGGGAGGTGGTGCAGGGGTTGCCCTTCACCCAGGACTGGGCGGCGCCCTATGCGGTGGAGCTGGTGCAGCCTGGCTGCAGCAAGGGCAACCGGCTGGCCCAGTGGGCGGCGAGGGAGGGCATAGCGATGGAAAACGTGGTGGCCTTTGGGGACAACAACAACGACATCAGCATGTTCGAGCAGGTAGGGCTGGCGGTGGCCATGGGCAACGCGGCGCCCCAGATCCAGGCCCATGCGGACAGAGTCACCGCGGATCACAACGAAGACGGCATAGCGCTGGCGCTGCAGCGCTGGGTCCTGCCCTCCTGAGGGGCAACAGAAAGGGGCCAGCGCGGCCCCTTGTTGGTCAGCTCCCGAAGGAGAACTGGATCACCCGATCCGGGAAGCGGATCCGGTTGTAGTCACGGCGTACCCCCTCGTAGTGGCGGATGGCGCGCTCGCGCTGGGCCCGGTAGTAGTCCCGCTGCTTGCTGTCGCTCTCGCCCCGGATCTGCTGATCCAGCTGATAGATGGTCCGCTCGGTGCGCTCCAGCTCCTGTTGCAGCTCGCCGAGGCGCTGCTCAAGCAGATACTCCTTGCGACCGCGTTCGAACTGGGTGAGGAAGGTCGTGTCGTTGGGGCAGACTCCCAGGTATTCGTTCCCCTCCCGCCCCTTGCTGTAGGCGAGCTCCGGGATGCAGTAGAGCTCGAGCCCCTTGGCGTAGCCGCGCTGCCACTCGTCTTCGTCCACCCTGAGGCCGTACTCCCCGCAGGTCTGCTTGTAGTCACGGGTGGCGGTCCGGGTCTTGCCCTGCTCCCCGTCCTGATAACCCTGGTTGTACCAGCTCATGGCGCGGCACTCCTCCTCCGACAGGGAGCTGCACCCGGCGAGCAGCAGGGGGAGGGTCAACAGCAGGATCTTGGGGGACATGAAGGGGCTCCGACAGCAAGGATGGTGGGGCATTCTAGAAGAGGAAGCCCGCCTGGGACAAGCACCCGGTACCAGGCCGATTTCATGATGTTTTTATCAGTACTTTCAAGCCGTTGCGAACGGGCCTCCGGCGACCTTTTCTTGCCGGGGGAGGCAGGGTAAACTGCGCCTACTTTTAACTGGCACGTAACAAAAACAATGAAAGTCCTGACCGTCGATTATCGCTCCCCCGACGCGGCCGAGCGCTTCACCGAATCCCTGCGCACCACCGGCTTCGGGGTGCTGACCCACCACCCCATCCCGAAGGAGCTGGTGCAGTCCATCTATGACAACTGGTATCGCTTCTTCATGAGCGAGCAGAAGCAGGCGTTCCTGTTCAACCGCGAGACCCAGGACGGCTACTTCCCGCCCTCGGTGTCCGAGGTGGCCAAGGGCAACAGCCAGAAGGACATCAAGGAGTACTTCCACCTCTACCCCTGGGGCCAGATGCCGGAAGAGCTGAGGGCGCAGGCGATGGAGTACTACCGCCTCGCCAACGATCTCGCCGCCGAGCTGCTCTCCTGGGTGGAGCAATACACCCCGGCGGACATCGCCGCCCACTACAGCTGCCCGCTCTCCTCCATGATCGAAGAGAGCCAGAAGACCCTGCTGCGAGTGCTGCACTATCCGCCGTTCGACGGCACCGAAGAGCCGGGGGCCATCCGCGCCGCGGCCCATGAAGACATCAACCTGCTGACCATACTGCCCGCCGCGAGCGAGCCCGGCCTGCAGGTGAAAGGCTCGGACGGGGAGTGGATGGACGTGCCCTGCGACTTTGGCACCCTCATCATCAACATAGGTGACATGCTGCAGGAGGCCTCCCGTGGCTATTACCCCTCCACCACCCACCGCGTCATCAACCCGACCGGCGGCAGTGCCGCTAAGTCCCGCATCTCCTTGCCGCTGTTCCTGCACCCGCGCCCGGACGTGGTGCTCTCCGAGCGCCACACAGCCCACAGCTACCTGATGGAGCGGCTGCGGGAGCTGGGGGTCATCTAGTCCCGGCACCGCCAGTGTCAGCGTCAAAACCGGAGCAAACTCGCTCCGGTTTTTTATTTTTTGGCACAGTTGGTTGGTTATCCGAATTTTATTGGTTAATGATGCTAAAAACTGAGTTTTATAACGGATATACGCCGAGTGATTGCGCGCCCCCGGGCGTACTCTGAGCGCCATTCCGGGCCCCGCTGGCGGGCCCCTCGATTGGAGTTCCCATGAAGCAGTCCCAATGGTCATCCCGGCTCGGTTACATCCTGGCCGCCGCAGGTTCGGCGGTCGGTCTCGGCGCCATCTGGAAGTTCCCCTATGTGACCGCCGCCAACGGTGGCGGCGCCTTCCTGCTGGTGTTCCTGCTGTTCAGCTTCACCCTGGGGGTGGCGGTGCTGATGGGGGAGACACTGCTCGGCAGCCTGACCCGGCGCGGGGTGGTGGGGGCCTTCGGTGAACTGATGGGCAAGCGCTGGCGCTGGGTCGGCGCCATGGGCTTGCTGTGCAGCCTGCTCATCTTCAGCTTCTACAGCGTGGTGGGGGGCTGGACCCTGGGTTACACCGGCATGGCGCTGGCGGGGGAGTTGCAACAGGGGGACGGCGCGGCGCTGACCGCCCGCTTCAACGACTACGTCGGTGACCCGCTCTGGCCGGTGCTGACCCACCTGCTGTTCGCCGCCCTCACCTGGTGGTTCGTGCAGGGCGGGGTGCAGAAGGGGGTGGAGCGCACCCTGCGCTGGATGATGCCGGCCCTCTTCATCATGATCCTGCTGCTGGTGGCCTTCGGTCTCACCCTGCCCAATGCCATGGCCGGGGTGCGCCACTTCCTGATGCCTGACTTCAGCAAGCTCGGCATGTCCGGGGTGCTCGACGCCATGGGGCTGGCCTTCTTCTCCCTCTCCATTGGCCTGGGCATCCACACCACCTATGGCGCCTACCTGCCCTCCAGCGAAGGGGTGGGCCGCTCCAGCCTCTGGGTGGTGCTGCTGGCGAGCCTGATCGCCGTGCTGGCGGGCTTGATGATCTTCCCCGTGCTGGCGGCGACCGGCATAGATCCCGCCTCAGGGCCCGGCCTCACCTTCATGACAATGCCGGCGGTGTTCCAGCAACTGCCCTTCGGCCAGGGGCTGGCGGTGGTCTTCTTCGCCCTGCTGGTAGTGGCGGCGCTCTCCTCGGCCATCTCCCTGCTGGAGCACCTGCAGTGCTTCGTCTGCGAGAGCCTGGGCTGGTCGCGGCGGGCGGCCTGCAGCCTGATCACCGCCCTGGTGATGGCGGGGGGCATCCCGGTCAGCCTGTCGTTCGGCCCCTGGGCGCAGGTGACTCTGTTTGGCAAGAACATCTTCGAGCTGCTGGACTTCATCACCTCCAACCTGCTGATGCCCCTGTTCGGGCTGGCCCTGACGCTGCTGCTGGGCTGGCGGTTGGGCCTGAGGGCCTTGCCCCAGGGGCTGGCTCCATACTGGTGCGCCCTGCTGATGGGTTGCTGGCGCTGGCTGGCCCCCCTGCTCATCGGCGGCATCCTGGTGCGGGGTCTGCTGTAATTTTCTGCCGTTCGGGCGGGCCCTCTGGCCTGCCCGTGGTCCGGGCAGACAGAGGAACCTCGCCGGCAGGATTGACTGTCTCGAAAAATCCATGAAATAGAGGTTTATCAAAACTTTGATTCACAATGAGGCCATTAAGTTGATAAATATTCTGTTTTGTGGGCAAGAATGGACTCTTGGCTGTCAACTTCTCTTGCCGTGGTTTAGGCTGTGGCTCCTTTTTCGCGTCCAGGTTACTCACAGAATGTCACCCCTCATCGCCCTTGTTGGTCGATTTTTCAGCTCGCAAGAGAGGTGACCCTGCACGCGCACTCAGTCTGAATGTTCATTGCAAAGGTCGCCCCCGGGCGGCCTTTTTGTTGCAGCCCAGTTGTTGCGACCCAGGTTGCACTTACCCATGGAGTATCGATTCGATGTTGTCTTCCCCGGAGGTTGTATGAGCCAGGTTCAGTGGTCTTCCCGTCTCGGTCATGTGCTGGCGGCGGCCGGCACGGCCATTGGCCTTGGCGCCATCTGGAAGTTTCCCTATGTGACCGCCACCAATGGCGGCGGCGCCTTCCTGCTGGTGTTTCTGCTGTTCAGCTTCACCCTGGGGGTCGCGGTGCTGGTGGGTGAGACCCTGCTCGGCAGCCGCAGCCAGCGCGGGGTACTCGGCGCCTTCCATCGGCTGGTGGGGCCGAACTGGCGCTGGATGGGCTACATGGGGATCCTCTGCGGCTTCTTCATCTACAGCTTCTACAGCGTGGTGGGGGGCTGGACCGTGGGCTATGCGGCGCTGGCTGTGGCGGGCAAGCTCAACCTCAGCGAGGGCTCGGCGCTGACCTCCCTGTTCAACGGCTACGTCAGCCATCCCTGGTGGCCTGTGCTGACTCATCTGGTCTTCGCCGGGCTCACCTGGTGGTTCGTGCAGGGGGGCATTCAGAAGGGAGTGGAGCGGGCGCTGCGCTGGATGATGCCGGCGCTCTTCATCATGATGATGCTGCTGGTGGGGGTGGGTCTCTCCATGCCGGGGGCCATGGCCGGGGTGCGCCAGCTGCTGCTGCCGGACTTCTCCATGCTGACCGGCCAGAGCGTGCTGGATGCCCTGGGGCTGGCCTTCTTCTCCCTCTCCATTGGCCTCGGGGTACACACCACCTATGGCGCCTATCTGCCCAATAGCGAAGGGGTGCTGCGCTCCGGGGTCTGGGTAGTGACCCTGGCGAGCCTTATCTCTGTGCTGGCGGGGCTGATGATCTTCCCGGCGCTGGCTTCCACCGGCATAGACCCCACAGCCGGCCCGGGTCTCACCTTCATGACCATGCCAGCGGTGTTCAGCCATCTGCCGTTCGGTCAGGGGCTGGGGGTGGTCTTCTTCCTGCTGCTGCTGGTGGCGGCGCTCTCCTCCTCCATCTCCATGCTGGAGCACCTGGTGCGCTTCACCTGCGAGGAGTGGGGCTGGTCGCGCCGTGGCGCTTGCCGGGTGCTGACCCTGCTGATCATGGCCTCCGGCATTCCGGTCAGCCTGTCGTTCGGTCCCTGGGCCGACTACACCCTGTTTGGCAAGACCATCTTCGACTTGCTGGACTACCTCACCTCCAACCTGATGATGCCGCTGTTCGGTCTGGTG
>RCUP01002346.1_pt1 | contig 10033 bp, 8 predicted proteins | sample 2166341 | NCBI WGS metagenome assembly RCUP01 (sample SAMN09932325, study PRJNA488358) | compost metagenome | isolation source: compost soil in succinonitrile-enriched | place: Germany: Experimental Botanical Garden | reverse complement strand
CGGTGCGTCAGGCGGCCGGTGGCCGGGTCGAACAGCGGGAAGTACTTCTGGTTCAGCCGCATGGTCAGGATCAGGCATTCCTGCGGCACTTGCAGGAACTGCTCTTCGAACTGGCCTACATAGACAGTGGGGTGTTCGACCAGCGCGGTGACTTCGTCCAGCAGGGCGGCCACTTCGGGGTCGTCGCCCAGCGTGGCGGACAGGCGGCCGGCGTGGTCCAGCAGCTGGCGCTGGATCTCGTCGCGGCGGCCTTCGAACGAGGCCACGACGCGGCCCTTTTCAGCCAGCGTGGCGGCATAGGCGTCGGCATCGGCGAACGAGACCGGGCCTTCGCTCATGAAGCGGTGGCCCAGCGTGTCGCGGCCGGCCGACAGGCCCAGCGCCGACACCGGCACCACGTCCGCGCCGAACAGCGCGACCAGGCCGTGCGCCGGGCGCACGAACTTGACGGTGGTGAAGCCGTCGGCCAGCTGGTAGCGCATGACTTTCGGGATCGGCAGGCCGTCGATGGCGGCATCGATGCCTTCCTGCAGGCCGGCGGCCAACAGGGAGCCGGCGGCGGTGCCGCGCGCGACCAGGTAGTCCTGCTTGCCGTCGGACTCGCGGTCCAGCGTGGACAGGTCGATGTTTTCCAGGCCCTTGGCGGCCAGCTTCTTCTGCAGCGCGGGCGTGGCCTTGCCGTCTTCGGTCAGGCCGATCTTCACGGGCATCAGCTTTTCGGCGTAGGGCTGGTCGGGCGCCTGCGCCAGCACGGCGGACAGATGCACGGCCAGGCGGCGCGGCGTCGAATAGGCGGTGACGGCGCAGCCTTCGGCCAGCAGGCCGTGGCGGGCCAGCGTGGCGCGCACGCCTTCGGCATAGGCCTGGCCCAGCTTTTGCAGGGCCTTGGGCGGGAGTTCTTCGGTCAGCAGTTCGACCAGCAGCGGGCGGATGTTCGTCGTCATTTATGCAGCCTCCCCGGCGGCCTTGTCGCGGCCCAGCATGGGAAAGCCCAGTCGTTCGCGGGAATCGAAATAAGCCTGGGCGACAGCGCGCGACAGGTTGCGGATGCGGCCGATGTAGGCGGCGCGCTCGGTGACGCTGATCGCGCCGCGCGCGTCCAGCATGTTGAACGTGTGCGCGGCCTTCAGCGCGGCCTCGTAGGCGGGCAGCGCCAGCGGCACGTCCATCAGGCGCTTGGCCTCGGCTTCGTAGTCATTGAAGTGCGAGAACAGCATCTCGGCGGACGAGTGCTCGAAGTTGTAGGTGGACTGTTCCACTTCGTTCTGGTGGAACACGTCGCGGTACAGCACGCGATTGCCGTTGGCGCCTTCCGTCCAGACCAGGTCATAGACGCTTTCCACGTCCTGCAGGTACATGGCCAGGCGTTCCAGGCCGTAGGTGATTTCGCCGGTGGTGGGCGTGCAATCCAGGCCGCCGACCTGCTGGAAGTACGTGAACTGCGTGACTTCCATGCCGTTCAGCCAGACCTCCCAGCCCAGGCCCCAGGCGCCGAGCGTAGGGTTCTCCCAGTCGTCTTCCACGAAGCGGATGTCGTGCTGCGTGGGGTCGATGCCCAGCGCCTTGAGCGAACCGATGTAGAGATCCAGGATTTCCGGGGGCGCGGGCTTGAGCACGACCTGATACTGGTAATAGTGCTGCAGGCGGTTGGGGTTTTCGCCGTAGCGGCCATCCTTGGGACGGCGCGAGGGCTGCACGTAGGCGGCGCGCCACGGCTCCGGGCCGATCGCGCGCAGGAATGTGGCCGTATGCGAGGTGCCGGCGCCGACTTCCATGTCGTAGGGCTGCAGCAGGGCGCAACCCTGCTTGTCCCAGTATTCCTGGAGCGTAAGGATGATTTGCTGAAAGGTGAGCATAGGATTCTTGGAATTCGGCCGCCGGGCAAGGGCTGCCCTGGGCGTGGGAAACCGGGCATTTTAACTGCCCCGGGGCCGAAGCGGTCGTGGGGGACGGGGCGGCGGTTACATCTGTCCGCGCAAGCCGGGCCGGGTGTGCCTCTGGTGGACACGCCGCGGCGGCCCCGCTGCGCCCTGAAACCAATGATCGTATGATTCCGGGTTGAGTCCCGAGTCTTATATAAAACCCGGAACAAGATTCCGAGAATTCCCGAAAAGGAGCAGTCCCATGTCTGACCTGATCACGGTGGAAGTCACCGACGGCATCCAGATCATCACGATCAACCGTCCCGAGGCCAAGAACGCCATCAATCTGGAAACCGCCGTGGCCATGGCCGCCGCGCTCGATCAGATGGACAGCCGCGACGACGTCCGCATCGGCATCCTGACGGGCGGGGGCGGGACGTTTTCGTCGGGCATGGACCTGAAGGCCTTCGCCAAATCGGGCCAGCGTCCTTATGTGGAAGGCCGCGGCTTCGCCGGCCTGAACGAAAGGCCCCCCAAGAAACCGCTGATCGCCGCGGTCGAGGGCTACGCCCTGGCCGGCGGTTGCGAAATGGCGCTGGCCTCCGACTTGATCGTGGCCGCCAGCAATGCCAAGTTCGGCCTGCCCGAAGTCAAGCGCGGCCTGGTGGCTGGCGCGGGCGGCCTCTTGCGCCTGCCGCGCCGCCTGCCGTACCACATCGCCATGGAGGTCATCCTGACGGGCGAGATGCTGTCCGCCGAGCGCGCCCACGCCTTCGGCCTGGTCAACCGCCTGACCGAGCCGGGCGGCGCGCTGGCCGGCGCGCTGGAACTGGCGCGCGCCATCGTCGAAAATGGCCCCATGGCCGTGCAGACCGCCAAGAGCATCGTGGCGCAAGCCGGCGACTGGGAGCAGGAAGGCATGTTCGACCGCCAGCGCCCGCTGATCGCGCACATCTTCACGTCGGCCGACGCCAAGGAAGGCGCCACGGCCTTTGCCGAAAAGCGCAAGCCCGTCTGGCAAGGCAAGTAGACGATGTCCGCGCGCCGCGCCGATTTCCAGGCTTGTCGTTCCCGGAAGGGCGTCATTTGCCTTAAGGCGGCCGCACGGCAAAAATAGTGCATTCTCCGTCGCGGCGGGTCAGTACCCGCCGCGTTTTCACGCATTTCATCCAGACCCGCAAATCGCCATGTCCGTCATCATTAAAGAAGAAGACCTGATCCAGTCGATAGCCGATGGCATCCAGTTCATCAGCTACTACCATCCCGTCGATTACATCCGCCACCTGGCGCGCGCCTACGAGCGCGAGGAAAGCCCCGCCGCGCGCGATGCGATGGCGCAGATCCTGACGAATTCGCGCATGTGCGCCGAAGGCAAGCGCCCGCTGTGCCAGGACACCGGCATCGTCAACGTCTTCCTGAAGATCGGCATGAGCGTGCGCTTCGACACCAAGCGCACCCTGCAGGAGCTCTGTGACGAAGGCGTGCGCCGCGGCTACCTGAACCCCGACAACCCCCTGCGCGCCTCCGTGCTGGACGATCCGCTGTTCGCGCGCAAGAACACGCGCGACAACACGCCCTGTATCCTGCACGTCGAGCTTGTCCAGGGCGACAAGGTCGACGTGCAGATCGCCTCCAAGGGCGGCGGCTCCGAAAACAAGACCAAGTTCGCCATGCTGAACCCCAGCGATTCGCTGGTGGACTGGGTGCTGAAGACCGTGCCCACGATGGGCGCAGGCTGGTGCCCGCCGGGCATGCTGGGAATCGGCGTCGGCGGCACCGCCGAAAAGGCCATGCTGATGGCCAAGCAGTCGTTGATGGAAGACATCGACATGTACGAACTGCTGGCCCGCGGCCCGCAGAACAAGCTGGAAGAGCTGCGCATCGAACTGTACGAAAAGGTCAACGCGCTGGGCATCGGCGCGCAGGGCCTGGGCGGCCTGACCACCGTGCTGGACGTGAAGATCAGCACCTTCCCGACGCATGCGGCCTCCAAGCCCGTCGCCATGATCCCGAACTGCGCGGCCACCCGCCATGCGCACTTCGAGCTGGACGGTTCCGGCCCCGCGCGCCTGGATCCGCCGTCGCTGTCCGAATGGCCGGAAGTGCACTGGGCGCCCGACTACAACAAGTCCAAGCAGGTGGACCTGAATACGCTGACCAAGGAAGAAGTCGCGAGCTGGAAGCCGGGCCAGACCCTGCTGCTGTCGGGCAAGATGCTGACCGGCCGCGACGCGGCGCACAAGCGCATCCAGGACATGCTGGCCAAGGGCGAACCGCTGCCCGTGGACTTCACCAACCGCGTGATCTATTACGTGGGTCCGGTGGATCCGGTGGGCGATGAAGTGGTCGGCCCGGCCGGCCCCACCACCGCCACGCGCATGGACAAGTTCACCGACATGATGCTGGAGAAGACCGGCCTGATCTCCATGATCGGCAAGTCCGAACGCGGCCCCGTCGCCATCGAAGCCATCAAGAAGCACGGCTCGGCCTACCTGATGGCCGTCGGCGGCGCGGCCTACCTGGTGTCCAAGGCAATCCGCGGCGCCAAGGTGCTGGGTTTCGCGGACCTGGGCATGGAAGCCATCTATGAGTTCGACGTGAAGGACATGCCGGTGACCGTGGCGGTGGATGCCCAGGGCACGTCGGTGCACACGACGGGCCCCAAGGAATGGCAGGCCAGGATCGGGAAGATCCCGGTTGCCGTCGCCTAAGCAGGTATGAAGGGAAATCGGCCGCTGAATTCAGCGGCCGATTTTTTTTGGGGCGGATGCGTCACCGCGCTATGCGCCGGATTCCGTCCTGGACCGGAACGCCGCGATGGCATCCGCCGGCTTGCCCAGCACCTCGCGCAGCACTTCCTCCGTGTGCTCGCCCAGCAGCGGCGGCGCGCGCCGGTACACCACCGGCGAGTCCGAGAAGCGCAGCGGGCTGGCCGTGACCGGCGCCACGCCGCCCGCGGGGTGGGGCATGTCGCGCCGCAACTGGCGCGCGTGCGCCTGCGGATGCGCGAACGCCTGGGCGATGTTGTTGATGGGCCCGCAGGGCACGCCCACGGCTTCCAGCTTCGCGATCCAGTCGTCGCGCCGCCCCTCCAGCATGATGGCCGTCAGGAGGCTGATCAGCTCCTCGCGGTTCGTGACACGCAGCCGGTTGGTGGCAAAGCGCGGATCGTCGCCCAGTTCCGGCACGCCAATCGCGCGGCAATAGGCGCGGTACTGCGATTCATTGCCCGTGGCCACGATCAGGTGGCCGTCGCTGGCGGCGAACACCTGATAGGGCACCACGTTCTGGTGCGCATTGCCGGCCCGCGTGGGCGCGACCCCCGAGTTGAAATAGTTGGAGTTCTGGTTGGCCAGCAGCGCCACGTGGCTGTCCAGCAGGGCGATGTCCAGATGCTGGCCCAGGCCGCTGCGGTGGCGCTCCTGCAAGGCCGCCAGCACCGCGACGGTGGCATACATGCCGGTGACGATATCGGTGACCGCCACGCCCGCCTTTTGCGGCCCGCCGCCGGGCAGGTCATCGCGTTCGCCGGTGATGCTCATCAGGCCGCCCATGCCCTGGATCATGAAGTCGTAGCCGGGGCGCTGCGCGAACGGGCCGTCCTGGCCGAAGCCGGTGACCGAGCAATAGATCAGGCGCGGGTTGATGTCCTTCAGGCTCTGGTAATCCAGCCCGTACTTGGCCAGCCCGCCCACCTTGAAGTTCTCGACCAGGATGTCGCTGACCGCGGCCAGTTCGCGGATCAGCGCCGCGCCTTCCGGCGTGGCCATGTCCGCTTCGACCGAACGCTTGTTGCGGTTGGCGCTAAGGTAATAGGCGGATTCGTTGGTGTCCTGGCCGTCGCCGTCCTTCAGGAAGGGCGGGCCCCAGGCGCGCGTGTCGTCGCCCACCCGCGGGCGTTCGATCTTGATGACATCGGCGCCCAGGTCGGCCAGGTTCTGCGTGCACCACGGGCCGGCCAGGATGCGCGACAGGTCCAGTACACGGATGCCATCCAGCGGAGGCGGGCGCGTCATGATTGCACCGTCGCGGTGCCGTGGCTCATGACGACGATGCCGCGCTCCTTGGCGCGGGCGATGAAGCGAATCTGGCCGTCGGGCGTGCGCCACATGTCGCATTGCAGGGTCTCGCCGGGATACACCGGCGCGGAAAAGCGGGTGTTCAAGCTGGTGAGACGGCTGGCGTCGTAATCGCAGAACGTCTTGACGATGGCGTGCGCGGCGACGCCATACGAGCAAAGCCCGTGCAGGATCGGCCTGGGGTAACCCGCCTGGCGCGCGACCTCGGGATCGGCATGCAGCGGGTTGCGGTCCGCGTTAAGGCGGTACAGCAGCGCCGCGCTGGGCGGTATGCGCAGCTCGCAGCGCAGGTCGGGATCGCCGTCGGGCGCGGCGGGCAGGGGCTCGGGGCTGGCGTCGCCTTGCCCGAAGCCGCCGTCGCCCCGGCAGAACGTGCTTTGGCGCAAGGTCGCCAGGCAGGCGCCGTCCTCGCCGTGCAGCGTGCGTTCGCTGACGATGATGGCGCCCTTGTCCGCGCCCTTGTCGATCACATGCGTGTTGCGGGTCTTGCCGGTGATGACGCCCGAGACGGGCAGCGGCGCGTGCAGCGTCAGCCGCTGTTCGCCGTGCACCACCTTCACCCAGTCGATGCCGGCGCGCGGATCGCTGACCCAGAAGCCGGGATAGCCCAGGATCACGCTCATCGTCGGAAACGCCTGCAGGTCCTTTTCGTACACGTAGCGCAGCTGGCCCGCGTCTTCGGGATCCTGCCCCAGCCCGATGCCCAGCGCATACAGCATGGTGTCTTTCTGATCGTAGCGCTGACGCACATCGTCAAAGCGCCATTCCTTCACGGTTGCATAGTCCAACGGCATTGGCGGCCTCAGATGGGATCCCAGTCGATCACGTCGGGCGAGCGCTCCAACGCGTAGAAATGCTTGCGCATGGCGGGCACCGCGATCTCGGCGATGCGCTCCGGCGTCCAGCCCTCGCTGTGATGCACGGTGCGCAAGGGCCGGGGCTGGCTCATCAGCATGATCTCGTTGGCGCGAACCGCGAAGATCTGCGCCGTGATCTCGCTGGCCGCATCACTGGCCAGGTAGACCGCCATGGGGGCGACCTTGCCGGCTTCCATCTTCTTGAGCTTTTCGACGCGAGCCTTCTCTTCGTCTGTTTCCGCAGGGATCGAACTGGTCATGCGGCTCCATGCGAAGGGTGCGATGCAATTGGACCGCACGTTGTAGCGCGCCATGTCCAGGGCGATGGATTTGGACAGGGCCACGATGCCCAGCTTGGCGGCCGCATAGTTGGCCTGCCCGAAGTTACCGATCAGCCCGGACGTGGACGTCATGTGCACGAACGCGCCGGATTCCTGTTCACGGAAATAGGGCGCCGCCGCGCGGCTCATGAAGAACGATCCGTTCAGGTGCACGTCGATCACCTGACGCCATTCCTCTTCGCTCATCTTGTGGAAAACCCGATCGCGCAGATTTCCCGCGTTGTTGATGACGGCGTCGATCCGCCCGAACGCGTCGATCGCGGTCTGCACGACGCGGCTGGCGCTGTCGTACGCGGACACGCTGTCGGTGTTGGCCACCGCCAGCCCGCCGGCCGCCGTGATTTCCTTGGCCACGGCCTGCGCCGGGCCTTCCGCGCCGCCTTCGCCCGTGAGCGATACGCCGATGTCGTTGACCACGACCTTGGCGCCCGCCTGCGCCATGGCCAGCGCAATGCTGCGGCCAATCCCGCCGCCCGCGCCTGTCACGATCACTACCTTTCCGGAAACGATGCCGCTCATTGAAGCTCACTCCTGTGCTGCGGCGCGCACGCCGTGTGGAAAACAGTTCCGCATCAACCCGTCTGGTTTACGGGAATGCACCATGGTAGATTCGACCCGGCATTCGAAGAATTCAAAATTAGAAATGCCCCCCTTCTGCGTGGTGGAACATGAGACACGATCTGACCGACCTGCGTTTGTTTCTGAACGTAGGTGACACACTCAATCTGACCCGGGCCGCGGAACGCACCTTCCTGTCCCTGCCGGCGGCAAGCGCCCGGGTAAAACACATGGAAGAGGCCTTCAAGGCCCGGCTGCTGGTGCGCATGGCCACCGGTGTCGCGCTGACGCCCGCGGGCGAGGTGCTGCTCAAGCATGCCAATGCGGTTTTCCGCCAGCTCGAATGCCTGAACGCCGACCTGCAGCCCTACGCCAGCGGCCTGAAGGGGCGCCTGAGACTGCTGGCCAACACCACCGCCACCAACTCCTTCCTGGCCGACGCGCTCTCCACGTTTCTGGCGGAAAACCCTGACGTGGACGTGGAACTCGAAGAAAAGATCTCCGGCGATATCGTCATCGCAATCCGCGCGGGCGCCGGGGATCTCGGCCTGGTGGCCGGCAACATCGACGTCGAAGGGCTCGACGTCACCCCGTTGTTCCGCGATGAGCTCACCGTCGTCACATCGCTGAATCACCCGCTGGCCGCCCAGGACTCCGCGCATTTCGTCGACCTGGTGGACGCCTACCAATTCGTCGGCATCCACCCCGACAGCGCGATCCAGACCTTCCTTGAAGACATCGCCAGCGGACTCGGCAAGCGCATCTGCCAGCGCGTCCACGTCGGCAGCTTCGAAGCCGTATGCCGCATGGTGGAGGCGGGGGCGGGCATTGCGGTCGTCCCGCGCGCCTGCGCCGCCCGCTACAGCCGCCCCGACGCCCTGCACGTCCTGAAGCTGGCGGACTCCTGGGCGCTGCGCGACCGCCTGCTCTGCCGCCAGCGCGGCCGCGACCTGCCCAGCTTCGCGGAATGCTTCATCGAACACGTGCAGCGCGCCGCGCGCGGGCAATAGCGCAACCACCGCCGGCCCTGGCATGGATGCCGCATCGACGGCGTAGGACAAGCGCCGTATCCCCGCCGCGCCAGGTATCGCGTCATGGAGCGAGCCGCGTCCCCTGACGCCTGCGCAAATACTGTCCGGTGAGCGAACTTGGCGCCCGCGCGAAAGAGGGGCTTTTGAAAATGTGTAGCGGCGAATCCCGACAATCGGAAAATAATAAAAAACAGCGGCGGGCATGAATGCTTGAAGCCTGACCGTGAATAGAACAAGACTCAGGAGACTGCCGTGATCGATCTTCAACGCCGCCGCGTCGCCGCGGGGCTGGGCGCCGCATGCGCCGCTGCCATGCTTCCGTCGTGGGCCCGTGCCGCCACCTGGCCCGGCCATGCCGTGACCTTCATCGTGCCCTTTCCCGCGGGCGGACCGGTGGACACCACCGCCCGCTTCACCACGCAGCCGCTGGGCCAGATCTGGTCCGTGCCCACCGTGGTCGACAACAAATCCGGCGCGGGCGGCATCGTCGGCGCCCAGTTCGCCGCCAAGGCCGAGCCCGACGGCTACAGCTTCTTCTTCGCGTCCATCCACCACGCCGTGCTGCCCAGCCTGCGCAACAACCTCAGCTACGACATCACCCGCGATTTCGTACCGGTAGGATTGGCCGCCGTCTTCCCCATCGTACTGGTCGTCAACGCCTCCCTGCCCGTGAACACCGTAGGCGAATTGATCGCCTACGCCAAGGCGAATCCCGGCAAGCTGTCGTTCGGCTCATCGGGCACCGGCGGCGGAACGCACCTGGCGGGCGAACTCTTCAACGCCATGGCCGGCGTGCGCATCCAGCACGTCCCCTACCGAGGCAGCGCACCCGCCATGCAGGACCTGCTGGGCGGCCAAGTGCAGGTAATGTTCGCCGACGGCCCCTCGGCGGTGCCCCACCTGAAGGGCGGCAAGGTCCGCGCCCTGGGCGTCGGCAACCCCACCCGTTCCGACATGCTGCCCGAGGTACCCACCATCGCCGAATCCGGCCTGCCTGGCTACGAGGCCTATTCCTGGAGCGGCGTGATGGCCCCGAAGGGCACGCCGCCCGACATCGTCAAGCGCCTGAACGCCGACATGGTGAAGGTGCTGTCCGACCCCGCCACCGCCAAGGGAATGATCGCCGCAGGCGCCGAACCGAAGCCCGGCACCCCCGAGCAGTTCGGAGAGTTCGTGCAGGCCGAGATCAAAAAATGGAAAGAAGTAATCAAGACAGCCGACATCAAGCTCGACTGATTCTTCCCCAAGCCGCATCGCAAGCAGCAGGCAGGCGGCGCCGCAAGAGCAACGCGGCAGCCGCTGCCA
>RCUP01002345.1_pt1 | contig 10036 bp, 8 predicted proteins | sample 2166341 | NCBI WGS metagenome assembly RCUP01 (sample SAMN09932325, study PRJNA488358) | compost metagenome | isolation source: compost soil in succinonitrile-enriched | place: Germany: Experimental Botanical Garden | reverse complement strand
TCTCTATTCTGAACAGTTTAGAGAAAAAAGATACTACAGGGAAAATTAAATCAATATTAGCCGAAATTCAAAAATGAGCACAGGTGAATTTGACATCATAGTTATAGGTGCCGGAGTTGCCGGAGGAGTCTTTGCTGCTTCTCAACCAGCCAGCACACGTATTCTCGTTGTGGAACGCGACCTTTCAGAACCTGATAGAATTATCGGTGAACTAATGCAACCCGGAGGAATTCAGGCTTTAAATGAACTGGGATTGAGTCATTTACTGGAAGGTATTGACGCACAGGAAGTCAATGGCTATAATCTGATTAAAGGGAACGAACGTTTCACTATTAATTATGATGAAGTTCAAAAAGGAATCAAGGGTCTTGGTTTGAGAAACGGAAAGTTTCTGACAAATATCCGAAAAGAGCTGAAACAGAGAGAGAATATCACCTTGGTTCAGGGAAATGTTACCCAAATTCTGGAGAGCAATAACACCATTACCGGTGTAAGCTACACACAGGAAGACGGAACGAACGTTTCACAACATGCAAAACTGACAATCGTTTGTGATGGGCCCATGTCCGTACTGCGCGATAAGTTGAGTAAAGTAAACAAGAAGGTAACTTCTTATTTCATGGGATTGGTTCTAAAAGATCTGGAATTGGAATTTCCTTCTTACGGTCACATGATCGTTACCGGTGATTTTCCAATCCTGGTTTACCCGATTCACACCAATGCTTATCGGATCTTAATTGATTATCCCGGTGGAAAAGCTCCCAAAATGGGGAAAGAATCCATCGAGCGATTGAAGGAAGATGTGGTGAAAATATTACCTAAAGAAATGATTCCTGCCTTTTTGAAGGCAATGGACGAAGAGCCCTTAAAAGTGATGCCAAATCACTCCATGAAAGGTCAGGCATTTCGCATGAAAGGTGCTGCACTTTTGGGTGATTCATTGAACATGAGACATCCTTTAACCGGTGGAGGAATGACAGCATCTTTTTCAGATATTCTTTGTCTGAATGCCAAATTAGCGGGAATTGACTTTCAGAATGAAACGAAACTGGAGTCAGCCGTTAATGAATATTATATGAGCAGAGGAAAAAATGTGGAGACAATCAACATTTTGGCAAACGCTTTGTATAAGGTGTTCACAGATGAGGAATTAAAGGAGGCATGCTTTGAATATTTACAGAAGGGAGGAAAACAAGCTACAGGCCCGCTTTCCATTCTGTCCGGAATCAACAAAAACAAACAATTTTTGTTGAAGCACTTTTTTAAAGTGGCAATGCAGCACCCAATACATTTTATTACGAAACCAGCGAAACAAATACGCTTATATAAAAATGCAACACGAATTCTTCGCCCGATATTAAAGGATGAAGAAGTTCCGGCAATGATCTAATGGAAAAAATTGAACACGAATCGCTTGAAGCGGCAGACTTAAGAAAACAGAATCATTTGGATTTGGCTTTTGCTTCGCAAAGTGCCTTGTCTGATGGTCGTTTTTATTACGAACCGATGTTGGAGGGACATCCTGAACAATCAGACTTGTCTATTCAACTGGGAGAAAAAACGATGCGTTATCCTATCTGGATTTCAAGTATGACAGGCGGTACTTCCGCTGCAGGCCCACTCAATAAAATGTTGGCAAAAACGGCCGGCAAATATGGTTTTGGTATGGGCTTAGGTTCTTGCCGGGTCATTTTGGAGGACAATACTTATTTCGATGATTTTAACCTGCGTCCGATTCTTGGCGATGCTTCTCCCCTATACGCCAATGTGGGAATTGCTCAAATTGAACGGTTAATAGATAAAGGTCAGGCATCTAAGTTGAAAGCACTGGTAGATAAGCTGGATGCAGATGGTTTGATTGTACATGTGAATCCCTTACAGGAATGGTTGCAGCCGGAAGGCGATTTAATTCAACGCTCCCCGCTTGTTACCATTAAGCAGTTGTTGAATGAAATTGATACCAACATCATTGTGAAGGAAGTTGGTCAGGGCTTTGGTCCTGAAAGCATGAGAGAATTATTGAAATTGCCGATTCTGGCAATCGACTTTGCTGCAAATGGCGGAACAAACTTTTCAAAATTGGAGTTGTTGCGTAACGAACCATTGAAAGCTCATTATGAAGATGTGATTGCTTTAGGGCATTCTGCTCATGAAATGGTCGATTTTTTAAATACATCAATCCAGGAACTAGGTTCTGAACGTAAGTGTAATAATGTGATTATAAGTGGTGGGATAAAAAACTTTTTAGATGGTTATTATTTAACCTCCAAAGCAAATATCCCCGCGATCTACGGTCAGGCAGCGCCATTCTTAAAACATGCAAATGATTCACAAGAAGCCTTGGATACATTTGCCGAAATACAAATAAAAGGATTACTAATGGCTCAAAAATTTCTAAAAATAAGATAATGGAAATACTAGAAGGGTTCTCAAAAAAGAACAAGCAAGAGAAGTTGGAAGTGATTACACAATTTTTTAAATCTCCGGAAAAAACGATGGAGACATTTAAAAGTTTTGATCATTCGGATATTGCTGTGCAGGAGGTTATTAACGAGTTTAGTGAAAATACCATATCGAATTTCCATTTGCCTTATAGCATTGCACCGAACTTTTTAATCAATGGAAAGACATTTGCCGTTCCAATGGTCATTGAAGAAAGTTCCGTTGTTGCAGCTGCTTCCAATAGCGCGAAGTTTTGGTATACTTTAGGAGGGTTTCATACAGAGATTGTGGATACGGAAAAAGTAGGACAAGTTCATTTCTTATGGCACGATGATATTGAAAAACTGATCAATCGTTTTGATGAGCTAAAGCAACTTTTCTTCAACGGTTCAGAAGATCTTACTGTCAATATGCGCAACCGCGGTGGTGGTATCAAGGATATTGTTTTAAAAGATCTTTCAGACAAAGAACCAGGATTAATGCAGTTGTTTGTCACTTTTGAAACCATCGATTCAATGGGGGCAAATTTCGTAAACTCCTGCCTTGAACGATTCGCTCAAATATTCAGAACCTGGCACCAAAACCAAGCAGACTTAAAAAATGACGGCCTGGAGATCATTATGTCCATTCTTTCTAACCTCACTCCTAACTGTGTAGTGAAGTGTTGGGTGGAAACAGATGTTAAAAATCTGGATGGAATTGTTCCGGGTGTTTCCGGTAAAGAATTTGCGAAAAAATTCCATACTGCTGTAAGAATTGCACAAGTGGATCCTTACCGTGCTACAACGCACAACAAAGGAATCTACAATGGTGTTGATGCAGTTGTATTGGCAACAGGCAATGATTTTAGAGCAGTTGAAGCTTGTGGTCATGCTTACGCAAGTATGAACGGGTCTTATTCTTCTTTAACGAATTGTACAATTGAGAACGATATCTTCCGTTTTGAGCTGACTTTACCAATTGCATTGGGAGTAGTTGGTGGATTGACGAACTTACATCCGTTGGTGAAGCTATCTCATGAATTGTTAAATTTCCCGAATGCGAAAGAATTGATGGGAATCGCGGCAGCAGCAGGATTGGCAAACAATTTTGGTGCGGTTAAATCACTAACAACAACAGGAATCCAACAAGGACACATGAAAATGCACTTGTTCAATATCATGAATCAATTAGAGATAAAAAAAGAAGACCGCGATAAAGTAGTCACTTACTTCAAAGACAAAAATGTCTCTGTATCCGCAGTTCGTACATATGTTGAATCTCTTCAATTAGTTTGATTGACAGTTCCGGAAAATACCATAAGTACCTATAAGGCATCAGGAAAACTGATGCTTTTTGGTGAATACCTAGTTCTGAATGGATCAGACTGTCTGGCCTTTCCCTTAAAATTCGGGCAAACCCTTTCAGTAACAAAGTCTGATGAACTCATCTGGGAAAGTTATTCCAAACACGGAATGTGGTTTTCTGCTTCTATGAGCAATGATTTCACCATTCTGGATACCAATAACGAAGAAGTGGCAGAGATTTTGAGGAAGTTATTTGTAGTGATACGAACAGAAAAACCCGATCTTGATTTCAACCAACGATTCAAGGCAGAAGCGAATTTTGAATTAAACTGGGGTCTCGGTTCCAGTTCAACATTAATCAGCTTATTGAGCCAATGGTCAGGTGTAGAACCCAAGAAGCTACTCGACGTGTCTTTTGGTGGATCGGGTTACGACGTAGCTTGTGCAACGGCGGAAGCTCCGATTCTATATGCGAATGGAAAAACAAAAAAAGAAGTACCTCTCCCCGAGTCGATAACGAATAAACTATTGTTTATCTATTTGGGGAATAAACAAAACTCACGCGAAGAAATTAAGCGTTTTAAGAAAAAAGAAGTTGCTCAACATCATATCGACGCAATTGATGCAATTATCTCAAATGCCTTACAAACAGATAAAATTGAGATCTTTGAACAGCAATTGGATCTTTCTGAAGAGTTAATTTCTTCCGTTATAGGGACTATTAAGCTAAAACAGCGTTTATTTGCCGATTATCCATACAGCATCAAGTCGCTGGGTGCCTGGGGAGGAGATTTTTTTCTCGCAACAGTTAGAGATTTAAAAACAGCAAAAATCTATTTTGAAGAAAAAGGATATGATACATTATTTACGTATCAGGAATTCATAAAATAAATGGAAACAGATAACAAACTGATGAATAAAGTAAAAGTAACGTGGCGCTGCCCGTCTAATATTGCTATTGTTAAATACTGGGGAAAAAAAGGAAATCAAATACCTTGTAATTCCTCGTTAAGTTTGACTTTGTCAAATTCATATACACAAGTCGAAGCCGAATTGTCAGAAAAGACCTCTGATGAAGTGATTGAGTTATCCTACTATTTTGAAGGAGAAATCAATGAGCAATTCGGTCGGCGTGTTGCTAAATTCTTATTGGATAATCGTGAACTCTTTCCGTTTATCGATGAAAATGCAATTACCATCCATTCTTCTAATAGTTTTCCTCATTCAGCAGGGATTGCTTCTTCCGCATCTGCATTCGGCGCAATTTCTTTGGCACTTTTAGATATTACCTATAGCTTACAAGGAAAAGAAAAAGACGACACTTTTTACACGGAGGCTAGTAATTTGGCCCGATTAGGAAGTGGAAGTGCATCACGCAGCATGTTCCCGGGATTTGCTTTATGGGGAGAAAATGAACAAATCCAGAACTCTTCGAATCAGCATGCGATTGACATCAAAGAGGTGCATCCGACGTTTCAGAACATGAAAGATGCCATTCTGATTATCGAAGATGAACCCAAGAAAGTATCCAGTTCAGTTGGTCACTCACTAATGAATAATCATCCATATGCCGAAAATCGTTTCAAACAGGCAAACGAACGTACAGCTGAGTTGGTTGAGATTCTGAAGACCGGAGACATGGAAGCATTTATTCAGATGTGTGAATCAGAAGCATTGACATTACATGCGATGATGATGACCTCTATGGATTATTATTTATTGGTAAAACCCGGAACAATTACAGCCATTGAAAAATTGATGGAATTTCGCAAGGAAAGTAAGGTTCCCGTTTGTTTTACATTGGATGCAGGTCCGAATGTTCACGTTCTTTATCCAAAAGCGTATGAAGTACAGGTAGAAGAGTTTATTAACAACGGTTTACGCGACACCTATAAAAAAGTCATTTTCGATGAAGAAGGCTTTGGTCCAACAAAATTGAATAGTTAATAGATGGAAATAGTTAATTCAAAAGTTCTTGTGTTTGGGGAATACAGTGTTTTACACAACAGTATGGCCCTGACAATTCCATTCAGTAAATTTTCGGGAAAATTGTGTTATCCTGAAAATGTAGAAGAAAATGCCATTGCCGTATTATCTAACAAAGGTATCAGAGAATTCTTCAAGCATATTTTAGAAAATCACACCGACGATACATTCAAATTGAATGTGGATAAGCTCTCACAGGAATTGGACAACGGGTTGTTTTTCAGAAGTGATATTCCACAAGGCTTTGGTCTGGGAAGCTCCGGTGCGCTTGTTGCCGCAATATTCTTACGTTACCTGGAAAAAGCAGGTGATTTCAAAGATGAATTGAAACATTTAACAATGGATCGCATTCAAAGCTTAAAAAGCTGTTTGGGTGCTTTGGAAGGACATTTCCACGGAAAGAGTTCGGGGATTGATCCATTGAGTATTATTATCAATAAACCCTTATTATTAAAGGCCAACAAAGAAATTGTAAAGGTGGATATTCCTGTTTACAATGAAACCGGAAAGAATGTGGTGTTTTTACTGAATACCCAAATGGCCCGAAATTCCGAGAAACTGATTGAACAATTTAATACTGCGTGTAAAAAAGAAGACTTTCAGCACAAATTGGAAACGAAATTAATTGAATATACCAATACGGGAATTACTGATTTCCTGAAAGGAGATACCGAAAATTTCTATCTGAACCTGGAGAAATTAGTCCGATTTCAATTACAGGAAATGGATTATCTGATTCCGAAAAAATACCAAAGCATTGTTCAGCAAGGTCTGGATACGAAAGATTATTACTTGAAGATTTGTGGATCAGGTGGTGGTGGATACATGATCGGGTTTACGCAAAACTGGGAAGAAACACAGCAATTATTACAAGACGAAGATTTAGAAGTTTTCTATAGATTTTAAATTATGACAGCAACAACAACATTGAAACAGGATTTAGAAATCCAAAAAAAAGCAATTATTCAATTTTTGGAGACAGATGCATTAGAAGGTTTTCCAAGTAACTTATCTGATTCCACGTATCATATCATGACACTTGAAGGAAAGCGTTTGCGCCCTATTATGGTGTTAATGGCTGCTCAAGGATTTGGTGTAAGTACTGAAGCGTCTATGTCTGCGGCAATTTCAATTGAAGTATTCCATAATTTCACACTGGTACACGACGATATCATGGATAAGGCTGCGTTGCGCAGAGGGAAGATTACTGTTCATGAAAAATACGGAGTAGATAAAGCGATTGTAACAGGAGATGCCATGTTACCACATTCTGTTGCTTTATTGATCAAAGGAAATGAAGACAAGTCTGTCGTTCTATTGAAAAGTTTCCTAAAAATGGCTCAGGAAGTGATGGAAGGACAGCAATATGACATGGAATTCGAAACACAGGAAATTGTAACTGTGGAAGAATACATGAACATGATTCGTCTGAAAACATCTGTTTTGTTTGGATGTGCTTGTGAAATTGGCGCTATTTTAGGTCATGCCTCAGTAGAAGATCAGCAAAAACTATATGATTTCGGACTTTACACTGGTTTGGCATTCCAGATTATGGATGACTACCTGGATACATTCGGAGATGATACATTTGGAAAACGAATCGGAGGTGATATCTTACTGAATAAAAAGACTTTCTTGTTAATCAACGCGATGCAACATGCCAATGCGGATCAAAAAGCACGCATTTTGGAGTTGTTTGAAGAAAAAAACGAAGAAGCAAAAATCAGTGGATTCCAGGCTATTTTTAAAGAAATCGGAGTAGGTCAAATTGCTTTGGATAAAATGGAAGAATTGCATGACAAATCTGTAGAAGCTGTTATGTCTTCTGGTCTTTCTGAAGATGATAAACGAAAAATGATCGAATTGGGCGAAATCATGCTTCGTAGAACAACTTGATAATCCATGAATTTCGAACAAAAAGATTCCAAATACTTTTGGGATACCTGGAAACTGTCTACAAAAAACGGACAGCAATTCTGGCAATTTGAAATTCCGGAAGAATTAAAAGGAATTATTCAATCCGAATCTGACTGGAAAAAACCAGAAGGTGTTGCTTTTTTGGAAGGATTAGATCGTGCGTTTGTTTTTGACAAGAAAGTCAATCCAAATGCGGGTGACCGTGTACTTCGTTATTTGCGTAATAAGCAAGTGGGCGAACCAGCAATTGTTCCATCTGATGCTACTCTTTCACTAAAAGACAGAGCAAAAACGAGTTTGTTGAATGGGTTTTCGTTTTACGAAACATTGCAAGAATCAGATGGTAATTGGGCGGGAGATTACGGTGGACCGCTTTTCCTTATCCCTGGATTAATAATCGCTTCCTACATTACAGAAACTCCGCTTGAGAAACCTACTCAGGTACTCATTAAGCGTAATTTATGGAATCATCAAAACGAAGATGGTGGTTGGGGACTTCACATAGAAGGAGAATCTACCATGTTTGGAACGGTCATGCAATATGTTTGTTTGCGTATTTTGGGAGAAGATCTTTCAAATCCAGATATGAAACGTGCGCAAGACTGGATATTGAGTCACGGTGGAGCAACAAAAGTTTCACAATGGGGGAAATTTTACTTGTCTATTCTAAACATTTATGAATGGAAAGGAAATGACGCACTTTTACCTGAAATGTGGAAATTCCCGAAATGGGTTCCTTTTCATCCTGGAAAATACTGGTGTCACAATCGGATGATTTTCCTTCCGATGTCTTATTGCTATGGTAAAAAAGTGAAGGCTGCACTCACTCCTCTCGCTAAAGAATTGCGAAAAGAGTTATACACAACGGATTACGATTCTATCAATTGGAAAAAAGCCCGACGTGAAGCATGTACAACTGAAATCTACAACCCTATCAATAAATGGTATTTGGTTTTATGCCGATTTGTTAATGGATACGAACGCATACATTCCAAACGTTTTCGAAAAAAAGCGCTCAAGTATGTAGAAGACTACGTTGATTCAGAAGATACTTATACACGTTACATCAATATTGGTCCTGTAAATCAGGCAATCAATTCGATTTGTGCCTGGCATAATCACGGAAAAGATTCAGAGCAATTTAAAAACCACGTCAATCGTTGGAAAGATTATCTGTGGATTGCCGAAGACGGTGCTAAAATGAATGGATACAATGGATCCCAGTTGTGGGATACCGCATTTGTTGGTCAGGCTCTTATCGAAGCGAATATGGAAAAGAGTTTTCCTAAAATGGCTGAGAAAATTTACAGTTTCATGGATACCTCTCAAATAGAACGTAATGCAAAAGATTACGACAAGTTCTGGGGAGATATTACACTTGGATGTTGGCCTTTCTCTACCAGAGACCACGGTTGGGCGATTACTGATTGTACTTCCGAAGGGATGAAAACTGCCATTCTTTACAACAATCTAGAGCACGTCAACAAACCTAATCCCATACATTTGGAACGGTTAAAGCCAGCTGTAGATTGGATTCTATCGATGCAAAATAAAGATGGTGGTTGGGCTTCTTACGAACGACAACGTGCTCCTAAATGGATTGAAGTTTTAAATCCAGTGCTGTTATTCGAAAACATCATGACGGAAGCAACGTATACGGAGTGTTCTTCGGCTTCACTGCAAGGACTAAAAGAATTCACAAAATACAACGATTACCGCAAAGAAGATATACAAAAGGCACTGGATCGCGGCGCCAAGTTTATCCAATCAAAACAAGCCCCAGATGGATCATGGTATGGCTGTTGGGCAGTTTGTTACACTTATGGAACCTGGTTTGGGATTGAAGGATTGTTAACTGCTGGTCATCAAGGTTATGAAAACGGTACACCATCAACAGAGATTCAAAAAGGATGTGACTTTTTATTAAGCAAACAACGCGCTGACGGAAGTTGGGGCGAATCCTTTAAATCGTGTGTGGAGCATCGTTATGTGGAGCATGAAGATGGGCAAATCATCAATACAGCATGGGCACTTCTTTCCCTAATGAAAGCCAAGCATCCAAACAAAGCTGCTATTGAAAAAGGAATTGAGTTTATTCTTTCCCGTCAGGAATCAAACGGTGATTTTCCTCAGGAAGGAGTTTCGGGTATCTTTAACGGGAACTGTGCGATAACCTATACTTCTTACCGAAACACTTTTCCTTTGTGGGCAATAGCGCGTTACTATAATAGCTAAACACGTGAAATAATCCGGTCTTGATTCTCAGTAAATATTTTAAGGAAATAACTTGTCCGAGAATTTAGTTGACATATTATTTTTTTCCCGCGGATTACGCAGATATTAAATAAGCTCATAATCTGCGTCTTGACAGAATCGTCAGGATCTGCGTTATCGTTCGACTGAGC
>RCUP01002344.1_pt1 | contig 10036 bp, 11 predicted proteins | sample 2166341 | NCBI WGS metagenome assembly RCUP01 (sample SAMN09932325, study PRJNA488358) | compost metagenome | isolation source: compost soil in succinonitrile-enriched | place: Germany: Experimental Botanical Garden | reverse complement strand
GCATCGGCAACCTGGTGGACGCTGACCTGGCCAAGGAAAGCGCCAAGCTGACCGCCCTGCAAACCAAGCAACAGCTGGGCGTGCAGGCGCTGGGCATTGCGAACCAGTCGAGCTCGATCCTGCTCGGCCTGTTCCGCTAACAAACACGGAGGCGGCGGCTTCGGTCGCCGCCTGATCACCTCAGACTACCGAGCAGAACGCTCCCGATAGCCAAAACGGCATCGAAAATTGTCAAAGACAAAGGAACAGCCAAAATGGCTAACAGCATCAATACCAACGCAGGCGCTCTCGTCGCTCTGCAGAACCTGAACCAGACGAGCCGCGACCTCGCGACCACGCAGAACCGCGTGAATACGGGTCAAAAGATCTCGTCGGCCAAGGACAATGGCGCGATCTTCGCCATCGCCACGTCGCAGCGCGCAGAAATGGGCGCCCAGGACGCGGTGAAGCAGTCGCTGCAACGCGGTCAATCCATCGTCGACGTCGCCCTGGCGGCCGGCGAGACCGTGACCAACGCCCTGAACGAACTGAAGAGCCTGGCTGTGGCGATTCAGGATGCGCCGACGGGCAGCGATACGGCCACCAAGCTGAACGCTGACTTCACCGCCATCGTTTCGGAAATCAAGACCGCACTGACGGGCGCCAACTTCGACGGCGTCAACCTGTTCAACGCCAGTGCGACGGCGATCGACGTGACGACCAATACCTCGGGCGGCAAGTTCACGCTCAAGTCGGCAGCTGGCGCTGCTGCTGGCGCGACCAAGGCTGATGGTTCGGTTGATCCGACCCAGGCGCCTGACCCGGATGGCGCTGGCGCCCTGACGGCGTTCGATTTTGCGAACGTCGCCGATCGCACCGCCGCCAATGTCGAACGCGCCGTCGCCAACTTCTCGACGGTGCTGGCGGACCTGGGCACCAAGTCGAAGTCCCTGGACCGTCAACTGACCTTCACCAGCAAGATGCAGGACGCCCTGGAAGTCGGCATCGGCAACCTGGTGGACGCTGACCTGGCCAAGGAAAGCGCCAAGCTGACCGCTCTGCAAACCAAGCAACAACTGGGCGTGCAGGCGCTGTCGATCGCGAACCAGTCGAGCTCGATCCTGCTCGGCCTGTTCCGCTAACGAACATGGAGGCGGCGGCTTTGGCCGCCGCCTGATCACCTCATAACCCCGAGCAGAAGGCTCCCGATAGCCAAAACGGCGTCGGAAATTGTCAAAGACAAAGGAAAGCCAAAATGGCTAACAGCATCAATACCAACGCAGGCGCCCTGGTTGCTCTGCAAAACCTCAACCAGACGAGCCGCGACCTGAGCATCACGCAGAACCGCGTGAATACGGGTCAAAAGATCTCGTCGGCCAAGGACAATGGCGCGATCTTCGCCATCGCCACGTCGCAGCGCGCAGAAATGGGCGCCCAGGACGCGGTGAAGCAGTCGCTGCAACGCGGTCAGTCCATCGTCGATGTCGCCCTGGCGGCCGGCGAGACCGTGACCAACGCCCTGAACGAACTGAAGAGCCTGGCTGTGGCGATTCAGGATGCGCCGACGGGCAGCGATACGGCCACCAAGCTGAACGCTGACTTCACCGCCATCGTTTCCGAAATCAAGACCGCACTGGACGGCGCCAACTTCGACGGCGTCAACCTGTTCAAGGCTAACGCCGCAGCGATCGAGGTGACCACCAATACGTCGGGCGGCAAGTTTACGCTGAAATCTACGGTCGCCACTGCTTCCGGCGCATATGCGGCCGGTGGTAAAATCGACCCGACGGCGGGCACCGACCCCGACGGAGCCGGCGCCTTGGTGGCGTTCGACCTTACGAACACCGCCCATCGCACGGCGCAGTATGTCGAGCACGCGATCACCAACTTCTCGACGGTGCTTGCTGACCTGGGCACCAAGTCGAAGTCCCTGGATCGTCAGTTGACCTTCACCAGCAAGATGCAGGACGCCCTTGAAGTCGGCATCGGCAACCTGGTGGACGCCGACCTGGCCAAGGAAAGCGCCAAGCTGACCGCCCTGCAAACCAAGCAACAGCTGGGCGTGCAGGCGCTGTCGATCGCGAACCAGTCGAGCTCGGTTCTGCTCGGCCTGTTCCGCTAACAAGACGTGGTCGGGGGCGGGCCTCGCGGCTCGTCCCCGTTCGCACGTCGGCAGACACAGAGGGCGCGGCCTGACCGCGCATCAGGGAAATGGCAGACAATGTCGCAAGAGTACCCAGCGTAACCCTCGTCACGCCCGAGGCTATGGGCCAGGGCGCCGAGCCGCCGAAAAGGCCGATCCAGGACAACGACGCCGGGCGCTACCGTCTGACGATCGAGGAGGGGCCGGATGGCTTCATCTACAAGACGCTGGACCGCGTGACGGGCGAGGTGATCCGCCAGTTGCCGCGCGAGGACGTCGTCAAGATGCGCCACAGCCCGGCCTATGGTCCGGGGGAGTTGATCAAGACCAGGGTCTGAGACCGGGTCGCTCAGTCGCCAACGCCGCCGGCTCGCCGCGCGGCGCTATCATGGTTTCTGCGGCGTTAACCATACGCTCAGGAATCATGCGCATTACTGGCCCCCAGAATCGAAACTGGGGCTAGAAGCCATGTCTAACAGCGTTCTCACCAATGCCTCGGCGCTCATAGCGCTCCAGAATCTGAATTCGACGAACAACAAGCTGGCCGCGACCCAGAGCCGGGTGAACACCGGCCTGAAGGTGCAGGGCGCCAAGGACAACGCCGCGACCTGGGCCATCGCCCAGAACCAGCGGGCGGACACGGGCGCGCTCGACGCCGTCAAGACCAGCATGAACCGGGCGACGTCCCTCGCCGATGTTTCGCTGGCCGCCGGCGCGCAAATCTCGGACCTGTTGATCGAGCTGCGCGAAAAGGCGACGGCCGCCGCCGACCCCTCGCAGACCGCGGCGACGCGCAAGGCTTACAACGACGAGTTCCAGTCGCTGCTCAAGTCGCTGCAGTCCTTTGCCGACAACGCCACCTTCGACGGCGAGAACATCCTGAACGGCAAGATCGGCGGCGTTCGGCCCGTTCCGCCCGCCACGCTGACCGGTCTGGATTTCCTGGCTAACGTCAACGCCACCGAAACCATCACCGTGAACCGTCAGGACATGTCGCTGATCGGTCTGGGGCTCGCGCCGACGACCTTTACGGCGCCGGTGACCGCCTTTGACCTGACGACCGAGGCTAATGCCGAAAAGGCTCTGGCCGACGTCGTCGCGGCCATGGATACGGCCAACGCCAAGCTGGCTGAGCTGGGCGCGCAGTCCAAGCAGGTCGAAAAGCACAACACCTTCGTCAGCAAGCTGATGGACTCGCTGGAAGTCGGCATCGGCAACCTGGTGGACGCCGACATGGCCAAGGAAAGCGCCCGCCTGCAGGCGCTTCAGGTCCAGCAGCAACTGGGCGCGCAGGCCCTGTCGATCGCCAACCAGGCGCCGCAGATCATCCTGTCGCTGTTCAAGGGCTGATCTATCTGAAGTAGCGGGGCGCGCCGTGGCCGAGTGAAATCGGCGGCGGCTTGCGCTGGGCGGGGCGTGGGGTCAGCCCGTAGAGGCTGGCCAACTTCATGAGCAACCAACGCACGTAGGGCATAGGGCTGATCCCTGACCTGTGAGCTTGACTGTCGGCTAACGTGAAGTGCTGCCCGCCGTTCCGGGGCGATCTTAAACACTTCGTTACCGCGCGCGTGGCAGGGTGCCGTAAGGAGCGCGTAGGCCTGTGATCGACAACAGCTATCTTCTTGGAATGTACGGCCTGTCGCCGACGAGCACGGGCACGTCGGTCGGGACCTCGACCGTCAAGAAGCAGCCGACCGCGCCGTGGAGCACGACGGTCAAGCCGCAGGCCCAGTCGGATCTGCTGCGTGCGGCGCTGAGCGGCCGACGTTTCTTCAACGAAGCCGCGACGACACTGGACGTGCAGACGAAGTCGTCCGGCGACTATCGCAAGCTGTTTGCGTTGAACCAGGGCCTGTCCCTGCTGGAATCCATCACCAACCGCGCGGGCCAGAAGGGTGTCAGCGCGTCGGAAACGGCTCTGCTGGCCAAGCGCTTTGACGCCGGCATGGCGGAGCTGTCGGCCTATCTCAAGGACGCCAAGTTCGAAGGCATCCGCATGGTGGAGGGCGAGTCCGCCACCAAGGCCCAGACGGGCGCCGCCGTGGCGCGGGATTCGGCCAAATATGTCACCGGAGCGGTCCACACAGGCACGGAATACGCCCCTGTCGAGGCCTTCCAGGGCGATGTGAAGTTCAACATCAATGTGAAGACGACCGGCGGCACGAAGACGGTCGCGATCGATCTGGCCGAGATGGGCGCCGATCCGCGCACGATGCAGTCCGTGGTCGCCCACATCAACGGCAAGCTGGAGGCAGCGGGCGTTCAGACGCGGATGAGCCGTGAAATGCTGCCGCAGGAGCCCAAGGTCATCAAGTCGGGCGACAAGACCATCACCCTTCCAAAGGGCCCCGATAAATGGGCCTTGAGCCTCAAAGGCGTCTCGACTGAAACCATCAGCTTCGTTCCGGTCACCACGGCCGACGCCGTCTATGTGGTGCAGGGCTCGGGCAAGGCTGGCGGCCATGACGTCCTGAAATTCCAGGAGGGCGCCGGGAACACGACCGGAGAGCTCTTTGCGGTCAACGGTCAGATCGGCAAGTCGGGCTTGCCCGAAGGCGTCGAAACCGTCCGCGCCAGCGCCGTCGGGCCTGACGGCTCCATGTGGATCGTCGCCGACGTCAGCGCCGGAACCGCGAACCAGCCGATCAAAGGGCAGGGCGACGTCGTCCTGATGAAGCTGGATTCGGCGGGGCAGGTGGTGCTCAGTCGCGCCCTGGGCGCCGCATCCACCGCCAGCGGCTATGCGATTTCGGTGAGCGACGACGGCCGGGTGGCCGTGGCGGGATCGGTCATCGGCGCGCTGGAGCCTGGCGCCTCGGGCGCGGTCGCCAACGTGGCCGACAGTTTCGTCACCGTCTTCGACGCCAAGGGCGTGGAGCAGTGGACCCAGCGTCGCGGCGCAAAGGCGGCAGATGAGGCGACGGCGGTGTCGTTCGGCGCGGATGGTCGCATCTATGTGGCCGGGCGCTCGCAGTCGGCCATGTCGGGCGCGACCGCTTCTGGCGGCTGGGACGGCTATGTCCAGGCCTTCAGCGAGACCCAGCTTCACGCCCTGGCTCCCATCAAGGCCGTCGCCACGGGCGTCAGCCAATTCGGCACGGCCGGCGACGACAGCGTCCAGGCCATGACCGTGGACGGCGACAAGCTCTACACCGCCGGGATCGAGAACGGCCGCATGGTCGTGCGCCGGTTCCAGATCGACGCCACGGGGGCGCCGACCCTGTTGTCCTCTCGCGACCTGGGCAGCGCCAGCGGCGGAGAAATCAGCGGCCTTTCGGTGGTCGACGGCCAGGTCATCCTGGCCGGCGCGACCCGCAACGGCGCATTGGATATCGGTCAGATCAACACGGCCCACGCCGGGGGCATGGACGCCTTTGTCGCGGTGATCTCCGAGGATCTGACGGCCTCCGCCGCCGACCGCCTGACCTATCACGGGGGCGCGGGCGATGATTCCGCCGCCGACGTGAAGATCGTGGACGGCAAGGTCTGGCTGACCGGCGTGTCCGACCGCCCCATCGGCGCCAAGGCGACCGATCCGACCTCGGGCTATCTGGCCCGCCTCGACCCGCTGAGCGGCGCGGTGGAGTGGAAACAGACCTGGACCGGGGCCGACGGCCAGGCCGCGCCGACGACCATTGCCGTCGCCAGCGGGGGCGCTAGCGTCCTGGATAAGCTGGGCCTGCCGCAGGGCGAGATTCCCCAGTCGGATTCCAAGCGTCTGGTTGACGCCACGGCCTTGCGCGCGGGCGACCGTTTCTATGTGACCTCGCCCACAGGTCGGTCTGTGGCGGTGACGATCGACGCCAAGGACACGCTGCAGACCCTGGCGCGCAAGATCGAGACGGCGTCGGGCCGTTCGCTCAAGGTCACGATCAAGACCGACATGGACTATACGACCGGCATGGACGGCGACACCAAGGTGACGGCGGGCGGCGTGCAGCGTCTGTCCATCGCCTTCACCGACGGCCGCGGCGGCGCGACCCTGCGAGCGGGCGAGACGGGGCGGGACGCCCTGGCCGGTCTGGGGCTGACGCCGGGCTACATCGGTCCCAAGAGCGACGACCTCAAGACTTTCGGACTGGATCTGCCCAAGTCGCTGAACCTGCGCGACGCGGCGGCGGTCAAGGTCGCACATGAAAAGTTGGGAGAGGCGCTGGTCACGTTGAGAGCCGCTTACCGGGCGCTGTACCCGGAAAGCGCCAAGCCCAAGGTCACGGGCGAGGCGCCGGCCTATCTGCAGGCGCAGCTCGCCAATTATCAGGCCGCGCTCGCACGACTCACAGCCTGATCACGCCGATCCCCGCTTTAGGTTGACGCATGCGGCGTCGCCGGGGTTATTGGGGCCATCATTGGCGTCGAGTCCCGCATGGCCCTTCCAAAAGACAATCGCACAGTCCTGATCGTCGGGGGCGGCCTGGCCGTCGTCGCCGCCGTGGCGGCTGCTCTGGTGTTCAGCGGCGGGCGCGACGGGCCCACCGAGGCCCCGCCGGCGTCGCAAGGCGGTCTGACCATTGATCTGGCCGAAGCCCCGACGCTGGAGCCCGCGCGCGAGCTGCGCTGCTTCGTCGACGGGCAGTTCGTCGGTCAGGCGACCCTGGCCGACTGCGCCAAACGCAATGGCGTGGCCACCAGCGCCTTGGACGTGGGCCTGGACGCCACCGGCGCCCTGGCCGCTGCGCCGACCGCCGCCTTTGCTCCGCCGCCGGCCCTGCCGGCCGCACCGACTGTCGAGGTCGTCCCGGCCGATGAAGCCGCTTCGCCGGCCGAACCCGTCCGTCAGGCGCCGGCTTCGACCTCGGCCACCGCCTGCCTTCGTCACACCGGTTCGGAATGGCGCGCCATTTCCAATGGCATGAGCCTGGGGGCCTGCGTCCAGGCCCTCTACGCCGGCACCTGCGTCCGTCCGGGCGAAGCCCAATATGGCCGCTGGGGCGACACCACCCTGCGTCTGGTGCCGCGTCGCGTCGAGCAGTCGAACGACAACACCCGCTTCCGCACCCTGGCCCAGCAGGACCGCAACTGTCAGTTCCCGGAGCTGGGCCGATGAACCGCAAGATCGTTTCCGTCGCCGCGCTGGGTCTGCTGGGGCTGGGGCTCGCCGCCTGCGCCCAAAAGGGTCTTGAGGCGCCGACCGAACCGGGCGTCTGCTACCATGTCGTCCTGGCCGAGGACGGCAAGTCCGCGCCCCTGGTCAATGTCGTCGCTCGCGACCAGCCGCAGATCGAGTTTTGCGCCGCGCGCCTTGAGGAAATGCGCCTGCGCTTCCTCAGCATGGGCGGCAACAACCGCGACATGATCGGCGCCTATCAGGGGCAGTTCATCTTCATCGACCGAGGCGGCGTGAAGTTCGGCAAGACCCTGACGGGGCAGCGCTTCTTCGCCCTGACACGCACTGGGGACGGCCGTCTGGCCATTCCGGGCGCCATCCAGCGCGAGATCGACGGCCGCCCCGTCGCCGTCGCCCCCAACTAGAATTCTCGCCCGCAAGGGTGTGAACAAAACTGGAACATTCCGTCGGTATCCGCTAGGGATCGACGGCAAGAACATAAAAGGACATCGGTCATGGCCGGCAGCGTCAACAAGGTCATCCTCATCGGCAACCTGGGCAAGGACCCGGAAATCCGCACGCTGAACAGCGGCGACCGCGTCGCCAACCTGCGCATCGCCACCTCGGAGCAATGGCGCGACAAGGCCACCGGCGAGCGCAAGGAAAAGACCGAGTGGCACGCGGTCGTCATCTTCAACGAGAACATCGTCAAGGTGGCCGAGAACTACCTGAAGAAGGGCTCGACGGTTTACATCGAGGGCTCGCTGCAGACGCGCAAATACACCGACGCCCAGGGCGTGGAGAAGTACTCGACCGAGATCGTGCTGCAGCGCTTCAACGGCCAGCTGACCATGCTGGGCGGTCGCGCTGACAGCCAGGGCGGCGGCGATCGCGGCGGCTACGGCGGCGGTGGCGGTCGCAACGACGACGACTACTCCTCGGGCTTCTCGACCGGCGGCGCCAACAAGCCCTCGGGTCCCAAGGAAAGCTACGACCTGAACGACGACATCCCCTTCTAAGATCGACGTGGGCCGGGGGGCTTACAGTTACCGCGACGACCCGGCCGTGCCGTCCTTTCCGGACGACCGGCCGCTGGTCCTGTTCGACGGCGATTGCGCCCTCTGCTCCCATTCCGCGCGGACCCTGCTGAAGCATGGTCCGCGTTTTCGTCTGGCGCCGACGCAGTCGGACCTGGGGCGGGCCTTGCTGGTCCACTACGGCCTGTCGCCTGACGATCCCTCGACCATGCTGGTGATCGAGAATGGGCGCGCGATCAGCCGTTCGGATGGGGTCCTGCATCTGGCCGCGTCGTTGCCCTTTCCCTATCGCGCCGCCGTGGCGGCCCGGGTGATCCCGCGACCGATCCGCGACTTCGCCTATGGCCTGGTCGCGCGATACCGGCGGCGGTTTCCGGGGCAGGCCTGGTGCGCCCTGCCGCCCTCGGGGGCGGATTTCAAAGACCGAATTCTGGGATGAACGGATGAGTGACGGACGGCGGGTTCTCGTTCTCGGGGCCAATGGATTCATCGGCTCTCATCTGGCGGCGTCGCTGTCGCGCGAGGGCTGGCGGGTTCGCGCCGGGGCCCGGCGGCCCACCGAGGCGTCGCGACGAGCGCCGACGTTCGACTGGATCTCCGCCGACTTCGCCAGGCTGACCTCGGTCGAGGCCTGGGCGCCGCTGCTGGAGGGGGTGGACGCCGTGATCAACTGCGTCGGGGTCTTGCAGGACGGGGCGGGGGACAGCACCCGTCTGGCCCATGTCGAGGGGCCGCGCGCCCTGATACAGGCCTGTGAATGCGCCGGGGTCAGGCGCCTGATCCATATTTCCGCCGTTGGCGCGGACGATGCGGCGGGCACGGCCTATGCCCGCACCAAGGCCGAGACCGAGCGTCTGGTCGAGGCCAGCGCTCTGGACTGGCTGATCCTGCGGCCGTCGCTGGTGGTGGATCGCGCGGCCTTCGGCGGCACGGGCCTGATCCGGGCGCTGGCGGCCTTTCCTCTTTTCAGTCCGGTCGTCGGCGGCGAGCAGGTGTTCCGACCCGTCGCCCTGAGCGATCTCGGCGCCGCTGTCGTCGCGGCGCTGAAGCCGGGCGCGCCGATCCGCGAGACCTTCGACATGCCCGGCCCCGAAGCCGTGACCATGGCCGAGACGGTGCGCCTCTATCGCGGCTGGCTGGGCCTGTCGCCCGCGCCGGTGTTCCGGGTCCCGAGGGCCTTGGCGGCGCCGGCTCTGGCGGTCGGCGACCTGCTGGGCCGTCTGGGCTGGTCTTCGCCGATCCGCACCACGGCCATGCGCCAGATGGATCATGACGTGTCCGGTCAGGACAGCGGCTGGGCCGAGCGCCTGGGCGTTCAGGCGCGCGGCTTCTCGCGCTTTCTGGCTGAGACCCCGGCCTCGGTTCAGGATGTCTGGCACGCCCGGCTATGGTTCGTGCGGCCCGTCTCTATCCTGACCCTGGGCCTGTTCTGGCTGATCACCGGACTGATCAGCTTTGGGCCGGGCTGGAACGGGGCCCTGGCCATTCTGCACGAAGGCGGCTTCGGGCGCTGGGCCGGGCCGATCGCCTGGTGGGGCGCGCTGCTGGACGTAGTGCTGGGGCTGGCCCTGTTCGTGCGGCCATGGACGGCGCGCGTGGCTATCTTCATGTGCCTGTCGACGGTCGGCTATCTGATCGCCGGGACGCTCAGCCTGCCGCACTACTGGATCGACCCGCTGGGGCCGTGGCTGAAGGTGTTGCCGATGATGGCCTTGTGCCTGTTCGTGGCGGCGACGGACGCGAGGCGCTGATGACCTATCTGATCCTCAAGGTGATCCACATCCTGTCGGGCGCGGTCCTGTTCGGCACCGGGGCGGGCATCGCCTTCTT
>RCUP01002343.1_pt1 | contig 10037 bp, 7 predicted proteins | sample 2166341 | NCBI WGS metagenome assembly RCUP01 (sample SAMN09932325, study PRJNA488358) | compost metagenome | isolation source: compost soil in succinonitrile-enriched | place: Germany: Experimental Botanical Garden | reverse complement strand
TTGCAGCGGGAAGGGCTACATAAATGATCCAGACATTGATTCCCTGATGACTACCTTTTGGCAGAACACCTGATTTTCTGAGCAAAAAACCAGCGAGAAAACAAACTCCTATCAGGATAAAATTCGACATTGCTGTCCAAAATTATCGCTTATCAACGAATTAAATCAGAAATTCTTGCTAAAAAACTATCCGTGCTTTTATCCGACCTCACTTTGAGCAACTTGCCCTTCGGAAGCAGAAAGATTCAATAATTCACGCACTTTCGCCGCAATGGATGTTGCATCAAAGCCACAGTCTTCATGCAATTGTTCCGGTGTTCCGTGATGAACGTATTTATCAGGAATTCCCAAACGAACCACTTTTGAACGGTAATTGTGATCTACCATGAATTCAATGATTGCAGAACCGAATCCACCCATGATACAACCATCTTCAATGGTAATGACGTTCTCGAATTTGGTAAACACTTCATGCAATAAGGTTTCGTCCAAAGGTTTCACAAAACGCATGTCGTAATGAGCAACAGATGCTCCGCTTTCTTTCAACGATTGAATGGCTTGTTGAGCAAAATTCCCCACATGACCAATCGTCACCAGAGCGATATCTTCACCATTCGTTACTTTTCGGCCAGTTCCGATTGGAATCGCTTTCATCGGTGTTTTCCACTCTGTCATCACTCCGTTACCGCGTGGATACCGGATGGAAAAAGGTCCGTGATTTTCAGCTTGAGCAGTAAACATCAGATTTCGCAACTCGGCTTCATTCATCGGAGCGGAAACAATCATGTTCGGAATACTGCGCATGTAAGCCATATCATAAGCACCGTGATGCGTTGCGCCATCAGCACCGACTAATCCTCCGCGATCCAGGCAGAAAACTACCGGTAAATTTTGTAAAGCCACATCATGCAAAACCTGATCGTAGGCACGCTGCATGAATGAGGAATAAATATTACAGAAAGGAATCAATCCCTGAGTTGCCAATCCGGCAGAAAAAGTCACCGCATGTTGTTCGGCAATTCCCACATCGAATGCACGATCCGGCATCGCTTCCATCATGAAAGTCAAGGAACAACCGGAAGGCATTGCCGGAGTAATTCCTACAATTTTCTCATTCTGTTCTGCCAACTCTACGATCGTATGTCCGAACACATCCTGATATTTCGGAGGTTGCGGAGATTTCGGAACGATCTTAACAATTTCTCCGGTTTCTTTATTAAAAATACCCGGAGCATGCCATTTGGTTGGATTTCCTTCTTCTGAAAATTTGTATCCGGCTCCTTTTCGTGTAATGCAATGCAAAATTTTAGGGCCGGGAATATCTTTTAAGTCTTCGAGTACTTTTGCCAATCCGACAACATCGTGTCCGTCAACAGGACCGAAATAGCGGAAATTCAATGATTCGAATAAATTACTTTGTTTTAAAATAGAACCTTTCAAGGCAGAAGAAATCTTAGACACGACCGATTGCGCATCCGGTCCAAACTTGCTGACTTTTCCAAGCAATTTCCAAATCTCATCCTTTACTTTGTTGTAAGTATGAGAAGTCGTGATATCTGTCAAATATTCTTTCAGTGCACCCACATTCGGGTCGATTGACATGCAATTGTCGTTCAGAATTACCAATAAGTTGGCGTCTTTTTCGAAACCCGCATGATTCATTCCTTCAAACGCCAAACCGGCTGTCATTGCACCATCACCGATCACCGCAATATGCTGACGTTTCTTTTCACCTTTGTAACGACTTGCAACAGCCATTCCCAAAGCAGCAGAAATCGAAGTAGATGAATGTCCAACTCCGAAAGTATCGTATTCGCTTTCTGATCTTTTGGGAAATCCGGAAATTCCTCCTTTTGTACGATTGGTATGAAATACTTCGCGACGGCCTGTCAGAATTTTATGTCCGTAAGCCTGATGTCCGACATCCCAAACCAATTGATCATCCGGTGTGTTGAACACATAATGCAGGGCAACTGTCAATTCAACAACTCCTAAACTTGCTCCGAAATGAGAATTTCCGATCTCAGAAATAACATCCACAATGTATTGACGCAGTTCATCCGCAACTTGCGGCAATTGTTCCACAGTCATTTTATCCCTTAAATCCTGAGGGATAATGATTTGTTCCAATAAAGGACCTGCTTTGTATGGATGCATAAAATCAGAGTTCTACGTACAAAGTTACGAGTTCATTCTATGCTTAACAAAGAAAACCATGGAATATTTTGGGTTCGCCGGGATTTAACAAATTTTGCGCTGATCAGGTCTATAAACCCTGAAAGAGTCACCCGTTTTTTCGAAGCAATTTAAGCACGCATGCACTACACCATATCCCAACCCGCCACAAAAATAGGCTTGGAACGCAACTCATCCATTTTCAACGGATTCTTACGCATCACCACCACATCTACAATTGGCTGAGGAGTCATTTTATGAAACAATCCCCAATCAATATACTGGCGACTTTCTCTCCAAAGCGGTTCTCTGCGGTCTACGAACCAAAGCATCATATTCCGGTTTTCCTGTGCCAGAATTCCCTCCAGAAGCGCGGATAAAACATGTGGATCATTGTCTTCGACCCAAATAGATTCGGGAACGAGAAACTGGTGGTTTTTCGGTTTTACAATCTTGCGTATTCCGGGTGTAATTGTAATTAAGTGTGTGAACAGTCCTCCTAAAAATCCTGGTAAACGCTCAATAACCCAGTTTGCACGGGTGATTTTTGCAAAACCGACCACTTTTCCGGATTCATTATAATACGCATAAAACGGGCCTCGTTCAGCATGTGCACGAACAAAATAGGCGTGTGATTTCTGGATTTTATCCAGATGTTCCGAGATCACCTGCTTGTCTTCCAACAAACGAACCTGGCTTTGTGCACGAGGTTTCGTGCGGCTGAATGACTGAGAGATCAATTGTGCTTCTGTCCGGAATCCGAATTGTTCCGACATCCATTTGCTCCGGTCGTTTGCCGGATCGATATACGCATAGAAAGCATCGGGAGATTCTCCTAGTTTTCCGTCAAATGTTTCATCGAAAAAGCTCGCCATTTCCATTTTCAGGCGGGAATTGCTTTTGTGAACGCGATTCACATTTTTAGATGCCTGTTTTTGATTGGCAAAAGCGAAATAACGTACATACCACTGACGACCCCGATTACATAAAGTCAAGTTTCCTTGTACCTTTCCATCTCTTTCCAACGAAATGAATATCGGGTTATCCGCTTCGTGAATGCGTGTTGGTGTATCTAAGTGTTTGTACCGTGCACCATTGGTTCCCAAAGTTGTTTGGGTCAATAAATCTAATAAAGCAGGTGTTGCTTCCTTACGAATAGTATATCTACTTGAGAGTCCCATCAGATCGCTTGATTAACAATGTATTCTGCCTCTTTCGGAGTCAAATCTTTATTTTCTCCAAGCCCTGTCCAGCCTCGTTGAACAAAACGATCATGCACGATTCGACCTGTTTCATGATAATCGCCGGTATATTCAGAAATACGTGTTTTTACACTTAAGGAATGGAAAAATGCTTCTGTCTTTGCAATTGCTTTTCGGGCAATTTGCTCTTCAGAACCCTCCAATCCCCAAACACGTTTTCCGTATTGAGCCAATTTGGCTTTTTTACTTTCAAACTTCACTTCGTACAATCTCGGAGCAATGATCGCCAATGATTGCGCATGATCAATTCCATGCAAAGCCGTCAATTCGTGTCCGATCATGTGTGTTGCCCAATCGGTAGTTACTCCGCAACGCAACACTCCGTTCAATGCCTGATTTGCACACCACATCAAATTGGCTGCCAGGTCATAATCCGCCGGATTTTCCAATACTTTTTCTCCGATTTCGATCAAAGTGGCTAAAATTCCTTCAGCATATCTTTCCTGAAGCAGGTTTTCTCCTTTGAAGGTCAGATATTGCTCCATCGTATGTGTATACGCATCAATCACTCCGTTTGCTACCTGGCGTTTCGGCAAGGTTGCCACAAATGTAGGATCCAGCAAGGCAAATTTCGGGAAGAACAAAGGTCCGCCCATGGTTCTTTTTTCTTTCAATTCAGAACGACTGATGACCGCTCCGGAATTGGACTCCGATCCGGTAGCCGGAATCGTTAAAATACATCCGAAAGGAACGGCAGAAGTAAAACTACAGCCCGGAACCTGCGTCAGAACATCCCACGGATCTCCGATATAGCCTACTGCTCCGGAAATGAATTTCGCTCCGTCAATGACAGAACCGCCTCCAACTGCCAGCATATATCCGATCTTGTTTTCACGGATATATTCTACTGCTTTCATTAAGGTGCTGTATTCCGGATTTGCTTCAATTCCTTTGAAAAAATGCAATTCCAAATCACTCAATTCGGATTTTAGTTTCTCTAAAAAACCGGATTTTTCGATGGATCCGCCACCGTACAAAACAATCACTTTTCCATCAACTGCTTGTGTCTTCAACAGCTGTGAAACTCTTGTCAACTGGTCTTTTCCAAAGACAATGGTAGTTGGCGTTGTAATCTCGAAATTATTCATGGCTTACCAAATTGCAAATTTAAGGATTGTAAAGATATGAAAACGAGACCTAATTGAAAGGAAAAACAATGCACTCTTTTCTGAAAAATCAACAAAGAATAGAGTCATTTCAAATAGATTGATTATCAGGTAAATACAAACTTCGATTTCTTGAAAATTTTAAGCCTTTTTTGATTGCAGATTTCAATAGTTTTTTATTTTTGATCCCTGTCTTTCCTAACGATATTTTAGAGCCAACTATTTTAACACACTTAATGATTCGCTGAACATGAATTTTGCCGATAACAACATTCTGCTTATCCTCATCTCGCTGGTATTTATCTACGCCGTGCTGAGTATTTTAGTCTCTATTCTCACCGAATGGTGGAACTCCTATTTTAAGGAGCGGGGAATTTTTCTCAAAGATTCGATTTACAAATTGCTGAAAGATCCGTTGAACAAAGATTACGGTTATCTGTTCTACAATCATGTCACAATTGCCGGTCTCAAAAGTGCTCCCGACAGAGATCCTCACTATATCTCAAGTACCATGTTTGCAGAGGTGCTTATTGATCTCATCGCCCAGCATCCTGTCAATAATCAAAAAGTGCAGGTTGTGATCCTTTCAGATGGAATCCGGGAATACCAAATGGAAAGTTCTTCCGTTCCCGGTGATATCATGGCGCGCTTTCAACTCGGGGTTTCGGGAATGAACACCAGTCCTTTCGCAGATCTGATGCAATCGTTCATTGATAAATCTGCGTCTTCGGAAAACAAGTATGCAGAGCTTAAAACCCATATTGAACGATGGTACAATGATTATATGGACCGCGTTTCCGGCTGGTACAAAACCAAACAACGGAAAAAATTCCTCATTGCGGGATTTGCAGTAGCCATTGTACTCAACGTGGACAGTTTACACCTATTGAAAATGCTGAGTCTGGATCCGGATTTAAAAAACAGGATGGTGGAAAGTGCTGAACTAACAGCCGCAAACATGCGCAAAGATTCTACGCTGCGAACCGATGTTTCCTCGATGACCAAAGTGGTTTCGATTTCCAAAAGCGACACCCCAAATCTCCGATCGTTCCAGATAGATGAAGAGCGGGCAATGGAGATTCTACAAAAACTGAACGAATGGGACAGCACCCGAAAGGTCGCGGATTCAACTGCTAAAAACGATTTGAAACAACTGAATGAGGCATTAAATCTGGTTTCCGAGCTAAACGTTCCTATCGGATGGTCTGAAACAAGTGCTCCCCTTTCCTGGTTTCAATCCGAAAAGGAAAACACACTCATGACCTCCAAAAATCCCGGATTGGTTCGCTACCTGAACGAACGAAACAACGATCCGGATACCGGAACTGTTCTGAAATACCTCATCGGAATCATTATCTCCGGTATTTCACTGAGCTTCGGTGCTCCGTTTTGGTTTGATTTACTTGTGAAATTCGTCAATATCCGCAGATCCGGTAAAATTCCGGAAGGAAATCCAACCACCAAATCTTAAATCCATGGAACAATTACCTTTTTCCAATATCCATACACACGTCTTTAACAGTGAATGTGTTCCTGATAATTTTTTGCGGATTCTTCCGAACAAGACCGTAAGGCGCATGCCAAAAGCGATCAAAGCTCTTTTGGATACGAAATTGTCGCGGGCAACGATTGTGGCTATTTCAAAAATTGCCGCAAAGAAAGACACAAACAAGCGAAACAGTTTCGATAAATACATCGCTTTTCTGGAAGTGGCAACCCAGCGCAAGCAACTCGATGTTTTTGAACTGGAATTTGAAGTCGGCAAGCAATACGATTCACAGATTCGTATCGTGGGACTCACCATGAACATGGATTTTATGGACAATCGCACGTCGAGGCGACAGATTTCCTTCGAATCACAACTGGAAGCAGTCAAAAACATCAAACGGTATTATCCGACGAATTTTTTTCCTTTCCTGGGAATTGATCCGAGACACAAATCAGGAATGGATTTAGTCAATTGGTCCAAATCTTATTTCGAAACAGGTCTGCAGGCAAATGGAATGGTATTCCCTTTTTTCTCAGGAATCAAATTATATCCGGCACTCGGATTCTTCGCATTCGATCCGCGTCTCAACGATTTGTATGCATACGCAGAAGCCAACCAACTTCCAATCATTACACATGTCACACGCGTTGGTTCACAATACATCGGAACCAAAATTTCCGAATTGATTCCTGCACAGCCGGCTATGCTTTTACCTGATAATCCTTCAGAGACGGTTCTTACGGCGCAAGAAACTATTTACGCCCGAATCCGGATTTACCGCGAACAAAAATGGCTGGAAGACAGTAAAATTGGGAACAACGATAAAGCCTGTGATTTGTTCAGTCATCCGGAGAATTACGTTCCGATCCTCGAAAAATTCCCGAAACTCAAAATTTGCCTGGCCCACATGGGCGGATCCAATGAAATTGTTGACAATAGCAAGGACGATCCGGATTTAAAACAAATCCGCCGCTTCGACAGTCAATTGTGGTGCGACAGAATCCGGGACATGATGCTTCGTTATCCCAATTTGTATACCGATATCTCATACACATTGGGTGATTTGGACAATCCTGAAATTCTCGCTGCGATTCTGAAATTTATGAGAACTCCGGACAACAACGGACAAATTCTTGCAAAACGCGTGCTGTTCGGAACAGATTTTTTCATGACGGAACAGGAAAAACGCGAAAGCGAATTGTACAAACTCGCTATGCAAGAACTCTCAGAATTTAATCAGTTAATCACACGTGAAAATCCCGCTGAGTTTTTGAGACAGCCACTTTAGTTTTAGGTTTTGTACGACAATATAGGTGATTTTTTATGGCCCGCTGATAACGCAGATCTTGACAATTCTGTCAAGACGCAGATTATAAACTTGTAGTACCTCAGATTGTATTTGTCAACAGACAAATATCTTCGTCTTCAAATGCTTTCGCATTTTCTTCTGCGTGAAAAAAACAGTGTGTCAACTAAATTCTCATACAAAACTAAAAAACCAAGACCTCCTATCCTACTCGAAATCTCGGTCTGATCCCGAAGCTATGCTGGCTACCGTAATCATAGTATCTGTTCTTTAAAGAGTCGGGGAACTTGTCTTTTCCCGTACAAATAACATTTTTTTTCAGTCAAAAATTGCAAAATCTAAATCAGCGATGTAATTTTGCAAAAAAGTTTAACCATTTAGTTAAACCTTATAATTAAACTATGGGATTAAAAGATTCAACGACGGAAGAAAAGATCCTGGAAGCAGCTAAAGAGGTTTTCATGAAGTACGGTCTTTACGGTGCCCGCATGCAGGATATCGCAAACACAGCGGGAATTAACAAGGCTTTATTGCATTACTACTTCAGAAACAAGGAAAAGCTTTTCGATTCGGTTTTTGAAAAAGCATTGGAGAAATACTTCGCTCAAATGACGGTTATCGGGGATAAATCAATGCCCATCAAGGAACGTTTGATGCGATATGTCGATAATATCTTCACCTTTTTCAGCGAATATCCTCAAATGTCCATGTTCATCATCAAGGAGATTTCTATCAACCCTCAGATGTTTCACGAAAAAGTGAAGACTCTCAAGCATCCGAAATCATTGCTGATTCCAATTCTCCAGGAAGCTATCGATAACAAGGAAATTCCTCCGATCGATCCGGTGATGTTCATGGTCAATCTGCATTCACTCTGTGCTTACCCGTTTTTGGCTTCTCCGCTTTATAAGGTCATACTGAAAAGAAACGGATACGAATGGGATGATGATTCTCAAAACAGAATCAAGGAATCCGTCAAAGAATTTATTTCCTTCAAATTTCAATAACACAAACAATTATGCGCAAATTACTGACAGTACTAAGCTTTGCTTCCGTCGGAATAGGGTTCTCGCAAAACTCCATTTCGCTGGATTCCTGCATTTCCTGGTCGAAGAAAAACTACCCTCTCATCAAACAAAACGAAGTTACATTACAACAAACGGAACAAAATGAAAAGGCAATCCGCGAAAACTGGCTGCCGAAGCTTTCATTCATGGGACAAGCAACCTATAATACCGAGGTTGTGCAATTCAATTTCCCCGGAATGGACATGAAATTCCCGCACGATGCTTACCTGACTTCCTTAAGTTTAGAGCAAACCATTATCGACGGAGGACAAACCAAATCGCAACACAACGTTGAAAAGTTAAATTCAGAACTGACGATTCAGCAAAACGAGGTGGAACTCTATAAATTGGTGGAACGCGTAAATCAGCTATACATCAACATTCTACTTGGTCGCGAGAATCTGGGAATTCTTGAATTGTATAAAGAAGACCTGAGCAACCGTGCAACAAATATGAAAGCAGGTGTTGATAATGGGTTGATTCTGGCAAGTTCGTTAGATGAATTGGAAGCAGAAATTCTGAAAACAGACCAAAACATCATCGAATCGAAATTCCAATTGGAAGGTCTTTACAAAACATTGACCTTGTTTACAGGAAAACCAATCGATCAGTCAACCGTTCTTTCGGAAACTCCGATTGGCGGAACTGCAGCACGTATTGAGATTCAGCGACCGGAAATGAAGATCTTCGATTTGCAATCCAAATTATTGGATGCGCGTTTCAAACAGATCAATGTAAATGCCATTCCGAAAGTAACTGTAGGAGCTGCCGGAAATTACGGTCGTCCCGGTCCGAACTTCATTAACCAGAATCTTCGCTTTTTCGGAAGTGCAAACCTGACTATTCGTTGGAACATCAGTTCACTTTACGGTTTGAAAAGAGAAAAAACAAAGGTTGAATTGAACCAAAGTTTGATTGATATTCAAAAAGAAGCTTTCTTATTCAACATTGAATCTTCATTGAATACGCAAACGGCTCAATTAAGTGCCTTGGCTCAAATGATCGAAAAAGACGATATCATCATTGAAAAAAGACACAGCGTAACAACAACCGCTACTTCACAAATGGAAAATGGCAAGATCACAGTCGTTAATTACCTATCTCAATTAAACGCTGAACTTCAGGCAAAACTCAATAAGAAAGTTCACGAAATCAAACGAATGAACGCCATTTCAACAATCAACGCAACATCAGGTTCAATCAAATTTTAAGAAGCACAAATGGAAAAGACAAAACAAGAGAAAGCAACGCTTTCGAAAAAAGAAAAAGGCTCCTCTAAAAAAATGAAGTTCATTGTCGGAGGAATTGTACTTGTAGTAATCGTGGGAATCGTTGTTTTCATGATGGGTGGAAATACGGAATCAACCGATAACGCTCAATTGGATACCAACATCGTTCCTGTTCGTGCAGCTATCACCGGATATGTGAAAGAAGTATTGTTCGAAGATAATCAGGAAGTGAAAAAAGGTCAGTTGCTGGTAACGATCGATGATACCGAATACAAAGCGAAAGTGGCTCAGGCTGAAGCAGCATTGGAAAATGCAAAAGCCAATTTAAATGCGGTGAAAAGCAATGCGGCGGCTTCCAATCAAAATGCAAGTGCGGCAGTATTCTCAACTGAAAGTACTCAGG
>RCUP01002340.1_pt1 | contig 10043 bp, 11 predicted proteins | sample 2166341 | NCBI WGS metagenome assembly RCUP01 (sample SAMN09932325, study PRJNA488358) | compost metagenome | isolation source: compost soil in succinonitrile-enriched | place: Germany: Experimental Botanical Garden | reverse complement strand
GAATCGAAGTGAAAGAAAAACCGCTTGCATCACGGAATCTTGCAATGGTTTCGGCAACAAGCAGGTATGCAGCAATGAAATTGTTTTTTGTGCACAAGGGAAAAAACCTGAATTCCATTGCCTGGTGGACGAACATGAAATCGGTGAATCTATTTGCCGAAGAAGTGCTTTGCTGGATCGGGTACGGAACTTCCGGAAATGGTTCGATCGACAACAGCGTTGCACGGATGATGAACTATTGGTCGGGAAAAATAAATACAATCGGGTTGTACATTACGGACGGATCGGGTTTATCGAGAAGCAATGCCATTTCTGCAAATCATTTTTGCGAGATGCTGAAATACATGACCAGTTCAAAAGAATTCGATGCGTTTTACGGGACCCTTCCGGTTGCCGGAGTTTCAGGAACTCTCTCTTCAGTTTGTAAAAATCAGCCGGGAGAAGGTAAAATCCACGCTAAAAGCGGAACGATGAAACGGATCAAAGCCTATTCGGGGTATGTTGAAACGAAAGCTGGGAAAAGGATTTGTTTCTCCATTATCATCAATAACTTCAATTGTTCTTCAGAATACACGGTAGAGCAAATGGAAAAGGTGTTTAACTCCATGGTGCTTTATCAGTAAATTGAAAATTGAGAAGTGAAAATGTAAAAGGAAACCGGATTTAATTACAATTCGTAATTTGACATTTATTAAACTTCGCATGTTTCGGATTTTATGAGTGATTAACCGTTCGGATATTTGTGTTCTAAAATGGAGGAAATGGAAGAGCAAGAAAATAGAAATTACGATCGGATAGCCCAAGCAATCGAATACATCAATCAGCATTTCAAAACACAACCGGGTTTGGATGAGATTGCGGAAAAGATTCATTTGAGTCCGGCACATTTCCAACGTCTTTTTACCGAATGGGCAGGAACAAGTCCGAAGAAGTTTTTGCAATATGTAAGCGTGGAACACGCCAAAAAACTCTTGAAAGAAGAAGATCAATCCACTCTTTTTGATGCAGCGTACGAAACCGGACTTTCGAGTACCAGCCGACTGCACGATCTGTTTGTCAATATTGAAGGAATGACTCCGGCAGAGTACAAGAACGGTGGAAAGAATCTGATGATCAATTACAGTTTTGCAGAAAGTCCTTTCGGTTCGCTGATTGTTGCTTCGACTCCCAAAGGTGTTTGCTACATGGCGTTTCAGGAAAATGAAACACAAGCTCTGAACGATCTTAAAAGTAAATTCCCAAATGCGGTTTTTCAGCAAAAGCTGGATTTGTTGCAGCAAAATGCCTTGTTTATCTTTCAGAACGATTGGAGTAGGTTGTCGGAAATCAAATTGCATCTGAAGGGAACTGATTTCCAACTAAAAGTCTGGGAAAGTTTGCTGAAAATCCCAATGGGGAAACTGGCAACTTATGGTTCCGTTGCCGGACAGATTGGAAACCCCAATGCTTCGAGGGCTGTAGGAACTGCTATCGGAAGTAATCCTGTTGCGTTTTTGATTCCGTGTCACCGTGTGATTCAATCTTCCGGAGTTTTGGGTGGTTATATGTGGGGAACAACGCGAAAAACAGCCATTATTGGTTGGGAAGGAGCGAAAAGGGATCAGTAAGATAGTAATCAGTACGACGGTTGTCTGTCGAAACCCTCAGCTATATTATTGGAAATAGAAACGACTGCCCGATAAATCTGATCTCGAAATCCCCAATCTTTTAACTCTTTAAAACTTGCATAAATGATTACTGCCAAGTCTTGGGCTTTTTGCCAGGCAATTAAATCTTCAAACTTTATTACAACCATTTTTCTTTTTAAGATAATAAAAATCATAAATAATGAGCAAGATAGCTTTTGGTGCTTATATATTCATCTACAGCCTACTAGCAGCTGTCTTGCTGACAACTGACAACAGATTACTGAGTAACTGACAACTAACAACAAAACAATGCAAAATCTTATTCAAAAAATAGAAAATACGGATTGGAATTCCGTTGCGGAAGCGATGCATCAAAGGGGCTATGCCTTAATTCCCGACTTGCTCACGAATACGCAGTGCGAGGAGCTGAAAGCCATTTATGATGTTCCCGATAGATACAGGAAAACAGTCAATATGGAGCGTCACGGTTTCGGGTCGGGGCAATACAAGTATTTCAATTACCCTTTACCGGAGTTGATTCAGCAAATCAGAACCCGGATTTATCCACAACTAGCACCGATTGCGAATGCCTGGTTTAAAGCATTGAACATTGACAGAACTTTCCCTTTACAACATGCAGAATTGCTAAAACAATGTCATGAAAACGGACAGAAATTGGCGACCGTCCTGATCTTAAAATATGGAAAAGGAGGATTTAATACGTTGCATCAGGATTTGTACGGAGAGGTCTATTTCCCGATTCAGATGGTTTTGTTTCTAAGCGACCCCGAAATAGATTACACCGGAGGTGAATTTGTCCTGATGCAACAGGTTCCCCGGGCACAATCAAAAGCAATGGTATTGAAACCGAAAAAAGGCGACTTGCTGATCTTTACAACCAATTTCAAACCTGAAAAAGGAGCGAAAGGATATTACAGGACGATCATGAAGCATGGTGTGAGCGAATTACATGCCGGAGAAAGAGTTACGCTTGGAATTATTTTTCACGATGCAATGAATTAACGATGGTTTGGCACACGGAAATCTCGGATTGGGTATTGCGAAGTAAGATCAGGAGTCAAAACATCCTTTGGGGCGGAAACCGCAAATTGAAAATCTATGGAAAACTGCATTGTGTTTCCGGGAAGAGGATGAACCGGGAAAACCGGGTCTTTTTCGAATCGGAAGAAGAAGCTCTTCGGAACGGATATCGCCCTTGCGGGCATTGCTTGAGAGAATCGTACCAAAACTGGAAGCATGAAATTGTTTGAGAACGAAGAATTGATTGATAAGAACCGGAATTTGCTTCCTTACGACGGAACGGTTCATTATTATGGCAAATTATTGGGACAGGAAATGGCCGATTTTTACCTAAAAAGATTGCTGGAAAACATCGAATGGAAAAACGATGAGGCAGTGATTTTCGGAAAACGCATTCTGACCAAGCGAAAAGTAGCCTGGTATGGTGAAAAAGCATTCAGTTATACGTATTCCGGAACCACCAAATATGCTTTGCCCTGGACAGAGGAACTACAAGAGCTGAAAATGCTTGCGGAAAAGGAAACCGGAGAAACGTTCAACTCTTGTTTGTTGAATTTATATCACACAGGAGAAGAAGGAATGGCGTGGCACAGCGACGGAGAGACCGACTTAAAGAAAGACGGAGCAATTGCTTCTCTGAGTTTCGGAGCGGAACGAAAATTTGTCTTCAAACACAAGCAAACAATGGAAAAAGTAGAACTGATCCTGGAACATGGAAGTTTGCTGGTGATGAAGGATATGACTCAAACTCATTGGTTGCACCGGCTTCCTCCGGGTAAAAGAATCCGTGAACCACGGATCAATCTGACTTTCAGAACGATTGTCGAAAACCCCTGATTTTGCTAGTGATTCGTAATATTGCGAATTGGCAATTTTGCCATTTCACGTCATTTAGAATCAAGTTTCTGACCTCCTCAGCGGGAAATTTTCAAAAACCCGCCAAGTCTCCGGATAAGTCCTGAAATTATTTGGTTTTGATACAAAATCCTCCGCCCACATTAATCAGCTGAATGCTTTGGGAAGTTTTAATCGTTGGTAAATGATAGGAACGGATCGGACTATTGTATTGCGAACCGGAATAATCACAATATATCTGAAACGAAATAATGTCTTTTACAATATTGAAATTCAACTGAGCGCTGAAAGTATAAGCAAACGAAAATTCAGAATCGTACTTGAAATTATCGGAAAAAAGCACCGTTGTATTATCCGTATCGTAGACTGTCATGTCGAAACCTTTTGCGGAATTGTACATGAAACCTCCCTGAGCGCTGATTCCCGCATGGATTTTAGGTCCTAAATGAAAATCGTAACCAACACCTATAGTTGTCAGGAAAGGTCTGTGTTTCCCTCCTTGAATGGCTGTTTTTCGTCCCAGATTTTCCGTAAATGCTTTTTCCAAAGCTTGTTGATCCATCGGGACCCAGGAATAGGTGGAGTGAGAAACAAAACTCAAGCCTTTTTTTAAAGTGCTTTTGGAATCAAAATAAAACCCCCATCCGGTTTTTGCAAATCCGCCATTATCAATACTTGTGGAGCTGAATTTCCCAACCGGAATTGCTGCCATTGCACCGAATGAAGTGTGCTTTGTAGCATTCTCAAAAGGGTTTTTGAATTTAAGTCCTCCTTCCTGCGCGTGAATCGGGTTAAAAAATGCAACCAAAAAGATTGCTATCAGGTGTAAGTAATGGTTCTTCATAAGTTCTTCTTTTAAGATCAAAAATAGCTACTTTTTAACGGATTCGAAACTTCGGAATTTGAAGTTCTTCAATTCAGTGCTTTTATTAATTTTGTAACAATAGAATACAATTAGTAATCGACATAGATAACGCTCGTGAAAAAAATTCAAATGGTCGACTTGGCTACACAGTACCAAGCAATGAAATCTGATATAGATTCCGCAATTCAAGAAGTTTTAGATTCATCTGCTTACATTGGTGGGCCTGTTATTCAACGCTTCCAAAAATCATTGGAAAGCTACCTTGGAGCAAAGCATGTTATTCCATGTGCAAATGGAACGGATGCACTTCAGATCGCGATGATGGCTTTAGGATTGAAGCCCGGAGATGAGGTGATTACTCCTTCGTTTACGTACATCGCAACAACGGAAGTGATTGCATTGTTGGGACTTACACCCGTTTTTATTGATGTTGACCCAAAAACATTTTGCATTGATCCTGCTAAAATAGAAGCGGCAATTACACCAAAAACGAAAGTAATTGTTCCGGTTCATTTGTATGGGCAAGGATGTGATATGGATGCTATTATGGAAATTGCAAACAAGCATAAACTTTTTGTGATTGAAGATAATGCACAGGCAATCGGATCGGATTATTATGCTGCAAATGGAGAAGTGAAAAAATTGGGAACCATCGGAACGATCGGTTGTACAAGTTTCTTCCCGTCTAAAAATCTGGGCTGTTATGGAGATGGTGGAGCGATTTACACCAACGACGATAAACTTGCTGAAGAATTGAGAATGGTTGCAAATCATGGTCAGAAAGTGAAATACGTACATGATGTGGTTGGTTGTAACTCCAGATTGGATGCAATTCAGGCAGCTGTCTTGAATGTGAAACTTCCGAAATTGGATACTTACGTAGCTGCGAGAATTCAGGTTGCAGATTATTACGACCGCGTTTTGGGAGCATCGGAGAAAATCACCGTGCCGTTCAGAGACGGAAAATCAAAACATGTTTTCCACCAATATACGGTTCAGTTGAACGGAATAGACCGGAATGCTTTACAGGAGTATTTAGCTTCAAAAGATATTCCATCGATGATTTATTACCCGATTCCGGCACACAAACAAGGTATGTTCGCATCCTTTAATTTAACAGGATTAGATCTTCCTGTTACGGAAGAATTGACAAAAAATGTGATTTCCTTCCCGATTCATACTGAAATGACAGAAGAACAGCAAGCGTATATTTGTGCTGAGATTCTGAATTTCGTAAAAGCGAACTAAAAATGAAAAAAATTGCTGTTGTTGGAACAGGATATGTTGGATTAGTAACCGGAACCTGTTTTGCAGAAACCGGAAGTCAGGTTATTTGTGTAGATATAGATAGTAACAAGGTAGATCGGATGAGAAACGGGGAAGTTCCCATTTACGAACCTCATTTGGATGTGCTTTTCGAACGAAACATCAAAGCAAACCGCCTGTCATTTACCACCAATCTGGAAGAAGGAATCAAAGAAGCGGAAATTATTTTCCTGGCTTTACCAACTCCTCCGGGAGAAGATGGTTCTGCCGATCTGAGATACATTCTCGGAGTAGCGGATGAATTGGGAAAGCTCCTGAATTCGTATAAAGTTATTGTAGATAAAAGTACGGTGCCCGTTGGGACTGCTGCAAAAGTTCATGCTGCCATTGCGAAACATGCAAAAGTGGAGTTTGATGTGGTATCGAACCCTGAATTCCTAAGAGAAGGATTTGCTGTAGATGATTTCATGAAGCCGGATCGGGTTGTTTTGGGAACTTCTTCCGAAAGGGCAGAGAAGATTATGGAACAGCTTTACAAACCTTTTGTGCGTCAGGGGAATCCGATTCTTTTTATGGACGAGAAATCGGCAGAATTGACGAAATATGCAGCAAATGCATTTTTGGCAACGAAAATCACCTTCATGAATGAAATTGCAAATTTCTGCGAATTGGTGGGAGCTGACGTAGATAAAGTGCGCATCGGAATCGGATCGGATGACCGAATTGGAAAACGCTTTTTGTTTCCAGGAATCGGTTACGGAGGTTCGTGTTTTCCGAAAGACGTACACGCATTGGTGAATTCCGGAATGGAAAACCAATTCTCTTTTGAAATATTGAAGTCGGTGATGGCTGTGAACGAATCACAGAAAACCGTTCTTTTCCCGAAGATTGAAAACTTCTTCAGAGGGAATTTACAAGGAAAGAAAATCGCAATCTGGGGCTTGGCATTCAAACCGGATACGGATGATATTCGCGAAGCTCCTTCCTTATACATGATCGAAGCTTTGACGAATGCAGGAGCAAACGTGGTGGCATATGATCCGGAAGCAATGGAGAATGTGAAAACTCAGATCGGAGATAAAATTGCTTACGCAGATACAGAATACGACGCTCTGATTGATGCGGATGCTTTATTGATTTGCACGGAATGGGGCGTTTTCAGAAACCCGGATTTCGACAAGATAAAATCGTTGATGAAGGATGCAGTGATATTTGACGGAAGAAACCTGTTTGAGACTTCTGAAATGAACAGCAAAGGATTCTACTATCATTCAATAGGTCGTTCAATAGTCTTGAAATAACATGAATACAGGTAGAAAACGCGTATTGATTACCGGAGCAGCCGGATTTTTAGGATCGCATTTATGTGATCGGTTCGTCAAAGATGATTACCATGTCATCGCGATGGATAATCTGATTACCGGACGTTTGAAAAACATCGAACATTTGTTTCATCTGGAAAACTTTGAGTTTTACAATCACGATGTGTGCAAATTCATCCATATTCCGGGAAATCTGGATTATGTATTACATTTCGCTTCACCGGCAAGCCCGATCGATTATTTGAAAATCCCAATTCAGACTTTGAAAGTGGGATCTTTAGGAATTCATAATTGCTTAGGACTTGCACGCGTAAAAGGAGCACGAGTTTTGATCGCGAGTACTTCTGAAATTTACGGAGACCCGACAGTTCATCCGCAAACGGAATCATACTGGGGAAATGTAAATCCGGTAGGACCAAGAGGTGTTTACGACGAAGCAAAGCGCTTTCAGGAAGCAATCACGATGGCGTATCATACGTTTCACGGAGTTGAAACCAGAATTGTACGCATTTTCAATACTTACGGGCCGCGCATGCGTTTGAATGACGGACGTGTATTGCCTGCATTTATCGGACAGGCTCTTCGCGGAGAAGATTTGACGATTTTCGGTGATGGTTCTCAAACGAGATCTTTCTGCTATGTCGATGATTTGGTGGAAGGGATTGTTCGTTTGTTACAAAGTGATTGTTCGGATCCGGTAAACATCGGAAATCCGGATGAAATTACCATCAGCCAGTTTGCTGAAGAGATTATTAAACTGACGGGAACGACCCAAAAAGTGATTTACAAGGATTTGCCTGTAGATGACCCGAAACAACGTCAGCCGGATATCTCAAAGGCAAGACAATTGTTGAACTGGGAACCGCAGATTGACCGCGCAGAAGGTTTGAAGAGAACCTATGCTTATTTTAAAAGTTTAACCAAAGAAGAATTACATCAATCGGATCACATTGATTTCGAGAAGTACATTGTTCGCTAAATAAAAGAATTATTAATTGAGAATGGAGAATTGATAAGTTAAAAGGTGGCTGAATTAAATCTAAGTCCTTTTTCAAAATCTTTTCAATTCTCCATTTTCCATTTTCACTTTAAAAAATGACAACAAGCTATTTTGCACATGAAACTGCTGTAGTTGATCCGGGATGTACGATCGGAGAAGGGACGAAAATCTGGCATTTTTCACATATTATGCCCAACTGTACGATCGGAGAGCGATGTAATATTGGTCAGAATGTAGTAGTTTCTCCGGATGTAATTCTGGGAAACAACGTGAAAATTCAAAACAACGTTTCTATTTACACAGGTGTTATCTGTGAAGATGACGTGTTTTTAGGGCCTTCCATGGTATTTACCAATGTGATGAATCCGCGTTCTGCTGTGAACAGAAAAGATCAATATTCCAAAACGGTGGTTCGCAAAGGAGCATCTATCGGCGCAAATGCAACGATTGTTTGTGGAAATGATATCGGTCAATATGCGTTTATTGGCGCAGGATCGGTAGTAACGAAAGAAGTACCGGCTTATGCGTTGGTAGTAGGAAATCCGGCACGACAAATCGGTTGGATGAGTGCTTTCGGACACCGTCTGACTTTTGATGAAAACGGATCTGCGGTTTGCCCGGAAAGTAACGAACGTTATCAACTACTCGATGGCCGGGTAACAGTACTTTAAGCAGAGATTGATTAATAGCCGTTTAAACGGTATCCGCCAGAACCAAATTTTATTACTTTTGCGCCTCAACTGTTGACCTGAAAGATGATCAATAACAACATACATCAATGAATATGATACCAGAAAATCAAAAAGTAAAGTTTGCCGTTTTAGGAGCAGGCCACATCGGTAAAAGGCATGCGGAGATGATTCGCAGAGATGCTGAATCTGAATTAGTAGCGATGATTGATGTGCGTACTATGGAAGAATGCGCAGCGGTAGATTTTGGTGTTCCTTTTTTCAAAACATTGGAGGAATTGTTGGCATCCGGCTTGGAATTTGATGTATTGAATGTGTGTACTCCGAACGGTTTGCATGCTGATCAGGCTTTGGGAGGATTGGAAAACAAAAAGCATGTGGTAGTTGAAAAACCAATGGGTTTGACCAAAGATCAATGTGAAAAAGTCATTTTTAAATCACTTCAGCAATCGCGTCAGGTTTTCTGTGTGATGCAAAACCGTTATTCCCCACCAAGCGAATGGATCAAAGATTTGATTGAAACAAAAGTTTTGGGCGAAATCTTCATGGTTCAGTTGAATTGTTACTGGAATCGCGATGAGCGTTATTACAAGGCAGGAGGCTGGAAAGGAACGAAAAATCTGGATGGTGGAACGTTGTTTACACAGTTTTCGCATTTCATCGATATTATGTACTGGCTTTTCGGAGATATCGACAATATTCAAGGGAAATTTGCGGATTTTACGCACCAAGATTCCACTGATTTCGAAGATTCCGGATTTGTAAGTTTTGATTTCATCAACGGAGGAATGGGAAGTATCAACTACTCAACAGCCGTTGCAGATAAAAACCTGGAAAGCTCCATGACCATTATTGGTAAAAACGGAAGTGTGAAGATTGGAGGTCAGTATATGAACGAAGTGGAAGTGTGTAACATTCCGGGATATGAAATGCCTGAATTGGCACCGACGAATCCCGGAAACGATTACGGAGCTTACAAAGGATCGGCAGCAAATCATCATTATGTGATTACAAACGTAATAGACACATTGAAAGGAAGAACTTCCGCAACAACCAATGCTTTGGAAGGATTGAAAGTGGTAGAAATTATTGAACGCATTTATAAGGTAAGAAATGAGCAACTCAATTTACAATAAATTAGTAGCAAAAGAGGCTAAACTGGCCGTTATTGGTCTGGGATATGTCGGGTTGCCGATCGCACTTGAATTCGCTAAGAAAATCAAAGTGGTTGGTTTTGACATCAATCAGTCCCGCGTGGAATTGATGCGCAATAAAAAAGATCCGAGCAATGAATTGGATGCAAGTGCTTTTGATAATTGCGATATCCATTTTACAGCTGATATCAACGATCTGAAAGATGTTCAGTTTTTCTTGGTA
>RCUP01002339.1_pt1 | contig 10044 bp, 10 predicted proteins | sample 2166341 | NCBI WGS metagenome assembly RCUP01 (sample SAMN09932325, study PRJNA488358) | compost metagenome | isolation source: compost soil in succinonitrile-enriched | place: Germany: Experimental Botanical Garden | reverse complement strand
GACCCACCTCCTAGGTTCAACCTAACTGGGTGTCTACCAAAATTAGACCACTACACAATCGTAGCCCCGCGCACCCCAGGCCGCCGACGCGTCGGGCGTCCCAAGAACCACCAGCCTCCGACAGAACCCATCAACGCCAACACTCCCCCCGAGGCCCGCAAGCAAGACTCACCCCCGCCGCGCCAAACACCGCAACGCCATCCGATACCCCACAAACACAAAAAACCCCTGACTATTCATCACCAACCAAGCCCCCAACCCGCCAACCACAGCCACCACCGGCCCCACCGCCCTCACATCCCCCTGCGTCCACGCAATCACCCCGAACGCGCCAACGGCCGCCAGCCCGATCGACAGCCACTTCAACAGCACCAGCCCCCCGGCCCGCCCCGCCATCAGCATCACCACCCCGATCGCCAGCCCCAGCGCCGTCCCCGCGCAAACCACCACCAGCGCGAACGCCGCCATCGCCGAACCGGCCACGCGCAGCAGCAGGCTCAGCACCTCGATCCCGACCCCCAGTCCGCCCGCCATCACCAGCACCGCCAGGACCAATGGCGACCACATCCCAGGCGGCGTGCGCCCCGCGTCCATCTCGGCCACGAAACGATGCATTGCCGAAGACGACGCCGGATCCTCACCGCTTGCCAACGCCGCCTCCAGCCTGCGGCACTGCCCGATCAGAGCGTTCAGGCCAGAGGCGGGTCCGGGCGTCACAGACGCGTCACTCCCGGCGCGTGTTCCGCCACCGTGCCGCGCAACGCCGCCATCGCCTCCTGCACCGCCACCGGCCGGAACGCATCCTCGCGCCAGTACATCGCCACCGAGCCAAACCCGGACAGCCGGACAGGGATGATCCGCATCGCCCGCATCTGCGAAAACCGCAAGGCCGCGCGATGCGACGCCACGCCGATCATGTCGCTGTTGTTGATCAGCGTGAGATTGATCGTGACCGAATTCGACTCCACATGGTCCACGGGCGGCGACTGCCCCGCCGCCGCCAGCGCCGCATCCACCGCATTGCGGATAGGCGTGCCCTTCGGCCACAGGATCCAGCGATAGGACAGCAGATCCTGCCAGCTTGGCTGCTCCACCGCGAACAGCGGATGCCGGGGCCGCGCCACCAGATGAATGGGTTCCAGATACAGGGCTTCAAAGCGGACGGCGGGGTCGTGGTGCTCGGGCGCGGAACGGCCCACCACGATATCCAGATCGCCTTGCGCAAGCTGCGCCAGAAGACGGTCCGTCGTGCCCTCGACCAGCTTCACGCGCGCCTGCGGCATGCGCTCCAGCAGCTTCATCACCGCCAGCGGCACCGTGTCGGAAGCCGACGCGCCCGACGCCCCGATCACCACCCGCCCCCCGCCGCCCTCGCGCAACGCCGCCATGTCCGCGCTGGCGCGGTCCAACTGCGACTCCACGCGCTGCGCGTGCGCGATCAGCACATCGCCGTGCGGCGTCGGCCGCAGACCGCGGGCATGGCGTTCGAACAGCGGCAGCCCGATATCGTCTTCCAGATCCTTCAGCCACTTCGACAGCCCAGGCTGCGTCGTATTGAGCATCGCGGCGGAATGGCTGATGTTGCGGGTCTGGGCCAGGCTGAGCAACATCTTGAGGTTGCGCAGCCGCAAGCGGTGGGTCCAGTCCATGCAGGCCCTCGTCTTGGGGGATTGTCTCGTATGTATATTGTTATTCGTATGGATAATAAGATAATTTCATTATTAAACACATAGCTGCGTACGCATAATCGTCTCCTAACTGGACCAGCCGCGAACCACGCGGTGGCCGCCCGTAGAAGCCGGCATCAGCCGGACATACCGGAGACAACCATGCACCACGGTCAACCCGCCGGCGCGGACAGCGCCGCCTCGGACCGCGCCCTTTATTACGCGCGCATCGCCAAGAAGCACATGGCCCCCCTGTGGGAATCGCTGCACAACCTGGTGCCGCGCCAGCCCGCGCCCCGCTGCATCCCCGCCATCTGGAAATACGACGACGTGCGCGGCGACGTCATGGCGTCGGGGTCGCTGATCACCGCAGAAGAAGCCGTCAGGCGTGTGCTGATCCTGGAGAACCCCGGCCTGCCCGGCCAGGCCAGCATCACGCAAAGCCTCTACGCCGGCCTTCAACTGATCCTGCCCGGCGAAATCGCGCCCAGCCATCGCCATACACAATCGGCGCTGCGCTTCATCGTCGAAGGGCGCGGCGCATACACCGCCGTCAATGGCGAACGCACCACCATGCATCCGGGCGACTTCATCATCACGCCGTCCTGGACCTGGCACGACCACGGCAACGCCGAAACCGTCGAAGGCGGCGAACCCGTGGTCTGGCTGGACGGCCTGGACATCCCGCTGCTGCGCTTCCTGGACGCGGGCTTCGCGGAAAACTACCCGTCGGCCACCCAGCCCGTCACGCGCCCCGAAGGCGACAGCATGGCGCGCTTCGGCCACAACATGGCCCCCGTGCGCCATCAGGCCACAAGCGGCACCTCGCCCATCTTCAACTACCCCTACGAACGCAGTCGCGAGGCACTGGACGAGCTCTACCGCCACGGCGAACTCGACCCCTGGGACGGCGTCAAGCTGCGCTACCTGAATCCGGCCACCGGCGGCTACCCCATGCCGACGATGGCCACCTTCATGCAGTTCCTGCCCGCCGGCTTTCAGGGCAAGACCACCCGCACGACCGACTCCACCGTCTACAGCGTGGTCGAAGGCCGCGGCACCGCGCGCATCGGCGACCAGGAATTCCACTTCGGCCCGCGCGACGTTTTCGTCGCGCCGTCGTGGATGCCAGTGCAGTTGGCCGCGCTGGAAGACGCCACGCTCTTCAGCTATTCCGACCGCCCGGTGCAGGTCGCGCTGGGCCTGTGGCGCGAAGAGCGCGTCGGCTGACCCGCCATTCCGTTTAGCAATCCGTAAACCCATCCCGCTCTTCAAAGGGTGATCCATGTCTTTTGTGTTTGCTCCCGCCGCTCCGGTTGCCGTGCCCATCGCCGGCGGCCCGGACAGCTTTCCCGTGCGCCGCGTCTACTGCGTGGGCCGCAACTACGCCGCCCATGCGCGTGAGATGGGCTTCGACCCCGACCGCGAACCGCCGTTCTTCTTCTGCAAACCCGCCGACGCCGTGGTGCCTGTCGCGGAAGGCAGCACCTTGTCCCTGCCCTATCCGCCCGAAACGTCGAACCTGCACTACGAAATCGAACTGGTCGCGGCCATCGGCAAGGGCGGCGCCGATATCCAGGTCGAAGACGCGCTGCAGCACGTGTGGGGCTATGCCGTGGGCCTGGACATGACGCGGCGCGACCTGCAGATGAAGATGCGCGAAGCCGGCCGGCCCTGGGAACTGGGCAAGGCCTTCGACCAGAGCGCGCCCATCGGTCTGCTGCACCCCGCGAAATCCGTCGCCGGCATCGAGCAGGCAGCCATCTGGCTGCAGGTCAACGGCGCGGACAAGCAGCGCAGCGACATCGGCAAGCTGATCTGGTCCGTCGCCGAAACCATCGCGTACCTGTCCAGGTATTTCAGGCTGGAAGCCGGCGACCTGATCTACACCGGCACGCCCGAAGGCGTGGGTCCGGTAGTGCGCGGCGACACGATGGTCGGCGGTGTCGACGGCCTGGGCACGCTCAGCGTGCGGATGGTGTAACCCAAGGGAACCCATGCAACTCCACAGCTTCTTCAACAGTTCCACGTCCTACCGCGTGCGCATCGCGCTTGCGCTCAAGGGCCTGTCCTACGAGTACCTTCCCGTGAACCTGCGCAAGCAGGAACAGCGCGATGCGGACTACGTCGCCAGGAATCCGTCGGCCGGCGTGCCGCTGCTGACCGACGGCGACACGCAGCTATCGCAGTCGCTCGCCATCATCGACTACCTGGACGCCACCCACCCCGAGCCGCGCCTGATCCCCGCCAGCACGCCGGCCCGCGCCCGCGTGCTGGAGCTGTCCGACGCCATCTCCTGCGACATCCACCCGGTCAACAACATGCGCGTCCTGCGCTACCTGCAAGAGGTGCTGGGGGCCAGCGACGAACAGAAGAACGCCTGGTACCACCACTGGATCCGCGAGGGCCTGACCGCGGTGGAAGCCATGCTGGCCCGCCATGGCCACGGCGCGTATTGTTTTGGCGACGCGCCGACGCTGGCGGATTGCTGCCTGGTTCCGCAGGTGGCCAATGCCCAGCGCATGGGCTGCGACCTTTCCGCCTATCCGCGCATCCTGCGCATCCACGAACATTGCAGCGCGCAAACTGCCTTCCAGCAGGCGGCGCCCGCACGGCAACCGGACTTCAAACCATGAACCCCCAAGAACCCGACACCCAGGGCGCGCCGCTGCGCGAGTACGCCGATCCCGCCTACCGTCCGCTGTGCGCCAGCCTGGCCGAGGTGCGCGCCAACATCGACAGGCTGGACGACGACATCGTCCGGCTGATCGCCGAACGCGCCATGTACGTGAAGGATGCCGCGCGCTTCAAGCGCGACGCCTTCCAGGTGAGCGCGCCCGCGCGCCAGGCCCAGGTCTTCGACAAGGCCAGGCAGCTTGCCGAACGCCACAACCGGGGCTTCACCCATCTGGAACAGGTGGTGGACGCCACCTACCGCGCGATGGTTGCCGCCTTCATCGCCAATGAACAGACCTACTTCGACACCATGAAAGACGTGGGAGACACGCATGCATGATATTTCGACTCCGCTGCCCGGACGCGCGCTCGCGCGCCGCATCGCCATCCGCGCGCTGGCCCTGGGTTTTGCCGCATTGACGCCGCTGGCCGCCGCCCAGGCCGCCGACGCCTGGCCCAGCCAGCCGCTCAAGGCGGTGGTGCCGTTCGGCCCCGGTTCCAGCCCCGACCAGGTCGCCCGCATCGTCGGCGAAAAGGCCGGCGCGATCCTGGGCCAGACCATCGTGATCGAGAACAAGCCGGGCGCCAGCGGCAACATCGGCACCTTCGCCATCGCCAACGCCAAGCCGGATGGCTACACCTTCGGCGTATCCATCACCGGCCCGCTGGTGAACAACACGCTGCTGTTCGACAAGCTGCCCTATGCGCCCGCCACCGACCTGTCGCCGCTGACCCTGGCCGTCCACCAGCCCAACGTGCTGGTCGTGCCCGCCAGCGCCGGCATCGACAGCATCGGGCAATTGCTGGAAGCATTGAAGAAGAATCCGGACAAGTACAACTTTCCCTCCCCGGGCGCAGGCACCGTTTCGCACCTGGCCGTGGAATTGCTGCTGCAGCAGATCGGCGCGAAAGCCACCCACGTTCCTTATCCCTCTTCGCCCGCCGCGCTGACCTCGCTGCTGTCCGGAGACACCCAGTTCGCCGCCCTGCCGCCCATCGCGGTCATGCCCATGGTGAAGGATGGGCGCCTGAAGGCGCTGGCGGTCACCTCGTCCAAGCGCTCCACCCTGCTGCCCGAGATTCCGACGCTGGCGGAAGTCGGAGTACAGGGCATCGAGGGCTCGGCATGGATCGGATTCGTGGTGTCTTCCAAGACGCCGGCCGACGTCCAGAAAAAACTGTCCGACGCGCTGATCCAGGCGATCCGCGACCCCGAGGTCGTCAAGCGGCTGCAGGCCCAGTTCATGGACCCGGTGGGAGACACGCCAGCCGAATTCCGCGGCTACATGGACGCGGAGCTCAAGCGCTGGGAGCCCCTGATCAAGAAACTGGGCATCAAGGGCCAGTAAGCGCCGCGCAGGCAGTCACGCAGCAACCGCAACACGCAAGGAGAATCAGATGCTCATCACCGAACCCGCCCGCCAGGTCCCCCTCTACGGCGAATATGAAGTCGTCGTGCTGGGCGGCGGCCCGGCCGGCGTGCTGGCGGCCGCCAGCGCCGCGCGCAACGGCGCCAGCGTGCTGCTGGTGGAACGCTACGGCTTTCTGGGCGGCATGGGCACGGCCGCCGGGGTCTCCAATTTCTGCGGGCTGCATGCCAATATCCACGGCGATATCCGGCAGGTGGTGCACGGCATGACGGACGACCTGCTGGACCGCATGCGCGCGATGGACGGGCTGAACGACCCGCATCTGATCCTGGGCAAGATCCACGCCCAGGCCTACGACATTTCGGCCTTCAAGTGCGCCGCCGATGGTCTGGTGCAGAACAGCGGCGCGCAGGTCCTGTTCCACGCACTGGCCACCGGTCTGGCGCGCGACGAGCGCGGCCGCGTGGACGCTTTGTTCCTGGAAACCAAGTCCGGCCGCTGCGCGGTGCGCGCCAGGATATTCATCGACTGTTCGGGCGATGCGGACATCGCCCAATGGGGCGGCCTGCCGTTCGAAAAGGGCGACGCGCACGGCCACATGCTCTACCCCACGCTGATGTTCAAGGTGGGCAATGTGGACGGCGCCCGCGCGCAGGAAGCCTGGAAGACCATTCCCCAACTGATGGACCAGGCCGCCGCCAGCGGCGAATTCACCTTCCCCCGGCGCGGCGCCATCGTCCGGCCGCAAAAACACGACTACGAATGGCGCGTCAACGTGACCCAGCTTGCCAACGCGGACGGCAGCGCGGCCGACGGCACCGATGCCGCCTCGCTGTCGGCGGGCGAACTGGAAGGCCGCCGGCAGATCATGCAGTACCTGGGCTTCCTGCGCGCGAAAGTGCCGGGCTTCGAACAGGCCTATGTCCTGGACATCGCCCCGCAGCTTGGCATCCGCGAAACGCGCCGCATCGTGGGCGAGGCCGTGCTGAGCAAAGAGGACGTGCTGGGCTGCGCGGACTTCCCCGACAGCATCGGCGTCAATGGCTGGCCGCTGGAGATGCACACGGCCGGCGACGTGCAATGGATGTGGCCGCCCATCCCCGAATCGCGCGGCTACAACCAGCTTCCGTTTCGCATGATGGTGCCCAAACGCGGCCCGGGTGTGGCCGACAACGTGCTGGTGGCGGGCCGTTGCGCGTCCATGACGCACGAAGGCCAGTCCGCCGCGCGCGTCAGCGGAAGCTGCTTTGTCATGGGCGAGGCGGCGGGCACCGCAGCCGCGATGGCGCTGCGCGCGGGCATCGCGCCCGGCGACATATCCATTCCCGCGCTGCAGGCGCAGCTTGAACAACAGGGTGCCTTCCTGGGCGGCCAGCACTGAACCGGCGCGAGATTCCGACATGACTACTAGCCTGGCTGGAAAGCCGAAGACGCAAACCGTGATCGTCGTGGGCGGCGGTATCGGCGGACTGGCCGCCGCGCTGGCGCTGACGCGGCAAGGCATCGCCGTGCAGCTCCTGGAGCAGGCCGCGCACATCGGCGAGATCGGCGCCGGCATCCAGTTGGGGCCCAACGCCTTCGCGGCGCTGGATGCCCTGGGGGTCGGCGTCAAGGCCCGCGAGCGCGCCGTCTTCACCGACCACATCATCATGATGGACGCCGTGGACGCCAAGGAGGTGGTGCGCATCGACACTGGCGATGCCTTCCGCGATCGCTTCGGCGGTCCGTATGCCGTGATCCATCGCGCCGACATCCACCTGTCCATCCTGGAAGCCGTGCAGCAGAATCCGCTGATCCGCTTTCGCACATCCACCCAGATCACCAGCATGTCTCAGGACGAGCGCGGCGTGGAGGTCGTGGACACCTTGGGCAACCGCTATCGCGCCGATGCCATCGTGGGCGCGGACGGCGTCAAGTCCGTGATCCGCGAGCGCATGGTGGGCGACCCCGCGCGCGTGACCGGCCACGTGGTCTACCGCGCCGTGGTCGAACGCGACAACATGCCCGAGGAACTGCGCATCAACGCGCCCGTCCTATGGGCGGGGCCCCACTGCCATCTGGTTCACTACCCCTTGCGCGGCGGCCAGCAATACAACCTGGTCGTCACCTTCCACAGCCGCGAGAACGAGGAATGGGGCGTGCGCGAGGGCAGCAAGGAAGAGGTGCTGTCGTACTTCCAGGGCATCCACCCGCGTCCGCACCAGATGCTGGACCGCCCCACCTCATGGAAACGCTGGGCCACCGCCGACCGCGAGCCGGTCGAACGCTGGGGCCAGGGCCGCGCCACCATCCTGGGAGACGCCGCCCACCCCATGACGCAATACATGGCGCAGGGCGCCTGCATGGCGCTGGAAGACGCCGTGACACTGGGCGAAGCCATTCGCCATTGCGGACACGATCTGGAAGCCGCCTTCCGGCTGTACGAATCGATCCGGATTCCGCGCAGCGCCCGCGTGGTCTGGTCCACACGCGAGATGGGCAGGATCTACCACGCCCGGGGGGTCGAACGCACCGTGCGCAACATGCTGTGGACGGGCCGCAGCCAGTCCCAGTTCTATGACGCGTTGCAATGGCTGTATGGCTGGAAGGTCGAGAACTGCCTCGCGGGAGGCGTCGCGACGTAATTGAAGTCTCGGGAGAAACCCGTCTGCCGCCAGCCAGGGGGCAAACGAACATAAGCACAAGAGGAGACAACCATGAACAAAAGCACACTCCGCGGCGCCGCCGCCGTCATGCTGTCATTGGCCTCGTACGCGGCCAGCGCCCAGCAGAAGCCGGTGGACATCGGCTTCATCGGCACCCTGTCCACGCCCGCCGGCTACATCGGCGAAGACGAACGGGATGCCTTCATGCTGGCCGTCAAGGAAGGCGGCGGCAAGCTTGGCGGCGTGCCGGTCAACGTGCGCGTCGAGGACGACGCGCTCAAACCCGCCAACGCCAAGCAGATCGCCGACAAGATGGTGCAGGACGGCGTGCGGCTGTTCACCGGCGTCAACTTCTCGAACGTGATGGCCGCGGTCGGCCCCACCGTCCTGAACGCCGGCGCCTTCTATGTCAGCCTGAACGCCGGCCCCTCCAACTACGCGGGCAAGGCCTGCAAGCCCAACTACTTCTCCGTCGCATTCCAGAACGACTCGTACGCGGACACCGCCGGCATGGCGGCCAACGAACTGGGCGCCAAGCGCGTGGTCATCATGGCCCCGAACTACCAGGCCGGCCGCGACGCCGTCGCCGGCTTCAAGCGCACCTACCAGGGCGAGATCGCCGACGAGATCTACACCAAGCTGGAACAGGCCGACTTTTCGGTCGAGCTGGCGCGCACCCGCTCGCTCAACCCCGACGCCATCTTCCAGTTCCATCCCGGCGGCGCGGGCATCAACCTGACCAAACAGTTCGCCAACTCCGGGCTGTCCGACAAGATCAAGATGATCACCCCCATCTACTCGATGGACGACCGCATGCTGGCCGCGACCGGCACGGCGGGCAAGGGCTTCTACCTGAGTTCGCTCTGGAGCGCCGACCTGGACAACGCGCAAAACAAGCACTTCGTGGCCGCCTTCACCAAAGCCTACAACCGCGTGCCCACCGCCTACGCCGCGCAGGCCTACGACACCGCCAACCTGATCGCCTCGGGCCTGAAGGCCGTCGACGGCGACATCGCCGGACGCCCGGACGACTTCCGCAACGCCTTGCGTAAAGCGGACTTCCCCAGCGTGCGCGGCAAGTTCAAGTTCGGTCCGAACCAGCATCCCATCCAGGACTGGTACCTGCTGCACATCGAGGCCGGCCCGGACGGGAAGCTGATCTACAAGAACCTGAAAGTGCTTGCCCGCGACCACACCGACGTCCACGCCGCGGATTGCAAGATGTAGGCCGGGGCGCCGGGCAAAGCACCTTTGCCCGGCCCTAATCCTTGTCCTCGCAGAAACTCAAGCGGTTGCCGAACGGATCGATGACCGCCATCACCCGCCCCCAAGGCATGTCTTCAACGCACGGCCGCATATAGCCATAGCGCTTCGCGCTGACCTCGGCGTGGAATTCGTCCACGCCCTGCATCCGCACGAACACCGCCGACCCCGGCGTCCCATCGCCATGATGCTCGCTCAAGTGCAGCACCAGATCCCCGCGGTGCACCTGCGCATAAAGCGGCATGCCCGCTTCGAAGCGATGCTCCCAATCCCACGTGAACCCCAGGAAATCCAGATAGAACTCGCGCGCCTTTTCCAGGGAGAAGATTCGCAGGATGGGAATGGCGGCGTGCCACCACCACCACGCAAGACACCGCGTAAGCCCCAAAAGGCCGCCCGCGCGGCCGGCCTGGGGCGGGCCCC
>RCUP01002336.1_pt1 | contig 10053 bp, 7 predicted proteins | sample 2166341 | NCBI WGS metagenome assembly RCUP01 (sample SAMN09932325, study PRJNA488358) | compost metagenome | isolation source: compost soil in succinonitrile-enriched | place: Germany: Experimental Botanical Garden | reverse complement strand
ACGCCGCCGCCAGCACGTCGTCGTGCTCGACCGCGTCCCAGATGGCCGAATTGTTCGGAGCCACGCCGCGGGCACGGTAAACCTGGGCGGCGATCTCTCGCGTAGCCTGATGCGTTCGGACACCTTGAACCATGCCCCCACCCTGCTCAGCTTGCCAATAGCTCTTGGCTGGGCCTTTCGGCAACGGGGGGGTGCCAACAAGCTGCCGGCGCTCCTCGAAGCGGCTTTCCTGTAAGCCGTTGGCCAGCAGCATGATGTGTGCTGCCGGCGTGTCCATCTTGGCCGGCAGAAGCGCGAGGGCGGGATTGATCGCGGTCCGGACTATCGTCTTGAGATCCACGATCAGCCCTCCCCACCTGGCCGGCGCCACGGCAAGCGCGCCAGGACCTCATCCAGCCACGGCAACACGCCCTGGTCGCGCATGCGCGACATCCAACGCATGTACGCCCCCAATACCCACCATGCCGGAAGGCCGGCCAGCAACATGCTCGGCCCCAACACGTAGAACTTCGCCAGCAGCGCGTCGTCACTGCCGGCACCGTGATGCGCCAGCCAGGTCATGGCGTCCACCAACCCTGGCTTCCACGCGATTACGGCGCTCGCAAGAGCCGGCCCGCACAACAATGAGCATGAAACCGTTGACACCGAGCGGACCGTGAATTCCCGCGCTGTACGCGGCGGCATGATGAGCAGGCCAAGCATTGCGGCAATTGCCGCGGGAATGCCATACGCCATCGCGACCTTTAAGGCGGCGAGGCCTCCCAGCCCCGTAGTACCTGGTTCCATAGTTGCACTGCTCCTGTAAACGGTGCGCATGATTGCCTCCCGTATGGACGAAAAAAAGCCCGCCGAAGCGGGTTGAATATGCAACATGCGCTTAGCTCTGGCGCATGGCAGCGCTGATGAAGAGCTGGTCAACATAGGCGTCGTCCCAGCCCATTACACCTGCCATGTATGCGGTGGTTGGGCTTCCCCGCTCCCACGAAATGGCTCTCGCGTATGCCAGCCGGTACAAAAGCGGCGTTGCTTGGTCACTGAAGTGTGCTTCTACGGCCTCAAGATGGCCTTCCGCATCTAGTTCCGCAAGTCCCTGGAACGGCGTTACCGACGTTGGCACCACGGGAGGCGGCGCAACCCACGTTCCTGTCGCAGTCGCCACCATCAAACTTTCCGGTCGCTGCCCGCTCATCAAGACCCAGTCTTCAGGACATGTTCCGCCGATCTGTTGCAGGCTTTGGCCCACTTCTGCATACACGTTCATACGTCCCCCTTGAGCTTCCAAACTTTGACCCGGCATGGCGCAGTGACAACGCCCGCCGCGTCAGGAAATACCGATCCCGTAAGGTTGGCGGGTGATCCACAAATCCCACCAAAGCCTGTCTGGACGATGATTTGATTCCCGTCGTACTGCCCCGCCGCTGTCCCATAAGCATCGTTGCTGTTCGTCCAGTAGCGGCTGAACCAGCCCGAATTCCCCCAAGCGCCGCCGATTTGAAGTTCAGCCAAACACAAGACGTGAAAGCCCGGGAAGGGGTTGGGGCTCACATATCGGGAGTTCGCCACCACAGAAGCTGGCGCTGCTGCGGTCCCACCGTTGGGGTAGATGATTGTGAAGCCCACACTGTCGCTCAGAGCCTGAAAGGCGGCATTGAGGGCCGCATAATCTGAGGCGAGTTGTGCGGCATCCACGCTGCCAGGATTCACTACAGCGCCAAAGGCCTTGACAACAAAGCAACCGGTCGCACCCAGAGGCCGCGTTTCCGATGCCACGCGCGGCGTGCCATTTGCACCATTGCTACCGATGCCGGCCGCCCCGATGTTGTCCGCACGAAAGGCCGCAATCTGCAAACCACCCGGATTCAGTCCATTGGAGTTGATGCCAAAGACACCGAGCTTTGCGCCCCCCGACTCAAACGTGTGGCCTTGAAGTGCATCCCTTTGAATCAGGCCGTTCGTTTCCGCAGAAAGCGCACCATCTCCACGCAGGAATACGGCGCCAAGGGCGCCAGCCGATTTGCCGTTGTAGTCGGGGACGCGGATAGTGGTGGAGCCATCGCCAAGCGTATAGCCCGCCCGCTTGAGAGGATCCGCCAGCCAGTCCGCCTCCGACACCACGGGCACCCGCCCGTCGATGACAGCTTGGGCGAGGTCCGGAAACGTGGTGCGTGAAACCGTCTGACCGTCGCCTGGCAGCAAGCCAGCAGCGATTGCTGCCCGCAGGGGGCTCCACAGCACGGCTGCCAACGGGATATCGGACTTCACCCGGTACGCACCCTGTGCCACGTCCCATTCAGCGATACCCTGTCCAGAAATGTAGATGGCCCCCTTGTTTGTCGTTGGGACGTTGTCCGGACCAAAAATGGGCAGACCCATCCCCTGAGCCGCCAGCTGCGCATAGTGCTTCGCGGAGAACTCACCCCCTGCAACTGGGGCGCCGGTGCGGTTCGCCCAACTCTGCGCAAGCGTAGCGCTGTCTGCTGACTGTGCAGCCTTCTGAGCTGCTCCCTGTTGCGCGTCGGCCGCCACATCAGCGAATTGCGCGGCCTGATTGCGACTGCCCGCAGCCGCATCTCGACTGCTCGCGGCGGCCGACGCGCCATCGCCTGCCGCAGATGCAGCTTCGTTCACTTGTGCCTGCAGGGTATTCGCTTCCGTCGCAAAGCGAGGGAGCGCCGCCATAAACGCATCCGCCCGCTCAGGAAAGTTTGCCGGGTCACTTCGGCTCGGCGGATTCGGTAATGCTGTGATCGCCATATCAGGTGAGTCCTTCAATTTCTAAGCTGCAATAGGAAACCAGCGGGTAAGCGATTTCCAACGAAAAATCCCGGTAAAAGCCGAAGATCGTTAGCGGGCCGTAGCCCTCCGCGTCCGTGCCAATCCAGACACAAGGCGTGGCGCGAAGGGCCGACAGCAGTCGATAGACCGCATTGAAGCGCGCGGAGTCGACCCAGAGACGATGCGACATGCGACGTGAAAAGCGGCGCCTCCGAAACGTGGTGACACCGGTGGCTGACGTCTCCTTGCGGCTGTAGTCGATGATTCCGGCGCTGCCGCCATACTCCACCTCGCCGACCTCATAGGCGATGCCGCAGATCATGGCACCGCACGCGGCATCCGCCCCCGGCGCGCTGATAGTCACCTCAAGATGCAGGCTTCCGTACGCAGGGATATCCGTCAGCACCACTTCGGATAGCGGAATGAACGGCTCGAAGAAGTACTCAAACCAGTTTGAAACGATCGATCCCTCCAACTGCCGCGAGTGCTCGTAAATGATCGAACCCGCAAGACCATCCCTGCCCACTACCGACAGATGCGTCCCACCCAGTTCCAAAAGCGCCAGACTGTTGGTCACCCCCGGTTTGACCACGACCGCAAGCGGGCTGGGCGCAACCGTCTGCGTGCTGACCTCGCTATCGAACATGAGCCATTTGTTGGTCGGACCAGCCGCCGCCCAGTAGAGCGGTGACAGGTCCGGTTCATGGCCCTTATTCGGCGCCTGGACGCACTCGTAGATGATGGAGGCATAGAGGACTTTCGCCCCGAGGGGATAGTCGGTTTCCGGATCGTATGCAGGCAGATCACTGTCCGGCACGCTGGAACTGACGAGCTGTGCCGGACCTATCACCACAGGTTTGATTACTTTCATGTGCCTTCCACCTGAAGAGGCGCCCCCGCCTCGGTACGGACCACCATTCCGTCCATTTCGAGCCGGTCAAGCTGGCGCGCGGTCTTGCCGGTATTGCTGGCCGTCGCACGCGCCTCGATGCGCAGGCTGGCAACTTCTGCCCGCAGCGCCTCGTTGGACTGGCGCAGCGCCCGCAATTCCGCAAGCAGCAACTCTTGGTTGCCACCCCCGGAAAGCATCGCCTGCGTACGTTCTGCGCTGAAGATCCGCGAAGGCCCGGTTACCTCCAGTTCGGGCCCACGTTCGCCGACTAGGCGCAAGCCGCCGGCATGGTCGCCCCCCTTTGCAAAAGCCGCCACGGCCTGGCCGGTCAGCGCGTTGACCACCTGGCGCAATCCGTTCACCGTGGCGTCACGGCTGGCGTTGATCGCGTTCGTGATCACCTGCTCACCGCTGAGCGCGGACGTTTCTAAGGCGGCTAGGGTTGCATCAATCTGAGCAAGCAGATCCAGGCTTTCCTTGGCGTAGTCCTTGGGCGCGACCGAATCGAGCCGGCCGGCGACTGCTTCGGCCCGTGCCAGCGCCGTAGCAACAAATGCCTGATAGGCAGCATCGGACGAAAACGAGTCCTTTGCCGCCTCAAGCATCGGCTGCATGAGCGCGTTGAGCTTGTCGGCATAGCCGGCCAGCGCTTCCCCATCCGAACCCATCGCGCTGGCGTATGCCTTCGCATAGTCGCCCTGCAACGAGGCAAACTGGTCCTCCGGAGAAAGCTGGCTGTAGCGGTAGTCAGAAACCGACTTTCGAAGCCCAGATGCACTTTCCGCCATCAAGCCGGCCAACGCCTTCTGGGCTTCGTAGTAGCGCACCGTTTCGGCACGCAGCTCGCCCAGTCTGGAAACCGACTTCGTGGCGTCAAGCGCGAACTTCTGCAAGGCGTCCGCGTACGCCGTTTGCTGGCTTTTAGCGTTTGCGGCCGCTTCGGTTGCTGCCGCCTGCGCACTAGCAGCAGCCGTTACAGATGCCGCATATTCAGCCTGCAAACGAGCCACGTCCGCCAATGCCGGCGCGCCGGCGGCCGCCGCTTCGGCCGCTCGTAAAGCCGCTTGTGCCTGCTCCCACGCGGCCTGCGCCGCAGGCATTTGAGACTGCGCGACGCTGCGGGCCGCATCCAGCTCCGCCCAGTTCTTCTTTTTGTACCCGACGGTCTTGGGCGCATAGATATCCCAGTTCAGCTTGTCGAGCAGCGCCTGGGCTTCGGCCGCTCGTTGCTGAGCGGTTGCAAGCCCCGAGGTTGCGCTGTCGTAGCCTCCCTGTACGGCGTTGTAGGCATCCTCCCGCTGCTTGCGTTCTGCTACCCGCTGCGCCGCCAAGGCATCAGCGGCGCTCAGGCGGCCAGCGGCGGCGACCAACCCCGCATTGCTCGGCCCCACAGTGTTGACCCCGGCAATCTCCTTTGCGATGGCCTGCGGCGTCATGACTTTGGCGTCAATGATTCCGCGCGCCGCATCACGCACTGCCACCCGCTCGGCATTGATGCCGTTCATCAACCCTGCAAAGCGGCTCGCCAGATTCTGGAATGCCAGCGCCATCGTCGCCACGAAGGTATCGGTGTCAACTGCGGCCAGTGCGGCGCCCAAGCCCGCAAAGTCGATGATCGCGCCCCCGGCTTGCGCCCGCAGATCCGCGATCTGATCGCCCAGCATTGCGGACGCCTCCTGACCGGCAGTCATCTCCGCAGAAACGCTGGTCAGATTGCCGTTGAACTGGATAAGGCCAGAATCCAGAATCAGGAACAAGCGCGAGATATACCCGACTGCCGCAGTAGCCCCCGATGCGCTATCCGACACCTCATCAAGCGCGAGTGCCGCACCGGACAATGCGGGCAACGATCCCCCGCGCCCGACAAAGGGCTCAAACAGCGCCGCGGCCGTTTCCTGCACCGCCCTTTCCGATGCTTCTATAGCCGTAGCGAATGCCGGCCCGAGAGAAATCAAGGTGGCATAGGCCGCGCGCCCCGAATCGGTCGTTAGATCCAGAGCCAGAGCAACTTTGTTCAGCTCCTGCATGGTGTTGGGCATATCGACGCCGACCGATTGCAGCGCATCGCTGATCGACGCCAGGCTGAACTTGGCACGTTCCCCTTCGGTATATGCCACCTCGTAGAACGCTTGACTGGCATTCGTGAGGCTCTCCAACCCACCGAAGGCCGCCGCGACTTTGGTAGCCGTTTCCGCGCCCATCAGGGATACGTCCAGCAGGTCATGGCGAAGCAGCTTCAGGGAGGAATTGACGGTGCCCAGGCTGTCACTCAGCCGCGCGAGCGTCTGACCGGCTGACTCGCCTTCAGCGGCCAGTCGTTCGATGTCGGGAATCAGCGCCCGAACCATGTTCTCACCGACATTTTCCAGCATCGTGTCGATGAGCTTCTGATTCTCTTCTGCATCCTTCGTCAAAGTGACTTTGATGCGTTCGCTGTAGGTATCCAGCGTCTTGGAAGACACCCCAATGGAGTCCGCGAGGGCGCCAACGCCAAACTTCATCAATTCAAAGGACGCGGTCATGGAGTCCATGAACTCGTTGTCCAGAGAACCGTACTGCACCCCCTTTTTGTTGCTGCGGAACACCCCGCCCTTTTGCGTCCAAGGCGTTTCGTTGTGGCCCATGAAGCCCAGCGAACCGAAATCGCCCACGATGGACGTATCGCCGTACTCCTTCGGCTTCATGCCAAACAATCGAGCGATCGTGGAAGAGCCCGAGAGCATCGACGCCCATTCACCCTTGACCCCTACGGCGCGCAGTACTTTGTCCGTCCAGAGGGACGGGCCGGTGATCGGGTTGTACTTAGCAATCGGCGCCATGGTGCCGTTGCCCGCATCCCAGCCCTGCTTATAGAGCGACCGCGATGCCATCATGCCGGCGGCGATCCAGCCAACCACCGGAATTGCTCCCGCAGCCATCGACCCGGCACTGGCCGCGGCGCTACCCGCCGTCGTCGGACCGGCCAGGCCAGCGGCCAGCGTGGCGCCCTGCCCCGTCATGCCTAAGGCGAACTGCGTGGCAGCCGTTGAACCAATGGCGCTCCCAATGGCCGAAACGCCGGACGCCAAGGATGCAGTAATCCCGCCAGTCAGGGCGCCGTAAGCAGTCTTGGCGAGGCCCAACACGTTCATGAGGCCCAGCCCACCATTTTGACCAGCAGCACCAGCAAGGGAGGCTGCCGCGCCTCCGGCCGCCGATGTGCCACCCATGATCCCTGCAAGATTCGCCACCATGTTCACCACGATGGGCTGCGCAAACATCTTGTAGAGCTGGTCCGCGACAGTCGTCTTGAACGTCGTGGTCAGTGACTTGGTAAACGACTTCCAACCCTCCTTGCCATTGTTCAGCATGTCCGCAAACCCAATGCGGAACACGTCGCCGTACTTGTCTACGCTGCGCTCCCAATCACGCGCTGCGTCATCCGCGATCTTCTTCTGGGCGTCCTTTACGTCCTTCGCCTTTATGGCCGTCACGAGCCGCTCGCGGGCGGAGATTTCTTCCTCAATCAGCTCGATTTCACGTTCGGACCCCTCAAAGCCCGCCAACGTCGCCTTGCGGTCATACAAGCGCGCGATGGTCAAACGCTCCAGCGCCGCCTTGCTCAGCCCATACGTGGAAACCTGATCCTCGATGGCGGCCGCTTCCAGACTGATCTTGCCAACCCCTTCTTCCAGCCCCTGCATGTACTTGGCGCGAGAATCCAGAAACGCTGCCGTCTCCTTGTTGGCGCGCGCCAGCGCGCCTGCCTCGGCCGCAAGTGCCTGCGTACGCTCCAGGCCAGCACGCGCGGCGCCCTTTAGGTTCCCTTGCAGCAGTTCACCAATCTCAGCGGCGCGCCGTTCATGCTCGTTGAGCTTGCTGGTTTGCAGTCCGCGTTCGGCCAGTTCCACGGCCAGCGCCTTTTCCTCTGCGATGCGCGCCCGCAAACGAGCCGCTTCGCTCTCGGTCGCGCTCGGCCCCTTGCCTGCACCTTTGTCTTCAAACCGCTTTTCGATATCGGCCAAGGCAGCCTGGTGCGCGGCGTACACCTTGCGGTACTCTTCAGTTCCTGCGGCGAGGCCAGCCACCGCTTTCCGATACGCATTGGCTTCCGCCTCAATGGCTTTGGCGCGCTGCTGCGGTTTTGTATTGCGCGTGGGGTCGTCGACATATTCGGCGCGAGCACGCGCAGTGGCCAGATCTTCGGCGGCCTTCTTTTCGGCCTGCGCGGCAGCGATAACGGCGGCGGATTTCGCCAGCATCGCCCCCAATTCGGCCTGGGCGCCATCTAGGCCGCTCAGTTCCTTCCCCGATACCGTGCCGCCAGCCTGCCGCGCCAGCTTGATATTCTCCTGTCGCTGCCGCACCTCGCGTTCCATTTTCGCGATGGCGTCCTCGGCGGTAGAGGGGCGGCCAATGTCCAGCATGGCATCCCATGCCCCTTTGGCGGCCCCCTGCACACCGGCCCACGCACGTTCCAACGTGCCCAGGTTGCTCGTGATCCTTGGCGCGCGGTCGTTCAGCGCGTCGGCGTAGGCCTTCTGCGCCACGGCCGCCGCTTCGCTCGACCTTCCCTGCAGATCCAGGGCTCGAATCTGCTCATAAGTGCTGGCCGTCAGGTAATTCATGCCTTCGTTCAGCTTAAGCGAGGCTTCCAGCGGTGCCTTGCCCAGGTCCTCGAACGCCTTGGCAGTGTCGGTTACAGCCGTGCCGGTGGCCTTCTCCCAGCGGATCGCGGCGGCCGTGAAACCTTCCAGGTTCTGCGCCCCCACTTTTGCAGTGCCTGCAAAGACGTTCAGCGCGGCTGCAGCCTGGCCCTGCGTTCCCACCGTCGAGCCGATCCGCTCGGACATTACCTGCAACTGGCCGGCGGTGACGCCTGCCGCATTGCCCGTCTTGATAAGCGTCTGGACGTAGGCCTGGGTTTCCTGAGATCCCTTGTAATAGGCCACGCCCAGGGCTGCCACGGCGCCGGCCGCTAGCGTCATGGGGCTGATAAGGCCACGAATATAAGTACCCATGGCCCGCGCTGCCGGCCCAATTCCGCCAAACATATCCTTGAGTTGCCCGCCCTGCTGGAGCAACACAGTCATCGGTCGTTGCCCGCCTTGAATGGACGTGACGATATCAGTGAACTGTGCCGGCACGCCTCGCATTGCGGCTGCGGTGGCCTTCGCCGACATGCCTAGCTGCCTCACGACAGGCTCAGTCGCGGACATTGCAGCTTGGGCCGCAGCTTGCTTCGCTTTTACCGCGTCCAGTTGGTCCAGGAGAGGCTTTAGCTGTTGCGGATCTATCCCACGCTGCTTTGCAACAGATACGAAGAACGCACTTGTCCCCCGTTCGCCGGCCTCTGCGACCGCAATGGTGCGCTCCACCTGTCGCTTCAAGCTCTCAACGGACTGCTCCATCTTCTTGGAGGCACGAGCGCCATCATCCGCTGCCTTGTTGAGACTGGAAGACGCACCGCGCCCCAGACTGTCCAGCGACTTCTTCGCCTTGCCCGTTTCCTGCGCAACGTCCGCCATCGCGGCAGACAAGCCCGACGTATCGCCCGTGACGGCAACGACGCCTTCCGCAATAACTTTCGACATGGTCAGCCCAAATAAAAATGCCCGCTCAAGGCGGGCTACTTCCGGTTGATTTCTTCCAGTGCGGCAAACTCAAGGACGCGCACCTGATCTTCCAGCTCTTCGTATTGATCTGGCGACAGGCCCATGCGGTCCATCTTGTGGAACAAGGCGCCATAGTCCAATCCTGTTGCCCCTCCCATGCCAATGCGCCACTGGGACCGCAACGAGAGGAACAGCATGAACGCGGCTTCGTTCTCGGGCCAGATTTCAACTGGATCCCCTGCCACGTCATCCGGGGTAAGCCCGAATGCCGCCAACTCCCGCGGGTCGGGCGCCTTCACGTAGAGAGCGGCGCCCAGCGCCTTCAGTTTCCCAGGCGGGCCTTGCTGAGTTCATCGATATAGGTGCCAAGCACGGCGCGCGCCGACCCGACATAGCCGTGCACCAGGCGCTCGATGTTCTCCTGATCAAAGGCATCGTCCAGTTCCCAGCCGCACGCGATGTCCAGCAAGAGCGATATGTCGTCGGTCTGTTCGGCCAGACCCTCGCCGAATTGCTTGAATTCTTCCTTGTTGCGATGCTTGAACGTGAACTCCACTTCTTGAAAGCCTGCGCCAGGAACGGGCAGCGGCACCTTCTTCTTGAACGTGGGGGCCGGATTGAGGGTGAACTTCGTCTTTGCCATGATGTGATGTACTCCGAGAGGGTGTTTGTTTGCGCTGCCGCCCAATGCGAGCGGCAGGCTCGCGTTGACTTATGCGGCGGCGGCGTAGCGCACAGGGCGCGACAGCAGCGAGAACGTGGCTTGCACGCCCATCACTTCGCCCTTGGTCA
>RCUP01002335.1_pt1 | contig 10057 bp, 7 predicted proteins | sample 2166341 | NCBI WGS metagenome assembly RCUP01 (sample SAMN09932325, study PRJNA488358) | compost metagenome | isolation source: compost soil in succinonitrile-enriched | place: Germany: Experimental Botanical Garden | reverse complement strand
ACAGTCAGAATCGAGCCTTGTCCCTCCTCCTCCCTTCAAGTCCTACCATACAAGCGAGCCTGCTCGCGATGGCGTCAGCCCAGACAATGCAAGAGTTCCTGCTTCTACAGCTGTTGTGCCAGAACCCCAATCTGCTCCTGCCGCTCCGCCTGATTCAACTTCGGCTGCGGATTAAGCGACGACCACTGCGGATGCGCCCGCGCCTTGCTTAGCGCTTCGGGCAACTTGCCTTCGCGCCAGCCCTTGTCTTGCGGCGTGGCCACCTGAATGCTGTCCATCGCCGCATGCCCACGGGCCTCCAGCGCTTGCAGCAATTGCCGTTGGCGTAGCGCCAACAGTCGCAGCACGTTGTCATCGACGGTCAGTTCACGCTGGCCCTTGATCTTGCCCAGCAAGCGGCTGCCATAACTGCGCGCGGTTTGCAGGGCGCCGCCGGCAATCGCTCCAGCCAGTGCAGCTGCGCCGAGGGTGATGCCACCGACCAGCAAATCCACCCCGGCGCCGGCAGCGGCACCTGCGGCGATACCACCGCCGACGCGAACGCCCAGTTGCTTGAGGGTTTCCGGGTTGAACAAGTCATCGCCCCAACGACCATCCAGCAGCGGTAAATCGCTGGCCGCCGCATCCTGTGGGCGGAAGGCGTAGAGCTTGAGCAACGCTTCCACGCAGCGCTGCTCTCGTTGACGTACAGATTTGCGCAGTTCGCTGATCGCTTGCTGTTCCTGTTCGGCGTCACTGACCACGCTGCGTCGGCAGGCCGCGCAATCGATCAATAATTCGGCAATCAACCGCGTGGCGCCTTGCTGGCGGGCCAGACGTTGGGCCTGTTGATCGGCGATCAGGCGCTCCAGTTGCGGTCGCGCGGTTTCCAGAAGCAGGGCGAGGCTTTCATAGAGGCGACGCTCGCCGTCCTCTGGCGGCGCGACGCTGTCGAATCGCACCAGTGCATGCAGACCCAGCCGCGCCAGCGCTTCACGCCATGCCGGTTCGCGATGGTTGGCGCTGCTGACGAAATTCAGCACCGGCAGCAGCGGTTTGCCACAACTGGCTAACACTTCCAGTTCATCGCGGTATTTGGCCAGCACTGGCTCCCGGGCGTCGATTACATAGAGACCAGCATCCGAGGCCAGCAATTGGCGCAGGACTTTGGCTTCCTGCTCGAAACGCTGTCGCGCTTCACTGCCATCGAGGAAACGCGCCAGTCGCGCCGGGCCGTCGAGGCGTTCGCCGGGGCGTTCCAGGCGTTCGAGGTAGTCGAGCAGGGCGATGGCGTCTTCCAGGCCGGGCGTGTCGTAGAGGTCGAGCAACGGCTCGCCATCCACCGACAGCCGCGCACCTTCGACATGCCGCGTGGTGCTGGGGCGGTGGGACACTTCGCCGAAGCCGACATCGCGGGTCAGGGTGCGCAAGAGTGAGGTTTTGCCGACGTTGGTGTGGCCGACGACGGCGAGTTTCAGGGGGTTAGTCATGACCCGTCTCCAGCCAGTTCAGCGGCGCACAATCGGCAAACGGCAGCTCCAGTTGTTGCAACGCCACATGCCAATCGCCGAGACGGTCGGCGTCCAGCGCTTCGCCGGGCGGTGCTTGCAGCAACCAGACGCGGGTGGCGCTGGCGCTGCGGGCCAGTTCGGCGATCAATGCAAGGCTGCCGCGATCCGGCGAGCGCCGTGGATCGCACGCAATGGCCAGACGCTCAGGCGGAAAACGGCTTAGCTGTTCGAGGAGTTTGTTCCGCGATTCACGGCTATCGAGGATGCCGGCGTTAATGACGTTTTTCGGCAGTTGCGGTGGCCACGGGCGGTCGTCGTCCAGTTCGATGGCGACCAACAGCGCACCATCGCTTTGCTGTTCACTGACGCCGCTTTCCACGCGATGAAGTTGTGCTGGCGCGGCATCGCTGACGCCGAGGCGTTCACTGGTAGGCATCAACCGTTCGCGCAGTTGCGCATAGCCAGGCAGGTTCAAATCCAGACGCAGGGCCGCTTTACCGGATGTCCAGCGCCACAGGCAAAACACCGCGAGCAACAAGCGCGGCACCACGCCGTAGACCAGCAGCACGCCCACCAGCCATGCGGCCCAGGCCTGCCGGGCGCTTTCGATGTTCAGTGCGGCATCGCCACTGGCGCGGATCATTTCCTCGGTCGGCACGCTGAAACCGAGCAGGGCCGGCAACGCGCCGAGCGCCTGGGTCACGGCAATAAAGGTGTTGGCGCTGAGGATCGTGGTTTCCCAGACGAAGCCATAGCGCCGGGTCGCCATCAGCGTCAGCAGGATCACCAGCGCGCTGACTATCGCCAGCAACCACAAGCTGTTGACCAGCACGCCGATGGCCCAGCGATTGAGCTTCTGCCGCTGCAGCAACAGCAGCAGGGCCGGCACCAGTTGCGCGGCTTTGGCGTCCCGCGCAAATTTTTCACTGAGCCACAGCCAAAGACGCCCGAGGCTGGCGCCGTGTTCGCCGGCGAACACCAGGCCCAACGCCCAACTCAACAATAGAATCAGATTAAGGCCGAGCAGGCTGCCCAAGGCCCAAAACACATTCACCGGGTGCAGGCCGTCGCCCATCGCGGCAAACGCCAGGCCAGCGCCGCTGACCACGGCCAGCACCGCCAGTACGATCAATGCCAGTCGCGCACCTTGCAGCCAGTGTTTGAGTGCGTCGCTCAAGCCGTCGCGTTCCGCCAGCCACAGGGCACGGCGCTGAATGCGCGTCGGCAAATCACCGCCCGCGCTGCGGGCCAGTCGATTGGCTTCCAGATCTTCCAGAGGGCCGGCGTGCTCTTCGCGCAGGCGGATGGTTTCTGTCAGCCAGAGGTTATTCAGTTCAGTCACGCGGCATCCCGTCGCTTAAATGAGCTGTGAGCATAACCGTTGTGGCGCTTATCGGCGAAAGCGAGGCTCTGGTATCCTCGCCGACATGACTAAATCACTCCCCCTCAGCCTGATCGCAGCCCTCGGTGAAAACCGTGTGATCGGCGTCGACAACAGCATGCCCTGGCACTTGCCGGGGGACTTCAAATACTTCAAAGCCACCACGCTGGGCAAGCCGATCATCATGGGTCGCAAGACCTGGGATTCCCTCGGTCGTCCACTGCCGGGCCGCTTGAACATCGTGGTCAGCCGTCAGGCGGACCTGCTGCTCGAAGGCGCGGAGGTTTATCCGTCGCTGGAAGCTGCGGTGGTTCGCGCCGAGGAATGGGCGAAGGAGCAGGGCGTCGATGAGCTGATGCTGATTGGCGGGGCGCAGTTGTATGCGCAAGGGTTGGCGCAGGCTGATCGCTTGTACCTGACCCGCGTGGCGCTGAGCCCGGAAGGGGATGCGTGGTTTCCGGAGTTTGATTTGAACGAATGGAAACTGGTTTCCAATATCGAAAATCCGGCGGTTGATGACAAACCGGCGTACAACTTCGAAGTCTGGGAAAAAGCTTAAAAGCATCGCTGGCAAGCCAGCTCCCACAGGGACCGCGGTGAAACACAACATGTGTGAACACCGCTAAACATTGTGGGAGCTGGCTTGCCAGCGATAGCGGTCTATCAGGCACCGATCAAGCGTGCGCCAGCTCCGGATGCTCATCCGCATCCAGCAGTTCTTTATCCGTTTGCTGCATCACCTGACTGGTAATCGCACCCGCCGTCATCGACCCACTGACGTTCAACGCCGTACGCCCCATATCAATCAGCGGCTCGACGGAAATCAGCAACGCCACCAGCGAAACCGGCAAGCCCATCGCCGGCAACACGATCAGCGCGGCAAACGTCGCACCGCCGCCAACCCCGGCCACACCGGCCGAACTCAGCGTCACAATCGCCACCAGCGTCGCGATCCACAACGGGTCCAGAGGGTTGATGCCCACGGTCGGCGCGACCATCACCGCCAACATCGCCGGGTACAGACCGGCGCAGCCATTCTGGCCGATGGTCGCGCCGAACGAAGCGGCGAAACTGGCGATGGACTGCGGGATGCCCAGGCGACTGGTCTGCGCCTCGATGCTCAACGGAATCGTCGCAGCGCTGGAGCGGCTGGTGAAGGCAAACGTCAGCACCGGCCAGATCTTGCGGAAGAAGCGCAGCGGGTTGATCCCGGCGGCCGATACCAGCACGCCGTGAACCAGAAACATCAGACCGAGGCCGATGTAGGACACCACCACAAAACTGCCGAGCTTGATGATGTCTTGCAGGTTGGAGCCCGCGACCACTTTGGTCATCAGCGCCAGTACGCCGTACGGGGTCAGCTTCATCACCAGACGCACCAGACGCATCACCCAGGCTTGCAGGGTGTCGATGGCGTTGATCACTTTCTGACCTTTTTCCACGTCATCCTTGAGCAGTTGCAGCGCCGCGATACCCAGGAACGCGGCGAAAATCACCACGCTGATGATCGAGGTCGGCTTGGCCCGCGCCAGGTCGGCAAACGGGTTTTGCGGGATGAACGACAGCAGCAGTTGCGGCACATTCAGGTCGGCGACCTTGCCCGCGTAATCGGTCTGGATGGTTTGCAGGCGCGCCATTTCCTGGGTCCCGGCTACCAGGCCCTCAGCGGTCAGACCGAACAGGTTGGTCAGGCCGATGCCGATCAGCGCCGCGATGGCGGTGGTGAACAGCAGCGTGCCGATGGTCAGGAAGCTGATCTTGCCCAACGACGACGCGTTATGCAGACGGGCCACGGCGCTGAGGATCGAGGCGAACACCAGCGGGATCACGATCATTTGCAGCAATTGCACATAACCGTTGCCCACCAGATCGAACCAGCCGATCGAGGCTTTCAGCACCGGATTACCGGCACCGTAAACAGTGTGCAAGGCCACACCGAATGCCACGCCCAGCACCAGTGCGAGCAGGACTTTTTTCGCCAGGCTCCAAGTGGTGTGGCGGGTTTGCGCCAGGCCCAGGAGCAGGGCGAGGAACACCAGCAGATTGAGAATCAGCGGCAGATTCATTGGAACTCCCATTAGACATGTGCCAACTGCCTTCCGGGGCAGCTGCGAACCGGCAAGCCTAACAGCTTGATTTCCAATGATTTAATACCGAAAACGTCTGGTAACTGTCGTTTTTGGAATAAGCCGGCGTCGCTCTCGGGGATGCACGTGGCGCGAAGGGCACGTTGGCGGTCGCTGACAGACGAGGACTGTCACAGTTATTTGTTAGCGTCGATGTCTTTCAATCAGGGTCTTTCAATAAGGGAAGCATGCCGATGAAGTTCGCACCGAAATTTCTGGTCGCTGCACTTTGCCTGGGCCTCGCCGGTCAGGTACTCGCCACGGATCTGAAGCACTGGCCGGCCGATCAAGCCAAGGCACTGGACGCGATGATCGCGGCCAACGCCAACAAAGGTAACTACGCGGTGTTCGACATGGACAACACCAGTTACCGCTACGACCTCGAAGAGTCGTTGCTGCCGTTCATGGAGAACAAGGGCCTGATCACCCGCGACAAGCTCGATCCCTCCCTGAAACTGATGCCGTTCAAGGACACCGCCGACCACAAGGAAAGCCTGTTCAGCTACTACTACCGCCTCTGTGAACTCGACGACATGGTTTGCTATCCATGGGTCGCCCAGGTGTTCTCCGGCTTTACGCTCAAGGAACTCAAGGGCTACGTCGACGAGATGATGGCGTCGGGCAAACCGGTGCCGGCCACTTATTACGAAGGCGACGTGGTCAAGAAGCTCGACGTCAACCCGCCGAAAATCTTCACCGGCCAGCAAGAGCTGTACAACAAGCTGATGGAGAACGGCATCGAGGTCTACGTGATGACCGCCGCCTCCGAAGAACTGGTGCGCATGGTCGCGGCCGATCCGAAGTACGGCTACAACGTCAAACCGCAGAACGTGATCGGCGTGTCGCTGCTGCTCAAGGATCCGAAGACTGGCGAACTGACCACCGCGCGCAAGCAGGTCACCGCCGGCAAATATGACGAGAAGGCCAACCTCGGCCTCGAACTGACCCCGTACCTGTGGACCCCGGCAACCTGGATGGCCGGCAAGCACGCGGCGATCCTGACCTACATCGACGAGTGGAAAAAACCGGTACTGGTCGGCGGCGATACTCCAACCAGCGACGGCTACATGCTGTTCCACGATGTTGACGTGGCCAAGGGCGGTATCCACCTGTGGGTCAACCGCAAAGACAAATACATGACCCAGATTAACGGCATGATGGCCAAGCACGCTGCGGCGCAAGCCAAGGAAGGATTGCCGGTGACTGCCGACAAGAACTGGGTGATCGTGAAGCCTGAGGAGATTCAGTAAGACGGGTCGGCTTCACCTGTAGGAGCTGCCGAAGGCTGCGATCTTTTGATCTTGTTTTTTAGAATCAAAGTCAAAAGATCGCAGCCTTCGGCAGCTCCTACAGAGGAATTGCGAACATAAAAATGCCCCGCACATGGCGGGGCATTTTTATGTTCGACGGTTAAACCTTACAGCCCGTCGAGCATCGCTTTGTTACGCACGGCACCCTTGTCGGCGCTGGTCGCCAGCAGGGCGTAGGCTTTCAGGGCGGTGGTCACTTTGCGTGGACGCACTTCCACCGGCTTCCAGCCTTTCTTGTCCTGCTCGACCCGGCGCGCGGCCAGTTCTTCGTCGCTGACCAACAGGTTGATCGAGCGGTTGGGAATGTCGATCAGCACTTTGTCGCCGTCCTGCACCAGACCGATTGCGCCACCGGCAGCGGCTTCAGGCGAAGCGTGGCCGATGGACAGACCGGAAGTACCGCCGGAGAAACGGCCGTCGGTGAGCAGGGCGCAGGCTTTGCCCAGGCCTTTGGATTTCAGGTACGACGTCGGGTACAGCATTTCCTGCATGCCCGGGCCGCCTTTCGGGCCTTCGTAACGGATGATCACGATGTCGCCGGCCTGCACTTCGTCCGCGAGGATGCCGCGTACGGCGCTGTCCTGGCTTTCGAAGATTTTGGCGTTGCCTTCGAACACGTGGATCGACTCATCGACGCCTGCGGTTTTCACGACGCAACCGTCCAGCGCGATGTTGCCGTACAGCACGGCCAAGCCGCCTTCTTGCGAGTAAGCGTGCTCGACACTGCGGATGCAGCCGTTTTCACGGTCGTCGTCCAGGGTTTCCCAGCGGGTCGACTGGCTGAACGCGGTTTGCGTCGGGATGCCCGCCGGACCGGCCTTGAAGAAGTGATGCACGGCTTCGTCGTTGGTCTGGGTGATGTCCCACTTGGCGATGGCTTCTTCCATGCTGCGGCTGTGCACGGTCGGCAGCTGGGTGTGCAGCAGGCCGCCACGGGCCAGCGAACCGAGGATGCTGAAGATCCCGCCGGCACGGTGCACGTCTTCCATGTGGTACTTCTGGATGTTCGGCGCGACCTTGCACAGTTGTGGCACGTTGCGAGAAAGACGGTCGATGTCGCGCAGGTCGAAATCGATCTCGGCTTCCTGGGCGGCAGCCAGCAAGTGCAGGATGGTGTTGGTGGAACCGCCCATGGCGATGTCCAGGGTCATGGCGTTTTCGAACGCCTGGAAGTTGGCGATGTTGCGCGGCAATACCGACTCGTCGTTCTCGCCGTAGTAACGCTTGCACAGCTCGACGATGGTGCGGCCGGCCTGCAGGAACAGCTGCTCGCGGTCGCTGTGGGTGGCCAGGGTCGAACCGTTGCCCGGCAATGCCAGACCCAGCGCTTCGACCAGGCAGTTCATCGAGTTGGCGGTGAACATGCCGGAGCACGAACCGCAGGTCGGGCAGGCGCTGCGCTCGTACTCAGCGACTTTCTCGTCAGAAGCGCTGGAGTCGGCGGCGATCACCATGGCGTCGACCAGGTCGAGGCCGTGGGAAGCGAGTTTGGTCTTGCCGGCTTCCATCGGGCCGCCGGAGACGAAGATCACCGGAATGTTCAGGCGCAGGGACGCCATCAACATGCCGGGGGTGATCTTGTCGCAGTTGGAGATGCAGACGATGGCGTCGGCGCAGTGGGCGTTGACCATGTACTCGACGGAGTCGGCAATGATCTCGCGGCTCGGCAGCGAATACAGCATGCCGTCGTGGCCCATGGCGATGCCGTCATCGACTGCGATGGTGTTGAATTCTTTTGCCACACCGCCAGCGCGTTCGATCTCGCGGGCGACCAGTTGGCCCAGGTCCTTGAGGTGGACGTGGCCCGGTACGAACTGGGTGAACGAGTTGGCAATGGCGATGATCGGCTTTTTGAAGTCGTCATCTTTCATCCCCGTGGCGCGCCACAGTGCGCGGGCACCGGCCATGTTGCGGCCGTGGGTGGATGTTTTCGAGCGGTAATCAGGCATGAAGCACTCCGGGCGGCTAATCAGGTATCAAAAGGGAAGTGAGCTTCTAGTGACGTCTGGAACACTCAGAAATGGCCGTGTGTCCGGAAGTTGCCGATAACTTTGCGGGATCGCCGCGCGCTTCAGCTTGAGCTCATAAACCCGCCGGGGATGACTGGCGATGAATGTCGCGATTCTACACGGCTGGCGGCTGGAGGGAATGCCGGGAAGCGTTGATACGGTGTTGATGGCGCGTGTGGGATGACGACTGGCAGTGTCAGCCGATATCGAGTACCTGTTTATTCCTTTGGATGATCAATGCATTCAGTCCAAGGCCCGCGAGGCTCAATATCAGGAAGCAAAGGGCCAGAGTGGTGATCAAGTCCTCGGGCACCGCACTGATTAGCGCGCTGATCACGCCGCCAGTGAGGAACATCAGCACACCGCCTACCGAGGTAGAAGTGCCGGCATGTTCCGGGTGGATGCTCATGGCTATGGAGTTGACTATGGGTCTGGTAATGGTGGTTCCGAGCGTACACACCAGCATGGATATCAACACCGTAGTGGCAGAGAGACCGAACTGACGAGTCAACCACAGCATGGCCGGGCCTGAAGCCGCGATCAGCCACAGGCCGGCATTGATTTGGGTGTTGGCTTGCAGGTGCCGATGCAAGATGCTGGCGATCACTCCACCCAGCACATATGCGACGCCATACAGCAACAACGCCCAGGCGAATTCGTACGGTGAGAGTGCCAGGTGCTCCATGAAAATAATGGGTGAACTGACGATGAAGGAAAAATGGCAGGCGAAGGCCAGGGCCGAAATCAGCCAGTAACCCATGAACCGTGAATCCGAACATACCCGCCAATAAGCGCTGAAAAATCTGCCATGTGCGGTCGTGCGCACCGGCGGGGTTTCCTTGAGCAGCCAGCAGGCGCTCAGCCAGACAAAAGCTGCCAGGGTGACAAACACATAAAAGCTGCCCTGCCAGCCGAACTGCAATTGCAGCCATGTCCCCAGCAGTGGCGATATTGAAATGAATACGCCGCCGGCGGTCACCATCCAGATCCGCAGTCGCTGCCTTTCGCGACCGATGAACAAATCCTGCACCAAGGCCTGGGACAGCGAAAAGGATCCGCAACCGATGGCCTGGATCACCCGAAAACTCAGAAACCAGCTGTATTCGCTGGAAAGCGCACATCCGGTCGCACCTATCATCGCGACAGCCATACCACCCAACAGCAGCTTCTTGCGGCCCCACATGTCCGACAGCGGCCCTACGAGCATTATGGAAAACGCCAGGCTGACGGCGAACAGGCTGACAGAAAGGGCAACCTCAGGTGGCGAGATCTGGAAGTAGGCCGACAGGTCGGGAAAGGAGGGGAGAACGACGTCCAACGGAAAAACACCCAACAGCGTCATTGTCATCAGCAACAGGGTGATCAACGGCTTTTCGTTGGCGTTTTTGGCAGAGGGCATCAATCCATTCTCTCGTTCCGTGAGGGATGGATGAGAATTGATTCGATGAGGAATCAAGTCAATGTCAGTACGCGTGAGGCAATTCTGAATCTGTTGTAGGAGCGAGCTTGCTCGCGAAAAACGTCAACGATAACGCGGGTGTGTCTGGTTACCCGCAGTGTCTATGCGTTCTTCGCGAGCTCGCTCCTACAGGGGTTGGCAGCGGTTAGCTGTTCGGCAGCAACCGGCAAGTAATGCTCTTGATGTAGCGGGTTTCAGCGATGGCAGGGTGAACCGGATGATCCGGGCCCTGGCCGCCGCGTTCCAGCATCTGGATGTTGCGGTCCAGGTGACGGGCGCTGG
>RCUP01002322.1_pt1 | contig 10107 bp, 10 predicted proteins | sample 2166341 | NCBI WGS metagenome assembly RCUP01 (sample SAMN09932325, study PRJNA488358) | compost metagenome | isolation source: compost soil in succinonitrile-enriched | place: Germany: Experimental Botanical Garden | reverse complement strand
CTCGACCATGCCGCACAAGGTCAACCCGATCGACTTCGAGAACGCCGAGGGCAACCTGGGCCTGGCCAACGCGGTGCTGCGCCACCTGAGCGAAAAGCTTCCCATCAGCCGCTGGCAGCGCGACCTGACCGACAGCACGGTGCTGCGCAACATCGGCGTGGCCTTCGGCTACGCCACGCTGGCCTACGCGAGCCTGGCCACCGGCCTGGGCAAGCTCGAGATCAACCAGGAAGCGCTGGCCGACGACCTCGAGGCCTCGTGGGAAGTGCTGGCCGAGCCGATCCAGACCGTGATGCGCCGCTTCGGCGTGCAGGGCGCCTACGAGCAGCTCAAGGAAGTCACGCGCGGCAAGACCGTGACGGCCGAGGCGCTGCACGGGCTGATCCGCTCGCTGGCCATTCCTGAAGAGGAAAAAGCCCGCCTCCTGGCCATGACGCCCGCCAGCTACACCGGCAAGGCGGCCGAGCTGGCCCGTAGAATTTAGGCTTCCCCCGCGACGATCCGCCGGCCCGTGCCGCCCACGGCCGGTGCGCTTCGTTCGCTCATCGATACCTCCCAGCCAACGTGCCCTGTGCAGGGCACGCCAGCCGACAACCCTGACGGGACGCCTCGACGTCCCCGTTGTTCATGCGGCGCGCCCCACTGAGACGCCTCTGGCTCACGCTCCACCGATGGATCGGCCTCACGCTCGGGCCGCTGCTCGCCCTCACGGCGCTGCTGGGCGCCGTGCTGGTGGTGGCGCTGCCGCTCGACCGCGCGGCGCATCCTGAGCTCTTCGTCGCGCACAGCAACAGCAGTGCGGCCCCCGCGCCGCTGGAGCCCCTGCGCCAGCGCCTGCTCGCCGAGTTCGGCCCCGACACCAACCTCACGCTGCGCCCGCCGCGCCAGCCCGGCGACACGCTCTGGGTGCTGGTGCGCGGCCCGTGGGACGGCACGCTCTACCTCGACCCCGCCACCGGCGCCGAACAGGGCCGCCGCGGCACGCACGAAGGCGCCTACAACCTGCTGTTCGAGCTGCACAGCAGCCTGCTGCTGGAAGACACGGGCAAGGGCATCCTCGCCATCGCCGCGCTGGCGTACCTGTTCCTGCTGGTCACCGGCGTGGTGCTGTGGTGGCCGGCGCGCTGGCCGCCCTCGCTGCGCATCGTGCTGGACCGCGGCCTGCTGCGCGGGCTGTTCGACCTGCACCGCACGGGCGGCGCCGTGCTCGGACTGCTGATCGCGGTGTCGGTCTTCACCGGCGCCTACATGGCCTGGCGACCGCTGGGCGGCTTCATCTCGACCGCGCTCGGGCAAACACCTGCCAAGGCGCCCGGGGTGCCCAAGGGCACCGCCACCGGCCCTCGCCTGCCGCTCGACGACCTCGTCGCCCGCGCGCAGGCCGTGTTCCCCGGCCAGCCCATCGGCTACGTGCAGGTGCCCGGCCGCGCGGACCGGCCGCTGCGCGTGCGCTTCCGGCTCGCCGACGACCCGCACCCGAACGGCATCGGCTCGGTGTGGGTGCATCCGGTCACGGGCGAGCTGCTCGGCGTGCGCCGCTGGCAGGACATGGACACCGGCAACGGTGCGGTGGCCGTGATCTACCCGCTGCACACCGGCGTGCTCGGCGGCGTGGTGCACCAGGCGGTCACCGCGCTGCTGGGCCTGGCGCTGGCCGGCCTCGGCCTGAGCGGCGTGTGGCTCTGGTGGCGCCGGCGCGCCGTGGCTGCGGCCGCGCGCAGCCAGGCGCTGTCGCGCGGCGCGGCGCCCTGAACGACGCGCGCACCCCATCCCTTCATCCATCACAAATACATCGAGGAGGACTCCCCTTGTTCCCGCACAAAAAGACCGCCATCGCCCTGGCCCTGCTGCCCCTGAGCCTGCACAGCTTCGCGGCCGACGCCGAGCCGTCGAAGTCGCTCGAGGCCATCACCGTCACCGGCGACTGGCTCGGCACGCCCACCGAGACCAAGGTGCTCGAGCACGCCGGCGCGCGCAGCATCGTCGAGCGCCAGCAGATCCAGGAAAGCGGCTCGGCCAGCGTGCGCGACGTGCTGCGCCAGGTGCCCGGCGTGCAGGTGCAGGAGAGCAACGGCACCGGCGGCAGCGACATCTCGCTCAACGTGGGCGTGCGCGGCCTGACCTCGCGGCTGTCGCCGCGCTCGACCGTGTTGCTGGACGGCGTGCCGCTGGCCTACGCGCCCTACGGCCAGCCGCAGCTGTCGCTGGCACCGGTGTCGCTGGGCAGCCTCGAGGCGGTCGACGTGGTGCGCGGCGCGGGCTCGGTGCGCTACGGCCCCCAGAACGTGGGCGGCATCATCAACTTCGTGACGCGCTCGATCCCCAAGCAGTTCGCGGGCGAAGTCGGCGTGGGCGTCGAGAGCGCCAGCCACGGCGGCGGCACCAAGAGCACGCCCAGCCTGTTCATCGGCGGCACCAACGAGAACGGCCTGGGGCTGGCACTGCTTTATTCGGGTACGCACGGGGACGGCTTTCGCCAGAGCAACGACAAGACCCGCATCGACGACCTGATGCTCAAGGGCGCCTACCGCCTCTCGAAGACCGACGACATCGCGATCTCGCTGCACCACTTCGAAGGCAAGGGGCGCATGCCCGGCGGCCTGACGACGGCGCAGTTCGCGGCCAACCCGTTCCAGTCGGACCGCCCCTACGACGAGTTCACGGGCCGCCGCACCGACGGCTCGCTCAAGTACACGCACAACGACGGCGTGAACAAGTTCGAGATGCTGACCTACTACACGGACTCGTACCGCAGCAGCTACCTCGAGCAGGAAGGCACGGGCGCCAACGCCAACCGCCGCCGCCTGACCACCGCGCCGCGCAACTACAAGACCTACGCCTTCGAGCCCCGCTACTCGCGCCTGATCGACTCGGGCAGCGTGGTGCAGGAAATCAGCATCGGCGCGCGCTACCTGAAGGAAGAGGCCTCCGAAACGGCCACGCGCAGCAGCTACTACCGGCCGGCGCCGGGCTTCGACGCCTACGCGCTCGCGCAGCCCGCGTACCAGACCAGCAAGGGCGGCACGACCGCGCACGCGTTCTACATCGACGACCGCATCGACTTCGGCAACTGGACGGTCACGCCCGGCGTGCGCTACGAATCCTTCCGCTCGCACAACGACGTGTTCACGGTGGCCAACAACCGCATCACCAACGCGATCTACCCGAAGATCGATTCCAACGAGGTGCTGCCCACGCTGTCGGTGCTCTACCGCATGAGCGAGCGCTGGACGCTGTTCGCCAATGCCGGCGTGTCGTTCGGGCCGCAGCAGTACGCCCAGCTCGCGCAGTCGACCACCAGCCTGCACCCCGAGAAGGCCAAGACCTACGAGATCGGCACCAAGTACAAGGGCGAATCGTGGAGCGGCGAGCTGACGCTGTTCAACATCAACTTCGACAAGGAGCTGCAGCTGGCGCGCTCCATCACCGGCGACGTCGGCCAGTGGACCGACCTGGGCGCCACGCGCCACCGCGGGCTGGAGTCGGCGCTGCGCTACGACCTGGGCAGCCTGAGCGACGCGCTCAAGGGGCTGTCGGTGTCGGGCACCTACACCTACACGCAGGCCACCTCGAAGGCGGGCGTGTTCGCAGGGCGCGACCTGCCCTTCTACTCGCGCCACGTCGCGACGCTCGGCGCGCGCTACGAGCGCGGGCCGTGGACGCTCAACGCCGACCTCTACGCGCAATCCAAGCAGCGTTCGCCGGGCTCGCCGGACGACGGCGCGAAGTACATCACCGTGGAAGACCCGAGCGGGCGGCTGGGCGACATCCCGGGCTACGGCACGGTGAACCTGCGCGCCGCCTACGACTTCGGCCCCTCGCTGAGCCACCTGAAGCTGGCCGTGGGCGTGAAGAACCTGTTCGACCGCCGCTACTACAACCGTTCGGTCGACAACAACGGCGGCAAGTACGTGGGCCAGCCGCGCACGGTGTACCTGCAGGCGTCGCTGGCGTTCTGAGGCCGAAGGGGCGCGCGCATACACTCGCGCACCCATGGCTCTCAAATCCACCATCTTCAAGGCCACCCTCGCGGTGGCCGACATCGACCACGGCTACTACGCCGACCATGCGCTGACCCTGGCGCGCCACCCCAGCGAGACCGACGAGCGGATGATGATCCGGCTGGTCGCGCTCGCGCTCAACGCGCACCAGCTGCAGGACATCTGCAACGGCGACGGCACGCTGGCCTTCGGCGCGGGCCTGTCGAACGTCGAGGAGCCCGACGTGTGGCTGCGCGACTTCACGGGCCAGACCAAGATCTGGATCGAGGTCGGCCAGCCGGAAGACAAGCCCATCATCAAGGCCTGCGGCAAGGCGGACGAGGTGATCGTCTACTGCTTCAACCACGCGGCCGAGATCTGGTGGCGCGGCATCGAGAGCAAGCTCACGCGGCCGCAGAACCTGAAGGTCTACCGCGTGCCGACCGAGGCCTCGCAGGCGCTCGCCAGGCTGGCGCAGCGCAGCATGCAGCTGCAGGCGACGATCCAGGAAAGCACGCTGACGCTGGGCGACGGCGTCAACAGCATCGACGTCGAACTGCTGCGCTGGAAGTAACGAGCCCGGGCGGCTAGGCCGCCGGCATCATCTCGCCGCACTGCCAGCACTGCTCGAAGCCGCCTTCGACCTGCTCGCCGCACACGCAGCGCCAGCTGCGCTGCGGGCGGTTCTGCAGTTCGTGCAGCAGGCGCTTCGCGAGCTCGTACTGCGATTCGTCGTCGATCCAGATCTCGGGCAGGCACTGGTCGGGCGGCAGCTGGCCCATGACCGCGCCGAGGAATTCGCGCTGCACGGTGGCGGCCACGCCCTCCTCGCACAAGGCGTGCGCCCACACGGTCGCGATCGCGAGGTTGGGGGCTTGCGCGAGGCGGCGCATGGTCAGGGGGCCCAGTTCTTCTCGTCGTCCGGGTCGAACTCGGTCTCTGCAGCGGTCGGCTCGGCTTCGCGTGCGCGCTCGGCATAGCGGTTGAAGCGCCAGGCCGAGTCTTCCATGGTGATGCGGCGCCAGGTGACGCGCTTTTCGACCGGCGTCATGGCCGGCCAGTACTGCACCTCGTCGAAGGTGCGTCCGCAGCCCTTGCACTCGTCGTCGCCCTGGCTGGTCGAGCAGATCGCGATGCAGGGCGTGTCGGGCGTGCTGTGGTACCAGTCGAGCCAGGCGGCCCAGGCCTTGGCGGGAAAGCCGACCTCGTCGACCTCGTCTTCGTGGTGGAAGACCATGAGCGCGTAGACCTCGGCCAGCGCGCGCAACTCGGGCGCCAGCGTGATGCCGTCGGGCGAGGGAGACTTCTCGCGCCAGTGGTTGATGGCGGCCTCGATGTCGGTGATGTGGATGGCGGCCATGGAGAGTGAAAAAACAGCGAGCGGCGATCATAGTCCCGCAATGTCCCGCTCCTTCCTAGGGCCATAGGCGCTCCCAAAAATGGAGCATCAAATGCCCGCTGCATGCGCCCCTCCGGACATTTGCCTTCAAATGTAAAGAAAACTTTTGGTTGCCTCGGCGCGGTCTTCAATGCTCTAATCCCGCCCACGAAGGGGAGTAGCTCCCGATCGCTGTCCCCGGGCAGCGTGAATCGTCAGGTCGTCAATACGAAGCACAACACTTCCGGCCTGTCGGGCGACACACGCGCGGACGCAGGTCGGCGCGCTTGCTGTTGTCGAGCGAGACCTTCGATTTGAACCTGCGCAGGTTTGGTCGAAGCGTTCGCAAGTCCCCGGTGTCACCCGGCCTTCGCTCCCCCGCTTTCGACCGCACCCGCGCAGGGTGAATCGAAACGCATCGGCATGCCGCTGCCCGTCGTGGTCCCCATCAGGGAGCTGCGGGCGTGGCGCCAAGACAAAGAGGAATCTATGGAACAGTTCATGGCCCCGGAATTCTGGGTCGCGGTCGGTCAGATCATCATGATCGACATTCTTTTGGGCGGCGACAACGCCGTCGTCATCGCGCTGGCCTGCCGCAAGCTGCCGCCCGCGCAACGCACCCAGGGCATCCTGTGGGGTACCGCCGGCGCCATCGTGCTGCGCGTGATCCTGATCTTCTTCGCGCTCACGCTGCTCGCGATTCCGTTCCTGAAGCTGGTGGGCGCGATCCTGCTGCTGTGGATCGGCGTGAAACTGCTGGCCCCCGACCATGACGACGCGCACGGCAACATCGCCGGCAGCGACCGCCTCTGGGGCGCCGTGAAGACCGTGATCGTGGCCGACCTGGTCATGAGCGTGGACAACGTGATCGCCATCGCCGGTGCCGCACAAGGCGCGGGCGACGGCCACCAGATGCCGCTGGTGATCTTCGGCCTGCTCGTGAGCATCCCGATCATCGTCTGGGGCAGCCAGCTGGTCATCAAGCTGATGGACCGCTTCCCGATGATCATCACGCTGGGCGGCATGCTGCTGGGCTGGATCGCCGGCACGATGGCCGTGTCCGACCCGGCCCTGGCGAACCCCGCCAACTGGACCTGGGTGCCGAAGGTGCCGCAGACCGACACCATCAAGTACGCCGCCGGCATCATCGGTGCGCTGCTGGTGCTGGCGATCGGCAAGTGGGTGGCTTCGCGCAAGCCGGCCCCCGCCACCCCGGCCCACTGAGCGTTCGTTGAACGATAAACGCCCCGCACTGAAACTTCTTGCATCAATCCGGTCTCTGTCACTCTAACTATCAAAGGAGAGCACTCATGGAAAAGATCATTCTTTACGTCGACGACGCCGTCTATGCCAGCGAGCAGTTCGCCGAACTGGCGCCGGATGCCGACAACGTCGTGGCGCGCCATTGGGTGCTCGTGGCCTGCGCGCCGCGCATGACACACCGGATCAGCAAGTGGGTGAGCCACAGCGCGCGCGAGAACTGGCGCGCCAAGTGGTTCAGCAAGGTGCAGGCGCAGATGCTGCCGCTGCTCGAACGCAACGGCGGCCAGGTGACGGCGGTGCTGGCCAAGGGCCCGCTGACCGACCTGACGCAGCAACTCAAGCGCGAGCACGCGGCCACCCACGTGGTCGATGCGCGCCGCCCGAAGATCGGCGTCGACCTGGAACCGGTCACGCCCGACCAGACCCCGGCCAAGCAATCGGGCTGGGCCTTTCCCGGCGCCGTGATGGGCATGGGCGCGCTGCTGGTGCTGGCCAACGAGCTGGCCGAGTAAGCCTGATCAGGGCCGCACGCCCTCCCGAACCGACACAAGCCCCGCTGCGGCAACGCAGCGGGGCTTGTTCTTTTGTGCGGGCCCGTGGGGTATCCTGCGGCGCATGCGCATCCTCCTCAAATGGCTGCTCAGCGCCGTCGCGCTGCTCGCGGTCGCCTACCTCTACAGCGGCGTCCAGGTCCAGAGTTTCGGTTCGGCGCTGCTCGCGGCGGCCGTGATCGGCCTGCTCAACATGGTCGTGCGGCCCGTGCTGGTGATCCTGACGCTGCCGGTCACCATCGTCACGCTCGGGCTGTTCCTGTTCGTGATCAACGCCCTGCTGTTCTGGGCCGCCTCGGGCCTGCTCGGCGGCTTCCATGTGAACGGCTTCCTCGCCGCGCTGCTGGGCTCGCTGATCTACTCGCTGCTCGGGCTGCTCATCGAGAGCGCGCTGGGCGGGCTGCTGTCCTCCCGGCGCTGAGCGCCGCCCCTCGACGCTTCACTACTTCAGCGGCGGCTCCTCGGCCTGCTGCTTGACCAGCACGTCGACGGCGCGTGCGCGCGTGTCGATGATCGATGCCTCGTAGTGGTCGATGGGCGCGCCCGACTTGCGGACCAGCTCCTGCGCCGCCTTGAAGCGATCGCGCGCCGCCGGGTAGTCGAGGATCGCCACGTTGGCCTCGGCGTCGGCACGAATGGCGCGCAGCGTGTCGTTCTGCGCCCCGTACAAATTGGCCAGCGTGCGCCAGGCCGTGGCATCGCGCGGATGAACGGCCACCCAGTCGCGCAGCACGGGCACCATCGGCGCGGGCTGGCGCTGGGCGATCGCGGCTTCGGCCGCGAGGATCATCTCGGGCCGCTCCTTCGACTTGGCGTCGAGCAGCGCCGCCGCACGAGCGGCGCCGCCGGCCGCGAGTTCGATCTCGGCCTGCAGCCAGCGCGCCTGCTTGCTCGCGGCCGCGTCGTCGGCCGTGCGGGCCACGAGCCGCTCGGCCAGCGCGCGCGCCGCCTTGAAATCGCGCAGCTCCTTGGCCGCCATCGCCGCCGCGTAGAGCGTGCCCGCCTGCTGGGCCGGTGAACTGCCCGCGAACTCGCCGCTCGACGCGGCATTGACCCACAGCCGCAGCACGTCGACGCCCGGGCGCGTCAGCACGCGGGCGCGCGAGGCGACCATGGCGTGGTCCATCACCAGCGGCACCACCGGCGGCGCGGCGTCGGCGCGGAACTGGAACCGCCCTTGCATGTCCGAGATGCGCTCGGTGGTCAGCGGGTGGCTGCGCAGGTAGGGGTACGAGCCGTTGTCGTTCAGGCGCGAGGCGTACTGCAGCTTCTCGAACATCGCCGCGGCGCCCTGCGGCGCAAAGCCCGCCTGCGTCATCACGCCGAAGCCGATGCGGTCGGCCTCGCGCTCCATGTCGCGCGAGAAGCTCAGCTGGTTCTGCATGAACAGCGCCTGGCTGCCCATGATCACGGCCTGGCCGGCGTCGGAATTGCGGCTCTTGCTGGCGGCGATCATCCCGAGGATCAGGCCGGCGATCATCAGGGGCATCTGCTTGCCCTGCTTGTTCATGATGCGCGAGATGTGGCGCTGCGTGACGTGCGACAGCTCGTGCCCGAGCACCGTCGCCAGCTCGTCGCGGCTGCCGACCGCGGCCAGCAGCCCCAGGTTCAGCCCGAGGTAGCCGCCCGGCAGCGCGAAGGCGTTGATGTTGCGGTCGCGCCCCAGCAGGATGGTCCAGGCGAAGCGCTCGTCGAGCTCGGGCGTGAGCTCGCCGCGCGAGCGCGCGGCCGCCAGCAGGCGCTGCCAGATGTCCTGCACGTAGGCGGCGATCACCGGGTCGTCGATGTAGTCGGTGTCGCGGTACAGCTCGCGCACGATCTGGTCGCCCAGCCGGCGCTCGGCGCTCGCCGTCATCTCGCCGCCGTCACCGAGGCCCGGCAGGATCTGCTGCACCTGCGCCAGCGCGGGGGCCGGCAGCAGCACCTGGGAAGCTATCAAAAAGGTAGCGCACACCGCATGCCGGAGGGGCGTCGGGCGGGTTTTCTTGTGGGAAGAGGGAGTCAAGCGCGGCATTCCTCGTCTGTGGCTCGGGCTCGTATGATGCATCTTCAAAACGAACGTTCACCGATGAGCACCCTCACCCATTTTGACGCCCAGGGCCAGGCCCACATGGTCGACGTGGCGGCCAAGCCCGCCACCCACCGCGTGGCCGTGGCCACCGGCCGCATCGAGATGCAGCCTGCGACGCTGGCGCTGATCGAATCGGGCACCGCCAAGAAGGGCGACGTGCTGGGCATCGCGCGCATCGCCGGCATCCAGGCGGCCAAGAAGACCAGCGACCTGATCCCGCTGTGCCACCCGCTGGCGCTGACCCGCGTGGCCGTGGCCTTCGCGCTCGCCGAGGGCGGCCAGGCGCCGCAGGTGGCCTGCACCGCGACCGTCGAGACCGTCGGCCCGACCGGCGTGGAAATGGAAGCCCTGACCGCCGTGCAGGTCGCGCTGCTCACCATCTACGACATGTGCAAGGCCGTCGACCGCGGGATGCGGATCACCGACGTGCATGTGCTGGAGAAGCACGGCGGGAAGTCGGGCAGCTACGTCGCGACGGCGGGCTGAAATCCAGCGGCTATAGCTCGGGTGCGTCGTCCGGGCGGTTGTCCAGCCAGCGGGCGAACGCGGCTGGAAACGCTACACGGAAGCGCTCGGCCAGCGCGTGCGCTTCTGCATCGCGCCCCAGCAGCTCGGCGCTTTCGATCAACTTCACGATGACGCGCGGCTCGGGCGAAAAATGCAGCACCCGCCCGGCCAGGTCGTGCATGTGCGCGGCATTCGCCGGCGTGACGGCCGTCAGGGTCACCTCGGCGAAATCCACCTGGCGTGAGAACAGCCACGAGCCCTGGAGCTTGGCGAGCGTGTCGTCGCGGTAGGCCGGCATGCGGGCCTCGCGCGGCAGGTAGATCTGGCTGATGCGGGTGTAGTCCCAGGCGGCGTAGC
>RCUP01002319.1_pt1 | contig 10114 bp, 10 predicted proteins | sample 2166341 | NCBI WGS metagenome assembly RCUP01 (sample SAMN09932325, study PRJNA488358) | compost metagenome | isolation source: compost soil in succinonitrile-enriched | place: Germany: Experimental Botanical Garden | reverse complement strand
CGGCTTCGTTATCGACCTCGGCCAGCCGCTTGCGCAGGGCGCGCATGGAGGCGCGGAGTTCGTGCTTTGAGGTCATGGGGATTCTCTACACCACCGACGTCTGCCTTTCCTCCCCACTTTGTGGGGAGGGGGACCACGAAGTGGTGGAGGGGGCGGCGCAGACATCTGACGTGGAGTCGGCCCCTCCGTCTCGTCGGCTGCGCCGCCGATCCACCTCCCCATTCGCTCCGCGAACAGGGAGGAAAGACAAAGCTGCGCTCAAGCCGCGAGCGATAGCGCAAACCGCGCTCAAGCAGCGAGGCCCCGCTGGGCCGAGCGATAGCGCAAAAAAAGGAGAAGGGTGGCGGCGCCGCAAGAACCGTGAAGAACGTTTAAATCCTCTCGACCTGGGTAGCCAGGTGGGCTCCATATGCCCAGGCCCTCGAGCCCGGACAGGGACAGATCCCTTAGAGTGAATTAAGGTCAGAAGGATATGTTGTCTTCGACGTGAGCCGCAGCAGGACCCGCCGTCGGACAAGATAGGCGGTCCGAGGCGTTTCAACAATGGCCTCTCCCTCCCCATTTTGGGGAGGGTGGTCGCGCAGCGACCGGGTGGGGAGGTCGTGGCGATGCTAGGCGGCGCGGCTGATTTGCCTTGCCGCCCCCACCCGTCTGACGCTTCGCGTCAGCCACCCTCCCCCAAGTGGGAGGGAGAATTCCCTAGATCGTCTGGCAGATCTTCTCGATGCGGGCGGCCACGGCGTTCAGGGCCTCGGCCACGCCGTCCCCGGCGGGCGGCGGCGGAGCCTTGACCGGACCGTCCTGCGGGACCGGGCCCTGCCCCTTCTCCAGGCGCTGTCGGGCCTCCTGCAGTTCGTCGGCCAGCATCAGCGAGGCCATCAGGAACAGGCGCAGATCACCCACATGGCCGACCTCGCCGGAAATCTGGCGCACATGGACGTCGAACTGTTGGGCCAGGGTGCGGACGCGCTCTTCCTGGCCGTCGGCGCAACCGACGGCGTAGGGACGGCCGTTGATATCCACTGTGACGGTCGCCATCAGCGCGCCTCCTGTTCGGCCAGAACCTCGCGCACGGCCTCGGCCGCGCGGCCCAGGGCCTCGGCCGCGTCACGGCCCGCGGCCTCAAGTTCGGCGATGCGCACCAGGTCGGCGGCGTTCGACGCCCGCGGCGCGAACAGGTCGTCGTCGGTGATGGCGGGGGCGGTGGCCGGACGCGCCTTCAGCTCCAGCACCCTGCGTTCCAGCAGGGCCAGGGCCTTGTCGATGCGTGTCTTTGCGGCCGTAACGGCGTCCATTGGGGTCCTTTCGTCCAGATTCCGTATAGAACCTGTGCGCGCGTCGGGGTAAAGGCGGCGCGCCCCCGCTTTATCCTGTTCCTGAGGAAAGGTCTCGCCGTGACCGACGCCCAAGCTGCATTCGCCAAGCCTTCGCCCAAACAAATGGCCGACGCCATTCGCGTCCTGGCCATGGACGGCGTCGAAAAGGCCAAGAGCGGCCACCCCGGAATGCCCATGGGCATGGCCGACGTCGCCACCGTCCTCTACTCGAAATTCCTGAAGTTCGACGCCAGCCGCCCCGACTGGGCCGACCGCGACCGCTTCATCCTGTCGGCGGGCCACGGCTCGATGCTGATCTACAGCCTGCTGCACCTGACCGGCTACAAGGACGCGACCCGCGAACAGCTGGAAAACTTCCGCCAGTGGGGCGCCAAGACCGCCGGCCACCCGGAATACGGTCACATGACCGGCATCGAGACCACCACCGGCCCCCTGGGTCAGGGCATCGCCAACTCGGTCGGTTTCGCCCTGGCTGAGCGCCACCTGGCCGCCCGCTTCGGTTCGGATCTGGTCGACCACCGCACCTGGGTCATCGCCGGCGACGGCTGCCTGATGGAAGGCGTGTCGCAGGAAGCCGTCGCCCTGGCCGGTCGCCTGAAGCTGAACAAGCTCTGCGTCATGTGGGACGACAACGAGATCACCATCGACGGCAAGGTGTCGCTGTCGGACAACACCGACCAGCTGGCCCGCTTCAAGGCCTCGGGCTGGGCGGTCAAGGCCATCGACGGCCACGACCACAAGCAGATCCAGAAGGCCCTGGCCTGGGCGACCAAGCAGGACAAGCCGACGCTGATCGCCTGCAAGACCAAGATCGGCAAGGGCGCCGCCACCATGGAAGGCAGCCACAAGACCCACGGCGCGGCCCTGGGCGCGACCGAGATCGCCGCCACGCGTCAGGCCCTGCACTGGTCCTTCGACCCCTTCGACCTGCCGGAAGGCGTCCAGAAGGCCTGGGCCAAGGTCGGCAAGCAGGGCGCCAAGACGCGCAAGTCGTGGGAAGCTCGCCTGCTGAACCACGCCCAGCGCGACGACTTCACCCGCGCCATGGCCGGCGACCTGCCCACCGGCGCCTTCGAGGCGCTGGAAGCCAAGCTGAAGGAACTGGTCTCGACCCAGCCGGCCCTGGCCACGCGCCAGTCCTCGGGCGAGGCCCTGGAAACCGTGTTCAACGCCATCCCCGAACTGATCGGCGGCTCGGCCGACCTGACCGGCTCGAACAACACCTTCGTCAAGAACACCCAGATTCTGGACGCGCCCGACTACGCCGGTCGCTACGTCAACTGGGGCGTGCGTGAACACGGCATGGCCTCGGCCATGAACGGCATGGCCCTGCACGGCGGCGTCATCCCCTATGCCGGCACCTTCATGGTCTTCTCGGACTACAGCCGCCCGGCGATCCGCCTGGCCGCCCTGATGGGCGTGCGCGTGGTTCACGTCCTGACCCATGACTCGATCGGTCTGGGCGAAGACGGCCCGACGCACCAGCCGGTCGAGCATCTGGCGGCGCTGCGCGCCATTCCCAACCTGATGGTCTTCCGCCCCGCCGACACCGTCGAGGCGCTGGAGTGCTGGCAGGTCGCCCTGCAGCACAAGAAGACGCCGTCGGGCATGTGCCTGTCGCGTCAGAAGACCCCGGCGGTCCGCCTGACCGACGCGGGCGAGAACCTGTCGCGCAAGGGCGCCTATGAGCTGAAGGCCGCCAACGGCGCAGCGAAAGTCACCCTGTTCGGCACCGGCACCGAAGTCGCCCTGGCGCTGAAGGCGGCCGAGACGCTGGAGGCCGAAGGCGTGCCGACCCGCGTGGTCTCGGTCCCCTGCTTCGAACTGTTCGAGCAGCAGCCCAAGGCCTATCAGGACGCCGTCATCGGCCGCGGCACCGTCCGCGTCGCCGTGGAAGCCGCCATCAAGCAGGGCTGGGAACGCTTCATCGGCGAAGACGGCGGCTTTGTCGGCATGACCGGCTTCGGCGCCTCGGCCCCGGCCGAAGTCCTCTACCGCGAGTTCGGCATCACCGCCGAAGCCGTGGTCGAAGCCGCCAAGGCCCGGCTGTAAGCCTCATGCGCCGCCCCCTCCTTGTCGAAGCCCTCATCCTGAGCTTCGGCTTGTCGATGGCGGGCGGCGCAACCGCCCTCGCTCAGACCGCCGTCCCCGTGGCCGTCGAGACGCCCGTCGTCATCGGCCAGTCCTACGCCCTGCCCTCAACCGTCATGGGACAGACGCGCGAGATCAACGTCTGGCTGCCGCCCGGCTATGACCGCAGCAGCCAGACCTATCCGGTCCTCTATGTCCTGGACGGCGGACAGGATCAAGACTTCCACCACATCTCGGGCATCGCCCAGCTAGGGACCATTGTCGGCACGACGCGCGATGTCATCGTGGTGGGCATTGCCTCCGTCGACCGCCGCAACGAGCTGGCCCTGCCGACCGAAGACCCCGAATTGATCGCCCGCTATCCGACCCAGGGGCAGTCCGACCGCTTCCGCCGTTTCGTCGGCGAAGAGGTCATGCCCTTCATCGAGGGCCGCTTCCGCACCAGCGGCGAGACGGCCCTGATGGGCGAGTCTCTGGCCGGGCTCTTCGTGGTTGAGACCTTCCTGAAAGAACCGCAGATGTTCGACGCCTATGTCGCCGTCAGCCCCAGCCTTTGGTGGGACGGCGGCCGACTGGCGCGGCAGTCGGGGGCCCATCTGCGCGACCACTCCAACGACCCGCGCACCCTGATCCTGACGCTGGGCGACGAGGGCGAGGAGATGCAGGCGCCGATGGACGTCCTGACCGCCAATCTGCGCGACCACGCCCTGCCCGGCGTCACCTGGGACTTCACCCCGCGCCCGAACGAGAGCCACGCCACCATCTATCACGGGGCCGCGCTGGACGCCTTCCGCCGCCTCTATGCGGTTCCTGCACCATGAGCCATCTCGGCGCCGTCAGTCTGCTGGTCCGCGACTATGACGAGGCCATCGCCTTCTACGTCGGCAAGCTGGGTTTCGAGCTTTCCGAAGACACCGACATGGGCGGCGGCAAACGCTGGGTCCGCGTCACGCCCCAAGGCCCGAGTGGTCGCGGCCAGACCTCCCTGCTGCTGGCCCGCGCGACAACGCCGGAACAGGTCGCCCTGATCGGCGACCAGGCCGGCGGCCGCGTCTGGCTCTTCCTCTACACCGACGACCTGATGCGCGACCACGCCGCCTGGCTCGACGCCGGCGTCGTCTTCCGCGAAACGCCCCGTCACGAAGCCTATGGCAAGGTGGTGGTCTTCGAAGACCTCTACGGCAACGCCTGGGACCTGATCGAACCTGCTACCGGAGCCTGAGCCCATGAAGATCGGCACGCCGCTTACCGACCACGCCACGCGCGTCATGCTGCTCGGCTCGGGCGAGCTGGGCAAGGAGGTGGCCATCGAGCTGCAGCGCCTGGGCGCCGAGGTGATCGCGGTCGACCGCTATCCCAACGCCCCGGCCATGCAGGTGGCGCACCGCAGCCACGTCATTCCCATGACCGATCCTCAGGTGCTGAACGGGATCATCATGGCCGAGGCCCCGCACATCATCGTGCCGGAGATCGAGGCCATCGCCACCGACGTCCTGGCCGCCATCGAGGCGGCGGGTCTGGCCCGCGTCATCCCGACCGCCCGCGCCACCCAGCTGACCATGAACCGCGAGGGCATCCGCCGTCTGGCCGCCGAGGAACTGGCCCTGCCCACCAGCCCCTACGCCTTCGCCGGCTCGGCCGAGGAACTGGCGGCGGGCGCCGAGGCCGTCGGCTTCCCCTGCTTCGTCAAGCCGGTCATGTCGTCCTCGGGCAAGGGCCAGTCCTATGTCGAGCGCGCCGATCAGGTCGCCGAGGCCTGGACCTATGCCGAAGCCTCGGGCCGGGTCGCGGGCGGCCGGGTCATCGTCGAGGGCAGGATCGACTTCGACTATGAGATCACCCTGCTGACGGTGCGGTCTCTGCGCGACGGCGCGGTGCGGACGGACTTCTGCGCCCCCATCGGCCATCGCCAGCAGAAGGGCGACTACGTCGAAAGCTGGCAGCCGCAGATCATGAGCGAGGCTGCGCTGAAGGCCGCACAAGACATTGCCGGCAAGGTCACGGACGCGCTGGGCGGCCTCGGCGTCTTCGGCGTCGAGCTGTTCGTCACCGGCGACCAGGTCTGGTTCTCCGAGGTCTCGCCGCGCCCGCACGACACCGGACTGGTGACGCTGGCGACCCAGACCATGAGCGAGTTCGCCCTGCACGCCCGCGCCATCCTCGGCCTGCCGGTGGACGTGTCCCTGCGCGAGCCCGGCGCCAGCGCCGTCATCTATGGCGGTCTGGAGGCTGAGGGCGTGATGTTCGAGGGCGTGGCCGAGGCCCTGTCGGTGCCGACCGCCGACCTGCGCCTGTTCGGCAAGCCCGAGGCGTTCGAGCGTCGCCGCATGGGCGTCGCCCTGGCCCGCGGCGCCGACACAGATCAGGCGCGTGAGCGCGCGGCGGAAGCGGCGGGCCGGGTGCGGGTCGTCAGACCCTGACGCTTCTTTCCTCCCCATTTCATGGGGAGGTGGCGCGGCGCCGCAGGCGACGTGACGGAGGGGGCGGCTCGACGGCAGACGTTTGCGTCGCCCCCTCCACCGCTCCGCGGTCCCCCTCCCCATAAAATGGGGAGGAAAGCAGGAGGCGCGCCGCTGCAAAGCTTGCCCTGACTGTAAAATAAAGGCGCCGACCTTCGACTTTAGTCGGTTGGCGCCGAGGCCCTAAAGGGTTCAGAAATGCCGAAAGGTCGCACCCAAGCCGACCCGGAGGACCGTTCGCCATGGGCAAGCTCAAGACCGCGCTGATTTTTGGCGCCATCGCCATACTGGGGGCCATCGCCCTCGCCGTCATCGCCCTGCATCAGGGCGAGAGCATCAGCGCCGTCTGGATCGTGGTGGCGGCGCTCTGCGTCTACGCCATCGCCTATCGCTTCTACGCTCGCTACCTGGCCGGAAAGGTCATGGGGCTGAACGCGAAACGGCCCACGCCGGCGGTGCGCCATAACGACGGGCTGGACTATGTGCCCACGCCCCGCAACGTCCTGTTCGGCCACCACTTCGCGGCCATCGCGGGCGCAGGGCCCCTGGTCGGGCCGGTGCTGGCGGCGCAGATGGGCTATCTGCCCGGCGTTCTGTGGATTCTGGTCGGCGCGGTTCTGGCCGGCGCGGTGCAGGACATGATGGTCCTGTTCATGTCCACCCGCCGCGACGGTCGCTCGCTGGGCGACATGGTCCGCACCGAGATGGGCCCCATCCCCGGCATCATCGCCCAGGTCGGCGTCCTGATGATCATGGTCATCATCCTGGCGGTTCTGGCCCTGGTCGTCGTCAAGGCCCTGGCCGAAAGCCCGTGGGGCACCTTCACCGTCGCCGCCACCATCCCCATCGCCATCTTCATGGGTCTCTACACCCGTTACCTGCGGCCCGGTCGCGTGGGCGAGGTCTCGCTCATCGGCGTCGTCCTGCTGATTCTGGCCATCATCGGCGGCGGTCATATCGCCGCTGATCCCTTCTGGGGTCCGGCCTTCACCCTGTCGGGCACCACCCTGGCCATCGCCATGATGGCCTATGGCTTCGTCGCCTCGGTCATTCCGGTCTGGCTGCTGCTGGCGCCGCGCGACTACCTGTCCACCTTCCTGAAGATCGGCGCCATCCTGGCCCTGGCCGTCGGCATCCTGATCGTGCGCCCGCACGTCCAGATGCCCGCCATCACCCCCTTCATCGACGGCACCGGCCCGGTCTTCTCCGGCGCCCTCTTCCCCTTCCTGTTCATCACCATCGCTTGTGGCGCGGTCTCGGGCTTCCACGCCCTGATCTCGTCGGGCACCACGCCCAAGCTGCTGGAGAACGAGAACCAGATCCCGCTGATCGGCTATGGCGCCATGCTGTGTGAAAGCTTCGTGGCCATCATGGCCCTGATCGCCGCCACGGTGCTGGACCCGGCCGTCTATTTCGCCATGAACAGCCCGGTCGCGGTGATCGGCGACAACGCCGTCTCGGCCGCCGCCGCCGTGGCCCAGTGGGGCTTCCACATCACTCCGGCTGAGCTGGAGCAACTGGCCCGCGACGTGGGCGAGCACTCCATCCTGTCGCGCGCGGGCGGCGCCCCGACCCTGGCCGTCGGCATGGCCCACATCCTGTCGGGCATCATCGGCGGCAAGGCCATGATGGCCTTCTGGTACCACTTCGCCATCCTGTTCGAGGCCCTGTTCATCCTGACCACGGTCGACGCCGGCACCCGCGTCTGCCGCTTCATGATCCAGGACCTGCTGGGCGTCGCCGTGCCCAAGATGCGCGAGACCAAGTCCTGGACCGCCAACGTCCTGGCCACCGCCCTGACCGTCGGCCTGTGGGGCTACTTCCTCTACACCGGCGTGGTCGATCCCCTGGGCGGCATCAACAGCCTGTGGCCGCTGTTCGGCATCGCCAACCAGATGCTGGCCGCCGTCGCCCTGATCCTGGGCACGGTTGTCCTGTTCAAGATGAAGCGCGAGCGCTTCGCCTGGGCCACGGCGGTTCCGGCGGTCTGGCTGCTGATCTGCACCCTGACGGCGGGCTTCCAGAAGCTGCTGCACCCCGACGTCAAGATCGGCTTCCTGGCCCACGCCCGGAAGTATCAGGACGCCCTGGCCGCCGGCGACATCCTGGCCCCGGCCAAGACGGCGGGCGACATGCACCGGATCATCATCAACGACTACGTCAACTCGGCCCTGACGGCGGGCTTCCTGTTCGTGGTCCTGACCATGGTGGTTTACGGCGTGCGCGCCTGCCTCAAGGCTCGCCGGATCAACCACCCCACCGTGGTCGAGCAACCCGCCGCCCACGAGCTGACGCTGGAGGACGAAGCCATGGACATCGCCCGTGCCTAGGCCCTCCCCCCAGGCGAAGGAACCGGCTGACAACGCAGACCTGCTCTGCGTCTGCCGCGACACCCTGGTGCGGTGGGGCAAGGACGCCCGCCGCACCGCCAGCCTCATGGTCGGCCAGCCCGACTATGAGGTCTATGTCGCCCACGCCGAGGCCACCCACCCGGATCAGCCCCCGCTGGACCGCACCGCCTTCTTCCGCCTGCACGAGGCGCGGCGGTTCGGGGCGGGCGGCGCCTTCCGTTGCTGCTGACGGCCAAACGGTTACGTCCGAACACACCTTGTTACGGCGGCGGGCTTGAATCACAGCGCCGATCGTCCGAGTAAGGCATCCAATCGAAATCGCCCTTGCTCAGGAGACCTCCCCCATGACCGTTCGCGTCGCCATTAACGGCTTCGGCCGCATCGGCCGCCTCGTGCTTCGCTCGATCGTCGAGCATGGCCGCAAGGACATCGAGGTCGTGGCGATCAACGACCTGGGTCCGGTCGAGACCAACGCCCACCTGCTGCGCTATGACTCGGTGCACGGCCGCTTCCCCGGCACCGTGACCTCGGGCGAGGACTGGATCGACGTCGGCACCGGCAAGATCAAGGTCACCGCCGAGCGCGACCCGGCCAACCTGCCGCACGCCGAGCTGAAGGTCGACATCGCCTTCGAGTGCACCGGCATCTTCACCTCCAAGGACAAGGCCTCGGCCCACCTGAAGGCCGGCGCCAAGCGCGTCCTGGTCTCGGCCCCCGCCGACAACGCCGACAAGACCATCGTCTTCAAGGTCAACCATGAGACCCTGACCGCCGACGACATCGTCGTGTCGAACGGCTCGTGCACCACCAACGCCCTGGCCCCGGTGGCCAAGGTGCTGAACGACCTGTTCGGCATCGAGCGCGGCTACATGACCACCATCCACGCCTACACCGGCGACCAGCCGACGCTGGATACGATGCACAAGGACCCGTACCGCGGTCGCGCCGCCGCCCTGTCGATGATCCCGACCTCGACCGGCGCCGCCAAGGCCCTGGGCCTGGTCCTGCCGGAACTGAAGGGCAAGCTGGACGGCTCGTCGATCCGCGTCCCGACCCCGAACGTCTCGGTCGTCGACCTGAAGGTCGTCGCCGGTCGTGAAGTCACGGTCGAGGAAATCAACGCCGCCCTGCAAGCCGCCGCCGACGGCGCCATGAAGGGCGTTCTGGCCACGACGACCGACCCGCTGGTCTCGATCGACCTGAACCACATTGCCGCTTCGTCCACCGCCGCCCTGCCGCAGACGCAGGTCGTCGACGGCAAGCTGGCCCGCGTCCTGACCTGGTACGACAACGAGTGGGGCTTCGCGACCCGCATGGCCGACACCGCCCTGGTGATGGCCAAGTTCCTGTAAGCTGAAAAATGCCGCTTCTCGACCCTTCTCCCCTCGTGGGAGAAGGTGTCAGGCGGAGCCTGACGGATGAGGGGGCCTTTGCGCCACATGACGTCTGACCGCATCCAGAACCCGGTTCAGATTTGTCAGCACGGCCTCATTGGCGAAGCGCAGGACGGTGAAGCCGCGTTGTTTCAGGTCGGCGTCTCTCGCGGCGTCCTCTGCTTCGCGCAGCCGATGCATGCCCCCATCCATCTCGAGCACCAGCTTGAGTTCGTAGCAACAGAAGTCAGCAATCCAGGGTCCGATGCGCGTCTGGCGTCGGAACTTGTGGTCTTCAAAGCCGCGACCGCGCAAAATACGCCACATCGCCGCCTCGGTCGGCGTCATTCCCGCCCTCAATCGCCGCGTCTGGTTCACCGCCCCCTCATCCGGCTCGCTCCGCGAACCACCTTCTCCCACGAGGGAAGAAGGAAGAACAGAGATATCCCATGACCTTCCGCACCCTCGACGACGCCGCTGACCTGTCCGGCCAGACCGCTCTG
>RCUP01002318.1_pt1 | contig 10119 bp, 12 predicted proteins | sample 2166341 | NCBI WGS metagenome assembly RCUP01 (sample SAMN09932325, study PRJNA488358) | compost metagenome | isolation source: compost soil in succinonitrile-enriched | place: Germany: Experimental Botanical Garden | reverse complement strand
TGCATGAGCAGGGCATCTGCATCTCGCTGGATGATTTCGGTACCGGCTACTCGAACATGTCCTATCTGCAGCACCTGCCGCTGGACATTCTCAAGATCGACCGCAGCTTCGTGGCGGACGTGGAGACCAACCCGCGCAATGCCTCGATCTGCCGCGCGCTGCTGTCGCTGGGCCACAGCATGGGGCTGACGGTGATCGCCGAAGGCGTGGAAACCCCCGGGCAGCACCAGTGGCTGGCCGCGCATGGTTGCGACCAGGTGCAGGGCTACCTGCTGGGGCGGCCCTCGCCGCTGGCGCAGGTGATCGCGCGGCTGGAAACCGCCGAGGCGCTGTAGCCGCGGCCCTAGGCCAGGGCCTCCACCAGGTAATCGATGAAGCTGCGCACCTTCGGGGCCAGATGGTTGCGGCTGGTGTAGACGGCGAAGATCCCGATCGGGGCCACGTCCCATCCCGGCAGCACGCGTTCCAGGCGGCCCTCGGCCAGCGCCTGGCCGACCAGGAAATCCGGCTGCAGGATGATCCCCATCCCGGCCAGCGCCGCTTCGCGCAGCACGTCGCCATTGTTGGCGCGCAGCCCGCCCTGCACGCTGACCGCGACCTCGCCGCCGGGACCGCGCAGCGGCCAGCTGTCACCGCCGCCCCAGTAGCTGTAGCCCAGGCACTGGTGCTCGGCCAGCTCTTCCGGTCGCTGCGGGCGCCCATGCGCGTCCAGGTAGGCCGGCGCGGCGCACAGCGAAATGCGGGTGTCGGCCAGCTTGCGCGCGATCAGCGCCGGGTTGGGTTGGCGGGTGATGCGGATGGCCACGTCGTAGCCTTCCTCCACCATGTCCACCAGCCGGTCGGACAGCGACAGCTCCAGCGTCACCTGCGGGTAGCGTTCGCGGTAGCCGGCCAGCAGGGGCCCCAGCCGGGCGATGCCATAGCTGACCGGCGCGTTGACCCGCAGCAGGCCGGCCGGCGCCAGCGCCTGCGCGCCGATCCCGGCCTCCAGCGCATCGAACTGCGCCAGCAGCTGCACGCATTGCGCGTAATAGGCCGCCCCGGTACTGGTCGGGCTCACCCGCCGCGTGGTGCGGTTGAGCAGGCGCGCCGACAGCCGCTTCTCCAGCGCGGCGATCTGCCGGGTGACCCCGGCGGTGGACATGCCCAGCGCCTGCGCGGCGGCGCTGAAGCCGTTGCGCTCGACCACCGCCACGAACACGCGCATCGCCTGGAGAGTGTCCATTGTTTCGGTTCCTGTAATAAACAGCGTCGGATGATCGTATTTATCGCTGGCCATGAGCGCAATAACCTGTGCGCCTCCCCTCCGTGAGGTGTCCCATGCCGACCGCTTCGATCCCTGTTCCGTCCACCGCCGCGCTGGGTGCCACCCTGCTGCGCTGGAGCCTGGGCGTGCTGTTCCTTGTGCATGGGCTGACCAAGCTGCTGGTGTTCACCCCCGCCGGCACGGCCGCCTATTTCCAGTCGCTGGGCCTGCCCGGCGCGCTCGGTTACCTGGCCATGGCGCTGGAGCTGGCGCTGGCCGCCGCGCTGCTGCTGGGCCTCTACGCCCGTTGGGTGGGCCTGTTCGGCGTGCCACTGCTGCTGGGCACCATCGTCAGCGTGCACGGTGCGCATGGTTTCAGCTTCGCCAATAGCGGCGGCGGCTGGGAATACCCCGCCTTCTGGGCCCTGGCCCTGCTGGTGCTGTTCTGCATCGGCGACGGCAAGTGGACCCTGGCCTCGCGCTGAGCGCGGCCGCCTCGATGCCCTTCTCCTGGAGTCTGTGATGTCCCGTCTGCCTTCGCTGTACATCTCCCACGGTTCGCCGATGACCGCGCTCCACCCGGGCCTGGTCGGTGAACGCCTGGCGGCGCTGGCCGCGCAGTTGCCGCGCCCGCGCGCGATCGTGATGGCCTCGGCACACTGGCTGACCCACCAGCCGGCGGTCGGTGGCCACGCGCAGCCGCCCACCCTCCACGATTTCGGCGGTTTCCCGCAGGCGCTGTTCGACCTGCAGTACCCGGCTCCGGGCGATCCGGCCCTGGCCGGCGAGATCGCCACGCGACTGGCGGCGGCCGGGCTGCCGACCGCGCTGGACCCCACCCGCGGTCTCGACCACGGCGCGTGGGTGCCGCTGCGCTTCCTGTACCCGCAGGCCGACATTCCGGTGGTGCCGCTGGCGATCCAGCCGCTGCTGGGGCCGGCCCACCAGTTCGCGCTGGGCCGCGCGCTGGCGCCGCTGCGCGAGCAGGGTGTGCTGGTGATCGGCTCGGGCAGCATCACCCACAACCTGCACGACTGGGGCCATTACCAGGACGGCAAGGAAGCGCCGTACGTGCGGCCCTTCATCGACTGGGTGGAGCAGCGCCTGCAGGCCGACGACACCGCCGCGCTGCTCGACTACCGTGCCCGTGCGCCGCACGCCGTCAAGGCACATCCGACCGACGAGCACCTGCAACCGCTGCATGTGGCGATGGGCGCGGCCGGGGGGGACACGCTGGGTGCGCAGCGCATCGATGCGGGCATCGACGCGGGGTTCCTGGCGATGGACATCTACCGCTTCGACGGGGCGGCGGCATGAGCACGCTGCACGCCGTGGTGCGCCCGGCCCGCGGCCCGGCGCACGGGCTGGTGGTGCTGCTGCATGGCGTGAGCAGCAACGAACGTTCGCTGCAGGCGCTGGCGCACGGCCTGGACCCGCGCCTGGAGGTGGTGCTGCCGCGTGCGCCGCTGGCGTTCGGGGCGGACGCGTTCGGCTGGTTCAGCGTGCAGTTCGGCGCGCAGGGGCCGGTGATCGAGCCCGCGCAGGCCGAGGCCAGCCGCCTGTTGCTCATCGATTACGTGCGTGCACTGCAGGCACAGCACGGCGTGGATGCCGCGCACACGCTGGTGGCCGGCTTCAGCCAGGGCGGCATCATGAGTGCCAGCGTCGCCCTGACTGCGCCGCAGGTGGCCCGCCGGTTCGCCATCCTGTCCGGGCGGATCCTGCCGGAGATCGCACCGTACATTCCCGCCGATATCGCCACGCGTGGCGTACGCGGGTTGATCCTGCACGGTGAGCAGGACAGCAAGCTGCCGTTCGCGCTGGCCACCGCCGCGGCGGCGCGGCTGCAGGCGCTCGGCGTGGAGCATGCACTGCACGGCTACCCGGCGGATCACACGCTGACCGCTGCGATGCAGGCCGATTTCAACGCGTGGACCACGCGCGCGCTGCTGTCCGGCCACTGAGCCGCGGCAGCGTCGGCGTTCGCGCAGGCGGATGGGTGTGGTAGTTTTTTTGCAGTTTCCGGCGCCTGGCTGCCCGCAGCCTCCCCCTCGCGCCGTCCACTGGAAAATGCATGCATACCATTGAAGTCGTCCTGGCGATGCTGGTGGCCGTGGTGGCCAGCGGCTACCTGGTCCGGGTGCTGCCGTTGTCGTTGCCGCTGCCCCTGGTGCAGATCGGCCTGGGCGCGGTGATCGCCGGGGTGTTCAACCGTGGCCATGCGCTGGAACCGGAGATGTTCTTCCTGCTGTTCCTGCCGCCGCTGCTGTTCCTGGATGGCTGGCGCATTCCCAAGCAGGGCCTGTTCCGCGACAAGGGCGCGATTCTGGAACTGGCATTCGGCCTGGTGGTGTTCACCGTGGTCGGTGCTGGCCTGCTGATCCATTGGTTGATCCCGTCCATGCCGCTGGCGGTGGCATTCGCGCTGGCAGCGATCATCTCGCCGACCGATCCGGTCGCGGTCAGCGCCATCGCGTCGCGCGTGCCGATTCCCAAGCGGCTGATGCACATCCTGGAAGGCGAATCGTTGCTCAACGATGCTTCCGGCCTGGTGTGCTTCCGCTTTGCGGTGGCCGCGGTGATGACCGGCAGCTTCTCGCTGGCCGAAGCCTCGCTGACGTTCCTGTGGGTATCGGTGGCTGGCCTGGCCATCGGCGTGGCGGTGACCTGGGGCGTGTCCACGTTCCAGCGCTGGCTGTGGCACGGCTTTGGCGAAGAGCCGGGTGCGGCGTTGCTGGTCAACCTGCTGATCCCGTTCGCCGCGTATCTGCTGGCCGAAGAACTCAATGCCTCCGGCATCCTGGCCGCCGTGGCCGCCGGCATCACCATGAGCTACGTCGAACAGACCGGCCGCATCAGCGGCAGCATGCGCGTGCAGCGCAGCGCGGTGTGGAGCATGGTGCAGTTCACCTTCAACGGCATCATCTTCGTGCTGCTGGGTGAGCAGTTGCCGGGCATCGTCGAGCGCGCGATCCAGTCGATGGAACTCAGCGGCCAGCACAGCGCGTGGTGGCTGGTGGTGTACGTGCTGGCCATCAACGCCATGCTGGTGGTGATGCGGCTGACCTTCGTGTGGCTGTCGCTGCGCTGGAGCCTGCTCAAGGCACGCATGCGCGGCGAGAAAGGCACGCATACGCCGGGGCGGGTGGTGCTGGCAATGTCGGTGGCCGGCGTGCGCGGTGCGATCACCCTGGCCGGCGTGCTGACCCTGCCGCTGATGGTCCCCGGCGGCGAACCGTTCCCGGCGCGCGACCTGGTGATCTTCCTGGCGGCGGCGGTGATCCTGGTGTCGCTGGTCGGCGCCAGCCTGTTGCTGCCGCGCCTGCTCAAGGGCCTGGAACTGCCCAAGGACGACACCAGCCGTCGCGAGGAGGATCTGGCCCGCAAGATCGCTTCAAAGGCTGCATTGGCCGCGGTGGAGAAAGCCCGCCAGGAATTGGTGGAAGGGCAGAACACCACCAACGTGCAGCTGTACAACGACGCCGCCTCGCGGGTGAGCCTGCTGTACCAGCGCAATCTTGAGAAGGGACAGGGCCCGGATGCGGACCCGGAGCAGGTCAAGCGCATGGAAGAGGCGTACCGCAGCCTGCGTGCGGCCGGCCTCAATGCCGAGCGTGAGGAGCTGTTCCGTTTGACCCGGCGCGGACAGATCTCTGATGAGATATCGCGCAAGCTGATTCGCAATCTGGATCTGCTGGAAAGCCGGAAGCGGGATTGAAGTTGGGTTTGGGGGTTTTTTCAGAAGCTTAGGAGCTTCCCCTCACCCCAACCCCTCTCCCGCGCGCGGGAGAGGGGCTCAGAACAGGACAGCTGCTGCATTTGAAGCCCCTCTCCCGTTTACGGGAGAGGGGTTGGGGTGAGGGCAGCTCTTAGTCTTGATGCTTAAAACCGCCTCAAGCGTTCTTCAGCTCAAGAAAATACGGCTCAACCACACCCTTGATCTTCAGCGTCATCGGGTTGCCGCGGCGGTCGCGGGCCTTGCCGGCCTGCACACGGATCCAGCCTTCAGCGACCGAATACTCTTCCACGTCATCGCGCTCGATGCCGTTGAAGCGCACGCCAACACCGCGCTCCAGCGCAGCAGCGTCATGGAACGGGCTCTTGGGGTTGATCGCCAGGTGATCGGGAGGGGTCTCGCTCATATCAGTGCTTCATTGAAGGCCAACGTGGCCATCTTCCGGGCGCAAGGATAACCGCTGGCGGTGCCTGCTCGGGAGCCATGGCTTCCGCTGCAGCGCTGGCGGCCGCAGAATGCGCGGCATTACGTAGTGGAAAACCGTCATGCCCGACAACAGCGAAGATTACGAAGATTCAGACGAACTGCAGCCGACCTTCGACGAGGACGACCATCCGGCGCGGGTCTGGAACCTGCTGTGGCTGATCAATCCGGGTGACGAGGACACGGCGCTGCAGCAGTTCAACGCCTGGCGCGAAGCGCGTGCCGGCGCCGAAGACGACTTCAGCGACGAATCCTGGCTGTGGGACCTGAAGGACGCCATCGACTGGCGCGCTGGCTTCTACGTGGACTGGAAGGACACCGACTCGTTCATCGCGGCGCTGGATGAAATGGCCGCGCGCTGGAGCCTGCGTATCGAGTGGGGCGGCGACATGGACGACGAGGATTTCGCCGCCGACATGGACGTGCCGACGCTGATGGCCATCGCCCACGATCGCCTGCGCGAGTACGGCTACACGGTGTGGAACTGGAACACCGGCGGCGACGCCTATGCCGGCTGGATCGCACTGCGTCGTGACGACGAAGCGATGCTGGCGCTGTGCTCACTGCTGGGCGTGGAAGTACGACCGGGCAGCGACCCGTTCTGACCGCAGCTCGCCCGTAGGAGCGGCCTCGGCCGCGAGAAACGTGGATCGTCAGATTGCGGTTAGCCGGCAACGCATTGCCATCGGTTTCGCGGCCAAGGCCGCTCCTACGGCTGATACAGCGCCCGTGCGTTGGCAATCACGCTGCGTAGCAATTCGCGGTCGGTGTGTCGTGAAATAGGGCGTGCGCCAAGTGCGATGGCCTGCTCGCGCAGTGGCGCGGGCACGTCGTAGTGCACGCCGCTGGGGCGGTTCTGGAAGGCGCGGCGTGGAATCCCGAGCTGCTGCGCCAGGGCATGCAGCTCGGGGACGGTGTCGGCCATCAGATGCGCCCAGCGCTCGCCGCGCCAGGGATGTACCGCATCGTCGATATAGACCGTCACTGCAGGCCCGTGGCTCAGGCCTTGGGCTTGTCGTCGGCGTCAGCGTCTTCAGCAACGTCGGCAATCGGAGCGGATTCGGCCTCGACAGCTTCGGCCACTTCAACGGCTTCTTCGCCGTCCACGCCTTCAAACTCGGATACCAGATTGGCCAGGTAGTCGTCGGCGGTCTTGCCTTCGTCGGCGGCCAGGTCGTCGATCATCTGCTGCAGCTGTGCGGAATATTCCAGGGTGACCTTGCGGCCTTCCTTTTCCTGCACGTTGGACAGGTGCTTGAGCATGGCCAGCATCGGCACCGGGTTGTCGGCGTTGCCCATGGTCTGGCCGCCGATGGCCAGCAGCCACTCGGTGCCCTGCAGGCCGATGGCAGCAACCACCTGGCCTTCTTCATTCATCAGCACGGCGTGGTTCTGCACCGGCTGCTGGCCGTTCAGACGGGCGAACGGGCGGCGCGGGGCCTGCTTCTTGCGCTTGTCGCGCTTGGCTTTGGACAGCTTGGACATGGGGTTCAGTCGTAGGAGAAATCAGCGCCCATTGTAGGCGCCCCGGCTGCATTCGGGTCTGAAGGCTGTGGACGTGGGGGTTTCGGGTGCGGGTGGAGCACCCCTCCCCAGCCCTCCCCTCCGCCTTCGGCGCACGGGAGGGGGCAAGAGCCAACCCCTCCCCAACCCTCCCCTTGCCTTTGGCAAAGGGAGGGGGCGGTTGGTGCAGGTCGGTCAGTTCGTCGCGCAACCCCGCTTCTGCCCCCTCCCTTGCGCCGAAGGCGGAGGGGAGGGGTGGGGAGGGGTAGCTTCTCTGCTCAATCGGCTGCGGAAGGCGCCGCCGCCGGAGCAATCGCCGCACCCGCCGCCACCGGCAGCGACTCACTCTCATTGAGTGCGGCAGCTTCGGCATCCTTGGTCATCACCACGATGCTGATGCGGCGGTTGATCGGGTTCTGCGGGTTGCTCTTGTCGAACAGCACCGACGAGGACAATCCGACCACGCGCGCCACCTTGGCTTCGTCCATGCCGCCTTCCAGCAGGGTGCGGCGCGCGGCATTGGCGCGGTCGGCGCTCAGCTCCCAGTTGCCGTAGCCCAGCTGCGTGGAATATGCGGTGGTGTCGGTGTGGCCGGTCACGCTGATGCGGTTGGGCACCTGGTTGATGAAGTGCGACAGCTCCACCAGGATCGCCTGCGTGTATGGCATCAACCGCGCGCTGCCCAGGTCGAACATCGGCCGGTTCTGCTTGTCCACGATCTGGATGCGCAGGCCCTCCGGCGTGATGTCCAGCAACAACTGGTCCTTGAATGGCTCCAGCGCCTGGCTCTTGCTGATGGCTTCCTGCAGCTCCTGCTTCAGTGCTTCCAGCCGCTTCTTTTCGCGCTCGCGTTCTTCCACCGGCGTGGGCAGTGCTTCCTGCCGGTTCTGGAAGGGATCGTTGCTGTTGCCGCGCGAGACATCGGTGGCGCCGCCGAGCTTGATCATCGAGGTACTGGCGCCGCCCGGGCCGGCCATGCCCGGTGCCGGCGTACTGCTGGCGCCGCTCAGCGGGCTGGGGTTGCGGAAGTATTCGGAAATCGCCGCGCGCTCAGGCTTGGTGGTGGCGGCCAGCAGCCACATCACCATGAAGAACGCCATCATCGCGGTGACGAAATCGGCGTAGGCCACCTTCCACGAACCGCCGTGGTGGCCGCCTTTCTGCACCTTTTTCACCCGGCGTACGATCACCGTGGGCTTGTTCTCGCTCATCGCGCGCGCCTTACTTGACCGACTTCAGGTGCTGCTCGAACTCGCTGAAGCCCGGGCGCAATGCAGACGGCACGGTCTTGCGGGCGAACTCCAGCGCGATCTTCGGGTTGTAGCCACGCAGGCAGGCCAGCAGCGCGGTTTTGACCGATTCGTAGATGCGCGCGTCCTGTTCGGCACGCGCTTCCACCGCTGCCGCCAGCGGGCCGACAAAACCGTAGCCCAGCAGGATACCGAGGAAGGTGCCCACCAGTGCACCGGCGACGTGCGCGCCGACTTCCTTGATGTCACCGCCGATCGAACCCATGGTGATGACGATGCCCAGCACCGCCGCGACGATGCCGAAACCGGGCAATCCGTCGGCCACCTTGTTGAGCACGTGGGCCGGCTCCATCGCCTCGTGATGGTGCTTGTCCAGCTCCAGTTCCAGCAGCGGTTCCAGCTCATGCGGCTCGATGTTGGAGCCGATCATCAACCGCAGGCAGTCGGTGATGAAGTCCAGCAGATGATGGTCGGCCAGCACCTTGGGATAGTTGGCGAAGACCGGGCTGTCCTGGGGATTTTCGACATGCTCCTCCAGCGCCATGAAGCCTTCGCGACGCGCCTTGTTGAGCAGTTCGTAGAGCAGGCTGAGCACGTCCAGGTAGTCCTGGCGCTTGTATTGCGGGCCCTTGAACGTACCGGCCACGGCCCGGAGGGTCTGCTTGACCGTCTTGTATGGCGTGCCCACCAGGAACGCGCCCAAGGCCGCGCCGCCAATGATGACCAGTTCATAGGGCTGCCAGAGCGCTCCCAGCCGACCGTGGGCGCCGACGTAGCCGCCGAGCACACTGATGATGACGATAAGCAGGCCGACAAGGATGAGCATGGGGCACACACGGGAGAGGGGGACATCCCGTTGTCGGCGCCGGCGCCAGCTTCTGAAGTGTGAAGTTGGTAATCGGCCAGATTGCGACCGAAATCGGCCCGCCCGGCAAACTCGCGATCAGAAATGAGAAATCAATCCGCAGACCCGTAGAGCGGAGCCAAGCTCCGCTGAAGCCTTACCGGCAAAGCCCATCTGTAGAGCGGAGCCACGCTCCGCTGAGGCCTTACCGGTAAAGCCCACCTGTAGAGCGGAGCCAAGCTCCGCTGAGGCATTACCGGTAACGCCACTGCCGAGCATGGCTCGGCACTACGCGAATGGGCGCCCCTCAACTAACCAACAACGCCTCAACCCCCTCCCGCTGCAGCGGGTTTGGGTAGGGCTCGCCCAGGTCCACAAAGGCCAGCGAAACCGAGTTCAGGCAATGCCGCTCGAAGGTCGGCGGCGGGCCGTCGGGAAACACATGGCCCAGGTGACTGTCGCAGCGGGCGCAGACGATCTCCGTGCGCACCATGCCGTGGCTGGCATCGCGGATCTCCCGCACATGCTCCGGCGCGAATGGGGCGAAGAAGCTGGGCCAGCCGGTGCCCGAGTCGAACTTGGTGTCGGAGCGGAACAGCGGCAGCGCGCACAGGCGGCAGCAATAGACGCCGTCGCGCTTGTTGTCCAGGAACACGCCGCAGAACGGCGCCTCGGTGCCGTGATGCAGCAGCACCCGCTTTTCCTCGTCATTCAGGCCGGCGATGAGCGCATCGCGCTGGCTGGCAGTGGGCGGAGTGAGGTCGAAGAAGGTCATGGCGATGCATCCGTGGGGCAGGGCGCCATGGTAGGCCGATGCGCCCGTCACACCAATCCACGGCGGCCCCTGCGTTCACCCGTGCGCCAGTCAGGTGAGAGCATGCTGGGTACAGGATTCGGACAGGGGCAGCCCATGAAACGATTCACCGGATGGTTGCTGTTGGCGGTGCTGTCGCCCACGTTGGCGCTGGCCCAGCTCAAGCCGCCGCCGTCGCCGACGGCGACACGGCCGGTGCAGTTGCCGGCGCCGACACCGCAGACACCCAAGGCCGACGATCGC
>RCUP01002317.1_pt1 | contig 10122 bp, 10 predicted proteins | sample 2166341 | NCBI WGS metagenome assembly RCUP01 (sample SAMN09932325, study PRJNA488358) | compost metagenome | isolation source: compost soil in succinonitrile-enriched | place: Germany: Experimental Botanical Garden | reverse complement strand
ACTCTGGAACGTGCCCCATGAAAATGGTTTTATGTTTCTAACTAAGAAACCAATTTATGATTATTCCTAAAATTAGCAAAAAACCAGTGATTTCGGCTTAAAAAGAGATTAGAATTGCCAAAAACTTGTGAAAAATGATTAAATCAGACTAAATTCCGATAATATACCAAGTCATACAAATGAGCTCTTTTTCGATCACATCTTGTCCGCGGATCAACTCGAAACGGTCCGATTTCAATTCGATCGAAATACATGTTGAAAAGTCGGTATCAGAATCAAGCAGGAAGTTACTTTCTAAAAAACAAGACGCTTTTTTCGTCAGTGTTTTGGTTTCTGTATACGGTTTGTCAGAACAATTCAACTGGATGGAAACCTCTACTTTTCGTTTCGTTTTATTTTCTATAAGCAATTGGATCTGTTTTTTCGTTTTCTTCTGATCAAGTACCTGATTGATCTCAACCAACGGTTTTCTTCTCTTAACAGTATCCGGAATCAACCTCTCGAGCTCCAACTGCTGCGGATACTTCGTTTCTGTAAATTCCGTCTGATTCCCTTTTTCATCAAAACGGGTGGTCGAATTGTAAAATTGAATTCCTCCGTCGGGAGCATCACTGAAATATACTTTTTCCAATTGTCCGTTCGGGAAATAGGTCATTGAAACGGAAGCATGTCCGCCGATACTGCGCAAATCATGCGAAAACAATTCCTTTCCCTGATTGTTGTAGCCTTTGATTGTCCCGAAACGCTTGTCCTTATCCCAGCTTTCAAGCGTGGAAATCTTCCCATTTTGATGAAAACATTGCTTGATCGTCGAACCCTCAGGTTGATTCGTTGTTTTGCACTTCAACTGTGCCGAAGCAAAAAGGCTTTGAAAAAGGATCAGAAATACAATCATTGGTTTCATGAGGAAGGGAGGGCAAATTTGATGCCGGAAAAGAAAGATAATACTAAAAGAGAAACCGAGCACTTTATTTAAAGATACCCGGTTTCTCTCCAAAAAGAATTTGTTTAACTTATGCAAATTGTAGGTCCAGGTCTTTCAATTAGCAAAGTGTCCACATAACTACAGGGAGGACATAAATGAGAACGATTGGCATATTTCCCGGTAAACAATCCGCCATTAATTCCTTTTACCATGATTCCTTCATCGTTATCAGCTCCAATCAAAACCGTATGATTAATCTGACTGATTCCGCTAATTACTCTTTTAACAACTGCATTGAACAAAAACACATCTGTATTATTAGGATTATCGTAAACCAGTGAGAAAATTACCTGAAAGGGAATAATCACAGCTTTAGAATCAATCTGGTCGTTGAATGCTTTAAAATCAGTCTCTCCCAAATGTTTAATTTGGATCGTATCATGGTAACACACAAGTGTTGTCAGATCTTCGGCTCTGGCAGGAACAAACCCATCCAAATCATCCTTATATCGATAATGCAACCCTTCATGAACATAATAACGATTCGGTTCATTTATTACATCCGTCGATTTACTCAGATAAACCGGCTGAAAAACCAGAAACATTTTTCCGGCTTTTATACCGAGACTCACTTTAAGTCCCGTAACATACGGTTGAGTTGATGTTCCACGGAGTAATGTTGCTTCCTTAAACATGTGGTCCAATGTCTTATACCGTATACTGTCTACCACCAAATTTTTAATTTCTTCTTTATCGATACTTAAATGAGTATGACAGTTCGAAATTTCTTGTATTGCAGTCGGAACTCCCACAACTGTCAATTGGACATCGAGTACATCCTCATTCATCAAAGCCGCTAAAGCTGAATTCTTGCCTACAATTTTACAGATTTCTGTTTCCATACGTTTCGTTTAATTAGTTCCTTCAAAATTCTCAAACCAAATGTTAAATATCAATTTTTCAGACTGCTAATACACTCACTACCAACACCGTAATATTCCCTTTTCAAATTGCTGAAAACACCCTTGCACCTCACCAAACATTTCAAAATCTTTGCTCCCTAACTCTAAAGCGATTCACTATGATAGCACTTGAAAAACTCATTACACTTACAACCGCTCTTTTTACCTTGAGTCTCATTTCGGAAAGGGTAATCAATTGGTTTAAACTTTATTTCGGACAGGAAGGGAACAAACTTCTTTTTTTCAAAATCGATAATAAGGCCTTTTCAAAACAAGCCGGAGAGCAAATTCCTGATCCGATCCGGGAACGAAAAATTATCGGTCTGAATATCACCATATGCATCATTGTGGCCTTACTGATGAATGCCAATGTGCTCGATCTGCTCAGGCTCGAAGATCCAACCACTCATTTTGGTTGGCAAAATGATATCTGGGGAAAGAACTCAAAGTCTTATCCTCTCATTGTGAATATCCTCTATTCGTTCATTGGTTGTATTTTGACAGGTTTCTGCATGAGTATCGGTTCAAAATTCTGGCACGATACCTTAGACATGCTTCTGTATGCTAAAAACATGCGCAAAAAAGCCCTTGAGAATAATCCCAAGGACAATCCGAAACAACCCGATCCAGTGAAAAAAGACAGCTAAAAAACCTAACTACTCCACCGGAATCGATTGAAAACTATTGAAGTAATTGGTCGGATCCCAACGCTTTTTAACCGCTTTCAAACGCGGAAGATTTTCACCGAAATACAGTTGCAGAGCACCTTCCAATCCTCCGAATGCATTCAGATCAGAATCGGGGTAATTGTAATAGCAACCATCGACATTCTGTGTCGGATCGTGTTGAGGATTGGGTGTTCCGCCTGTTGCGGCATAAACAGATGTATAGAATTCATTCATCCACTCCAGGAAAGCCGCATCATCTGTTTCTTCTGTCCAATAGGCCTGGTATTGCAATTTAAGGACAGAAGAGCGTTGAGGAATCGCTGTTTCCGTTGGAGAAACGGTGTTTATTTTTCCTCCGTATGTATCCACTTGCAACAAACACTGCGTCATATCTTGCGGAGTAAGTGAATGTGGAACCAGCGTGAGGTACTTATAAATTACTTCGATCTGCTCCATCGGGAATTCTTTCCGCATATAAGCCGATTTGTATTTTCCGCGTTGATTGGCTCCTGAACCGTTTAAAGTTTGAACCGCCTCATAAAAAGTATAACTCAAAGTATGAGCTGCGGGTTGAGCAAATCCACCCAAGTGAGTTGCTGAAGGTCTTGTGGTGAGTTTGTATGCTACCAATCCGTTTAATTCCTGAAGTAAGTTGTCAATATAGCGTTCCTTAATCGCTTGTGGATCCTCGGATTGCAAAACTGCTGTTTGAATGGTCATCACAATTTCTCCCTGGGACTGATGATGCAATGCCAAAATTCCAAACTGTCTCCAGTTGTCTGAACCCTTTGCTATTGCTGTAAAACGATTCAAAACTACAGATAGAACTTCTGGGGTGAGATCACTCCACTCAATACTCAACTGTGTAATAAAAGCAGAAACAGGACTATCCGGTAACTCCTTGAAATAGTAACGCGTAATGACTCCGAAATTTCCGCCACCACCACCCAGATGCGCCCAAAAAAGATCCTGTTCATCGGAATTTACAGATTCTTTTGAAACATATATTACCGATGCAGGTTGTTCCGGAGCTTGTTTCACCACCACTTCTACTCCTGTCAACCAATCAACGGTTAATCCGTTCAAGCGCGATAATAATCCGTAACCGCCACCGCAAATATGTCCTCCCAAACCAACGGAATAACAAGATCCGGCAGGAAGTACCTTTCCGTAATCCCGGAAAAGGCTGTTGAAAGCACTCCAATTGGTTCCACCCGAATCCAGATAATATCCTTTTTCAAGATCGTATCCGCAGTTATTCATTGCAGATACATCAATAATTGCCCTGGTTTTATCGCTGAAAACAAAATTTTCGTAGCAATGTCCTCCACTTTTGATTTTTACGTTTTTATCATACAAGAGGGTCGCCTCTTCCAAAGCTGCCGCCGCTCCTTCCGCGGAATAGCATACATAAACGACTTCGCAGAGACCGGCCTGCCATCGTTGGTTAAATCCTTGTAAAAAACTGGGAAATCTGGGATCTGTTGCTGAGATCGGGTATTTGGAAAAACCCGTTGTGTTGTTTTGCTGGTTCATGTGAATAGTTTAAGAGTCGAAAGATATCATTTTTAGACTTTCATTCTATCTCTCACCGACTTTTGCAAAGGTTTTATAGGAGAATTCTGGTGATTTTTTATGGCACGCTGATTACGCAGATCTTGACGATTCTGTCAAGACGCAGATTATGAACTTGTTTAATATCTGCGGAAATCCGCGCTATCTGCCTGAAAAAACAGTGTATCAACTAAATTCTCGAACATGTCATTTGCAAAACAAAATTTATGTGTGATTCTTTCGCTTACAATTCTCCAAACAACTGATGCTTCAAAACAAACAAAACCAACCCTGTTTTGGATTTAATGGCAAACTTATCGAAGATGGCTTCACGATAACCGTCCACCGTTCGGGCGCTCACCTGCATTTGGTCGGCAATTTGCTCATAGGTATATTCCTTCTCGTGACAAACCAAGCGAAGAAATTCGCGCTCGCGATCCGTAAACTGCTGCAGAATTTTATCCCGTTCCGATAACTTCGGCGGTTCTACTTCTTCTCTTAATGAAAGTGTCAGAAACTCATTGTGGTAATAGCCGGTGGTCAGAATCGAATTTAAAGCGTCTTTGAGCACTTCGGCGCTGCAATTCTTCTTCAAAAATCCCCGCACTCCATTTCGGAATAAACGAATAATACTTTGTTCGTCACTGTCGAGCGTCAGAACAAGAATCCGCTGCTCGATACCCGAGTTTTTCAATTCCTGCACCAATTCATAGCCACTCATTCCCGGCATATTCAAATCAACAATCAACAAATCGGGATTCGGATCGATCGGTAATGCGTTCAGAAAAGAAGTTCCGGAGTCAAATTGGGCCACGACCGAATAGTCTCCCAATTTCTCGATTAATTCTTTTAATCCGTTCCGGACAATCACATGATCATCCACCAAAACAATCCTTCGTTTTTCCATGAAGAGCAGCTAGTTTAATGTTGTACTAATGTGGCAATTTTTTCAGGATATAGCTTGTTCCCGATCCCTTTTTTGTGTGAACGGTACATTCCAGTTGGGCTAATGCGGCTCTTTTCAGGATGTTTCGAAGACCGGAAGCTTTGTTTTGTTTGAAAACCTCATCATAGTCAAATCCTAAACCATCATCTTTGACCTGCAATTCGAATGCTTCAGCGCTAGCCTTCAGACGAACAAATACGTTTTTGGATTCCGCGTGCTTCATGATATTCTGAACGATTTCCTGAAAAATCCGAAAGACCATCAATTCCTGATCTTTCTTGAGTGGCGTTCCAGTAGAATCCGCATCCAAATGAACAGTAAAACGCTTCAAATTATTCAGACGGTCCGCCTCCAGTTGAATTGCCGTAAGTAATCCGCTGTGTGCAATAAAATCATTGTTTAATGTTTTACTGAGTAATCTGAGTTGCTGAGTAACTTCTCCCAGGTAAATTTCCAGTGGTTTATAGCTTTCCTGACTAGCCGGTTCATCCAGCTTTCGATTCTCAATTTCAATATGCATTGCAGTCAGCAATTGTCCGATATTATCGTGTAATTCATTGGCAAATTGCCCCATGATGTGTTCACTTACTTCGGTTTCCACCTGACGAAGCTCTTGTTCAAATGCCAGTTTCGTCTCCATCAGCTCTTGTTCCTGGCGCATTCGTTGACGATTCGTCAGAAAAAATGTAATCGCGATCCCTGCAATCAAAAGCAGAATCAATAAGGTTACCGCAACAATGCTTAAAATGATATCGTTCATGTATTCAATATTTTCCGGTTTGTTTGTCGGTAAAGCAGCCAAAAAGCAAGTGCCAGTAACACGTATCGGATATTTGCTACTGCACCGCTGATCAAATAGTACAAAAAGGTATTCACGGCCGGGCTCTCAGTCTGCAGGTAATTCATCATGGACACATAGGGAACGCTACATGCGAAATACATTAAGATTCCCAAACAGGCCCACTTTTCCGGAGATCTCCACAATGGCTCGCGGGTTTGTTGTCCGAAAGTGTAAAGAAGCACAGAGAAAACCAGCGTAATGACAATGCAAGCTGCTACGTCTGCATAATTCAAATACCCATCAAATCCCTGTTTCCATACCTGAATTATAAATACCGTCAGAAAGAACAAAAAGGCCCCGGTGGTCATAAATGTTCGAAGCGCTTTTGGTAAAACAAACCAGGCTGCTGTGAGCAACAACCCGGTTTCAATCAAGAGGTGAATATTCATAAGCCACCGGTTGTCGATCGGCTGATTCATTGACTGCTGATGCTGCGTAATCACGTGTGATCCCGTATAAAACAGACTCCAAACGACTACTTGCAAAAACAGTATTCTGAAAAACCAATTCATGCGTCGAAAAGCAAGAATTCCAGTTAAAACGGCCAGTGATAAGCACAAAATTTCCGTGAAGAGTGTAAGCATTTCATCATTTTAATACCTGCTAAGTTGATAAAATTAATGTTATGTTGTAACAGGGTTATTTGTAACAACCGCGTAACTTACTTTACAAGGAGGACATAAGTGAGAACGGTTGGCGTATTTATCCTCAAAAATAGGATGAGGAAATCCTTTCTCTTTTTTCTCTTTGGTTACAAGAAGAACGCAGTGCTTCTTTTCATCATTCTCTGGCCGTATTGCATTATAGAAGAAAACTTCATCATCCCCTGTATTATAATACAAGAGTGAAAATATTGTTTGAAAAGGAAATATTACTCCTTCTACATCTTTTTCTCTAAATGGACCGTGACCACTTGCTAAATCATGTTTAATCTGAATGGTGGATTGATAAATCTTGATTCTTCCAAGATCCGCTTCTTCCGCCTTATCAAATCGTTTCATTTCTGAATTGTACACATAATGGAATTCGAACTTAGTGTTATACTTATTTGTTCCCTGGTCCGTAGATTCCCACTTCATATAAACCGGCTGAAAAATCGGCTCGATTTTTTTACCGACAAGCCCAAAATGTATTTTTAACCCTGTTAAATAAGATTCGGTACCAGATCTCATTTCTGAAGCGTGTTTAAACAACTCAACAAATGCCACTTTGTTTACTCGAACAATCTCTTTTTCCAGTAGTTCGGAACCTACTCTCAAATAAATATCACACTCATCAATTTCACGCTCTGCCACTTCTGGTACAAGTGGTATCAAATCTAAATCCAGACGATCTTCCTCTTCTAATTTCCGAACATCTAAATTAAGTTCCTTATAATAATCAATGATTTTACTAAACGGAGTTGGAAATGGGTCAATTAATGGTTTCATAGTATTCATGTTTCCTAGTTTAAAGGTGAATTTCAAATGTCTTAAATATTAATCGCTTAGACAAAAAAACAACCGTGTTTAATTCCCGTTTTTACCCCGTGAAAATCCCCGTATTTTCCTGATGAATCAAAAAACAGGTATTTCTACCCTGTTGTGCCTCACTGCTTTACTCTACCTTCGATTGAATCTTAATTATACTATTCATGAAACAACGTTCATTACCTCTATTTTTAGGAGGCTTAGCTGTTATTGGTCTAATGATATTGACCAATTGCGGTTCCGATTCGGAATCGGTTGTTGAGTCAAAAGCCGGCTACAACACATCATCCTCACCCGATTCTCTTTGTATTGTCGATCCAAGCTGGTTTCCTCATGCTCAAACTCCCGCTCCGGAAGAAGGAATCGGAAGTCCGTTCGATACATCAAGTACGACCAATCAAATTTTTCACCAATGGTCCTGGAACAAATTTCTTTGGTTAACCAAACCCGACAAGGGTGGAAATCCATTATTCCTGAATACAACGAAGGTGAGACAGATCACTTCCAACATGGATTCAATTTCCGTTCCCGATGGAACTACTGTTGTGCTTCAGGATACTGCACAAGCAGGAAGCAGTGCTCTTTTGCAAACCAATCCAAACTACAACAACGGAGTTGGCGGAAAGGTTTATTATTCGATTCACATGAATCCGACCATGTATGATGCAGCGCGACTCTTTGCTATCGGAATCAAAAAAGGAATTATTAAGCCGACTAACAAAGAAGCATTTCCGGTAGGATCTTTTGAGTTAAAAGTTGCATGGGTTCCAGTTTCAGCTATTCCTAAAGCGAAACAATCGTCGTACTACACAACTACCGCTTCTCTTTCTACGAACGCCGGTAAGAGTTTTACAAATACGGAGGTTGCTTTGATCGGAATGCACGTAGTGGGCGTGGTTCAAAATCATCCGGAATTTATCTGGGCTACTTTTGAACACGATGATTTATCTCCTGATTATGACTGGACAGCTAATTCGGCAAGTTCAGGATCAGATCAGCTTTTATTCAAGAAAGGTTCCGTTAGTGGAATCGATGGTATTTTGTATAATTCAACCACTCAGTTGGGAAATACTCCTAATGCGGTTTTTGATTTGTATCAATATGGTATTCCCCGCAACAGCGATGGTACTTTTATGACGACTTCCCAACAGGAGCCAGCGGATTTTCAGAATGTTGACGGTATCAATAAGTGTGTTAAATCCCAATTGAATGATGTTTGGGCAAATTACTTCTACAACGGATCTATCTGGCTAAACACTGACGGAAAAGACCACAAGCAACAAATCCAGCTGATAGACAGTCTTGGTTATGATATCAGTAATGCGACACCAGGAAGTTTCGCACGAGGAAGTTTGAATTGTGCCAACGTTACAATGGAAACATTTACTCAGACTTTTACAAGCAGTATTGATTCCATTAATGTGAATAATCTGGCGAATTGCTTCTCATGTCACAGTGCTGTGAAGTTTAAGACTCAAGGTAAGATGAAATCTGCGTTGTATCTCAGTCATGTTTTCCAGGATTACCTCCTTCAGAAACAAGGAAACAGCTTAAAACAAGTAGAACAAATCAAAGCTGTTGAAGAACAACGTGTCATGAAAATGATGAAGAATTAGATTAAAACAATCAAATACAAGCAATATAGAAAGCGCGACTGTTGATAGTCGCGCTTTTTGTTTTTATGTCTGATGCTCTTTCTTTAAATGCCAAATAATCATTTTATCTTGAAATGCATCAATCCGTTTTCTATCCAAACCGTCTTCCCATAAAATAAAATGGCACAGAGGCGGGACTCCAACCTCTATGCCATTTTTACCACATTTTCACCACTTAAAAACCCATGTAAATTCTAACACTTAATGGATTTTGCACTACTCAGGAGGGTGAACTTTCCCTGTTTTACGCAAGGGTTGTAGTAGACTGTAAAAAACTAAGATAATTGACCATTATATGGCTACAAATATAAAAATAAACCATTAAGTTGCAAACCTAATGGTTGTTTACTCAAAAGTTGTTTGCTTTTTGGTTGCTTTACTGTTGCTTTGTACTTATATGGACGAAGGAAAAGTGGCAGAAAAGAGTCAATTAAATAGTGATCAGGAACTTATCGAATTGGGTCGAAGAATAAGAGCGCTTCGGATTTCCAAGGGATATAAGAGTGCGGAAAAGTTTGCCCTGGACCATAATTTGTCACGTGTTCATTATGGCCGATGGGAAGCAGGAAAAAAAAATATCACCTACAAAAGTTTATTAGTATTAGCCCGGGCACATGGAATGACTTTATCAGAATTTTTAGCTGTTGAGATATAAAATAATTTCAGGTATACTCTATATTCTGAAAAAGGATTCATTTTACTAAAAATCGTTCAGGAAAATCTTGTTTTTTGTTGAAGTTTCCTCTTTGGAGGCTTCAATGCTTTTTCACGTCCTGATGTTTCTGATTTCGGGTCCTTAGATCTTCTTCCGGAAAAGCAATCATTTTTCTAATTCGATTAGTATTTTGCCCGCTCTCCTTGCAAAGTCTTTTGTGTGTTTATCTATCTGATCTTTTAAACAAAGTTTCAGCTCGTTTTTCAGTTCCGGATATTTTTTCGTGAGTTTGAACAACACCAGGATAGATCGTGATTTGATCGTAACGTTTGTATTCGCCGATAGAAGCCATTGAAACAACCATTCGATGGCTTTCCCTTCATTTTCGGGTGGAATGCCTGTAATGAGCCAAAATGATGCAAAGGACTTCTTGTAAGCAGGATCAAG
>RCUP01002315.1_pt1 | contig 10131 bp, 10 predicted proteins | sample 2166341 | NCBI WGS metagenome assembly RCUP01 (sample SAMN09932325, study PRJNA488358) | compost metagenome | isolation source: compost soil in succinonitrile-enriched | place: Germany: Experimental Botanical Garden | reverse complement strand
AGCCGCTCTTCATCAACCCCATGGTCGGCATGTTCTGGCTGGGGATCCTGGGGGCCATGCTGGCGCGCTGCATCAGCGGTGGCGGCAACTTCGCCCCAATGCGGCTCGGCAACAGCCTGGCATCCATCCTGGGCGGCCTGCTGATGGGAATGGGCGCCATGTACAGCGCCTGCAATCTGGGTGGTTTCTTCGATGGCACGGCGTCGGGCAGCCTGCACGGCTGGGTCTGGATGCTGATGGCCCTGGCCGGCAGCTTGATCGGCATCCGCCTGCGGCCGCTGTTCAAACTCTGATGCAGTAGCGGGATGGCGCTATCCCGCTCTTCTTCGCTAGGCGGGGTGCCCCGCCCGGCCCTCTCTCAGCCCAACGCCCTCATCAGCAGCAGGATCGCAAAGCCGGTGAACATCACGGCCGACAACCGGTTGATACCTCTGGCGAAACGCTCGCCATACCCCTGCATGCCTACCCAGCGAAACACCAGACAGTAGCCGCCGTGCACCACCAGCACCACGGCGCTGAAGGTCAGCGCCAGCAGCAGGCACTGGCCCAGCGCCCCCTGGCGAAAGTCGATGAACTGGGGAAACAGGCTGGTGAAGAAGATGATCGCCTTGGGGTTGAACAGGCTGATGAGCGCCCCCTTGACGAAGCTGCGCCAGCAATCCCTATCCGAGCTTTTGCCCATCACAGGGCTCACCGCGCGCTGACGCCAGGAGTTCACCCCCAGATAGAGCAGATAGAGGGCGCCCCCCAGGGTGAGGATCTGCTGGCCCCCGGCCAACCAGTGGGTAAACCAGATCACCGCCAGCGAGGCCAGGGTCGCTACCATCAATATCCCCACCGCCACCCCCACGAAGCCGGCGATGGCGTGGCGGCTTCCCCGGGTCAGGGTGTTGCCTATGGTGTAGATCACCGCCGGCCCGGGACTGAGCACAGTCCCCAGGGCGAGCAGCAGGTAGAGGGCGTAATAATCGAGACTCATCGCAGGGCATTTCCCGGTCGGTTGGATGCCGCCCAGTATATTGACAGCCGCTTCGCCAGCCAGACATAGTGGCGCTCGGCTTTATAAACCAGGAGTTTAGAGTGGACCGTCTGACCGCCATCGAGATCTTCGTCGAGGTCGCCCGCGCGGGCAGCTTCAGTGCCGTCGCGGAGAGATTCGAGATGACGCCAGCCATGATAGGCAAATACATCAAGTGGCTGGAGGCCAGGGTCGGATCCCGCCTGCTCAATCGCAACACCCGCCGCCAGAGCCTGACCGAGGCGGGCATAGAGTACCTCGGCGGTTGCCAGAACCTGCTGCAGCACTATCGGGAACTGGAGCAGAACACCCAGGCCCACACCGGTCAGGCGGCGGGCAAGATCCGCATCAATGCCCCCATCACCTTCGGCAGCTATCGGCTGACCCCCCTGCTGTGCCGCTTCATGGCGCTGTATCCGCAGATCCGTATCGAGCTGGATCTCTGTGATCGGCTGGTCGATGTGATCGGCGATGGCTTCGACCTCATCTTCCGGGTCGGCACCCCCAAGGATGCCGCCTATATAGCCCGTCCGCTGAGCCACTCGAGCTCGGTGTTCTGCGCCTCCCCCCTCTACCTGCAACGCCACGGCACCCCGCAGGAACTCGCGGATCTGGCCCGCCACCACTGCCTGGGCTTCGCTCCCTGGCTGACCCAGTCCGGTCTGGCCGCGGAGTTTCCCCTCGAGCAGCTGCACCTGTGGGACAGCCCCTTCATCAGCAACCATGGCGGCGCCCTCAAGGTGGCCGCCCTGAACCATGCGGGCATAGTGCTGCAACCGCGCGCCCTGCTGAGCCAGGAGCTGGCCAGCGGCTCCCTGCTGGAAATCCTGCCGGATGCCCTGCCCGCCCCGCGCCCGGTCAACATGCTTTATCCGGCGAGAGAGCCCATGCCGCTGCGGCTGCGGCTGCTGATCGACTACCTCAGCGAGCACCGCCAGGCGCTGGACATACAGGCGTGACACGGCGCCGTCCGGCTCATTCCCCCCGTTGCTTCACCTTGCGCAGGTAGAGATACCCCTCCCCCGGGCTGCCCCAGCGCTGGCGGGCGCCGTTGTCATAGGCCCTGTCCAGCAGCCTGACGCTGTTGGGGCCTATCCAGAGGTATTGCACCAGGGTAGTGGCGCCGCCAAAGTCGGTGGCACAACTGCCGACCTTGCTGTGGCCCGCGTACTCTCCGCTGGCTTGACGGGTCAGCCAGATCTCGCAGCCCTGGCGCAGGGAGAGTTGTTGCGGGGTGAGGGAGTCGAGCAGTTCGGGCTGACGCCAGGCGCCGGCGAAGTCGGTGGCCCTCGGCATGGTCAGCTCGGCCATCAGGATGCGGCCATCGGGCAGCGGGGAGAAACGGTAGATGCGCTGACGGAACGGGCGCACCGCCCGCTCGCTCAGGAACTGCTCGGCATAGACCCAGCGAAAGGGGCCTTCCCCGGGCCAGATCTCCACCAGACGCAGCTCGGCGCTGGTGAAACGCGGGTCGTAACCGGCCTGCTCCTGGCTGGAGAACTCGCCGGTGAACCAGGAGAGCAGCGGCTCCATCTTCCCCTGCACCGGCGACGAACTGGCCACGAAGGGAACGGGGTTGGCCCACACCAGGCAGGCGTAAAACAACCCCAGCAGGGCCACCATCAGCTTTGTCATCGAATCCTTCCGAGTCGCTTGCATGGCGGCGATTATATGAGCGAACGGCGGCAATAACCTCAACCTTGATCAACTCCTTGCCAATACGCTGAAAAATCACTGTGTTAGCGAAGAAGTGCGACGCAGGACCGCGATCATGGCCACGGCAAGGCCAGAGCCCGAAACGTCCCCCTCCCCCTGTCACCTTACGCCGTTTGTCCCCGCTGAGAACGCTCCGCTGTGCCAGACTTGACGGTGGCTGACTGGCGCATCGGGTCTCCTTGATCTTGCCCTGGGCCGCTTCCATGCTCATGTTTCAACGTGCATCCAGAGAACCTCCTATGAACTCACCCCGTTTTTCCCCCATAGATCCCATCTCCCGCTACTCGGAGATCCTGTTCGGCCTGCTGATGGTGCTCACCTTCACCGGTTGCTTCAATGCGTTCGAGGCGGGACGCGCCGAGGTCAGGGATCTGCTGATCGCCGGCATCGGCTGCAACATCGCCTGGGGCATTATCGATGCCATCGTCTACCTCATCACCACCCTGACCGAGCGGGGCCGAGCCCTGCGGTTGTTGCAGCAGTTGCGCCTGCTGACACCCGGTGATGAGAGGGGCATAACGGCGCTGCGAGACGCCCTGCCCGGCCCGCTGGCGGCGATCTGCCGCGACCCTGAGCTCAGGGACTGGCAGGTGCGTCTGCAGCAACACCCCGAACTGGGCCAGGGGGGCATCTGGCGCTGGAATGACCTGCTCAACAGCCTGGGGGTCTTCTTCATGGTGTTCCTCTCCACCTTCCCCGTGCTGCTGCCCTTCTTCTTCATGCAGGACCCCGTTCCGGCCCTGCGCCTCTCACACACCATCGCCCTGCTGATGCTGATGGGAATTGGCTACGGGCTGGCCCGCTATGCCGGTTCACCACGCCCCCTGCTGATCGGCGTGATCTTCGCAGTCGCGGGCGTCGCCATCGTACTGCTCACCATCGCCCTGGGCGGTTGAGGAGAAGCGCGGCGGGAGGCTTGCCCCTTGTTCCCCATCCGGCCAGCGGCCAACTTCGGCATGGGCGACTATTCTTGCTGCGGACCAACCGAGGAGGAGCCCCTCATGACGACAGGAATTGTGACCCTGCACCGCGTACTCAAGGCCCCGCCGATGCGGGTGTACAGAGCCTTTATCGAGGCGGACGCCCTGGCCAAGTGGCTGCCGCCCCATGGCTTCACCTGCCGGGTAGAGCAGCTGGAGGCCCGCGTCGGCGGCACCTTCAGGATGGCGTTCTTCAATTTCGGCAACGGCCACAGCCATGCCTTCGGCGGCGAGTATCTCGAGCTGGAACCGGGCAAGCGCATCCGCTATACGGATCGCTTCGACGACCCCAATCTGCCGGGGGAGATGCACGTCACCATCACCCTCACCCAGGTGCTGTGCGGCACCGATCTCGCCATCGAACAGGCAGGGATCCCGGCAGCCATCCCGGTCGAGATGTGCTACCTCGGCTGGCAGGAGTCCCTGACCCAGCTCGCCGCCCTGGTCGAACCCGAGATCCCGAACGAATAACCCGGCACCATCCCGGGGATGCCGGGCCCGCAAAAAAGCAAAGAGCCTGCCGGATGGCAGGCTCTTTTCATGTGCAATGCCCAGCACTCATTGCAGGTTCAGGCCACCCAGGTAATCCCGCTTGCCCAGATCCACCCCGGCCTGGCGCAGCAGGGCATAGGTCATGGTCAGGTGGAAGTAGAAGTTCGGAATGCCGTATTCATGGACGCAGGTGTGGCCGTCCATCCCCTTGCCACCGGCCCAGTAGGGGTAGTAGTGGCCGCTCGCATACTGGCTGAAATCGGCGTCCAGCTTGCTCTGCAGATAGACGATGGTCTTGGCCACGTGGGCGCGCAGATCCGCCATGGTTTTGGGATCATCCCCCAGCACCGGCGGCTCGCTCAGGCTGGCGGTAGCGACCACGGCGCGAGCGCTGTCACAGCAGATCAGCACCTGCTTGGCCAGCGGCAGCATGTCGACGATGAGGCGCTCATTGAAGAAGTTCTCCACATTGAATTTCTTCGCCTCGGCGTGGGCCTCGGCCTTGGCCAGACACTGGTCCAGGTTGGTCAGCATCTTGATGAACTGGGCGGCGATATCACGATTCATAATGCACTCTCGGTTGGTTGAAGGCGGTAAAACGAGCGGCTCCACTATAGCGCATCCCCCTTGCAGTTCGAGCCCGGAGAGATGAAAAGCGGGGGCCCCCTCCCCGCCCTGCGACAGGCAGTGGCGGCCTCGGCGAGGCACCCGTTGCCAGCGCACCCGGGCTGCCCGCCACCCTGAGTCCCTCTTTCCCCTTTTTTTGATCTGTGACAGGCATCTCGTTTTTTCGGAGGCGTAGTCTGGGCCCGTTGTCCTCGGCACGGGCCGGGACCCACACCCGAAAAGGAGAATGCCATGAAGATCTACGATCGAAACCGCAATGTGCTGACCCTGGGCCAACGGGTGATGATTGCCGCCACCGGCGCGGTCGACACCCTGAAGGAGGCGCACACCGACAACCTGACCCCCTATGAGGCGGAGCATGAGAAGTGCGTGCTGCTGGCGAACAGCCAGGAGCGTTACGCTCCCATCGAGTTGATTAGACTAGGCTGATCCCGCTTTCCGTCACCCTACTCTTTACAATTCACCCGGCCGCCGCGCCCTGTCGGTGGCCGGGTTTCTGACTCCCATCTGTTTCTTCGAGATGTGCTCGCGCCATCTCCCCGTTATCTGGCGTCGATGGCTTATCCAACAGAGTGGAGGCCCCAGCTTCCCCGCTCCCCAGGATGTCGCCCGCCACCGGACGGCACGAGTCACTTGCATAATGGAAGTAAGGACCGTATGGTTACTTCCATTATGCAAGTAACCTGATGGCACAACATGCGCAAGAAGAGTCTGAGTGAACAGCAGTGCCCCATCGCCCGCAGCCTGGATCACGTCGGCGAATGGTGGAGTCTGCTGATTATCCGCGATGCCATGCATGGCCTGTCGCGCTTCGATGAATTTCAAAAGAGCCTTGGCATCTCCCCCAACATACTGACCCGACGCCTGACCGCCCTGGTCGAGGGGGGCCTGATGGAGAAGCGGCTCTACTCCGAGCGCCCCCCTCGCTATCAATATGCACTCACCCCCCGCGGCCAGGATCTCAGCGCCGTGCTGATCGCGCTGCTCACCTGGGGCAACAACCACCTGGCGCCCGAGGGGGCCAGCATCCAGCTGAAGGATGCCCAGACGGGCGAACTGGTCGAGCCCATGCTGGTGGACAGGCACACCGGTCAGGAAATTTCACCCTCGCGCCACAGATTGGTGCCGGGACCGGCCGCTGGCGACGGCATGAAGCAGCGTCTGTGCCATGCCAATGGCGTGATGAGCGGCGATAACCCTTCGAAACAGGAATCAGAGTCATGAACGCACATCGTATCGTGGTAACGGGAATGGGAGCGGTGACCCCGCTTGGATATGGGGTGGAAACCGTGTGGCAGCGACTGCTGGCGGGCCAGTCCGGCTTGCGCCGCCTGCCGGAGGTCTTCACCGAAGGGCTGGCCGCCAAGGTGGGCGCCATGGTGCCGACCCTGGCCGAGGATCCCCTGGCCGGGTTTGACCCCGATGCCGTGGTGTCGACCAAGGAGCAGAAGAAGATGGATCGCTTCATCCTGTTTGCCATTGCCGCGGCCAAGGAGGCCCTGTCGCAAGCCAACTGGGTCCCCAAGACAACGGCTGAGCAGGAACGCACCGCCACCATCATCGCCTCTGGCATCGGTGGCTTCCCCGCCATCGTCGAGGCCGTGCGTACCACGGATGAGCGGGGCCCGCGTCGCTTGTCCCCCTTCACCATCCCCTCGTTCCTGGTCAACATGGCGGCAGGCCATGTCTCCATCAACTTCGGCTTCAAGGGGCCGCTCGGGGCGCCGGTCACGGCCTGCGCCGCCGGGGTGCAGGCCATTGGTGACGCCGCCCGCCTCATTCGCTGCGGTGAGGCAGACATCGCCATCTGTGGCGGGGCCGAAGCCACCATAGATCGCGTCAGTCTGGGCGGGTTTGCCGCCGCCCGCGCCCTGTCGTCCGCCTATGCCGATGATCCCGAGGCGGCCTCCCGCCCGTTCGATGTCGACCGCGACGGGTTTGTGATGGGCGAAGGGGCCGGGATCCTGGTGATTGAGTCCCTGGAACACGCCCTGGCCCGGGGCGCCACCCCCATAGTGGAGCTGGTGGGGTATGGCACCAGCGCCGATGCCTATCACCTTACCGCCGGCCCGGAAGATGGAGACGGCGCTCGCCGCGCCATGATGGCGGCCCTGACTCAGGCCGGCATTCAGGCTGCGGATGTCCAGCACCTCAATGCCCATGCCACCTCGACCCCGGTGGGTGACAGGGGGGAGCTCGCCGCCATCAAGCGCGTATTTGGTGACAACAACCAGATAGCGGTGACCTCCACCAAGTCCGCCACCGGCCATCTGCTGGGGGCCGCCGGGGGGATAGAGGCCATCTTCACCGCGCTGGCCATTCGCGATCAGAGAGTGCCTGCCACCCGCAACCTGCAGCAAGCCGACCCCCTCGCCGACGGCGTGGACATAGTGCGGGGCGCGGCCCGTGACATGGGGATCGAGCACGCCATCTCCAATGGCTTCGGTTTTGGCGGCGTGAATGCCAGCGTGCTGTTCAAGCGCTGGCAGGGGGCCTGATCTCGCCGGCGACTGGGCAGCTTGCCGTTGACTGACCTGTCGGCGAACGCCTCGCCGACACTCTTCATCTTGGGACACCCACCTTTTTGAGCTCGACCGCCAACCACTGCGACACGCACAACAAGATGGGTGTCCCAGATTTCCTGCTCAAAAAGATGGGAGACCCGAACTTCCGCCTCCCAGATCTCCTGCCATAAAAAGACCCAAACTGAAGGGCTCAGTCTGGGTCAGGTTGCGAGTCAGTTGACTAGCAGAGGGTCATTTTTTGCTGCTGATGTCGTCCAGGATCAGCAGCTCAGGATCCACGCCACCGACACTGTCAGACAGGGCCGCGGCTGTCAGCACCTGACCATTGACCAGGGTGACCGGCAGGGGACCGATGACCGGGGTCTTGTCACCCGAGGCCGTGACGGTGACATAGTAATCCCCGGCAGCAAGGGCAAGATAACCACTGTCAGCCTTGAAGGGTACGGCGCTGAGCGCCGGTGACGCACCGCTGATGTCCGACCCCGCAGTCAGGTAGACGTCCACCGCCGGTGCCGTGGGGGCGGCATGGAGCACACGCAGTTGTGCCTCTGTCGCCACCACACGACCGCTGTCGGTCAGCAGCAAGGGCTCTATGGTTTCACCGGATGGGTCCAGCAACTGACCCACGGCAAACAGGGAGTAGCGGGCACCCGCCTTGAGCGGCACGTCGCTGGCATTGATGACTTCCGGGGTAGTGGCTCCGGTTGGCGTGACCACAAAGTCATAATCGCCGGCGGCCAGGCTCAGGTAGGAGGTGTTCGCCTTGAAGGCCAGTCCTTGCAGCGGGGCCGCTGTCGGCGCAACGCCATTCACCCAGATATCGACGGCAGGGGCATCAGCGACGGCATGGACCCCCCTCAGCTGAGCCTGCTCATCGGTAGACAAGATGGGGGTGGCGCCAGCATCACCGATGGCAAGCAGTTGTACCGGGCTTGGCCCCGCCCCCAGGTTGTCGATCGCCGCCATCAGCAGATCAGCCCCGGCATTGAGTGGCAGTGGGCCCGAGTCATACACCACATCCACTGTCCCCGGCAGGGTCAGCCTGATCTGGTATTCGCCTGCCGGCAGGGTGAGGGGGTCGCTATAGGTTTTGAACGGTATATTGGCCAGCGTCGGGCTGGCCAGTGCGGCCCCCGGCGCAGTGACATGGATGTCGACGGCCGGTGCACCGGGTGCGGCATGCAGCACCTGCACACGAATATCGCCTCCCGTTGGTGCCTGATTCGGCCGCTCAATCACCAGCGGGCCGAAGGCGGTATCCCCGCTCCCCGCCAGTTTGCCCACTGCCAACACGTCGTACTGAGTGTCGGGTTTCAGGTCGAGGGACACCGGGCCTATGACGGTCGAGGTGCCGCTCGGCAAAATACCATCGACTGCAACTTCGTGACTGCCAGCGGCAACCGGCTTGAGCCCGCTGCTTGAGCCATAGTCGACGGCCGTCAGGAAAGGGGCACCGTCGACATTGACATTCACCTTGGGGGCATCAGGGGCTAAGTGGCTGATCCTGATGGCGGCATTGGGCGGACTGCTGTCATTTTCACTGCCTCCGCATGCGGCCAGACCCAATACCATAGCTAGTGCGGCACAACGTTGAATCCATTTCATCTGGTCATTCTCCATTGGTTGGTCCCCACGGGCATATGCAGCTCGCTAATGACTGGATCATCACCCTTTGATTTTTATTTGATCAGACGGTGGCGCGGCATGGACGGCAGACACCCCCTTCCCCGTTCCAGCCCCCGCCACGCCGGCAGAGGGCGCCTCGCTCACATAGCGGGAGTTCCTGCCCCCTCTCCCCCTACCATTCACTACTGCCAGTGAATTTTCATATCAACCGAGTGCCATTTCAGTGAACACCCCACCGCCCTAGACTGCTTCTCGAACCTTAACGAGGAGTCTTGTATGAAACTCACCCATATCCCGTTGCTGGCTGGCACCCTCGCCTCGGCCTTCTCTTTCAACACCTTCGCCGGTGACCTTGTCTCGGTGCAGTTCAGCAACTCTTTTTATTGGGACACCCACCTTTTTGACAGCGCTTTACCTCTGTTCTTGACTGAAAGGGAAATCGCAGGAGGTTGCCATGACCATTGCCCGTTCCCGTCAAATCAGTCTGCAAGATACGCCCTACTACCACGTGGTCAGTCGCTGTGTGCGACGGGCCTTCTTGTGCGGCGAAGATGCCCATTCCGGCCAGAGTTACGAGCACAGGCGCCAATGGGTGGTCGACAAGCTGGGGCAGTTGTCACGGCTGTTTGCCATCGGTGTCTGTGCCTACGCGGTGATGAACAATCACTATCATCTGGTGCTCAAGGTTGAACGAGATATCGCCATCCGCTGGAGTGAGCAGGAAGTGGCCGAGCGTTGGGCCGCACTGTTTCAGTGGCCCCTGCTGGTGCGACGCTGGTACCAAGGAGAATCCCTGATTGAACCGGAGCTGATGGTCGTACAACAGCTAATCGCCCAATGGCGTGAGCGACTGCATTCCATCAGCTGGTTTGTTCGGTTGCTCAATGAAAACCTGGCCCGCCAGGCCAATCAGGAGGATGGTTGCAAGGGCCATTTCTGGGAAGGGCGCTTCAAGAGCCAGGCCTTGCTCACCGAGTCAGCCCTGCTGGCCTGCATGGCCTACGTCGACCTCAACCCGATACGGGCAGCGATTGCCGACAGACCCGAAGAGAGCGACTACACCAGCATCAAGCAGCGCCTCGTGGACCAACAACCCGCAGCATCGTTGCCACCTCTGTTGTTGCCGTTTTCCAGCCAAGGCAAGCCA
>RCUP01002314.1_pt1 | contig 10132 bp, 9 predicted proteins | sample 2166341 | NCBI WGS metagenome assembly RCUP01 (sample SAMN09932325, study PRJNA488358) | compost metagenome | isolation source: compost soil in succinonitrile-enriched | place: Germany: Experimental Botanical Garden | reverse complement strand
TTTCATAAAATTTATTGAATGGTATTTAGTGACAAATTGTAATAGCAGGCAAAACTACCATTTTACTGGATATTTTTTACTTCGTCATAAAAAAAAAATAACTATGTAATGAAAAAATCACTATAAAATTCAAGCTAAGTCTATATAAGTCAAAAGAAATCAACAAAATTTCATGTAAATCATCCTTATTAACATTGATTTTATTTTGCCACGATCGACGAAGGGCTACCCATAGATAGCCCTTTGTCGATCAGAACAACTCGTGTCTTCAAATCACATCGTTTATTGAATAAGGTGATCTTCCTACAAATTACCTAGCTCCATAATAAATTGAACCGTTTCTTTATTCATGTGCTGTGACAATACACCCGAAATCTGATCAGTCATTGTCTTTCTGGTCATCCGTTTCACTTTGCTTTTTTCGAATCTCTTTTTATTCATGATCACATCATTGCTTAATTCGACTTTAGTGGCAAAATAGGAAACATGCTGGCTGGGCACCACCAATCCAAGGATCATCCCGGGAAGGCCGTTGATAGATTCAGGTCCACCACTGATCGGAATCTCGTTACAATAATACCCGATCACATAAATCGAATCAACTGTAAGACCATTGGCTCTCCGGCAACTGTAACCTGCAATTTCACGATATTCGTCAGTAACTTTCCATTTGATACGTTTCATTGTATCCTCCACAATAATCTTTTCACCTACGATATCATTATATCTTAGAAAAGAGCGGGTCGTCATATTGGACAAGGTAACCCCTTCAAAATCCAGTGCAAATGTCATAATATACTTTTTAACCATCTCATCCAGATTATCATCTTTGACAGGTTCAAACAAAGTTTCATTGGTATTGAATTTTAAAGTCTTTTTCAATACGGCATTTTCAGGCAGTTTGGGTAATACCTGTTCAAAAAATATTTTTGATTTATCATCAGCCTTGGCCAAGAATTTCTTACCCACAATATTCTTCATGTACATGGTCTTATCGTAGGAAATGCTCCCAGACCTTCCGAATAGGGTATACTGCGCCTTAAGGCTTAGAACAGTACAACAAAAACATAGGAAAACGATATATTTTAGCATGGTATTTATCTTAAATTTTTATAGAAACATTTTTGTGAAGTCCCAGGATAGCTTGAGCATATAATATCTACGGATCGTATCATAACGACGCTGTGTAAAAATTGATGTCGATGCCGAACGACTGAAACCTTTATTTTTGTCAAGCACATCATTGATCATAAAATCCAACATCAATGATTCATTCTTCAGGAATTTTTTACTTACCCCAGGGTGCAACAAAAATTGTTCAAATTTTTGATCAAAAGCCTTGGTCGCTGCTTCGTAGGTATAGCTATAGTTTGTATATACTTTAAAGGTTTTGCCAATAAAATATTCTACACTACCATTCGATCCAAATACAAAGCCGTTACTATTTGTGTTGCGCTCCAAGCTGGATTTCATTAACCGATATTGCGGACTGAAGTTTAAATCGAAATTCAATCCAGTCTTTGTATCTCTTTTAAAGTTGTATGTAAAATTGAAATTCGTTGTATTGACTTTGTTTAATTGCTGATTGAATAGATTATAGTTATCACTCATATTCAGATAGAACTGTGGCGAATTGGACAAGCCTAGTTTTTTACTCAATTTAAAATGATAACCAGACCAGATGTTCACAGAGGTATTTGTTTTACCCTTTACATTATTCCAAGTATAGATATTGAGTCCTTTTACAGTGTCAATATTTTGCGTGATTGGATTTTTATCCAAAGTGACATTCCCGCCCGCATAGACATAACTTCCAGTCAGAATACGAAAGGAGTTATAATTGATATTTAAAGAGTTTCTAAAAGAAGGTTTTAAATTTTCATTTCCCAAGTAACGGTTGATCTGATCCGAGTTATCCAGAATAGGCTGAATCTGAGTCATGGAAGGCAGCTGATTCTTTCCTGTGTAATTCAACCATAACCCCTTGGTTTTTGTAAAAGAATATCCCGCACTTACATTGGGATTATACGTAAAATAACTTCTGGACAAGCCTTGCTTACTATTGTTGTTATATTGCTCCAGTTTATCGTTATTAAAATTATTGGCAACGGTAAACTTAAACTTGTCCGTCGTATGCACGATGGCTAATTTATACCTGCTGCTCCGTCTATCAAAATCGTAATTGTTACTGAAACGAGTGTCCAGGTCATTATATTTCCCTTCAGCATCTTTATTGAATGACTCAACACGGGAGGAGTTGTTACTACTTTCTATGCCCGTTCCGACAACAAGATTCCAAACTTTTGACAACGGCTCTGTATACGACAGCGAAGCGCCTAACACGTCATTTTTATTATTGCGTTCTTTGCGTTGATCTGTAGAGTCTACTGGTGTATAACCTTCGGTATCCTTCTTATTCAAACTATTTTCAACAGTTGAGAATAGATAACCATCTCCTATCATCTCACTTCGTCTGAATTGACCATCAAATGTAAATGAACGTCCCTTTTTCTTAAATTTATGTGTAAAATAAGTACTAAAATTCAACTCGTTGATAGTGTTCTTGATGGTCTCATGAGTTTTTTCAGCTACAGTTGTATCCATATTCTGAGTAAACTGATAGCCTTCACGTTTGTTATCCGACCAAAGATTTTTGCGGGAAGCTCCGCCCCGGATAGTCAAGGTATTTAATGAGTCAAAATTCAGATCATATTTTAAATTGGCGCGATGCTGATCGTTCTCCGTATCTATTGATTTAGTTGATTTATTATTGATCAGGCCAGTACTAATTGTCTCCTCATCTCCGTCACTATTTAGTCTTCCGTATTTATAGTTGATATTGACATTATGTTTATCCTTATTGAATTTATCCGAAAAATTGACACCCGAATTGATCGCACGTGGTATTCCGATAACACCTTGTCCGGAAAAAGGATCCGTAAAATTGGTCCAGGACATGGATCCGTCATCCCCATAGGAAACACCCGAATCACCACCATATTTCTGTGCATCCTGCCAGTTCATACTTGTCGTCCCATTATTTCCAAAAAGACCATAAACGGAAATCTTTTGAGATCCTTTGAATTTGTTTAACATCAACTGCCCCATGTAATAGTCACTGGTACCGCCACCCAGCAAGGCTTTTCCGAACATACCATTTTTGGCACCATCTTTTAGTTTGACATTAATAGTCTGTTCACGTTGACCGTCATCCACACCTGTTCGCTCTGCCTGCTCGGATTTCTTTTCATACACCTGTACCTTATCAACCATATCCGATCGAATATTGCGGGTCACCAATGTCGGATCGTCACCGAAAAACTCCTCACCATCCACCAATACCTTTTTGACAGTTTTACCCTGTGCAGTAATTTTTCCGGACGCATCAACTGTGATCCCAGGCAAGACTTTCAACAGATCTTCAACCTTCGCATTTTTTTCTACTTTAAAACTACCAGCGTCATACTCTGTGGTATCTCCTTTTATAGTAATGGGAATTCGACCAGTAACAATAACTTCCTCCAATAAAGTGGCCGTTTTGGTCAGCCCAACAGTTAACTTGGAATAATCTTTATCCTTAGAAATCTCTGTATAATAATCACCGTATTTGGGATAACTTACGATCAATAGATAAGATCCTGTATCTGGCTTTGATAAAGAAAAAAGTCCATTTTCATCTGACCTCGTAAAACCAGTCAATATGGAATCTTTAGCGGTTAGCAACATAACTGTTGCATCAGATAGCTTGACCTGATCTTTTACATCACTTATTTTTCCGGCAATTTTGGACTGCCCTAGCGCTATTCCATGAACACCGAAAACGAAAAACAAGAGAATTTGCAAAACTCTTTTCATAAAATTGTTGGATAGTATATTAACATCAATACAACATTAGTAGATAAAACCAATGTTTTGTTACAGTAAATTTAATTTTATTTCTCAAAAAGTATTTTTAAACGGCCTACGGCTAATTGAGATAAAATAAAAAGGTTATATAATCAGGATATCGCAATTGGATAAATTCCACAAAAGATTTGGAATTATTGATAGCTCTTATCGCGTTGTATCTTGATCAATTTCCATAATTGATGACAGAAAGAGCAAATCAATACCACAAAAACAATTTGGGAGAATATCGCTATATAATTGTGATATGCGGCCATTATTTCTATTCTCTCAAGTCTATTCATCCAATAGCTATTGAGTAGAATACCACAGACTGATCCCAAAAGGAAAAATATGATGGCATATTTTTTATCTGAAAGAACTTTAGATTTTGCGTTTTCTAAATCTGCGATCTGACCCATAATACGTTGTTCAAAGTCATCAAAGGGCATGCTTACTTTGCTCATTTGCATAGCCTGTTTCATTTTCTTGTGTTGGTTATCCATGATATTCGGATTTTTTAATCAATTGACTCAATACCAGTTGCATATTTTTTCGGGCCCGATGCAGAATGACTTTCGTATTAGCGAGCGTCCAGCCCATTATTTCCTGAATTTCATCCATGGATTGTTCCTCCAGATAGAATAGACGTAAGGCGACAGATTCCTTGGGAGACAAAATAGCAAGGGCATCGTTAATCATTTCTCTTCGCTCATTGTCGATAATTTCATCAAGTATAGACTCATCATAAGCCTGATCATGGTCTGTGAGATCAAAGTCGATCAGCGTCAATTTCTTATACCGTATGCTATTAAAAGCAATATGAACAACGATACGATAAAACCAGGTGCTAAATTTTGATTTGCCTTTAAAAGAGGATAAGGACTGATAGCATTTAATAAAAGCATCTTGAACAACATCCTCAGCCAAATGTTCCTGCTTGACAATGGAAAGCGCAACAGAAAAAGCCATATCCTGATACGTTTTTATAAAATACCGGTATGACTCTACATCCCCGGACAGTACTTTTCGAATATAGATTTCGTCCATTGAATGGCTAAATATCGTGTTTTTTATCCAGTCTATTTGCGACAATCATTGCTATACCAGCGGATATAATCAGAATTGCAACAGCGAGTGAATCAGGCAAACCAGTATTCACATAGTTTTGTATTACGCCCACGATAAACAGCCCAATACCTATGCCTAATACCAGAACCCCCGGTTTTTGCCAATCAGCGGGCTGCCTTCTTCTTTCCTCTCCGGGGATATTGATTGCTGTACTGCGATAACGCATGACAAAATAAACGCAAAATGTGATACAGGTAAATAATCCCACAGCCACAACTGCTGCCATTGTCTGTTTTTCCATAATATTTGATTTAATTTTAACATTAGTCACTACCGACTCTGAAAAGGTTACAACAAATTGAGTTAAATGTGTCTATTTGTGTAAATTTGTTTCAAATACAAACAATATGCAAAACATTAAAGAATATGTAGAAGCAAACAAGCAACGTTTTTTAGATGAGTTGTTTGATTTATTGCGTTTACCTTCGGTCAGTGCCGATCCTAAATTTAAGGGCGACGTACAGAAGACTGCTGAATTTGTTGCTCAAAAGTTGCGTGAAGCAGGTGCCGACAACGTAGAAGTCTGTGCCACTGCTGGTAATCCAATCGTTTATGGCGAAAAAATTATTGATCCTTCATTGCCAACTGTACTGACTTACGGTCACTACGATGTACAGCCAGCAGATCCATATGAGTTGTGGGATACCCCTCCTTTTGAACCGACTATCCGCGATGGTAAAATATATGCCCGTGGTTCGGCAGATGACAAGGGACAGTTTTATATGCATGTGAAAGCTTTCGAATATATGATGCAAAACAATGCTTTGGCATGTAACATCAAATTTATGATCGAAGGTGAAGAGGAAGTTGGTTCTGTTAACCTAGGTACATTTGTAAAAGAAAATACCGAAAGACTTAAAGCGGATGTAATCGTGATTTCGGATACGTCTATGATCAGCATGGCACAACCTTCTTTGGAGACAGGTCTCCGTGGACTTTCTTATGTCGAAGTTGAAGTCACTGGACCAAATCGTGATTTACATTCTGGTGTATATGGTGGTGCCGTTGCGAACCCAGCTACAATTCTCGCAAAACTCATTGCTTCTCTGCATGATGAAAACAACCATATTGCAATCCCTGGATTTTACGACGATGTCGTTGAATTAACGGCTGAAGAACGCAAAGCATTGAATGAAGCTCCATTTGATATCGAAGAATACAAATCAGATTTGGGTATTCAGAATATCTGGGGAGAGAAGGGGTATACAACTTTAGAGCGCACAGGAATCCGTCCTACTTTGGAGGTCAATGGTATCTGGGGTGGATATATCGGTGAAGGTGCAAAAACGGTGTTACCTTCCAAAGCAAATGCAAAAATCTCGATGCGCCTTGTTCCAAACCAAAATTCTGAACGCATTACGGAACTATTCAAAAAACATTTTGAGGGTATTGCACCAGATTACGTTAAAGTAGAGGTAAAACCGCATCACGGTGGTGAACCAGTGGTCACTCCAACAGACAGTGTTGCCTATAAAGCTGCTGAAAAAGCATTGCATGAAACATTTGGCGTAAAACCAATCCCTACCCGTGGTGGTGGATCTATTCCAATTGTTGCTTTATTTGAAGACGTCCTAGGGCTAAAAACGGTGCTTCTTGGATTTGGTCTTGACAGTGATAACCTGCATTCACCAAATGAGAAATATGGAATCGAGAATTATCTAATGGGTATCTCTACAATTCCTTTATTTCATAAATATTACGCAGAACTAAGCAAATAATTTAGTTTTTCATTAGATAAAGGGTTATTTTTAAATTTTAGAAATAACCCTTTATCGTTTTATGGATTTTGATTTTCGTTTAATTGTATTTTACACTGCGGCTCAGCACCTTAATTTCACCAAAACGGCCTCGGCCCTTTTCATCTCACAACCAGCCGTAAGCAAAAACATCCAAGAACTAGAAAAGAAACTTGGCGTACCACTCTTCGAAAGAAAGGGCAACAATCTTAATTTAACTGATTCAGGTCAGATTCTCTATAAATATGCCCAACAGATTATCAATCTATATAATCAGGCGGGTCAAGAAATACAGGAATTGCAGGAAGGGCGAAAAGGAAATCTCATTTTAGGAGCCAGTACAACCATCTCCCAATATGTTTTACCCGCTCTACTTGCCGATTTTCTATCCCAATATCCCAACAACCGTATCCAGTCTTTTCAATCCAATAGCCGCAGTATTGAGGAGCAGCTTGTCGACAAAACATTGGATTTAGGTATCACCGAGGGGTCTACCGACAACCGGGCGCTGAAATACATTCCTTTTATGAAGGATGAGTTAGTTTTGGTCACAAATAGCCAAAACCCACTATTAGCTCAATTAAAAAATCCAATACTATCCGATATCACGCGCTTACCTTTGGTACTACGTGAGCAGGGATCGGGTACACGAACAATTATTGAGAATGCACTAAAAGATAACAGCATTAATCTATCCGAAGTACAGATAGAAATGATCTTGCCTTCAACAGAGAGTATCAAAGGCTACCTTGCACGTCGCAACAGCTTTGCTTTTTTATCTATTCATACGGTGCAAAAAGAAGTGTTAAATAATCTATTGACCATTGTTGATATTCCACAATTGACAATAGAACGTTATTTCTATTTTACCCATTTATATGGAGGACTTGCCGGTACGCCCAACCAGTTTCTGCAATTCTGTCTGCGGCAAAACTTCAAGTTATAACCAAATGTTATATCTCATAAACAAACTTCGTTTTAATTCCAGATTTGAGGCGGCTAGATTTGTACAAATGAATTAGCGTAATGGAATATAAAAAACTAACAGATTATTTAAAGGCACTCAGCTGGATCATTGTAGCATTGGTTATTACATGTACGACCTTATGTGTATTTCCACTAAAACATGAGGAAAACAAAAAGCAAACAGATTCTCTTGAAATGCGCAACGACTCGCTTATTACGCACGTTTCGCAATTTAAGGAAATCTCATTCAAAGATAATCCCGAAGGTGAAATGGCCAGTTATGGTGAAAAGCTAATCAAAAATACATACGATTATTTCTATGATGGGGAGGTCAAAATCGGCAACAAGCTTGCCTGTAGCAGCTGCCATCTCAATGGAGGCACAAAGGCTTTTGCTGCTCCCTACGTCGGGCTCACCAATGTCTTTCCAACCTATATTGGACGAGAAAATAAGGTTGAATCACTTGAAGAGCGCATCAATGGTTGTTTTGAGAGAAGCATGAACGGCCGAGCCATTCCTGAAAATAGCAAGGAAATGAGAGCCATTATCACCTATATTAAAAACATCAGCATAAATACAGTTAATAAAGGTCGGTTGGCAGGCCAAGGATTTATAAAAATGGATATTCCCAACCGTTCGGCGGACTTGAAACATGGTCAATTGGTCTTTGAGAACAAATGTACAAGTTGTCATGGAAAAGATGGTCAGGGGCTACTACAAACAGCGGGAAAAGGATATCAATATCCACCCTTATGGGGAAAAGACAGCTACAATGACGGCGCTGGAATGGCACGATTACTGACCGCCACACGTTTTATCAAAGCTAATATGCCTTTGGGCGCAACTTATGATTCACCTCAATTGAAAGACGACGAGGCCTATGATGTCGCAGCATACATCAATTCTTTCGATAGACCTCAAAAAACAAACAAGCAATTGGACTATCCTAATCTAAGCAAAAAACCCAAAGATAGCCCCTATCCACCTTATGCCGATAACGTTAGTATAGAACAACATAAACTCGGACCTTTTAATTTTTAAACATAAATACCCCATTAAATCAATAATAAATATGAAAAAACAATTTACAATCGCTTGCATTTTAGTAGCGATAACGACTATTCAAGCGAAAGCACAGGACAATAAATTGTTGCTCAATAACCATCAATACAGCGGTGCTGTTGCTAAGAAAAAAGCGTATAAAGCCATCTATCAGCTGGACAGCAATGATCCAAAAACAATTGAAAAAGCAATCCGTAATATTAACAATGTCTTGAAAGACCCACGGTTAAAAGGACACTTACAGGTTGAGTTGGTTGCATTTTCCGGTGGTACCGAAGCTTACCTAAAAAAGAACAGCCAATACGAGAAACCTTTGAAAGACCTCGTCGAGAAAGGCGTTATCGTAGCGCAATGCCTGAATACGTTGGAAGAGAAACATATTGCCAAAGAAGAACTATTTGATTTTATAGGCTATGTTCCTAGCGGAAATGGTGAATTAATCTTAAGAGCAAATGAAGGTTGGCTTATCGTTAAACCATAAGTATAATGAAGAATTTTCTACTGCTTGGTCTAACAATAGCATTATTGGGAGCCCAGGAAATTAAGGCACAAGAACATCGTTTTGACCCACCCTGGAATAATCCACCAGAATCGGCTCTAAATTTTACGGTACCCGGGATAGACAATATTCCAGATTTATATGGTGATATCGAGAATCCGCAGCTTACCGTTTTTATGGTTGTCGATGATCTACTTGCATCATTCAAAAAAGAATACCCACAATACGAACGTATTTTTGTTGAAACCCTGCCGCCAGGCATTTTAGCTAAACAGATTAAAGGCGGATCAATCACGATAGGCAATCTACGCATTACGCATAAGCCCGATATTTACACAGCGAGTAAACGAGCGATCAACGAGATGGCAGATTACTTCAGTCATACACAGGTTTATTGCTACAACAATATCTGTTTGATGATTCCAAAAGGAAATCCAGGTAATATCAGAACATTGAATGATCTGGGGAATGACAAAGTTCGTATCAGCATGCCTAATCCCCAATGGGAAGGAATTGGGGAGCAAATCAAAGCATCCTATAGAAAAGCCGGGGGCGAACAACTCGTCAAGAAAATCATGGATGATAAGGTCAAAGATGGCAGCACTTATCTGACCAAGATCCACCATAGGGAGAGCCCCATGCGTATATTGTATGGACAGGCAGACGCAGCTCCGGTTTGGGCTTCTGAAGTCGTTTACCAAAAACTAATTGGCCATCCAGTTGAAGGGATCACCATTCCTGATGCACAAAATACAACTGCAACTTACGTTGCTGCAAAGCTTAAAAACGCACCCCATGCGCAGGCTGCAGATGACTTTTTAAAATTCATGGACTCGCCAACAGCCAAGAATAT
>RCUP01002305.1_pt1 | contig 10169 bp, 7 predicted proteins | sample 2166341 | NCBI WGS metagenome assembly RCUP01 (sample SAMN09932325, study PRJNA488358) | compost metagenome | isolation source: compost soil in succinonitrile-enriched | place: Germany: Experimental Botanical Garden | reverse complement strand
TTTCGGGAAAGTGAAATCAAACAAGCACCAAATCCCGGTTAAGGGAAGCGCGAGCATAGGGAAGTAAATCACAATATTGATGGTTTCTTCGGTTTCCTTCAATTTGGAAATGGCATTGTATGCGACACCTGATAAAACTGCAGAAATGACGCCCATGCACATCCAGAACAAATCCGGACCCTGATTTCCAAAACCGCTCAGAAGGCCGTTCATACCGATGAAAACAACACCGGTGAAAGCTATGATGCTGCTCAGATATTGAACTTTGCTGACCTTTTCTCCGAACAAACGGGAAGCAATTAAAACCGTGAAAATCGGCGAAAGATATTGGAGGGTAGAAGCAATGGCGAGTGGTAATTTATACAGGGTAAAAAAGAAGAGAGTCAAGGCAATCATTCCTGCCGTTCCTCTGAGAAAAAGCCATCTCCGGTTGTTTCCCAACAAGGAAAGTCCCCGGTATTTGATGATTACTGCACTAATGGAGAAAGAGACCAGACTTCGGAAGAAAACCAATTCGTGAGCCGGGTATTTTTGGAGATCAGGAATGATCGAATTATCAGGATTCCCAAGCATCTTCACGAAGAAATTAACCACAAAAAAAGACATTCCGGAAAGAATGATGTACATAATGCCCCTGATCATGAAGCAAAGTTACGATCTATCTATCATTCGAGAATGAATCATCGGAATACTTTTTGTAAATTTAGACTTACAAACGGGTTTTATGAAAAAGGTTCTTGCACTGTTGTCCATTCTCTCCTTCATTGCGAATTCCAATGCACAAATTGGAAACGATAAATGGAATATTACCGGAGAAATAACACTTCCTATCGGAATGGGGAACAAAATGTTCAAGAACTACCTGAATGGTTTGATTAATGTGCATCCCAAAATTCAGTATAAACCGTTTAAACACTGGTACGTCGCTTTTGGCCCCAGATACATGTATTACAAGGCGAATGAATACAAAATTCCTTTTGAACCCGGAATAAATGACGATGATGTTGTCAATCACCAGAAAGTGGTTTCCATGAGGGGCGGAATGCATGTTATTGGTGGCGACATTGAGTTAGGCTGGACCAGCTGGGTCGGACCTCGTTTGGGCTTGGAACTCGGAGCTCGTTTTGGAGTAGCAAACCACCGGTTTATAACAACTGGTACGAAAAGCTACGGTCCACAACAAGTAACGGCTTGTTATGTAGAACCTGCTTTTTCAATTATCCTGGCTGCTGATGAAGCAGTAGCTTATCGCTGGATTGTTTCATACAACATTTCAGGGTACAATTTTCAAGGATATCGAATTGGTTCAACCACATCAGGAGGTTACACTGAAAAGGATTTACGCGGACCAACTCATTCTTTGATGATCGGTTTTGCTATGTCATACTACTTTAAGAACAAACGTGCCGACGTCTTTATTGACGGACCTTCAGAATAATCTTGTTCTGGCATCATTCCTTTTAACTTTTTGGTTTGTATAAATATCGGTGGGAACTAATGATGTTCACACTCATTCTGTTTTCCGCAATGCTTATATGCTGATCGCGTGTCGCCAGTAGCTTTAGCGACGGCATAGAGGAGCGCACAAAGCAAGACTTTAATGATGGCCTCTAAGTCAAGTCATTGAACGAAAAAAGCAATCCGAATTCGCGAAATAAAGACCACCCGTTTTTAGAACAAAATTCCCGTGTTTAAATCAGTTTATTCGATCATTTCCACCATTGGCGGTGTCGTAGTTACCATTCACCGATTTTTCGTAGTTGGTATTGAATTTCATACTCAAATTTGTTGTGTTTAAAGGCTGATTTAAACGCTTTTTCCTTTTGTTTACCCCTTTGTTATCAAGGATTTTGGCGTATTTTAACAATTAAACCGAGAGAATTTAAACAAGTGTTTAAAATTTGTATTTAAATTTGCGGCGATTTTAAAATTATGAGTAAAGAAGTATCAACAGAAGAAAAGATCCGGGAAGCAGCGAAGAGTGTCTTTATTGCTAAGGGCTTTGATGGTTGTACATCTCGCGAAATTGCCAAAGCTGCGGGAATGAATGTAGCTCTGGTGAATTACTACTTTTGTTCCAAAAAGCAGTTGTTTAAATTGGTCTTCGAAGCGGTTATGGAGGATTTTATGCTTTCAACCGTTGAAGTATTCAAAAAAGACCTAAGTCTGGAGTCCAAAATGCGGATTTTCATTGAAAAGGAATACGAGTTTTTAACGCTTCATCCGGACATTCCACGCTTTATTTTATCGGAACTTTCACGTGGGGATAAATGTGAGTTCGACCATGCTGAAATTTTAGAAAAGGTAGGAAATACGGGAGTTTTTGAAGAGTTAATAGACGCTCAGGAAAAAGGAATTATCCGTAAAATGGATTTGACAAATATCATGTTGCTGATTACGGCAAATTGTCATTATCCTTTTATGGCGAAACCCCTGATGAAATACATCAATAAGCTTGAAGAGGAACAGTATACAGAGCGTTTGATGCTTCAAAAACAATATGTTACGGAAATGCTAATCGGATATTTGTTTATCCAAAAAAATAAATAATACACACTTCTATTTAAACAAAGATTTAATATGAGAAAAGTTTTTTTAGGTGTACTCATGGTTTTAGGGGTTGGAAGTGGCGCTTCAGCTCAGGTATTAGACCTTGAAACATGTTTAAGAATGGCGGATACCGCGAATTTATCCATTGTTAACTCCAGATTGGACGTAGCAGCGAATAAAAGCCAGATTTCGTCCTATTTGGCGGCCCGCCTTCCCAAAGTTACATTTACTGGTGATTACAAGTACAATGCGATTATTCCCGGACAGTTGATTCCGGCTGAAATGTTTGGAGGAGCACCGGGCTCCTATACTACTGTAGCCTTTGGGGTTCCTTACAATTTGTCGAATACGGTTCAGTTGCAGCAAATATTGTTCAATCCGCAGGTAAACTACGGAATCAATACCTTGAAAATTCAGCAGCAGTTGATCGAAATTCAGGAAAAAGTGACAGCACGCGACAGCAAAACTGAAGTGGCAAATGTGTTTTTCAACCTGCAGGCAGTAAATAAACAGGCTGCATTCATCGATTCGAATCTGATCAATATCGAAAAGTTGATTCACAACATGGAAGCCATGGAAAAACAACAAATGGTGATCAAAACAGAAGTGGATAAACTGCGAATCAACCGTTTGAATTCAGTGAATCAGAAACAGACACTTTTGGCGAATAAGGATCAACTGGAAATGATGTTGAAGATTCTGATCGGAATTCCGGAAGAACAAACCATCACACTTGCTTCGGATGATTTGGTTGAGAAATCGATTTTGGTAGACGGCGCTACCATCAATTATCCTGAATTGGAATTGATAAGTGCTCAGGTTCGTATGAATGAAGAAGAACGAAAAGGAACCAATATGAATTATCTTCCGTCACTTTCATTCATAGCAGCTTACAATTACACTTACAACACCAAACCATCTGACAATGTACGTGCAGGAATCGAGTCGGCATTTTTAGGCTTGCGTTTGGATTGGACTTTGTTTGATGGATTGGAAAAATACCACAAACAAAAGGTGACCAAGATCAATCATATGAAATTGGAAAACCAGGAAGCATTGTTGAAGCAACAACTGCATATGCAGACTGAAAACGCGAAAAAACAGATCGAAATTCAGATTAACTCATTGGGAATTGCACAAGAGCAATTGAAATTGGCTGAAAATGTTTACAAACAAACGGAATTGCAATACAATGAAGGAACCGTTGATTCAAACGACCTGGTGAATTCAAGCAATAGTTTGCAACAAGCACAAACCAACGTAGTGCTTGCTTACGTGAAATTACGTCAGGCTGAGTTGGAGTATTTAAAAAACATAGGAGGAATTAAATAAAAACAGATTAACCGAAAAAAAGATGAAAAGAGTTATCACAATCGTTATTGTTGCTGTGGTTCTTGTCGGACTTGTAGTTGTAAAATTAAAGTCGAATCAGAAGGAAGTACAAGCTAAAATATTTATTAATGACCCGGAAGCTGCTGTTTTGGTAAAAATTGCTTCTCCTGAAATGCACCAATTTGAAAGTTCGTTTTCTTACTTGGGAACTTTCGATCCTGCGAGACAAAATGTAGTAGGTTCGGATGCAAACGGAAAGATCGTCAGTATCAAATTTGAAGAAGGTGATCAGGTGAGACAAGGACAATTGCTTGCAAAAGTGGATGATGAGATGCTTCAATTGCAATTGGACAATGCAGAAGTTGGTTTGGAAGGAAACAAAAACGATGACAGTCGTTATTCCAACCTGGCAAAAGAAAATGCAGTATCCGGTGTACAAGTTGAGAAATCAAAGTTGGGTGTTCGTTCCGGAGAAATTCAGAAGAAACAAATCCAGAAACAAATTAAGAGTACATCCATTACAGCTCCATATGCGGGTGTGATTACGAAGAAAATGATCGATTTGGGATCTTTCGTAGGAAACGGAACCCAGTTGTTTGAGATCACGGACATTTCAAGTTTGAAACTGACTGTAAACGTTCCTGAGCGCGATGTGTTGAAATTCCGTTTGGGCGAGCAGGTATCTGTTCGTGTGGATATCTACGGAGATCGCGAGTTTAAAGGAAAAATCGCCAATATCAGTGTTGTGGCAGACAGAGCACACAATTTCAAAGTACAGGTGATTGTCCCGAATCCGAAACGCGAATTGATGGCAGGAATGTACGGTTCGGTTCGTATCGGAAACTCAACGAGCAAAAAAGCGTTGTCTGTACCTCGTTTGGCTTTGGTAGGTTCATCGAAAAATCCACAGGTATACGTTGTTCGCAACAATAAATCGATCCTGACAAACTTTACTGCAGGAACATCAGACGGAGACTACATTGAAGTAGTAGACGGAATTAAAAAAGACGACAAGATCGTTGTGAAAGGACAAGTGAACCTTCAAAACAATTCAAATGTTAAAACCCAATAATTGAATAGGTCATGACATTAACGGAACTATCCATAAAAAGACCCTCCTTCATTATTGTGATTTTCACAATTCTGATCGGAGGAGGTCTATTAAGTTATAATCAGCTGAGCTATGAGCTCTTACCGGATTTCTCCCCGCCAATCCTGACAGTTACTACGATGTATCCGGGAGCTTCTCCTGCTACGGTAGAAACGCAGGTGGCAAAACCTCTTGAAGATGCCTTGAGTGGCTTGGAAAACATTTCGGAAGTAACGACTTTCTCGATGGATAATGCATCCATTGTTTTGCTGGAATTCAAAGCATCGGCAGATATCGATATGGCATTGGAAGATGCACAACGGAAAGTAAATAATATTCTGAATGATCTTCCTGAAGGAGCTAAAACTCCGACTTTGGCTAAGATCGACCCGAATGCCTCTCCTGTATTGCAGGTGAGTGCGATTGCGAAAAACATGGACGACCGCGACTTCATGGAGTTGATGGACAGAGAGCTTCTACCTCAGATCAAACAAACGAAAGGTGTAGCGGAAGTACAGGTGATCGGTGGTGAGAAACGCGCATTCCGTGTGGACGTCGACAAAGATAAATTGAAAATGTACGGGTTGTCTCTGGCACAAGTAAACCAGATTGTTTCTTCTGCAAACGTGGAATTCCCCACAGGAAAATTGAAAAACGAAACGGAACAAATGACCGTTCGTCTGGCAGGAAAATTTCAAACGGTAGAAGATCTGAGAAACCTGATCATTTTTACGGACGGAACTTCATCGGTTCGTTTGGGAGATGTAGCAGATGTATCTGACGGTTCGGATGACGTGGTAACGGTGAGTCGTTTCAACGGTATAAACGGAATTGGTCTTCGAATTAAGAAACAAAGTGATGCAAACGCTGTGGATATGGCGAATTTGACAAAACAAAAGTTTAAGGAAATCGAGGAGAAATACAAAGACGAAGGAATTAAATTTACGGTTGCTACGGATACTTCTATTCCTACGATTGAGTCAGTTGATGCGGTATTGCACGATTTGGAACTGGCTGTAATCCTTGTAGCGGCTGTAATGTTGTTATTCCTTCACAGTTTGCGAAACGCGATGATCGTATTGATTGCCATCCCGGCTTCATTGATCTCGACATTCATTGCCATGTACATGCTCGGATATACGCTGAATCTGATGACACTTTTGGCGATGTCGCTGGTTATTGGTATTCTCGTCGATGACTCCATTGTGGTACTGGAGAATATTTATCGCCACTTGCAAATGGGGAAAGGAAGACGAAAGGCTGCTTTGGATGGTCGTACCGAAATCGGATTTACGGCTTTGGCGATTACTTTGGTGGATGTCGTGGTATTCTCTCCGGTGGTTTTCATCGAAGGAACCATTTCTGATATCTTGCGCCAGTTCTCGATTGTAGTGGTAGTTTCGACATTGATGTCCTTGTTGGTGTGTTTTACTTTAACACCGTGGTTGGCATCACGTTTGGCAAAAGAAACGAAACTGAATCCGAAAAATCCGTTCCAGCGCTTTTTGATCTGGTTCGAAAACATGATTAATTCCTTTACGAATGGTTATGTGAAACTGGTTGGTTGGTCTTTGAGACATAAAATCATCATGGGAATCGGAATTTTGGTTCTGTTCGTGGCGAGTTTGGCTTCCATGGGGCTTGGAATCGTGGGGCAGGAGTTCGTTGCACAAGGAGATCAGGGGAAATTCATGATCAAATTGAAATACGATAAGAGCACAACCTTCGAAGAAAATAATACGACTACGCTGGAAATCGAACAGATGATCCTGGCGCAGAAAGACGTTATTGATATTGTGTTTTCAAATATCGGGGGTCCATCTTCCGGAATGGGAGCTGCGGCTTTCGGACAAGAAAACAGATCTGAGATCACGGTGAAGATGAAGAAAGATATGCAGAAAAAATATCCGACTTTGAATTACATGAATGAGATCAGAAAGAAAATTCAGGATAAATATCCGGGAATAGAAGTGAAAGCACTGAACATGGGAATGGTGGATTCGGAAGAAGCACCGATTGAGATTTTCCTTTCTTCAGACGATCCGAATTTATTGATGGATGAAGCACGTCGCTTGAAAACTCACATGCTGTCGATTCCGGGAGCGAAAGATCCGACGATTTCAACAGATGAAATTTCTCCTGAAGTACGGATCGATTTGAACCGTGAAAAAATGGGACAATTGGGCTTACCGATTGCCAGTGTCGGAATGCAGTTGCAAAACAGTTTGACAGGTAATGACGATGCGCGTTTCGACGTGAAAGGCGATGAATACGATATCCGCATTATGTTGGATAAGTATGATAGAAGCAATGTGGATAACATCAAAGAGATGGCATTTGTGACAAACGATGGAAAACAAGTTCGCCTGAGTGAGTTTGCGGATGTTTCGATTGAAAACGGTTATGGTCAGTTGGAGCGAAAAAACCGTATTTCAAATACCACTTTGAGATCATATGTTTTGGGAACTGCTGCAGGAACAGTTGCAGATTCCATCACCAAATACTTGGAAAAACAGCCGCTGGATAAGAATGTGCGCATGTTGTGGGGAGGTGAAGTAAAACGTCAGAAAGAATCGATGGGAGCACTTGGTACGGCAATGGGAATCGGATTGATTCTGGTATACCTGATCATGGTTGCGCTTTATGACAACTTTGTTTATCCGTTCGTTGTATTGTTCTCCATTCTGGTATCATTGATCGGAGCTGTTTTGGCACTGAATCTGACATCTTCGAACATGGGAATCTTTACGATGCTCGGAATGTTGATGCTCCTCGGACTCGTGGCCAAGAACGCGATCCTGATTGTGGATTTCACGAATCACCTGAAAACAGAAGGTCGTTCAACATACAATGCGCTTTTGGAAGCTGTTCGTGAACGGATGCGTCCGATCCTGATGACAACCATTGCAATGGTAATTGGTATGATTCCGATTGCAACAGCAACAGGTTCAGGAGCAGAATGGAAGAACGGACTTGCATGGATTTTGATCGGGGGCTTGACAAGTTCAATGTTCTTGACTATTATTGTAGTACCGATGATGTATTACATCGTTGATAGATTACAAGCGAAATTCACCAAAAAGAAAATAAACCTGGAAGGGGATGACGAAGCTACCGTACACGGAGTGATCTAATATTAACTGAAACAAAGAAATCCGGCAGAACTATCACTGCCGGATTTTTTTTGTGCTTCATTTTCAAGAGAACCATTTGCGGTTTTTGTGTAACTTTCGACTGTAAGCCAATTTTAAATGAAGAAGTTATCTGCTATTTTACCCATCTTTTTGCTCCTCGTTTTTTCTTTTGGGAGTCGGACTCAGGAATCAGAAATGAAAAAACCAAAGGTCATTTCCTTTGATCTGGAAAAAATGAAGCAATTGGATTTCGGTTCCGGTGCTCTGGATCCGGATAAAGTGCTCTTCCTGATTTTCCCTGCTCCGATGGACGAAGATGATTCTGAAACAATCGAATGGAGAACAGCTGCTTTTTGGACTTGTCCGAGTTGTGAAAAGAAGGTTTTCAAAGTGTTTGATGATGAACCAGAAGAAGAAACACTTCCTTACGACAATAATTATACGGTTGCAAACGGTGTGTATGAATTCACTGCCGAAGGCGGAGTTTCAAGAGCAATTGTTAGTTTCTCCACTTCTGATCACAATGACGGAACCGGGCGCTTTGCAAGGGGATTACTCAGTGTAGCCTTGTTCGAAAAACAGAATAACCAATGGAAATTGATCAACTTCAATCCTTTTGTGAATCTTCAGGGAAGCTTTACACTTGCTTCCGGAATTGACGGAGTCTTTGTTTCAAGACATAAGAAGGCCTATTTTCTGATTCATGGCGGACAGGCAAATGGTGTTTCCACGGAAGAATACTGGCCGCTTTATCAGGGACTTTATGTCATTAATCCGGAAACGTTACAGGAAATGTTTCATTTACCCGGCGCAAGTTGTCAGGAAAACGGAGAAGCTCTGGGAACCACCTGGGAAAGTGAAATTATCGATATTCAAAGCGGAAAAACAGAAACATTGTTCTTTGTAAATTCGAAAGGACTGGTTGTGAAAACGTATTCCTGGGGCTTGCCTTCAGCCTTTGAATTTGTGACTGAGGCGGATTTTAAACTCCTGCCGGAACGGTTTCAGTTTGAAGCAAGTCAGATGATTACAAGTACCGGAACAGATTTTGTCGTAAAACAAACCAGTATTTCCATTCATTACAAAGATGAAAAAGGGATGGACCGACAGAAAATTGTACCAACTCAAAGCAAAAAAGTGAGATGAAACAGGTGATTATTCTAGTGTTGTTGTTGGCTGTATTTGAACTCAAAGCACAGAAAGCACAGCTTTTTATGGAAGAATTCTCCATTACGGATCAGGTCATCACAGGTTCGATTGATCAGAAATACCCGATTACTATGTATTTGAAATTCGAGGAGTACTCTCCTGAGAATTGGTTGAGTTATTCGGTATCGGGTTGGTATTACTACAACAATGTCAAAAAGAAAATTCCCTTGGTCGGAGTGTATTCCGGTCGTTTGGTGCTTTATTCCTTTACTGATCCGGTGCGTGCCGACAGTGTGAAGCAAATGCTTTCTTCTGTTCCGAATCCCTGGGAAGCGACGGATGATTTGATGAACCGTTCGGGATTTACAGAGAAATTTGATTTTGACTATACGAATAATGTCTACACAGGAATCTGGGAGAACAGTCAGAAACAATTGAATGTAAGTTTCAATGTCAGTCGTATCGATTTAGATAAAAAACAAGAATTTCTGGTTATTCCGATAGAGAAAAACGGGCAAAAGCGCATTGATTTGAGTCAAATAGGGCCGATGAGTTACGGATATTCGATTTTTGCGTCGAAGTACGATGCTACCGGTTCGAAAGTTTTGTTGAAATATGAAATCAGTTCTACGGCCAACCCGAATGGGATGTGTGGTGCAGGAATGGAAATCGGATTCGTTCTGTTGATTTTTGATCACAAAGGAACACTTTCGGATTACCGGGAAGAACAGATTGAAAGCTGTTTGGGGAATTTTTGGTCGGAAAGTACAGAAGTACCCGGAACGAACGGGAAAAAGCTCGTTTACAAAGTGACTGATTCGGAAGACAAGGTTCGAACGATTACGATTGACGGAGTGAATTTTTCAATGTTGATAAAGTAAAAAATGGACAGGGAGAAAAAACGGTTTTTTGCC
>RCUP01002302.1_pt1 | contig 10175 bp, 9 predicted proteins | sample 2166341 | NCBI WGS metagenome assembly RCUP01 (sample SAMN09932325, study PRJNA488358) | compost metagenome | isolation source: compost soil in succinonitrile-enriched | place: Germany: Experimental Botanical Garden | reverse complement strand
GCGGCCGGCAAGGCGTCGCGCGGCGCACGCACGCGCGCCAGGGCATTGAGCTCGCGCAGCACGTCGACGGCGGACCACAGCGCACCGGGTGCGCCGCCCTCTGGGAGCAACAGATCGAAGTGAACCACCGGCGGGACTCCTGGCTGAAACAGCACATCGATTGGCTGGATCAAACATTGTGGCAGGCCGCGGGCAAACCTACGATCCGCCGACCGTTCGATCCTTCCTGTCCCGTCCTGCCCTGTCCTGTCATGAGGTGTCTGCCTTGATCCGCTTCTGCCTGAAAGCCTCGCTGCTCGCCCTGTGCAGCGCCACCACCCTGCTGGCGGCCCCTACCGCCGGCGCGGCCTGCGTGTCCAGACCCGTCACGCTGATGGTGCCCTACCCGGCCGGCGGCCTGTCCGACGTGATCGCGCGGTCCATCCACCTGTCGCTGTCGAAGCAGCTGGGCCAGCCGGTGCTGGTCGAAAACCTCGGCGGCGCCGGCGGTGCGATCGCGGCGCAGAAGGTGCTGGCGGCACCGGCCGACGGGCACATGGTGTTCCTGGGGTCGCCCAATGAAGTGATCCTCACGCCACTCGCCAATGCCGCCGTGAAGCTGCGCCACGACCAGTTCCGCCTGCTCGGCCCCGTGACGTTCAACCCGATGGTGCTGCTGGCGCGCAAGGACCTGCCGGCGCAGTCCATCGACGAGCTGATCACCCTCGCCCGCACGCCCGGCGGCAAGCCGCTGAGCTACGGCAGCGTGGGGTACGGCTCGCTGTACCACTTCGCGGGCGAAGACCTGTCGACGCGCGTGGGCGCCGCCATGCTGCACGTTCCCTACAAGGGCGGCGCGCCGCTGCTGCAGGACATGGGCGCGGGCCTCGTGGACTTCACGATGATGCCGTGGGCCACGATGTACCGCGGGCTGGCCGACCAGGGACGCCTGAAGATCCTCGGCTGGGTCGGGCCGCGCCGCGAGAAGTTCGCCCCCGAAGCCCCGGCCTTTGCCGAAGGCAGGCTGCTCAAGGACTTCGAGTACAGCACCTGGGCCGGCCTGATGGTGCGCAAGGAAACGCCGGACGCCACGGCCGCCTGCCTGCACCAGGCGCTCACGACCACGCTGGAACAGCCCGAGGTGCAACAGGCGATCCTGTCGACCGGCTCCATGCCGGCCGCTGCGCGCACGCTCGACGAATCGGCGAAGCAGTTCGCGGCCGAGGCCGCGCGCTTCCAGGCCCTGGCCAAACGCATCAACCTGCAACCCCAATGACCGACACGCCACACGACACCCGCGAGGTGCGCGACTGGGCCGAGGCGCACGCCGGCACCTACACCGCCGTGCGCCGCCAGATCCATCGCCACCCCGAACTGGGCTTCGAGGAGTTCCAGACCAGCGCGCTGGTCGCCGACCGGCTCGAAGCCTGGGGCTACCAGGTGGACCGCGGCATCGGCGGCACCGGCTTCGTCGCCCAGCTGAAGCTGGGCGACAGCCCGCGCCGCCTGGGCATCCGTGCGGAGATGGATGCGCTGCCGATGACCGAGCTCGCGCAGATTCCGCACGCCAGCCAGCGGCCCGGCGTGATGCACGCCTGCGGGCACGACGGCCACACCACGATGCTGTTGTTCGCGGCGCAGTACATCGCCGAGCAGCGGCGCTTCGACGGCACGCTGAACCTGATCTTCCAGCCGGCCGAGGAAGGCCTGAACGGTGCCTCGCGCATGATGCAGGAGGGCCTGTTCACGCGCTATCCCTGCGACTCGGTGTTTGCCATGCACAACATGCCCGGCCTGCCGGCAGGCCAGCTGTTGTTCCGCGAGGGCGCGCAGATGGCGTCGGGCGACACGGTGGTCATCACGCTCACCGGCCGCGGCGGCCACGGCGCCATGCCGCACCTGGCGACCGACCCCACGGTGGCCGCCGCCAGCATCGTGATGGCGCTGCAGACGGTGGTGTCACGCAACACCGACCCGCTGCATGCGGTGGTGGTCACGGTGGGCGTGCTGCAGGCGGGGACGGCCAGCAACGTGATTCCGGAGACGGCGCTGCTGAAGCTCACAGTGCGCGCGCTGGACCGCGACGCACGCGACCTGGCCGAAGCCCGCATCCGCGCCCTGGTGCAGGCCCAGGCCCAGAGCTTCGGGCTGGAGGCCGAGGTGGACTACCAGCGCGGCTACCCGGTGCTGGTCAACACGCCGTCCGAGACCGCGTTCGCGCGCACGGTGGCACGCAACCTCGTGGGCCCGCAGGGCATGGTCGAGACCGGGCCGCCCGTGATGGCCAGTGAAGATTTCGCCTTCATGCTCGAAGAGGTGCCGGGGTGCTATTTCTTCATCGGCAACGGCACGCACATCCGCGAAGGCGGCTGCAGCGTGCACAACCCTCACTACGACTTCAACGACCATCTGCTGCCGGTCGGTGCCGCCTACTGGGCGAGCCTGGTCGAGCAGTACCTGCCGAAGGCCGGCTGACCGGGCCTTCGCGCACGCAGGGACAGGCGGGGTTCAGGCGAACAGCCGGCCCTGCCCCGGCGAGCGCGCATCGAGCCCGGCGGTGCGCACGAGGTCCCAGAAGCCCGCGGGCGAACTGGACACCACGGGCACCCGCAGGCGCGCCTCGACCTCGCGCACGGCATCGAGCGTGACGAGGCCGCCGCACGAGATGAGGAGGCCGTCGGCGCCGGGCTGGTCCTCGAACACCTTCAGGCACAGGTCGACCAGCACCTCGGTCGACACCTGGCCCACGGCCTGCACGTCGGAGATGGCCAGGCCTTCGAGTGCGAGCGGTTCGAAGTCGCTCTGTTCGAGGTAGGTGCGCAGCTGCGTGTTGACCTCGTCGATGTAGGCCGTGGCGACGGCCACGCGCCGCACCTTCAAATGGCGCAGGCCCGCGAGGATGGCGTCGCTCATCGTCGTGCAGGGCAGGCCCGTGGCCTGTTCCATCTCGCGCTTCAGCTGGCGGGTGAAGGCAACGCCGCGAAAGAAGCTCAGCGAGGTGCCCATGAGGGAGACGGCGCTGGCGCCCTCTTCCTTCAACTCCAGCGCCTTGCCGATGACCGAGTCGATCACCTCGGTGTAGCCGCGCGTGGAGATTTCGCCGAGGCCCAGGCCTTTGGCGCTGAAGCGGATGCGGTCGCCGTAGAGCAGCGGGCCGTCGACCGGCACGGCGCCGGCTGCGGGCGGAACGATGAGGCCGAGATGGGGCTGCTGTGTCACCTCAGTTCCCCTCCGCCACGATGCGCTGGTCCGTGATGATGCGTTTCCATCGCGTCGTTTCTTCCGCCATGTCCTTGCCCAGCTGGGCCGGCGTGGCGTAGGCGCGCAGCGTGCCTTGCGCGGCGGCGGCCGTGCCCGTCTCGGGCATGTCGAGCACGGTCTTCACGGCGGCCGAGAGCTTGTCGACCACGTCGTTGGGCGTGCCCGCCGGTGCGAGCAGGAAGATGCGCGGCGCGACGTCGAAGCCCGGCAGCGCCTCGGCCAGCAGTGCCACGCCTTCGGCGCCTTCGAGCTTCGCGTTGTTCAACAGCGCGAGCGCGCGCAGCTTGCCGGCCTTCGACTGCGCCATGGCGGCGGTGGCGCTCACCACGCCCAGCGGCACCTGGCCGCCGACCACGTCGGGCACGATCTGCGCCGCGCCGCGGTACGGCACATGCACCACGAACGCGCCGGTGGATTGCTTGAGCATCTCGAAGCCCAGGTGCTGCACGGTGCCGACACCCGACGACGCGTAGGAGTAGCGGCCCGGGTGCGCCTTGAGTTCCTTGACGAGTTCGGCGGGCGTCTTCGCGGGAAAGTCGTTGCCCGCGACGATCATCAGCGGCGACACGAAGGCACCGGCCACGGGCTTGAAGCTGGTCAGCGGATCGATCGCGATCTTCGGCTGCAGCAGCTTGGCGATGAGCAAGGCGCTGTCGCCCATCATCAGCGTGTAGCCGTCGGGCGGCGCCTTGGCGACGAGGTCGGCCGCGATGAGGCCGGTGGCGCCGGTGCGGTTCTCCACCAGCACCTGCTGGCCCAGCACGGCGGGCAGCCGTGCACTGAGCATGCGCGCGACCGCGTCGACACCGCCGCCGGCCGAGTAGCCGACGACGATGCGGATGGGCTTGTCGGGAAACTTCTGCGCCCACGCGGCGGGTGCGGCGGCCAGCAGGCCGGCCAGGGCCAGGGCGGCCTGCAGGGCATGCCGGCGCGATGGCCGCATGGCGTCTGTTCTTCTGTCGTTCATCTTGTCTCCGTGGTGGTCGGGATGCGCCGGCCGTCTGCGCGGCCTGGTCGTGGTCGGAAGTGTCGTCGGGTGGCGCTCAGGCCTTGCCTTTCCCGTGCGAGGTCGGCAGCTTCGCGAGTTCGCGCACGCGCTCGGCGTTGGGCGTGAAGCCCAGGCCCGGTGCCTCGGGCAGCGTGAGCCAGCCCTGGTCGGGCACGGGCAGGCCGTCGAAGATCTGCTTGAGCATCTGCACCGCGACGTAGTGGTACTCGACCAGCCCGCCGTTGGACACGCCCGCGTGCAGGTGCATGTTGTGGAAGGGCCAGGCGCCGCCGTTGTCGATCGGCACGTTGAAGGCCGCGGCCATGCCCGCGATCTTCAGGCACTGCGAGTAGCCGCCCGAGATGGTCACGTTGGGCTGCAGCACGTCGGCCGCCTGGTTCACCAGCAGGTCGCGAAAGCGGAAGGCCAGGCCCTCGTTCTGCCCGCAGGCCAGCGGAATGCGCGTGCGCGCGCGCAGCTGGGCCATCTGGCGCACGTCGTTCTGCGTGAGCGGCTCCTCGAAGAAGCTGATGCCGTAGGGCTCGATGCGGTGCGCGAGTTCGGTGGCGTGGAACAGGTCGAGGCCGCAGTTGGCGTCGACGTACAGCTTGACGTCGGGGCCCACGGCCTCGCGCACGGCGGCCACGCGGCGCACGTCTTCGGCAATGACCTCGTCGAGCGGACGCGGCTCGTCGCGGCGCGCGAGCGCGTGGTTGCCGACGGTCATCTTCAGGCGGTTGAAGCCCTGCGACACCCACAGCTTGGCGGCGGCGGCGAGCTGGTCGCGCTCGAAGAAGCCGAAGCCGAAGGTGGCGTACACCGGCACCTTGGCGCGCGCGCCGCCGAACAGGCGCCACAGCGGCTGGCCCAAGGCCTTGCCCTTCAGGTCCCACAGCGCGATGTCGAGCGCGGCGATGGTGTGGCTCGCGTAGCCGGTCTGGCCGCGCGGCGAGAGCAGCCAGTAGAGCTTCTCCCACAGGCGCTCGGTGGCCATCGGGTCTTCGCCGATCAGCGCGGGGCCGGCCACTTCGCGCACGGCGGCGGCAATGATTTCTTCTTCGGTGATGGCCGTCATGCCGTGGCCGACGAGGCCGGTGTCGGTCTCGATCTCGGTGAGGCACAGCGACAGCGAGGTCTGCTTGTTCAGGCCGACCACGTCGATGGTCACGGGGATGTTCAGCGGCGTGGCGCTGACGCGGATGATCTTCAAGGGTGTCTCCTTTGGTGTGCCCGCATCTTTGCGCGAGGGCCGCAGGAGAACAATTCGTTTTTGGCGAGTTCGAGCCTTCGCGCGGCGCGAAGGCTCATCGCCCCGGTGGCCTCAGATCAATCGGGACGGCCGAGGTGTTCGAGCACCGAGCGCGCGGCGGCCGTGAGCTCCTGCTGGCGGCGCACGCACAGCAGGTGGCGGCGCAGCGCCCAGGGCGCGTCGAGCTTGAGGCAGCGCAGCTTGAGGATCTGCAGCTGCGGCAGGATGGCCGCATAGGGCAGCACGCCGATGCCCACGCCCTGCTCCACCATGCGGCAGACCATGTCGAAGCTGCCCACCTGCATGCGCACCTTGAGCGGCACCTGGGCCTCGAGCGCGGCGGCCAGCAGCACGCGGTGCAGCGCCGTGCCTTCGCGCACCACGATATGGTCGTGGCGCAGCACCTCCTGCACATCGATGCGCTTGCGGCGCGCCAGCGGGTGGTCGCGCGCGACCACCACGGCCAGCTCGTCGGTGCGGTAGGGCAGGCATTCGAGGCCGTCGGCGGGCGTCTGGCCCTCGATCACGCCGATGTCGGCCAGGCCGGCCTGCACGGCCTTCACCACCTCGGTGCTGGCGCGCTCCTGCAGGTCGATCTTGAGCACCGGGTGCAGGCGCAGGAACGAGCCGATCTGCGCCGGCAAGAACTGCGCGATGGTCGAGGCGTTGGCCGTGATGCTGACCACGCCCGCCACGCCGTTCTGGAAATCGTCGAGCTCGGCGCCCAGCCGGTCCATGGCCGAGAGCACGGCGCGCGCATGCAGGAGAAGCCCATGGCCGGCCGAGGTGAGCGTGACGCCGCGCGCATGGCGCACCAGGAGCGGCAACCGGGCGCGGGCTTCGAGGTCGGAGATGCGCTTGCTCGCGGCGGCCAGCGCGATGTGGCAGCGCTTGGCGCCTTCGCTGATGCTGCCGTGGTCGGACACGGCCACGAACAGGCGCAGCGATTTCAGGTCGGCGGACATGGCCCGTCGCGCCTCAGGCCAGGGTGAGGTGGTCGAACAGCTCGCGCGCGGAAGCGGGCAGCTGCTCGCGGTTGCGCGCGATGAGCTTGAGCTCGCGCTCGGCCCAGGCGTCGCTGAGCGCCACGGTCGAGATGCGCATCGCCATCGACAGCCGGTGCGCCGATGACGAGGGCAGCACGCCGACGCCCACGCCCGCTTCGATCATCAGGCAGATGGCCTCGAAGCTGCTGACCTGGATGCGCGGGTTGAAGCCACGCCCCGCGAGTTCGGCGCGGCGCTGCAGGAAGCGGTGGATCGCGCTGCCGTGATGCAGGCCCACGTGTTGTTCATCGAGTGTGTCGGCAAAGGCCACCGACGACGCGCCCGCCAGCGGGTGCGTGGGCGGCACCACCAGCACGAGCTGGTTGCGCCCGAACGGGCGCGCATCGAACTCGCCGGTATGCACGTCGCCCGCGAGGATGCCGATGTCGGCCTCGCCGTCGGCCACCGCGCGCACGATTTCTTCGCTCAGGTATTCGCGCAGATCGACCTGCACGGCCGGGTGCTGCGTGAGAAAGCCCGCGAGTTTTTGCGGCAGGTACTCGGTGATCGAGGTGGTGTTGGCGAACACGCGCACATGGCCCTTGATGCCTTTGCCGAAGTCCTGCATGTCGCAGCGCAGGTGCTCCATCTGCTGCATCACGCGCTTGGCGTGGTACAGCACCGCCTGCCCCGCCGCCGTGAGGCTCACGCCCTGCGCGCTGCGGTGCAGCAGCTTGCCGCCCACCGCCTCTTCCATCTGCTTGATGCGCGTGGACGCGGCGGCCAGCGAGATGCAGGCCTTCTCGGCGCCGCGCGTGAGGCTGCGCGCGTCCGCCACGTAGACGAACAGTTTCAGGTCGAACAGGTCGAAGTGCAGGTTCACCGGGCGGGCACGAAGGAAGCGGGAGGAACGCGCATTGTCCGGCGAACGGCGTCGCCTGCAGCCGCTTGCGGGTTTGTCCTCAGAAGGTGTGAATGAATCCGGACATGGCGGGTTCGTTCACACCGTCTCAGACCGGGTCCCAGCTGAACACGTCGGCCGAGCGGTCCAGCGGGAAGAAACTGGCGCGCATCGCGGGCATGGCGTGCTCGGCGATGCTCTCGGGCGTCCAGCCTTCCGAGCGGTGGACGGAGCGCACCGGTCGCGGCTGGCTGATGAGCGAGATCTCGTTGTTGCGCACCGAGAAGATCTGCCCGTTCACGGCCGCCGCCGCATCGCTCGCCAGGTACACCGCGAGCGGCGCCACCTTGGCGGGCGTCATCTGCTTGATCTTGTCGACGCGGGCGCGCTGCTCGTCGGTGTCGGTGGGAATGGCGCCGATCATGCGGCTCCAGGCGAAGGGCGCGATGCAGTTGGAGCGCACGTTGAACTTGAGCATGTCCAGCGCGATGGACTTCGACAGCGCCGCGATGCCGAGCTTGGCCGCCGCGTAGTTGGCCTGGCCGAAGTTGCCGATCAGGCCCGAGGTGGAGGTCATGTGCACCAGCGCGCCCGCGTTCTGTTCCTTGAAGTGCGTCGCGGCCGCGCGGCTCACGAAGTAGGCGCCGTACAGGTGCACCTTGATCACCGCGTCCCACTCGTCGACCGACATCTTGTGGAAGAACCGGTCGCGCAGGATGCCCGCGTTGTTCACCACCGCATCGATGCGCCCGAAGCTGTCGACCGCACATTCCACGATGCGCCCCGCGCTCGCGGCATCGGCCACGCTGTCGGTGTTGGGCACAGCCTCGCCACCTGCCGCGCGGATTTCCTCGACCACCTGCTGCGCCGGCCCGGCACTGCCGCCGGCGCCGTCGAGCCCCGCACCGATGTCGTTGACCACCACCTTCGCGCCATGCCGCGCCATCGCGAGTGCGATGTCGCGCCCGATGCCGCCGCCCGCGCCGGTGACGACGACCACTTTGCCTTCAACCATTTTGTCTCTGCTCCGGATGTTCGACCGCGGGTTCGCGGGATCGATTCCAGAATGCCACAGGGGGCGGGCTGCGGGTTCGGGAATTCCGAAGAGGGGCTTCGCCTGTGCCCTGTGAACTCAGCAGCGCGCGCTGGTCTTGAAGGCCGTCACCTGCTCTGGCGTCATGCGTTGCTGCGTGGCCCTGTTGATGTAGTTGGCCTCTTCGCGAATGGCCTGGAACGAACCGTCCGCCTGGCCGTACCAGACGACAAAGCCGCAATGGGTATCCATGTTCTGGAACTGACTCACCAGGTCGGCCGCGATGTAGACACCAGGCCGCGGGGCCGACGGCGGGTTGTCATAGCGCGTGATCTTCCGGATGCGGCGGCTCGTGACCGGCCCGGAAAGCGCGTTGAACTCCTTCTGGGCAGCGCTCCAGCTTTCCTGCGAAACCGTGGCCTTCATCGAATCTGCAAAGAAGCCATAAGCCCTCGCAAAATCACCCGAATCCTTGGCCTTCAGATATTGGTATGTCAACGCTTCGACCTGCTTCTGGTCTTCTTCGGGCGTCGATGGCTGCTTCATCGCGGAGGGTGCGGCGGCCACCTTTTCCGGCGTGGCCTGTCCGCATCGGATCTCCTGGCGAAGCGCCAGTTGGCCCGGCGCCGTTGAAGAGGCCGGATCAACGGGCTCCTGACGTGCGAAGCTGTAGCGCCCGAAGGTGACCTGGTTTTCGCCGCACAGCTTCTGCGCCGAGGGCCTCAGTCGGGCTTGCCCGGCGGCGATTTCGAGCGGTTCGCTCACCTTGAGCGTCAACTCGTACGCGGCATTGCCGAGCTGCCTGACGGCAACTTCCTCGCCCGCGATGGCGGGACATGCGGTTGCCATGAACAGCAATGCGCCAGCCGTCGCGCGTGAAAGCACTGAACGCATTTTTTCTCCCCGATGGACAACGAGATAGCGACTTACTGCCGCGCCGTGCGGATGTTCGGCGGCAGCGTCTGCGGCCAGCTCGTGCGGAACGGGTTGATGTCCAGCCCGCCGCGCCGCGTGTAGCGCGCATACACCGCGAGCTTGGTCGGCTGGCACTGGCGCCAGATGTCCGTGAACATGCGCTCGGCGCAGGGTTCGTGGAACTCGTTGTGGTTGCGAAAGCTCACGATGTACGCCAGCAGGCCGGCCTGGTCGATGGGCGGGCCGCTGTAGCGGATCTGCACGCTGCCCCAGTCGGGCTGGCCGGTGACGAGGCAGTTGCTCTTCAGAAGCCGGCTGGTGAGGGTTTCGTTCACGTGCACCTGCGTCGTGTCGCTGCTCAGCAGCTCGGGCGCGGGCTGGTAGTGGGTGCATTCGATGTCGAGGCGGTCGAGGTCCAGGCCGTCGATCTCGTGCACGGGCTCGCGGTCGAAGAGGTCGGGCGTGAGCAGCTTCACGCCGATGCCGGCCGACTGGTCGCTGCCGCGCCATGCGGCTTCGGCGAGGTCGGTGCGCAGGTGCTCGCGCACGGCATCGATGCTGGCGAAGGTGCTGTTGTTGAAGCTGTTGAGGTACAGCTTGAACGACTTGCTCTCGATGATGTTGGGCGTTTCGCAGGGAATGGTGAAGTGCGCGATGGCCACCTGCGGCTTGCCGCGCGGGTTCAGCCAGCTCAGCTCGAAGGCGGTCCAGAGGTCGGCGCCGAAGAAGGGCAAGGCGCCGGCCTGGATGCCCATGGCTTCGCGCTGCGTGGTGCGTGCGATGGGGAACAGCAGGCTCGGGTCGTACTTGTCGGCGTAGGCCGAGGCGCGGCCGAGCTGCGACTGTTCGGGGGTGTTGGGGTT
>RCUP01002297.1_pt1 | contig 10203 bp, 5 predicted proteins | sample 2166341 | NCBI WGS metagenome assembly RCUP01 (sample SAMN09932325, study PRJNA488358) | compost metagenome | isolation source: compost soil in succinonitrile-enriched | place: Germany: Experimental Botanical Garden | reverse complement strand
GTAATCGTATTCAAGGTTTTAGGATTCACGATATTACTTCCTTAAATAAAGAGTTTGTGCAGCGTCATGGAAATGCGGCTGAGCTTATCGTGGCTGTAGACAATAGGGCTCCCGAACGATTAAGTAAAGTCTTTAAGTTGGCCGAACCTATACCTTTAATCGTTAAAATTATTCCAGATACGGCCCGTTTAATGGCGGGTGAGGTGGCGACTAGACAGATCCGAAGTCTGCGGATAGAAGATTTATTGGGACGGAAGGCGATCGATGTGGACAATCCTGCTATTGCTGCAGAGATGAAGGGACAGATCGTATTGGTGACAGGTGGGGCCGGTTCTATTGGTGGAGAACTGGTTCGTCAGCTCGCTCATACCGATTTAAAACAACTTATTGTGGTAGATCAAGCGGAATCTTCTTTGTATGATATTCAACAGGAATTGAGCTCATCTGCAAATTTTGGACGTTGTATATTTATTGTAGGCAATGTTCGAGATGCCCTATTTATGGATACATTGTTTCAGTTTTACAGACCGACATACGTCTTTCATGCGGCTGCCTATAAACATGTTCCTTTGATGGAAGCGAATCCCTACGAATCTATTTTAACAAATGTATGGGGGTCCTACAATGTTGCTTTATTAGCAGATAAATATGAGGTCGCTAAATTTGTCATGGTATCAACGGATAAAGCGGTGAATCCGACGAATGTAATGGGCGCTACCAAACGTGTAGCGGAGATTGCGATATCTACAGTCAATATGAATTCCAAAACCAATTTTATCGTTACACGTTTTGGAAATGTATTGGGTTCCAATGGCTCGGTAATTCCACTTTTCGAAAAGCAGATGCTTAAAGGGGGACCGTTGACAATTACCGATCCAAATATAACCCGTTATTTTATGACCATACCCGAAGCCTGCCAATTGGTACAGGAAGCTGCGGTAATGGGTAAAGGCGGTGAAATATTTGTATTTGATATGGGTGAGCCTGTTAAGATTATAGATCTCGCCAAACAGATGATCCGCTTAAAAGGTTACAATTATCCTGAGGATATCGATATTAAGATTGTTGGCCTCCGTCCCGGGGAAAAGATTTTTGAGGAGCTTTTGGCGAATGGGGAGAATACCGAAAAGACGTATCATGAGAAGATTATGATTGCAAAGGTCAACACCCCAGACCTGGCATTGCAAAAAGCGCGAATTGAGGAACTTTGTGCACTCGCCAAAACAGCTGACCCGAATGATGATAAAATGAAACTCGTACAACTGGTGAAAGATATTGTGCCGGAATTTCGTTCTCAGAATTCTGTTTTTATAGCATTGGACAAGTAAGTCTATCACAAAAAAAGCCAACCTGCGTGAGCAATCGCAGGCTGGCTTTTTTATAAAGGATCTGAATCTTCATGACTTCTTCCCTAAGAAGATGTCTCCCGTCAATTTTAGTAACCCGGATTCTGTGCTAGGCTACTGTTGCCGGCAATGGCCTGGTTAGGTACTGGAAAACGATTCAGATGTGCGGAAGTACTAGGATTATGGTCCCACCACTTTTCGGTGGTAAAAGCTTTCCATCGGATCAGATCTGTACGTCGCCGACCTTCCCCTAAAAACTCAATACTCCATTCATCCAGAATACGATACTTATCCATATTGGCACTCGTCACGGGATTAGGATCGGCAGCATTGACAAAATTCCGTTTTCGGACGGTATTAAATAGCTCAGCAGCCTTTTCCTTGTTTCCTAATCTGAAATCACATTCGGCAAGCATATAGTAGACTTCTGCGAGTCGGATAATCGGCATATCTGCCCCCCAACGTAAAGTATTGTTGGCCAGATTTGGGATGGGTACCTTCACAAGACGTACACCTGTGTTTTCCTCGCCTTCGGACATTTTAGAAGGTAGCTGGTCGATGGCACTGTATTTTTTACCTGGCCCAACTTCTGAAAAGCGACCGACCTGGTCGACAAAGTTCAGGGGCTTGTCCTTATATTCCTCACCGCCAAAAATGGTCTCGCCGCTCGGTGTTTTATGGGGACCAACGATAAACATGCCCTCATATTGGTCCGAGCCACGGTAAACGTAGGGTGCTTTGCGTAGATCGCCTTGGTCGAAGGTTTCAAAAGGTGAACCTAGCTTGAAGTCTGCGGTATAAAGTGAGCCGTTGGGTTTCTTCGATGGTGTCAGGTGAGCTCCATTATTCCCGCCCATGTCTTGTGCAAAAAACTGTTTCGTGTTGTAATGATAGAAGTCGGCATAAAACCAGTTGTACTCCAGCATCTTGAATTCTGATGGCATAGACCAGATAATCTCGGGCGATTCATTGTTTTTAAACCCGTGCACTCCGTTCCATTTGGTATCTAGGGCATAATCACCATAAACCTTATTGACAATGTCCTGTGCCAGTTTTTGGCTTTCAGCATACATCGCTTTACCGATATAGGCCTCTGCATTGAAGTAGAGCTGTGCCAGCATGGCTGCTGCCGCAGCTTTTCGGATAGCCCCTTCTTCCTTGTCGCCGGCCTTCTTTGCCGGAAGATTTTCAATAGCAGCTTTGAGCAGCTTTTCGATATGGGCAAAAAGTTCCTGATCGCTATTGCGTGGTAGGGACTCTTGGTCTAATGATTCGAAAATTGGCATACCGCCAAAATAATCCAATCCACGTAGATAGAAATACGCTATCAAGGCATCCAATTGAGCAAGATCTGCTGCTTTCCGCTCGTCGCTCAGGGCAAATTTGCCGTAGTCTAATTTGCTCAGATCGCTCTTTGTATCCAGTGCGAGTGCAACACCCATCAGGGTTCCGCGCCAGCTTCCCCATATCCAATTGTCATCCGCCGTCCAACGGTGGTAATGATAACGTTCATTCTCGCCACCATTGTACCAATGCCGGCCCTTGGTGGTAATGGCAAAATTGTCTGCCGTGTATTCCTGCAGGCGCCAACGGTCTTCGCCCATATACCACTTGGCATGGGTAAATGGTCTAAACAAGGCCGCCTTGATATCTTTCTCACTTTTGAAAAAGGTGTCCGGTGTAACCGAACTATAAAATTCCTGATCCAATTTGGTGCATCCTGATAGCAATAATGCTACGGATAATGTTGCTATGGAAATGTATTTTTTCATGTTTGTTCGCTTTAAAAATTTACTTGTAACCCCATCATAAAAGTCCTGGTCTTTGGATAGACATTGCGTTCTTCAAATCCCGGTTCGAGGCCATTGATATTGACTTCAGGATCCAGGCCACTGTAGTTTGTAAACACAAAAAGATCGCGTGCAGTGGCATAGACACGCATTGATTTTAGTGGTTTGATCCAATTTTGGGTAAAACGATAGCCGATATTCAGCGCGTCAACTTTCAAGAAAGTGCCTTTTTCCAACCAGTAATCGCTTAACTCTTTTTCTCCTTTGATATTTTTATGTTTGTCGTAGGCCTCTTCCAATACATTCTGTCCTTTTACATTGGGTAGGCTATAGTACATATTGATCATATTGAACACATCATGTCCGATCCAGCTACGCATATAGATGCTTGCATCCCAGTTTTTATAGGTGAACTGGTTATTCCAGGAGAGCTGTAAGATCGGGATAGCATTGCCTACAAAGGATTTGTCGCCCACAGTCTTGTTGCGGTCGCGCACATCAAAGGCATTTCCATCCTTGTCATAGAGCTTCCAATAGCCATCATCTGTAAATCCGGCAAATTTCCAGAGGAAAAACTGGCCAATATCCTCCCCTGGGTATAATCTCACTGCCGAACCTGGCGAACCAGGTGCCGGGAAATCTTTTCGGTCGGTAAAGGTCTGACTGCCCCATAGGGTATTGAGTCTACTTTTGTTATGCGAGGCGACAATGCTGGTGGTATAACTGAAATGATCATTGTCTACGGCTTTAAAGTTCAGTTCAAATTCATATCCCGTATTTTGCATGCTACCCACATTCATGGTGGTTTTATCGTGGATTGCTGGAGGCTGCGAAACGCTAATGTCGTAAATCAGATCGTCGATTTTCCGTTTGTAAATATCAAAACGGCCACTTAAACGGTTGTTCAGTACGGTGAATTCTAAACCGAGGTTGTATTCTTTTTTGACCTCCCATTTGATGTTTGGATTTTGGTTGTGCATAACACCATAGGTTCTGAACCATTTTCCATCCTGCAAAAACCAGGTGTCGGCGCTATACATCCGCGTGGCAACTTTGGCATCAAAACCTTCATTGCCCGTTTCTCCGTAGCCCGCACGTAATTTTAAGTCATTGATAAATTTGACATCCTGTAGGAAGGGTTCTTGGGAAATACGCCAGCCTGCGGAGAGCCCCGGAAAGAATCCCCATCTGTTTTTAGGCGCAAATTTGCTGCATCCTTCGTAACGTGCTGTTGCGGTCAGGATATAGCGGTCCAAATACGAGTAGTTGACACGTCCGAAAAAAGCGGCAAGTTTGACCCAAGGGTTTTTCCAGGAGCCAATGCCTGCACGTCCGTCTGGTAAATAGGTTCCTGTGCCCATATCGTTTTCCCCAATACCATCGACCGGGAAATTGGAGTTTTCGGCCGAAAATCCTTGTCCATTAAAATCCTGGTAGCTATAGCCTGCCACAGCATTCAGGGAATGAGAGGCCCATCGGTTTGTATAGTTTGCGGTCCATTCAAAGACGCGGTCATTGAACCGGCTATAATATTGCTTGGCAAATCCGTCCACATTATTCTCCCGCGAAATCCGATGTTGTGCCGATCGGTAATAATTGCCATGTTCGCTGTTGTTCTTTATTCCGATGGTTGCGCTCGTGGTCAGATGTTCTGTCAGATTTAATTTTAAGGTCGCATTGGCCAGAAGATATTTGAATTGCTTTTCATCGCTGCGGAGACGGGCTTCAGCCACAGGGTTCCAGGTGTCATATCCGCCTTCCAGTACATTATATCCACTGACATCATTGACATCGTATGGTGTTTCCGTAGGATTCATCACCAGGGCCATATTAAAAATGTCGTTGTTGTTAAAGATGTCACCATTGGAGCCAAACGCTTTCACCTGGTTGTAGCTTACATTGGTATTCAACTCCGCAAAGCCGTCGAAAATTTTGAAGGCACTATTGATCCGTCCACCGATTTCGTCCCGCTTGGAGGTGATCGCCATTCCTTTGGCGTCGCGTTTGGTAAAGGTGGTATAGACATTGGCATTTTCGGAACCGCCACTGATGTTTGCGACCTGCCGATGACTGAATGGATTATTGTTGGTAACCTCATCATACCAGTCGGTGCGATGTCCCAGGTCTTCTCCGAGGCCATATTCGACAAATTTCTCTGCCGATAGGACCTTGGGACGTTTGCGGATGGATTCGACAAAGTATTCGGAGGTAAAATTCACTTGTGCTTTTCCGATCTGTGGCCGTTTTGTGGTGATTAGGATCACACCGCCAGATGCACGCGTTCCGTAGATCGCGGCAGCAGAGGCATCCCGCAGCACGTTAATGGATTCAATATCTTCCTTCGCTACGGAGTTGATATCGCCGCCGGGAACGCCGTCAATAACCACGAGGGGACCTTGTGAGGCGTTTACCGAATTGACACCGCGCAATTGCAAGGAGATACCGGCATTAGGGTCAGTTCCATTGGTGGATATGACACTGAGTCCCGGTACTTTACCTTGGATCGCCAAAAGGGGCGAGACAGCTCCCGCGACCATGTCTTTCTGCTTGATGCTCGAAACGGCACTGGTCAATTCTTTTTTGTCAAGGGAGCCATAACCGACCACAACAGCCTCCTCGAGCTGCTGCGTGTCAGATACCAGTTGTACATTCAAACTGGAACCACCCGTATAAGTAATTTCCTTGGCGCTAAAGCCGATCATTCGAATGACTAGGACAGCATTTTTCTCCACATTGGCTAGTGTAAACACTCCGTTGGCGTCCGTTGAAGTCCGTAGATTGCTGCCCTTCACAGAGACCGTGGCACCAACTATGGGATTGCCCTGTTGGTCCTTAACACTGCCCTTGACTGTGGTCTGAACCTCCTGCACATAGGGTGCATGGGGTAGCGCATAAGCGGCTCCAGCAAAAAAACTGCTGCTGAATAGCAATAATTTAGTAGCCACTTTAAAACTGTTGATTTTAAAATTCATGTGCTAATGTTTATTAAAGAATATTGGTTGTTTAAGATAAAAGAGCTTGACAGGCCCTTTGTGGGATGGTCGATGTCAGCTGTCGGCCCCAGATAAGATGGATATATTCAAATTCAAGATACTGCATATAATTGGTGTGATATGAACACTAAATGTACAGCATTAGCTTTATAGGCCCTGTCAGTTGAGACAATATGATGATACTTTGAGACAAATTGGTCGGTGATAACAGCAAATGGTAAAAGGTATCAATCTAAAGCAAGTAGCCAGAATATTATATCTTTTTGATATTGCAACTGTATTGCTTTTGTGTTAGTTTTATTATATTTGCAACTATATTGCAATAATAAATACTATACCAAATGATCAAACCAATAAAAATTATCCTGGCATTTATGCTGGTATCTGGGCTTTTTGTATCCTGTAAAAAAGAAGGGGAGGCACCTGAGGTCGTTTCGCCAAAAGCAGAAAATGTAGAAATTGGCTATGCCAATAATAAGCAAGCAATCCGAGGGCGGGATTTTCACTTTAATGCGGATATTCTTGCTGGAGATAAAATCGAGTCTGTTCAAGTCAAAATTCTGCCTAAGGCAGGGCTGACCTATTCATCGCCATGGAAAATGGAAATTGCTTGGGAAGAGTTTAAGGGATTAAAAAATGCCAATGTGCATAAGCATTTTACCATTCCATTGGAAGCGCCTGAGGGCAAATTTGATTTTTTCTTTGTTGTCAATGATGTTAATGGATCAAAGCTTGAGTTAAAGGAAGATTTTCAGATCTTCGATGCGGCTAATATGCCTGTTGACCCGATTGTGGACCGTGATATTTTCTCACGAAACGATGATATGGTATACTATATGAATACCTATGTAGAGGATCCACTGCTTTTCAAAAAAGGAGATAAGTTTACGGCACGTGCGCAGATCAAGCAGATCCAAGGTGATGGTATTTTATATACAGCATTGATCAGACGAACGCTGAATCATTTTCCTGAAACGGTTGATAAACTTGACTTGACGAAGGCTATAATTATATCTAAAGTGGAGCATAAAGACCTGGGGCCAGCATCAAAAGTCAATACCTATAAGTTGGTCAATGGTACGATAAGCGGTGATGATATTTTAATCGGTGCCGAGAAAGATGGTTTGGGCAGTCAGATTTCTGGTGAGAGACAATGGCAATCTGGTCAGTACAATCTCGTTATATTATATAAAAATACCACTTTTAATATGAGTACTTTTAAGTCGATTCCAATTACTATTTCGTATTAGAAGATATTTGCCCAGTTAAATATATCAAGCCTTCCCAATTAAGGGAAGGCTTTTACTTTTTTAATAATTGCTATGTAAGCATGGTGAATTACCGGTTTTACTTGGGGGAATTGCGACTGGTGGTATAGCTAATTATATCATTGTGCGCTAATAGGGAGTTTGCTGATGTAAATGATTGCTGTATCGGTGGAAGTTGGATAAGTACGTTCATTGCCTTTAATCATTACTTTTTAGCCCATACTTTTAACGAGGTAAACTCTCTGGGCGTCTCATGCGATAACTTGTTGCAGTAATAGCGTGCAAGAAAGCTTCAATGTCTTTGATCTCTGACTTGCTCAAATGCAGGGGCTGCATCAAGGGATCTGTGACTGGATAAAGTGGATCTTTTGCTTTCTGCTCGGCTGTTGCTGAATTCATTTGCATTCCACTGTTGTACATGTTTAATAATCCGGTCATATTCCAAAATAATCCGTTATGCATCCATGGGTCGGTATTCATCACATCTCGGAGGGACGGTGTCTGAAAGCGACCGACATCATTTGGATCTTTTGTTATCTCATAACGTCCAAGGTCTTGAAACTTTCGCTTGTAATAGGTCAAGCCTATATTGTGGTATAAATTATCCGTGAAAAACTGTCCATTATGACAATTCATGCAACGGGCTTTGGTACGGAAAAGATGTAGACCTCGGATTTCTTGATCAGTTAAAACCTTATAGTTGCCATCCAGGAATTCGTCAAATCGACTCCTTCTGCTGCTAAGTGTACGCTGGAATGCGGCCAGGGCTTTTAGTACTTCGGGCATCGAATATTCAGCTTCTCCAAATGCTGCTTCAAAAAGTTTGTTATAGGATGGGATGGACTTAATCTTTGGGATGAGCTTTGTGAGGTCCATATTCATCTCGTGATGGGCCTCTATAGGCCCTAATGCTTGCTCTTCCAAAGAACCTGCACGGCCATCCCAAAACAGGGCTTTACGGGCATAAACATTTAACAGGGAAGGCGTGTTGCGCTGTCCCTCGATATGGTCGTTGCCGACTGGGACCGTTAGTTTGTCTGCCCATGAGGTTTGCGGATTATGGCAACTGCTGCAGGAAATCTGATTGCTCCCGGACAGGATAGGATCAAAAAACAATAATTTACCCAATTTGACATCGGGACGTTCCATAAGGGCAAAATAGGTTGAATCAACTTTTGGAAGTGATTTAAATTCTGTCCATTTTACACCGGGGTCAATGATTGGGCTGGGCCACTGATCTGAAGGTCGCGTGTATAACTGACGTAATTCTTCTTGCTGTGAATAGACAAAGGAGGAAAGAATCGCTCCTAATGCCAACGTTACTAACACAATACTTTTATTCATTATTCTCTCTTTTATAAATAGAAATTGACTCCCATGCGCAAATTCGTATTTTTGCCGCGAAAGGCTGTTGTGCCTTCCATTAATTTTGGGCTTGAGTTGTCTGAAGCTTCAAATTGGAAATCGACAAAAAATGAGGTCCTTGCCGTACGCCATATTTTGCTCGTCAGATAAGATAGCCTTGTCTGTATGCCGAGCACATTGGTATCATAATAGTAGAATTCGGGATAAGCAATACCTGCTGTAAATGAATTCAACTGACCGCTTGGTATTTGTAGACTGTTTGTTAACTTAAGTCGGTAAGAAGGGGTAAACTGTAATCGAAACCGATCATTAGATTGTCCGATTTTTGTCCAAGATAAGGGCAAGGAAAGGGCTATCCAGCTTCGTTCTGCGAGTGCTGTAAGCGCATCGTCGCGTTTGTCGTAAAGACTTTCTATAGAAATACCAACTTCCTTGGGCGTGCTGGTGAGTGACGAAAACGCTTTACTGTAAAGCAGACTGCTATTCCAGCGCGTCAAGAAGTAATTGCTTCCTTTATGATAAATTCCATCCTGTCCACTCTCATTGGTTAATCTGAAACGTACGAGATTACCGTTGACGCGTTTGTCCCGAAAGAGCAGATCTATAGCAATTTGATCAAGGTCGAACGTCTGCTTAACCAGATAGTCTTGCAGATGACGTACATCGTTTGTATTCTCGTTTTTGCGTTGTAAATAACTTGCGGACCAGTATAATATCCATTGGGGTTTGTTTAATGTGCCCGCTAATTCTAGTCCGCGATAGCGATCGTATTGTTGAATGGATGCGGAATCAAGTGCTTTGATTGAGCCATATCCAAAACTTGAAAAATAGTGATATTCGGGATAGGAGATACCTTGATTTAATTTCTGATTTTTGTAGGAAAGATCTGTCCTTCCTTTACCGTAGCCCCATATACCCGTGATTGAAAAATGCTGCTGGCTGCCGCTTACATACGATAAGCTTGGTTTTAATAGAAATTTCATGCTATAATGCTCCATTCTGGGATCTACTGATCGTGTTGCCCAGTGATGTGTGTAGTTGGCCTGTATACCGGCTTGCCAATGCTGGTCTAGCTTGTAACCCAATTGTGCTTGGGCATCATAGGTCTGGCGTTCAAATTTTCCGGCTTTTGGCGTGTAAAAATAGCCTGGAATACGATTGTCGTCCAATCCGCCTAAAAAATAGGCTAGACTGTCTTCCCAGGATTTTGCGTAACTGAACCTACCTGATACGACTATTTTGTCCGTTAGGTAGTTGATTCCCCGGGCTTCGAGGGCTGCAATAGTAGTCCTTTGGGCTTTCTGGCTGCTGCGGTAGTTTTGGTTTTTCAAGTCATAATAAACTGAGATATCTCCAAAATTATTTCGGGTGGTATCTTGTAGCAAAACAGTATGATCAAAGAGATATTGCATTGTTTGTGTACCTGCCTGCTGCCACAGAA
>RCUP01002292.1_pt1 | contig 10215 bp, 10 predicted proteins | sample 2166341 | NCBI WGS metagenome assembly RCUP01 (sample SAMN09932325, study PRJNA488358) | compost metagenome | isolation source: compost soil in succinonitrile-enriched | place: Germany: Experimental Botanical Garden | reverse complement strand
CGCGGAAAATCGCGATGCGGTGTTGGCGTACCGGACGAAGTACGGGGTGAAGTAAGAGGGGGCTGACGATACTGCCGGCGCAATGGATTTAGCCGTAACGCGCAAGCGGTTCGGCCACACCATGCGCTTGGCCAAATACCGGTACGCCGGCAGCCCTTGCCGCGTCGGCCGGCTTGCGGTCGAACGTGGCCAAGAAACTGCCGGATCGGACGGCCAATTCGACATAGGCGGCGTCGTACGCCGTCAGCGCGTGAGTCAGCGCAAGCCGATGGACGCGGGCCCATTGCCGAGCAGCCTGGTATTTTTCGGCCTGGATGGGAAGTATTTCAAGCCGGTTGGCGAAAGACTCGGCTTCGGCTGGCGACACCACCCGAGCGCGTTGCAGGCGCAACATGCCGTTGCACAACTCAACGCGCCAATGCTGGGGCACGATCACGTTGAAATGCTCGATTTCGTCGAGTAAGTGGTTGGCTAGCAGGGCTTCCGAGGGCGAGTCCCTGGTGATCAGCCAAGCCAGTGCGGCGGAAGCGTCGAGCACCGTGTTCAACGCTGATCCTCCGTCACCCAGGCGCGCACCTGCTCGTCCGACACGCCGTGGATACGGGGCAGGCGCTTCAGCGCGATGAGGGCATCGTAGGCGTCTTCCGTCATGTTCGGGTTGGCGGGCCGAATGAATGCCACGGCCTTGCCGTCCTTCTTTATGACGACCCTATGGCCCAGACGGGCAGCCAGAATGAGTTTATCCAGCCGGTCGGCGACGGCTTCCTGGGGCACTTCGATGTAGTCGGGCATGTCGCACCTCCAATCAATAGTTGGAGGGGCCATTCTTCGCCAAAGAAAAAGCCGCGGCAATGTGCCGCGGCTTTTTATCAGCCTGATTCCCAGGAAAGCGTTCAGCTATCGAGCTTCTGCTTCAGCAGATCGTTCACCTGCTGCGGATTGGCCTTGCCGCGGGCGGCCTTCATGATCTGGCCGACCAGCGAGTTGAACGCCTTCTGCTTGCCGGCGCGGTATTCCTCGACGATGGCCGGGTTGGCCGCCAGCACTTCGTCGATCATGGCGCCGATGGCGCCCGTGTCGCTGATCTGCTTCAAGCCGCGAGCGTCGATGATGGCGTCGGCGTCGCCGCCGTTTTCACCGGCCCACATGGCGCCAAAGACTTCCCGGGCGATCTTGTTGGAGACCGTGCCGTCGATGATGCGGCCGATCAGGGCGGCCAGCGCCGGCGCCTGGACCGGTGAATCGGCGATGCCCTTTTCTTCCTTGTTCAACGCGGCGGCGACTTCGCCCATGACCCAGTTGGCCGCCAGCTTGGCCTGGCCCGCGGGCAGCGCGTGCGCCACGGCCTCGAAGTAGGCAGCCAGGTCGCGGGCGACGGTCAGTTGTGCGGCGTCGTAGGCGGGCAGGCCGTATTCCGATTCGAAGCGGGCGCGCTGGGCGGCCGGCAGCTCGGGCATGGCGGCGCGGACCTCGTCCACCCAGGCGCTGGAAATCACCAGCGTGGGCAGGTCCGGATCCGGGAAGTAGCGGTAGTCGTGCGCGTCTTCCTTGCTGCGCATGCTGCGCGTTTCGTCGCGGTCGGCGTCGTACAGGCGGGTTTCCTGGACGACGGTGCCGCCGTCCTCGATCAGCTCGATCTGGCGGCGGGCCTCATAGACGATGGCCCGTTCCAGGAAGCGGAACGAGTTGACGTTCTTGATCTCGGTGCGGGTGCCGAATTCCTTCTGGCCCACGGGGCGCACCGACACGTTGGCGTCGCAGCGGAACGAGCCTTCCTGCATGTTGCCGTCGCAGATGCCCAGCCAGACGACCAGGCTGTGCAGCGCGCGGGCGTAGGCCACGGCCTCGGCGGCCGAGCGCATTTCGGGCTCGGTCACGATTTCCAGCAGCGGGGTGCCGGCGCGGTTCAGGTCGATGCCGCTGGCGGGGGCGCCATTGGCCAGGTTGAAGTCGTCGTGCAAGGATTTGCCGGCATCTTCTTCCAGGTGGGCGCGGGTCAGGTTGACGGTCTTTTCCTCTTCGCCCACGAAGAACGACAGCGTCCCGCCCACGACCACCGGCAGCTCGTATTGGCTGATCTGGTAGCCCTTGGGCAGGTCGGGATAGAAGTAGTTCTTGCGCGCGAAGACCGAGCGCGGCGCGATGGTGGCGCCCACGGCCAGGCCGAAGCGGATGGCGCGTTCGGCCGCGCCGCGGTTCATGACCGGCAGGCTGCCCGGCAGCGCCAGGTCGACCTCGTTGGCGTGCGTGTTGGGCGCGGCGCCGAACTGCGTGCTGCTGCCCGAAAAAATCTTGGAGCCGGTGGAAAGCTGGGTGTGCGTTTCCAGGCCGATGACGATTTCCCAGTTCATGTTCTCAGCCTTGCTGGACAGGGGCACGCTTGTGCCAGTCCGTCACTTGTTGGTAGCGGTCGGCGATGGCCAGCAGGCGGCCTTCGTCGAAGTAGTTGCCGATGATCTGCAGGCCGATGGGGCGGTTCTGTTTTTCGCCACCCAAGCCGCAAGGGACCGACATGGCCGGCAGGCCCGCCAGGCTGACGCCCAGCGTGTAGACGTCGGCCAGCCAGTCGGCGGTCGGGTCGTCGCGGTTGTCGCCGATGTTCTTGGCCACCGTGGGCGTGACCGGGCCCATGATGACGTCGCACTGGCCGGCGTAGGCGCGCTGGAAGTCCTGCGCGATCAGGCGGCGCAGGCGCTGCGCCTGCAGGTAGTAGGCGTCGTAGTAGCCATGGGACAGCACGTAGGTGCCGATCAGGATGCGGCGCTTGACCTCGTCGCCGAAGCCTTCGGCGCGCGAGCGGCTGATCATCTCGTCCAGGTTGCCGTACTGCGCGGCGCGGTGGCCGTAGCGCACGCCGTCGTAGCGGGCCAGATTGCTGGACGCTTCGGCGGGGGCGATCACGTAGTAGGCGGGGATGGCCAGTTCGGTGCGCGGGAGCGACACCGGCACGCGCACGGCGCCCAGCGCTTCGAATTGCACCAGCGCGGCTTCCACCGCGGCGGCCACGTCCGGCGCCAGGCCGGCGCCGAAGTATTCGTCGGGCACCCCGATGCGCAGGCCCTTCAGGGGCTGGCTGCCGGCGGCGTCGAAACGGCCCTGCGCGGCGTCGAAGTCGCGGCGCACACGGCCCGGCTCGTTCACGGCGGCATCGCATTTTTCCAGGCTGGTGGCGTCGCGCGGGTCAAAGCCGCTGATGACGTCCAGCAGTTCGAGCAGGTCGCGGCTGCTGGGGGCCAGCGGCCCGGCCTGGTCCAGGCTGGAGCCGAAGGCCACCATGCCGTAGCGCGACACGGTGCCGTAGGTCGGCTTGATGCCGCTGACGCCGCACAGAGCGGCCGGCTGGCGAACCGAGCCGCCGGTGTCGGTGCCCGTGGCCGCGGCCACCAGGCGCGCGGCCACGGCCGCGGCGGACCCGCCCGAGGAGCCGCCAGGCACGGCGGCATGGTCCCAGGGGTTCTTCACGGCGCCGTAGGCGGAGTTCTCGTTGCCGGAACCCATGGCGAATTCGTCGCAGTTCAGCTTGCCCAGCGACACCGCGCCGGCTTCGCCCAGGCGTTCCACGACGGTGGCGTCGAACGGGCTGACGTAGCCGTCGAGCATCTTGCTGCCGGCGGTGGTACGCCAGCCGCGGGTCACGAAGGCGTCCTTGTGGGCAATCGGGATGCCGGCCAGGGGGCCCGCCGTGCCGGCCGCCAGCGCCGCGTCGGCCGCGCGCGCCTGCGCCAGCGTCAATTCGGCGTCAATATGTAAAAAGCTATTCAGGCTGGCGGCCGCTTCGGCGGCCGCCAAGCCGCTTTGGGCGAGCTCGACGGCGCTGACCTGGCGTTGCCCGAGGGCCGCGCGCAGGGCGGCGATCCCCTCGAATTGGGTATGCAGAGCGGGTTTAGTCATGACTTAATCCAGGACCTTGGGAACCAGGAACAAGCCTTCCTGGGCATCGGGGGCATTGGCCAGCAGCGCCGCGCGGCGCGCTTCCGAACTGGCTTCGGTCACGGCGTCTTCACGCAGGCGCAGCACAATGTCCTCGTGGGCGGACAGGGGATGGGCCAGCGGTTCGACGCCTTGGGTATCGACGGACTGGAGCCGTTCGATCAGGTGGAGGATGCCGTTGAGCTCCGCCTGCGCGACGGTGCGCTGGTCGGGAGTCAGTTCGATTCTGGCCAGCCGGGCAATGCGGGCCACATCTTTGTCATTGAGCGCCATAGGGATTGCAAAATCGATAAGCGAAGGCCGAAGGGCGGGACTGGGCAGTATGCATGCGCCAAACCCGTTACAAAGCTTGAATAGCCTGCATTTATGCGCTATTTCCGGTGAAATTATAAGTTATGATTCACGGTTTAATCGCCGTGATGACAGGCGGACCCGTCGTTTTTCGGGCCAAACGCCCCACGGCATGACCCCAATTCCCCCCAGAATTTAGCTGAGCTCCCATGTTCGGATTCCTGCGCAGTTATTTTTCCAGCGATATGGCGATTGACCTCGGTACCGCCAATACGCTGATTTACGTCCGCGGCAAGGGCATCGTTCTCGATGAACCTTCCGTGGTCGCAATCCGTCACGAAGGCGGGCCTCACGGCAAGAAGATCATCCAGGCCGTCGGCCACGAAGCCAAGCAGATGCTCGGCCGAGTTCCCGGCAACATCGAGGCCATCCGGCCCATGAAGGATGGCGTCATCGCCGACTTCACGGTCACCGAACAGATGCTCAAGCAGTTCATCCGCATGGTGCACCCCCGCAACATGCTGGCGCCCAGCCCGCGGATCATCGTCTGCGTGCCTTGCGGCTCCACCCAGGTTGAACGCCGTGCCATCCGCGAATCGGCCTTGGGCGCTGGCGCTTCGCACGTCTTCCTGATCGAAGAACCCATGGCCGCGGCCATCGGCGCCGGCCTGGCCGTGTCCGACGCCAGTGGCTCCATGGTCGTCGACATCGGCGGCGGCACCACCGAGGTGGCGGTCATCTCGCTGGGCGGCATGGTCTACAAGGGTTCCGTGCGCGTTGGCGGCGACAAGTTCGACGAGGCCATCGTCAACTATATCCGCCGCAACTACGGCATGCTCATCGGCGAACCCACCGCCGAACTCATCAAGAAGGAAATCGGCTCGGCGTTCCCGGGTTCCGAAGTCCGCGAGATCGAGGTCAAGGGCCGCAATCTGGCCGAAGGCGTGCCGCGCAGCTTCACGGTCTCGTCCAACGAGATCCTGGAATCGCTGACCGACCCGCTGAACCAGATCGTTTCCGCGGTGAAGATCGCGCTTGAGCAAACCCCGCCCGAACTGGGCGCCGACATTACCGACAAGGGCATTGCCCTGACCGGCGGTGGCGCGTTGCTGCGCGACCTGGACCGCCTGCTCCAGGAAGAAACGGGCCTGCCCGTCGTGGTGGCCGACGATCCCCTGACCTGCGTCGTGCGCGGTTGCGGCGAAGCGCTGGAACACCTTGAAAAACTGGGCGCCATCTTCATCAACGACTAATACTGCCCGTCAGCCCGGAGCCCCGCTTTCTCATGGCTCCGGCCGCGGCGGGAGCCTCGGACGCGGGCGCCCGGGCTGAAATTCATGCAACGACAAGGGACCCCCCCCCTATTCAGGCGCGGCCCACCTGCGGAGGTGCGGCTGGTCGTTCTGGTCGTCCTTGCCCTGGCCCTGATCGTCATGGATTCGCAATGGCGCATGCTGGAACCGGCGCGCCGGGCGATTTCCGTGGCGCTCTATCCTTTCCAACGCGCCGTCATGGCGCCGCGCGACCTCGTTCAGCAAGTCAATGAATGGCTCAACGCGGCCAACCTCATCCGCAGCGAAAACGAAGCCTTGCAGCGCCAGCGCATCGAGCTGGCCCAGGTCGCCTCGCATGCGGCCCAGCTCGCCGCCGAAAACTCCCAGCTACGCCGCCTGCTGGGCGTGACCGATACCGTGGCGCAGTCCGCCGTGGTGGTCGAAGTCATGTACGAGCCCACCAACGCCTTCACCCAGCGCCTGGTCTTCAATAAAGGCAGCAAGGCCGGCCTGGCGCCCGGGATGCCGGTGATCGACGAAGGCGGCGTGGTCGGCCAGATCGTGCGCGTGACCCCCATGACCGCCGAGGCGGCGCTGGTCACCGATGAACAGGTCTCCATCCCCGTGCAGTTGCTGCGCAACGGGCTGCGCCTGATCGCATTTGGCGGCAATTCACCCGGCAAGATGGAAGTTCGTTACCTGGCGGCCAATGCGGACATCAAGGAAGGCGATACTATCGTTACCAGCGGCGTCGGCGGCTTGTTCCCCGCCGGCCTGCCCGTGGCCAAGGTGACTTCCGTCGAACGCGACACCGCATCCGGTTTCGCGCGTGCCGTATGTGAACCGCTGGCCCATCCCGAACGCTATCGCCACTTCCTGGTTCTACAGGTGGATGTGGACCGCGCCGAGTCCAACCGTCAGGAGGTCGATTCCGGTGGATCGGACTAATCAATCCGCAGGACAGCCCCGGCGCCGGCTGGGCACGCCCAGCAATGTGCAGCCCGACCGGCTGTCGGGCCCCGCGCATGGCGTATTCGTCTGGGGCACGGTGCTGCTCGTATGGCTGGTGTCCCTGCTGCCCTGGCGCCTGTGGCAGGGCGCGCCCGACATGCTGCTGCTGATCATCGCCTTCTGGTGCGTGCACGAACCGCGCCGCGTGGGCCTGTTCACCGCGTTCTTCTTCGGCCTGCTGATGGACGTACACGACGCGGGCTTGCTGGGCGAACATGCCTTGTCCTACACGCTGGTCGCCTACGGCGCGGTGGTCCTGCACCGCCGGCTGCAACGCTTCGACCTCTGGAGCCAGGCCATGCACATGCTGCCTGTGTTCTTCATCGCCCGTTTCGTGACCCAGATCATTCATGCATGGCTGGCCGGAAAATGGCCGGGCTGGGACTGGGGCATCAGCGTGCTCCTGACCGCCGCCCTGTGGCCGCTGGCGGGCTGGGTTCTGCACCTGCCGCAACGCGGTGCCGACGACGCCGAATCTTCCTCCGCCTGATGGCGGCGTCTCGTCATGTTTGAATTCAAGAAAACCGGCCAGCAGCAAAAGCAGCGTTTTCGCCTGCGCGCCTGGGTGGGCGGCGTATTCGCGCTGGTCTGCTTTGGCGTGCTGGTGGGCCGGTTCTGGTATTTGCAGGTCGACCGCTACGAGGGCCTGTCCGAACGCGCCGACCGCAACCGCATCGCCGTCGTACCGATTCCGCCGCGCCGCGGCGAGATCCTGGACCGCAACGGCGAAGTCCTGGCGCGCAATTACCGCACCTATACGCTCGAAGTCGTGCCCGCCCAGGCAGGCAACATGAACGAACTGTTCGAGCGCCTGACCGAAGTCGTCTATATCAGCCCGGCCGATCAGCGGCGCTTCAAGCGCCGCGCCGCCGAATCCAGCCGCTATGCCAGCCTGCAGCTTCGCAACAACCTGAACGAGACCGAGGCCGCCTGGTTCGCCGCGCATGCCTTCCAGTTCCCGGGGGTGGCGCTGCGCGCGCGCTGGGTGCGGGAGTATCCGCAGGGGCTGTCTGCCGCGCACGTGGTGGGCTACATCGGCCGCATCGCCGAGGGCGACAACGAAGAACTGGAGCGCGCCGGCCAGTTGGGCAACTACCGCGGCACCGAGGTCATCGGCAAGAAGGGCATCGAGAAGACCTGGGAAGAGCAACTGCACGGCCGCACCGGCCTGGAAGAGGTCGAAGTCACCGCCGGCGGCCGTCCCATGCGCACGCTGCGCCGGATCGACCCTGTGCCGGGATCGGACATCATGCTTTCCATCGACCTGGGCCTGCAGAAGGTGGCCGAAGAGGCTTTCGAGGGGCAGCGCGGCGCCCTGGTCGCGATCGACCCGGACACCGGCGAGATCCTGGCCTTCGTTTCGCAGCCGTCGTTCGATCCCAATCTTTTCGTCGACGGCATCGACGTGGACAACTGGCGCATGCTGAATGAATCGCCGGACCACCCGCTGATCAACCGTCCCCTGTACGGCACCTATCCTATCGGTTCCACCTACAAGCCCTTCGTGGGCCTGGCGGCGCTGGAGCTTGGCAAGCGCCGGGCCACCGACCGGATCTCGGATCCGGGCTACTACGAATTCGGCGGGCAGAAGTTCCGCAACGCCGGGGGCGCGGCCTACGGCATGACGGACATGCACAAGGCCATCGTCGTGTCGTCCGACACCTATTTCTATTCGCTGGGCCCCGAAATCGGCGTGAATGCCCTGCACGACTTCACGAAGCAATTCGGCTTTGGCCAGATCACCGGCATCGACCTGGAAGGCGAGAAACGCGGCGTGCTGCCGTCCACCGACTGGAAGCGCGCGGCGTACAAGGACAAGGAGCGTCAGCGCTGGTACGCGGGCGAAACGATTTCCGTGGCGGTGGGGCAGGGCTACAACGCGTTCACCCTGCTGCAACTGGCGCAGGGCACCTCCACCCTGGCCAACAACGGCTTGTTCCGGCGCCCGCATCTGGTCCATGCCGTGCGCGACCCGCGCACGGGCGTGGCCAAGCCCACCGAGTCCACCCCCGATTACCGCATTCCGCTCAAGCAGGCCAACGTCGACGTGATCAAGAACGCCATGGCCGACGTCGTGCGGGCCGGCACGGCGCGGCGCGCGTTCGCCAATACGCCTTACCAGGCCGCCGGCAAGACCGGCACCGCCCAGGTATTCAGCCTGCGCGGGGGCCATTACCGCGCCAGCGCCATCGACGAACGCCTGCGCGACCACGCGCTGTTCATGGGCTTCGCGCCGCTCGAGCACCCCCGTATCGCCGTGTCCCTGATCGTCGAAAACGCGGGCTGGGGCGCCAGCGTGGCGGCCCCGGTGGCGCGCAAGGTGTTCGACTACTGGCTCGCCAAGGACCGGCAGGACAAGATCGTGCGGCCGGAACGCGCGGATGCCACGGCCACGGTCGAAACCATCACTTCCGATCTGGTGCGCCAACAATGAAGCGTCTGGGCCTCATCCTGCTGCGCGTTTTCACGGCATTCGACTGGCCGCTGCTTGCGATCCTGCTGATGTTCGCGGCGTTGGGCCTGACTGTCATGCACTCGGCGGTGGGTGGCACCGATTGGCGCTTCGCGGAGCAGTCGCGCAACTTCATCATCGCGTTCTTCGCGATGTGGGTCATGGCGCTGATTCCGCCCAAGTGGCTGATGAAACTGGCCTTGCCCTTCTACGTGGTGGGCGTGGTCCTGCTGCTGGGCGTGGAGTTCTTCGGCGAAACCAGCAAGGGCGCGACCCGCTGGCTGAACCTGGGCGTCACCCGCATCCAGCCGTCCGAAATGATGAAGATCGCGGTGCCGATGATGCTGGCCTGGTACTTCCAGCGCCACGAAGGCGCCGTCCGCGTCCGCGACTTTCTGGCCGCCGCCGCCATGCTGGCCGCGCCCTTCGGGCTGATCGTGCTGCAGCCGGACCTGGGCACGGCGCTGCTGGTGTTCGGCGCCGGCTTTTTCGTGATCTATTTTGCCGGCCTGTCGTTCAAGCTGCTGGTGCCCGTCATGCTGGCCGGCATCATCGGCATCGGCACGCTGGTCTATTACGAAGACCAGTTGTGCGAGCCCGACGTGGATTGGGTGGTGCTGCACGACTACCAGAAGCACCGCGTCTGCACGCTGCTCAATCCCAGCTCCGACCCGCTGGGCAAGGGGTTCCACACGATCCAGTCGATGATCGCGGTGGGTTCCGGCGGCATGTACGGCAAGGGCTACATGAAGGGCACGCAGACACATCTGGATTTCATCCCGGAACGTACCACCGACTTCATCTTCGCCGTGTACGCCGAGGAATTCGGTCTGTACGGAGGCATCGCCATCCTGGTGCTTTACGGCCTGATGATGGCGCGCGGCCTGACGATCGCATCACGGGCGTCGTCGCAGTTCGGCCGGCTGTTATCCGGGGCGCTGACGATGATGCTGTTCATCTATGTATTCGTGAACGTGGGCATGGTGACGGGGATCCTGCCGGTGGTCGGCGTGCCTTTGCCGTTCATGAGTTATGGGGGGACGGCGTTGTTTACGATGGGGATTGCGTTCGGGATCATGATGAGTATCAGTCGGCATCGGTCGGTGAAGGCTTGATCTTTCGTGGGGCTGTGGTTGGTCTTTGTGGGTTGGCGATCTTGGTGGGTAGCACCAAGTCTTCGTAGGTCGCCCGGCGGCGCGGTCGCCGTGGCTGCGAGCGCCCACGATTGCGGTCCGGAGCGTTCGCTCCGGACGTCCC
>RCUP01002288.1_pt1 | contig 10241 bp, 6 predicted proteins | sample 2166341 | NCBI WGS metagenome assembly RCUP01 (sample SAMN09932325, study PRJNA488358) | compost metagenome | isolation source: compost soil in succinonitrile-enriched | place: Germany: Experimental Botanical Garden | reverse complement strand
GGGCAAATAGATACATGTCTATCCGTCTTTTAACGATCCAAAAACCTTCAATTAATCAATCATTAGACACTCCACAAATCCACTCCCGAAACTTCCACCAAGCCCAAACCTCCCGTATAATATAAATACCCTTTGATACCCGGCATTCCGATTTCTTTCAAAACTTTCAGATAACCCAATACTTGTTCTTCGTGCTTCGTGCTTCTTTCTCCGGTCTTGAAATCAATCACAAGCGTACTGTTTTCAGAAACAATTAATTTATCTGGTCTCAGTTTTGTTTTTGAATCAAAGATCAAGGTGCGCTCATTGAGGTGTTTTCCATTATTGAAAAGTGCCATCAATTCTTCATTATTGAATGCTTCTACGAGTAGGTCATTTAAAACACCTTCGAATTCCTGTTCGATCTGACCTTTCAAAATTCCGGTATTCAATGACGAAAATGCGCTTTCTTTCGAGTGAGACTTTTCCATGATAAAATGGAATTGCTTCCCCACTCGTTGAGCAGTGGTCAAACTGTCATCAATTTGTTCTTTGGTGGATTGAATACTGATTTCAGGAAACCATAAGAAATTCTGGATTGATTGCGGACTGTAATCGGTTGATTCATTTTTCGTATGACGCTTGATCTCCGGAACCTCGCCGAATTTCAAATGCAATTTTCCCTCTTCGAAAGCATCCGGAAACAACTCATGAAAAATACTGTTGAACTTATCGTAGAAAGAATTTCGGGATCCTTTCAGATTGATTCCGTACAAACGATCCTGCGGACGTGTAAAAGCAACGTACAATAAATTGATGGCGTCCATTTTTTGTGCAGCTTCTTCTTTTTCCGCTTCCGCTTTAATCTTCGGAATTGCGGATTCGAACTTGGTCATCTTGGTTTCCACAATGTGGTCATCGATTTCCATTAAGAACGAATCATTATTATTTCCTTCATTGAAGAAATTGAAAGATGGAATAATAACCACCGGAAACTCCAATCCTTTTGATTTATGCGCGGTCATAATCTGAATAGCCTGCTCATTTTCGGATAACTGAACGCTGAATTTGGTTTCGTTTTTATCGTAATAATTGATGAAATTCATCAAATCCGGCCCGTTCGACATATCGAATTGATAAGCCAGATCTAGCAACTGTTGCAAATACGTGTTTTCAATCGGGTCCAAATCCAGTAGTTTTAAAAAATCTACCAGCAGGGAATAGATGTTCTGAAAACTCGCATCCAGGAAATCGGCGTTCAGTCTGCTGCTTGCGAAAAACAAGTGCTCGGAAAAGTAAATCCCTTTGGAATCTTCGGTAACAACTTCTTCAAAACAATCATTGTAGGTTGAAAAAGAGTTTTTTTGCCCCAAGGTTTCAAAATAGAAATAGGCAAATTGCATGGCACGCTGAAAATCAAACCGGTTTACCTTCCATTTGCAATAACAAACAGCCAGTTGGACGTATTGATCACTATTTACCAGGAGCGAATCTGATGAAACGATCTGATATCCTTTCGACTTTAAAAAATTGGCATATTGATTACAATCTCTTTTCTTGCGACCAAGAATACAAATCTGATAAGGCTTGTATCCGTCCGAAAGACATTGTTCTACCCAAAGCAATAGCTGATTGTTGGTGAACTCTGTGGTGTTGATCTCCCTTTGTGGAAGCATGATCATTTCGACATAGCCTCCCGGTTTTCCTTTTGGTATTTGTTTCAAATGCGAATAGAATACCTTTCCGCTTTCGGGAAGATAAGCGAGCAATTCCTGGAAAAACTGATTGTTGAATTCCACAATTTTTGTTGCAGAACGCCAATTGTCTTCCAAACCTTCTACTTTCCCCATTTGTTGGAAGAAACGTGACCGTTGTTCTATGGAAGATTCTTCTTCCGGATTGTAAATTGCAGGAAGTGCGATAAACTGTTCTGCCACTCCGTTTTTGAAACGATAAATGGATTGTTTCGGGTCGCCAACGATGAAATTGAAATAATTACTTCCCAGGGAATTGTGAACCAAAGGAACAATGTTCAGCCATTGTAAACGCGATGTATCCTGAAATTCATCCAAAAAGAAATGATTGAATCGGGATCCGAGGCGCTCGTAAATGAATGGGGCATCTTCGTTTTGAACCAATTCAGCAACCAGTTTATTGAATTCACTCACACGGATAATAGACTCTTTATTTCTGATTTCATCCATGCTCAGGGCTAACTCCTTCAAAATTGCCAATAAATGAAATTGATGAATTTTAAAGTCCAGGTCAATCCAAAAAGCAGTTTTGTCATTGATGAAATGCAGGAATTCGATGTATTTGGGAGAAAACTGTGTTTCGCTGCCGTTTTCAATTGTTTTGAGAATATTGCTGTAATTGGCATCCGTTCGTTTACTTTCCTTTAAAAAAGGAATCGGGTCGGGATTCAAACTCAAATTGAAGACAATCGGTTTGAAAGTGGTGGTCTTTCCCGCAAAAGCATTACTGTCGACCCCCGAATCGTGAAATAAGCGTTTCAATTGATTCAGTTTTTCCTGCAGCAATTCTTTTTCCGCTTTAAACTGCAATTTCCAAAGATCCAGTTGTTCTTTTTTGAAATCCGTTTTTGAAAGCGCTTTAACGATTTGAAAATATCCTTCATTCGTCAATACTTTTGCTTTTGAAAGCAGGATTTTTTTCAGATTCCAATCGTTTTCCTCTTCCAGATTGGATTTGGCAAAATTTAAAGCAAGTTGATAAAGCTTTGTTTGGTTTTTGGAATCGATGTTACTCAACAACTCATCAATCGCTTTTTCAAGAATCAATGTGTCATCGAGCGAGATCTCAAAGTTTTCCGGTAAATCCAAATCCTTCGAAAAAGAACGGATCAATCTCAAATTAAACTTATCGATGGTCATCACATTGAAATCTTCATACTGATGTAAGATTTTCCGAAGCACCAATTGCGCTTTCTTTCTGGTGACTTCAGGCGTTGTTCCGACAAATTTCGAGATTTCGTCCAAATAAGCCTGACTTTCCGTATTTCCATGAGCAAGTTTGTTTAAATCGCCCATGATCCGGGTCTTCATCTCAATACTCGCCTTATTGGTAAAGGTCATCGCCATGATCTGACTGATCTCCGCACGGTTCTCATCTTCAGAAAGAAGCAACCGTAAGTAATTCCGCACCAGATTGTACGTTTTACCACTTCCGGCAGAAGCATTAACAATAAGAAGAGGCTTACTTACTTCTGAATTCATACCGATCAATCAATAATCCTTCGAAATTACCGAAAATAGCTCGTACCATTTCTGCATTTTTAGGAATTCTCTGGCTATTGTTTTAAATTTGGTAAAACAACCGGATGAAACAGATTCTAATTCTTGCGATACTTGTTGCCGTTACTTTTTCTTCCTGTAAAAAGAATGATCCGAAATCCGACCATGACGATATGCAGTTTCCACAAAGCAGATTGTCGCTCAAGCCAATGTTTGATTCGGAAGTGTTGCATTTGGATTCTGTTTATACGATGAGTAACGGGTATAAAATCCAGTTTTTAGAATTGAAAGCTTATTTTACGGATATTCAAGCGGGAGGAAGTGTTTTAAAAGATGTCGCTCTGTTCGATTTCAGAATATCCGGAAACCGTGTTTTTCAAGCGAATCAGGTCGTTGCAAATCCGGGATCAATTCAATTTGGAATCGGAGTTCCCGGTTCAATGAATCACAATGATCCAAGTACTTTCCCAAATACAAATCCGTTGAATATTGCTATTGCAAACGATATGCACTGGGATTGGAATCCGGGATATATTTTTTTTAAGGTTGAAGCAAAAGTTGATACGATTGTAGATGCAATAACGAATTGTAATCACAGCTTAGTTTATCACGTAGGAACGGATAATTTCTATACGACAAAATCTGTTTCAGGTCTTCAATGGGCACAGGTAGCTTCCGGCTTGAATGAAGCCTGGCTGAAAATCAATATGAAGCAATTCTTTGAGAATAGTTCGGGACCAATTGACGTGAAAACGGAAACAACGACGCATAGTGCTTCCGCTCAGGCAGCTTTAACAGAGAAAGCACGACAAAATTTCGTTGCTTCAATCAGTGCTTTATGAATCGGATTTTGATTGGAATATTGGGTTTTCTGATTCTTTTTTTGGGATGTACGAAGGAAAAGGTTGGTTACGATCCGACGCCTTATACGCTAAAAATTCCAAGTCATTTTCCGCAAATGAATATTCCCGCTGATAATCCGATGACGGAAGAAGGTTTGTTGCTGGGAAGAATGCTGTTTTATGAAAAAAAACTTTCCCTTGATCATACAATTTCCTGTGGTTCGTGTCATGCACCGGATGCTGCTTTTTCAGATCCGAATCAATTTTCACAAGGTGTAAACGGTACTTTAGGAGCCAGAAATGCAATGGCTTTAATCAATCTGGGCTGGCAAACCAGCTTTTTTTGGGATGGAAGAGCGAAAACCCTTGAAGATCAGATCCTGGAGCCGGTTCCGAATCCGGTTGAAATGCACTTGCAATGGAAGGATGCAGTTTCCCGCCTGAAATCAGATGTGATTTACCGGAACCAATTTTACAAAGCTTTCGGGGTGATTGATTTCGATTCGACTCATGTGGCGAAAGCACTTGCTCAGTTTTTACGAACGATGATTTCGGGAGAATCCAGATACGATGTGATGTACAAGTTTGCCAATAATATTCCTTTGAATGCGGCGGAATTGGCAATTAAAAATGCAATTACTCCGGAAGAGTGGGCAGGTTACGATTCCTTTCAAAGTTTGAACGGAGCAGATTGTTTTCATTGCCATAACGGAACGCTGGTGCAAGTGCAGAAATTTTCCAACAATGGATTGGATGCTGTCTTCACAGATTTAGGAAGGGGAGCCATTACAAATAACCCGAATGACAACGGAAAATTCAAAGTTCCGACTTTGCGAAATATCGCGTTATCAGCACCTTATATGCATGATGGACGTTTTGCGAATTTGGATCAGGTAATTGAGCATTATTCAACTGGTGTTCAGCATTCTGCGACCATTGATCCGCTGATGGAATTTGCCAGTCAAGGAGGTGTTCAGTTGGACCCAGAACAACGCAACCAGCTGAAATCCTTCTTATTAACGTTAACAGATTATAAATTTGTAACTAATCCGGACTTTAAACCGTTAAACCCTTAACGAACTAAGTCTAATTGTTAGTACCTTTGTACAAGTGAAATGGAAGAAATGATAGACGAAAGAAGATTAACAACTGAGGAGAAAGCCCTTAAGATTAATCTGACAAGTGATATTTACGGTTGTTTTGCCGAGATCGGTGCAGGACAGGAAGTTGCGGCCAACTTTTTTAAAGCTGGTGGTAGTTCCGGAACGATTGCGTATACGCAGTCTGCTTACGACATGAAGGTGTCTGACGCCATGTACGGCGCAGCTTCCCGCTATGTTTGTGAGGAGCGTCTTTTGACCATGCTTTCTACGGAATACAACACACTTTGTGAACGTCTTCCTAAAAAACAACAAGAAGCACGCTTTTTTGCCTTTTCTAATACTGTTGAATCTTTAAATTACCACAAAACCAATCAAGGACAAGGTTGGGTTGGGCTGCGTTTTCAATCGAAGTTAGGTGGTGATTTTAACGATATTATTTTACACGTAAAAATGCACGACAATTCTCACAAAGCGCAACAGGAAGCTTTGGGGATTTTGGGTGTGAACCTGATTCATGCAGCTTATTTTTCTACGGAAGATCTGGACGAGTTCCTGACAAATCTGGTTCATCGGATTCCAAGAGATCGTGTAGAAGTGGATATGTTGCGTGTTACCGGCCCGGATTTAGGTCAGGTCGACAATCGGATCATTGCGTTAAACCTGGTGAAAAGAGGAATGACGGATGCTACGATGTTTGATTTGTGCGGAACGGTTCTTCAGCCGGCAACGGCTCTTTACAAAAAGAATATTTTATTGATGCGCGGGCGTTTCAGACCGGTTACGAAAGTTCACCTGGATATGATTGCCCACGGAACAGAACAATTCCTGAAAGAAGACGGAGTGCGTGAAGACAACTTGTCAGTCATTTTCGAATTGACTCTGAAAGACTTAACTGCGGATGGAAAGATCTCGGATAAGGATTTTATTGACAGAGCAGAATTGTTAGGCTCTTTAGGATACACGGTGATGATTTCAAATTATCTGAAACATTACAAAATGCTGGATTACCTGGCAACCATTGCACGTGGTCAGAAAATGGGAGTGATTGCTGGAATCTATAATCTGCACACCATTTTTGATGAACGATACTACGATAATTTACCGGGTGGTTTGTTGGAAGCATTCGGAATCGGGTTCGGACACAATGTAAAAATGTATGTGTATCCGGCAATCAATGTGGATACCGGTGATTTGTATACTTTGGATCAATTGGCGATTCCGAAACACCTTCACGGATTGGTACAATTCTTAAAGGACAATAATAAACTGGCTGCATTATCTGAATTTGATTCGCAGGCATTGAAAATTTTGTCTGACGATGTGCTTTCTAAAATCAGAGCCGGTATTTCAAGCTGGGAAGATGATGTTCCTGAAAATGTAGTGAAGGCTATCAAGTATTTTGAACTTTTCGGTTACGACAAGAAAAAAGATACGGTGGTGAACTGTTAAGCAGCCGACATTCGGTTGGATTTAAAGGATTTGATGACTTTGAAGCGCTCTGCTTCAAAAAAGTTTAGTGATTAATTTCATTTGTTGTTAATTTATTACTTAAATTGGTCATGAGCTACTTTTCACATACCAATGATTCGATTCCAGGAAAGATTACTATTACTCAGTTTTAAGAATTATATTCTACTCTTTCTTTTTATTCATGGAGCTTTTATCGGATTTTCTCAGACCAAAAAATACGATTATCAAAAATTTCAGCAGGAAATAGAACGTTTGGAGGAAGAGATGATCGTGGATATCTCAAAAGCCAATGAAACGCTTCGGTTTTTGGATAATAAGTACAAACACTTGCACAGCCCCGAAATCAATTATGTCATCACGATCAAAAAAATCAAATTTTTCAGCGCTTACGGTGATTATGCCCGTGTGAAATTTGAATTGAATAAAGCCAAACGATTTCAATTTTTCTTTAAAGCAAAAAAACAAGACAAGTTGTATTTGGATTTATACGCTGCGGTTTATGAAAGTTTGGGACATAATTTTGATTTGTTGATTGCCAAAACGAAGAAAATCATCCAAAAATCCAAAAAAACAGATAAATATTTGTTGCTTCAATGCCATTTGGTTTTGGCAAATTGCTTCAGTGAGGACGGGAAGTATGAGCAAGCTATTCAGGAAATTCATAGCGCGAAGCGAATTGCGGCCGGAAAAGGAAATCCTGCTTTTATGTTCCAGGTGGCAAATTCAGCCGGGCAAGTTTATTTTTTTAATAATGAAATTAAAGATGCTTTGAGCGAATTTCGGTTTGCCAAAAAACTCGCAATAAGCAATCATTGGAAATTCGCGGAGCAGTATGCAAATACAAGTTTGGGAGAAATTTATTTGTATTCCAATCAACTGGAGAGGGCAAAAAAATACTTTGACCTGGTTCTGAAAAACGAACAGAATACCGAACTCCGGGATTTGTTTCAGGTATATGGATGTTTGGAGCATTATTACGGGCTAAAGAATAGTATGGATTCGTCCTATTTCTATTCGATCAAACGAAATGAGATTGATGATTTATTGGAAAATCTCCGCAGTGAAAACCTGGTGTTTGAATTGGAGAAGGATTTTCAAACGGAATCGAACCAATATTTGCTGGAGGAGGAGCGGGGCAAAAACCAACAGCTTCGCTTGATTTTGATTCTCATTTTGATGAGTATCGTAGTGATCATTAGCATTTCGTATTTGTTTATCCGTCAGAAAAGTGATTCAAACCGCATTTTGCAACAGCAGAAAGAAGAAATTGATGAAAAAAACAAGGAGATCTCCAATTCATTGGCGATGAAGGAAAACTTGTTGAAGGAAATTCATCACCGGGTTAAAAACAATCTGCAGGTTGTTTCCAGTATTCTGAATCTGCAATCCAGAAATGTGCATGATCCGGAAGCTTTGAGAATTATCGAAGAAGGAAAGGACCGGATTCGTGCGATTGCTTTGATACATAATCAGCTGCATTTGAATAATGATTCTGCTTATGTTGAGATGGGCGGTTATTTGAACAAATTGATCAGTCAGATGGGAGAGTCTTTTTCCAGTTACAATAAAAAAATTCTGGTAAAAGTGAATGTGGAAGAGATTAACCTGGCAATTGATTATGCTGTACCGGTAGGATTGATCATGTGTGAGCTCTTATCGAATGCCTATAAACACGCCTTCAAAAATCAAGATGAAGGAATTATCGAAATTGAATTAAAAAACAATCCCGAACGAAGTTTGAACTATGAATTGCTGGTGAGAGATAATGGAGTAGGTTACAAAGGAAAAATTCCTTTTTTAGATCAGTCTTCCACCGGCGTCGAAATTATCAGTGCTTTTGTGCAGCAATTGGATGCGAAATATTCGATGATTGATGAGGAATCTGGCTTCGGGTTGTTCATTCAATTTGCTATTGATGAACGTCATTCTAAGTTTAATTGAGTTTTTTTTGATACTTTAGATTGAAAGTTGTAGTATGCCGCACATTAAGAATGCCTTGTTGAGATTTCGAATTATTGATCGCGCCCTGAGAAATAATTACAAACCTTATCCTACAAAGGCAATGTTGCGGGAAGCTTGTGAAGATGCTTTGTTCGGAAGCGTTGACGGTGCAAATATTTGTGATTCAACCATTGAGAAGGATATGTTCTCGATGAAAATGGAACACGATGCTCCGATTAAGTACTCTAAAAGACATGGCGGATATTATTACAGCGATCCTGAATTTTCGTTGGATGAAATTCCCCTGAATGAATCAGATATCGAGGCTATTCGCTTCGCAGCAAACACATTGAGCCAGTTTAAAGATGTCGGAATGTTTAAACAATTCGGTTTTGCCATTGACAAAATTGTGGATCGGGTGAATATTTCGAATGATATCAATGATAAATCAATTGAGCGTTTTGTGGAGTTTGAAACTCCTGTTTCTTCGAGGGGAAGTGAGTTTTTGAACCCGATTTTGAATTCAATTAAAGCCGGAACGGTTATTTATTTTGATTATGAAAGTTTTCAAACCCAAAAACGAAAAGCCCGGAAAGTACTTCCATTATTATTGAAAGAATACCGAAATCGCTGGTATTTGTTGTGCTATGATCTGATCAAGGAGGATATTATTACTTACGGTTTGGATCGGATTTATGATCTGGAGCAATCCGAAGAAGTCTTTCGCTCACCGATTTCGTTTAATCCCGATCAATTTTTCGAACATGCAATAGGAATCACGGCAAGTAACGGAAAACCGGAAACCGTTGTTTTCAAAGCAGATAATATTGCTGCAAAATACATCGAATCGCAACCATTTCACGCGTCACAGAAATCGGTTAAAGAAGGTAAAAACAAAACAACCTTCGAAATGAAAGTGTTCATTTCAGAAGAGTTGATTCGGTCACTTCTATCTTATGGAGGCGAACTGGTCGTTATAGAACCACTTATTTTGGTAGATCATATGAAACATCGGGTAAGAGCAATGGTGGAAAATTACCAGGAATAACCTGCTATTCCACAACCAGCATTTTTGTAAGTGTTTTCGTTTTGATGATAAACATTCCGGGTTGTGATGATCCGAAATGAATTTCTACGTAACCATTACATGGGTTTATCGCCACATTTTCAGAAACATTCTGTCCGATTGCATTCAGAATTTGAATTTCTTTCAATTCCACCGGATCTGCAAAAACTCTGACAACTTCTTTACCCGGATTTGGAAAGACATTGATATCTCCTTCTTCGAACGGTGCTTCTCTTTTCCAGGAAACGGTTTGAAGTTCGATTCGATTTCCGTTATTATCCGTTTGACTTAAACGATAGTAATTGACTCCTTCCGAAGGATTGTAGTCAACTTCCTGATATTTCTTAGGGGTCGTACTTTGGCCAAAAGCGTCCGTAACGACCAATTGTTCCCAATTTGTTCCGTCGGAAGATCGTTCGATTTCAAAGAAATTGGTGTTTGCTTCCGATTCTGTTTCCCATTCCAATAATGCAAATTGATTCATGGAAGATGCATTGAAATCCTTAAAGGAAAGTGGAAGAACAGAGGTAGGAGCGTAACGCAAGGTTCCGTTGAAACTTCTGTTTGCGGTAACGGTATTAAATGG
>RCUP01002287.1_pt1 | contig 10241 bp, 7 predicted proteins | sample 2166341 | NCBI WGS metagenome assembly RCUP01 (sample SAMN09932325, study PRJNA488358) | compost metagenome | isolation source: compost soil in succinonitrile-enriched | place: Germany: Experimental Botanical Garden | reverse complement strand
AAATCCCTCGACGTTCGCGTCGTGCCGGTTCGATTCCGGCCTCGGGCACCATTAATACTTCCAAAGTATTCCGAAAAAGTTCAAAAAACCCAGTAGATTCAACGTCTCTGGGTTTTTTTACGTCCAGAGTATTCCGATTCATTCCTAACAAATCCTGCATAAATTGGTATACGTTTAGGTATACATCGATTCGATAAAGGAGTCGTATACCAATGCCGCGTACTACCAAACCCCTGTCTGACGCCGAGTGTCGCAATGCCCGCCCGCGAGAAAAAGACTATTCCCTGTTCGATGGGAATGGCTTGCACTTATTGGTCAAAAAAAACGGTACCCGTTCGTGGCGCTTCAAGTTCACCAAGCCAGATGGTAAGGCAGGGCTTATGGCGTTTGGCGATTACCCAACCCTTTCTTTGACTGACGCGCGTAAGAAGCGCGAAGAGGTTCGAAACCTGTTAGCCAAAGGCATCGACCCTGTCGCCCATAAGCAGCAGCTGCGTAACGACATCACCCGCAAACAGGCGAATAGTTTTGAGGTGGTTGCCCGTGAATGGCATTCAAAGAATACTGGCAAGTGGTCCTCCGATCATGCTTCACGCATCTTGACCCGGCTTGAAACAGATGTGTTTCCGTCGATTGGCCATTGCCCTGTGGATGAACTCAAGACCCGTGACCTGCTTGTTCCATTGCGCATGATAGAGCAGCGAGATGCGCTTGATTTGGCAGGACGAGTGCGGCAACACATCAACGGCATCATGCGTTATGCAGTGCAAACGGGGTTGATTGACAGCAATCCTGCCGCTGATTTGACGGGGGCGTTGTCGGTTCGCAAAGGCAAGCACCATCCCGCGCTGCCGCTGCAGGATATTCCCGAGCTGCTGTGTCGCCTTGAGAGTTATTCGGGGCGTCTGCTGACCAAGATGGCTGTGAAATTGAGCTTGTTAACCTTTGTCCGTTCGAGCGAATTACGCTTCATGCGTTGGGATGAACTCGATATCGAGCGAGCAATCTGGACGATCCCGGCGTCTCGCGACCTCATTGAGGGGGTCAAATACTCGCATCGTGGTGCCAAGATGCGAGAACCGCATATTGTGCCGTTGTCACGCCAGGCACTGGCAATCATTGAGGCGATCCGCCCTTTGACCGGGCGCTTTGATCTGGTTTTTGCCGGTGACCATGATGTATCAAAACCGATGAGTGAAAACACCGTGAATAGTGCCTTGCGCCGACTGGGTTACGACACCAAGGTTGAGGTATGCGGTCATGGCTTCCGGGCGATGGCATGCAGCGCGCTGCTTGAATCAGGTCAATGGAGTGAGGATGCCATTGAACGGCAGATGAGCCATAAGGAGCGTAACGGTGTGCGGGCGGCTTACATTCATCGGGCCGAATTTATCACCCAGCGCCAGCAGATGATGCAATGGTGGGCTGACTGGCTGGACAGTTGCAAGCATCACTATGTGCCACCCCATGAATTTACCGGGATGGAGAGCAATGTGATTCACTTGCCAAATAGTCTGTCTGTATAGGTGGATCGGGTTGTCAATCAGCATCGAAAGATGACCAGGGATCAGCGTCCAAAATTGACCAGGGTTAGCTGGCTGATTTCATCCTCTGTTTGAAGCGGTGGGAGTCGTTTCCTGTCTCGATGATCTGCAGTGATGGGTGATCCTATCCAGCATCGCCGTTGTCATCTTCTCATCCGTAAATACCTTGCCCATTTGCTGAAGGCCAGGTTGGTGGTCAGGAGCAGGCTGGTGCGCTTGCGCAGCTTGCTGATCAGGTGAAACAGCAGGGCGCCTCCGCTTTCGGCAAACGGCAGATAGCCCAGTTCGTCCAGGATCACCGCATCGATATTGACCAACCGAATGGCAAGCTGCCCGGCTTTGCCTGCCGCCTTCTCCTGCTCCAGTTCGTTGACCAGACCCACCACTGTGAGAAACGCACTCGCTTGCCCTGGTACCCGGCATTGCATCCCAAGGCGATGGCCAGGTGGGTTTGACCCGTCCCGGTTCCGCCGATCAACAGCAGATTTCGCTGCTGTTCCAGGAAGTCACCCACACCTACTCGCCATTTAATTTCCCTTGTCAAGTGCGTTTCTGACGGGGTTCACCCCTGTAGGGCTAGGGATTTGTTGCGAGATGATAAAAATAAGGAGCCATGCTGGTGCATCCCGTTCCAGTGCATGACAGGGAATAACTAACATGGCTAAAGAAAGCAAACCCACTCTGACCATTATTCGCCGTAATGAGGTTGAAGCCCGCACCGGACTCTCACGCTCTACCATCTACGCCAAAATGCGTCCCAACCCGAAGTGCCCCAATCTTTATGACCCGACCTTTCCCAAACCGGTGTCCATCGGCGCAAAAGCCGTTGGTTGGGTTGAAGAGGAGTTGGAAGCCTGGCTCATCGCTCAGATTCAGAAGCGCCGCGAGGCGTAAGGAGGCGAGGATGACAGTCACCAATTACGCAAAAAAGAGCCGCCATGGTACGGCGGCCTCTTCGATTGGCGTGTTTGATATTGGCCAGATAGTTAAACCTGACGCTGAGAGCGTAGCACCTGCGCGTTCGCTGGCAAGCAAAAGCCTGCGTCGCACAACATCGGAGGGGGGAACCATTTGTGGGCAGTCCGCACTGAGCACGAACAGTGAGCGCATCGAGCAGCTCGGCCGCCTTCAGGAAAGGTATGAGAACGATGATGGTGTATCGCTGTTCACTCACAAGTTCGCCGTTCTGCGCTTGTTCGGGGGTGAGAAATGAGTACCTCTCTGCAAGCCAAGGCTGCCAACATCGAGGCCAACGGCCACACTGTCATTCCGTACCAGAGCAACGGCAACCCGAAACCCTACGGCGACAAGCAGCGCTACCCGTCCTACATGGTGCGCGCGGATGACATTCAGTTTGGTGTTCGCTTGGATGGCATGATCTTGCTGGATCTGGATGGAAACAAGGTTGCCGAAGCACCGTCCCCTGAGGTTCTGCTGGCGATGCTGGGGCTTCCGGGCGATACCCCCGCGAACCAGTACCGGATGCTCACCGATAGCCAGCCGGACGGTTCGTATCACTGGCTGTTCCGCTTGCCTGCTGGGGTAGACCTTGCCAGCTTGAAGCAGAGCGTCAACAACGCAAATGGGCTGGCGGGCGTGGATGTGAAGACCGGCAATCAGCTGGTCTACATCAAAGCCGATAAGGTACTGCACGGCGATACCATCCCCAAGCTGGCAGATCTGCCGGAGGTGCCAGCCATCTTGTTGGGGTGGATCACCAAGCCCAAACATGAGCCAAAGGTGATGGCCCCCATGGTCAGCTCCGCAGAGACCAGCCGCTATGGCGAGAGAGCGTTGACGAGTGCCTGTGAGGCGATTGTCAGCGCGCCGATGGGGAGCCGGAACGAGACGCTCAACCGGGAGGCGCTGGGAGTGGCTCAGCTGGTCGCTGGCGGAGAAATCTGCCACGCCGACGCTGAGCGCCAGTTGTTTGCTGCTGGCATGGCGTCTGGCCAATCTGTACAGGAGGTCAAGGCGACCATTGCTAGTGCGCACCAGAAGGGGATGCAGGAGCCACGCAAAGCCCCGCCGAAACGTCAGCCGTTGGCCGATAAGAAGGGCAGCAAAAAAACAGGCTTTCTGCTGGCGGCCAATGTTGTTTCCCTGCGCCCTGAGCAGGACAACGCGGCGCCGCTGCTGGATCAAATGAGTGCCAGCCAGCGCGGGGAGGCACTGGCCTCCGGTCTGGGAACCCTGGCCATCAATGTCGACACGAACCTGGTGTACCGTTACACCGGCAGCCTGTGGGAGCCGATGCCGGATGCGGTGCTTGCGCGCCGTATGGCGGCAATGTTTAAGCAGCAAGGCGCCAAATACAGTGCCCGGATGATCAGCACTGCTGTGGATACCATGAAACTGGGCCTTGATGAGATGCAGCGTCCGGCGCTCAACCTGATTGGTTTTGCCAATGGGGTCTATGATATGGCGCTCCGCGCGTTTCGCCCGCATTCCCCCGCCGATGGTTTGCTGACTCACAACGGGATCGAGTACAGCGAGCCGCTGGTGGGGGAAACCCTGGAGCATTGTGCCCCCCACTTCATGAAGTGGCTGAGCTACGCAACCGACAATGATGCGGCCAAGATGGATCGCATTAAAGCGGCGCTGTTCATGGTGCTGGCGAATCGCTACGACTGGCAGTTGTTCCTGGAGGTGACGGGGGAAGGCGGTAGCGGCAAATCGGTCATGGCAGGCCTGTGCGAGCTGCTGGTCGGTCATGAAAACGTGGGCAGCAGCTCGATGAAACGGCTCGAAAGCGACTTCGGCCTGGAAAGCGTCTGGGACAAACGCCTGATCTTGCTGCCAGACCAGCCCCAGTACATCGGCGACGGGGCCTTGCTCAAAGCGATCACCGGGGGCGATGAGGTATCGGTCAACCCCAAGGGTAAGCCGATGTTTAGCACCCGGATCCGGGCCGTGGTGATGGCCACCAACAACATGCCGATGGTGATGACAGAGCGTAACGGGGGCATCGCTCGCCGCCGAGTGATCTTCCACTTCGGGCGGGTGGTTGCGTCGGCTAACCGGGATGAGGCGCTTGGCAGCAAAATTGCCGCTGAACTGTCGGTGATCATCCGCCACCTGCTGTCCCAGTTCGCCGACCATGGCCTGGCCAAACGTCTGCTGGAGGAGCAGCGGGATGGTGCTGATGCGCTGGCGGTGAAACGTGATGCTGACCCCGTTCTCGACTTTTGTGCCACGCTGGCGTTCCTGGCCGAGCCAAAGGGGCTCTGCATGGGTGGCAACGTCGCCGTGAAACAGGAGCCGCGTCGCTTCCTTTACCACCTCTACCTGACCTACCTGGACTACCACGGCTTGAGTCGCCCACTCTCACTTAACCAGTTCAGCAAAGCCGTCAAGCAGTCCGCGAAGGAACTGGGAGGGGAATACAAGACGCGCAAGACCAATGGCCAAACTCAAACCAATGTCACCCTCACCCACGAGGCCGAGGCATACCTGCCGCAGGCCCTTCGGGTCGACCTGAATTAGGCCTGTGAGGTGGTGAAGTGGCCCCTGTCGGGGCCTTTTTTAATTCCGGCTTGAGGAGGGTTGATACCATCGTATTCATGGTCACTGAGTCACTGTATGACCTGAATGGCTTGTTCTGCCTAATGTGGGGTGCCGTGACCGGCATTTATCCATGGTCACTGAGAGTCACTTGGTCACTGCCAAGAACCCTTCTCATTGGTGATTGCTAGATGACGACCAAATGAATGTACCAGTGACAAGCCGCCCCAAGAGAGCGGCGTCAGTGACCCACAGAAACCATGAAAAACCACGCTCACTGGTCGCTAGCCCAATGATGGCGGGATGTTTATCAAAACAGTGACCAAGTGACCATCACAGACAGCTTCTTGCCATACAGTCGCGTTTGCACTGATGGGACTTCCCCCCTGTAGGGCTGGATACCAACCTGCCTCCTCGTAAATACTGGTCGCCTATGACCTATTCCCCTATGCATACAACAGATTCCCCAGACTGGCACAGTATCGAACTCGCGTACTGTGCTGGCCGCCAGAGTGTGCGCCAGATAGCGATAGAGCACGGCATTTCACATACCGCCATTAACAAGCGGGCCAAGACGCACAAATGGTCAAGAGTCACAACACCAGTTAACGCTACCTCATCTTCAGGTATGCCTACGGCCCCTATAAGTGGCGCTGAACATGTGAATGCCACAACTCAGGTTATGATCCCAGTTTTCACTCCTCAGGTTTCCACTGTGGAAACCAATACGTCGAATACCAAATCGGTAACTAGAGGTCGTCGGAGTGCATACACGAACGAGTTGGGGGAGGCCATATGCAGCGCCATTGCTGATGGGATGAGTCTACGTGCAGTGCTTGCTCGTCCAGGTATGCCGTCCAAATCCATGGTGATGCGCTGGTTGGCTGATGAACGCTACATAGAATTTAGGGACCAGTACGCGTGCGCGCGCGAGGATCTGGCCGACAAACTGGCTGACGAGATCCTCCAGATTGCCGATGACGGCAGCAATGACACTTTCCTCGACGCCAACGGGAACGTAAAAGTTAACCACGATGTGATTGCTCGTGCCCGCCTGCAGATCGATGCTCGTAAATGGTTGGCCTCAAAGCTGGCTCCCAAGAAGTATGGCGATGGGGGGCGGCGAGAAGACTCTGGCGTTAACAACGGGTGCATACAGGTGAAATCGACCGTCACTTTTGTGCATCCCCCCAACAGGGACGAAGATGGCGATGTGATTAAGGATGACGAAGGCTGAGTGATGCCCGTCAGGAAATAGCTCAGACTGCTGACTAGCTGGGGATGAAGCTGCCAATGATGAAGGAGTCTTCAGCCTAGTCTGCGGACTGAATTTGCTGTCACCGCTAATTCAAGCCATTTCTCAATCTCATGAATGAAGACGTAAATTGCGGCACATCACATTTGAATTGTGTTTTTTATCATGCAGATGTCCCTCTATGGTACCCTTTTGGCCTCCTTTAATCGCAGTGTTCTGCATGGTCCGGCTTGACGAAGCACAGCCTGCCATCTCGTGACATTGTTGTGACATTAAGACCAGACTGATGAACGATCAAAGTTTTGCGCCCGGTATGCGGGTGGTGATCCGGGATGCTGAATGGCGCATTCGTCGTGCAGACCACAGCGGTGACGGTGGCCATCTGTTGACCTGTGATGGCGTATCTGAATTGGTGCGCGGCAAAGAAGGGCTGTTTTTAACTCGACTGGAACAGCGCATCGAGATCCTCGATCCAGCCACCACCCAACTGGTGGAAGATGAATCGGCCAATTACCAGGCCGCGCAGCTGTATATCGAAAGCCAGCTGCGCCATAGGGTGCCAACCGATACCAAGTTGCACTTTGGTCACCGGGCGGCGATGGACTCGATGGCGTTCCAGCTTGACCCCACCCGCATGGCGCTGGAGCAACCGCGCCAGCGCATCCTGATTGCCGATGCAGTGGGGTTGGGTAAAACCCTGGAAGCAGGGATCATGGTTTCCGAGCTTATTCGCCGTGGCCGTGGCAAGCGGATCTTGGTGCTGGCGGTTAAATCCATGCTGACCCAGTTTCAAAAAGAGTTCTGGAGCCGGTTTGCCATTCCGCTCACCCGGCTCGACTCCCAAGGGTTGCAGCGGGTGCGCAACCGCATTCCCACCAACCACAACCCGTTTCACTACTTCGATAAAAGCATCATCTCCATCGATACCCTCAAGCAAGACATCGAATATCGCCACCATTTAGAGAATGCCTGGTGGGATATTATCGTCATCGACGAGGCGCACAACGTTGCCGAGCGCGGCAGCAGCTCACTGCGCAGCAAGCTCGCCAAATTGCTGGCTGGGCGCAGTGACACACTGATCATGCTCTCGGCCACCCCCCATGATGGCAAGCCAGAGAGCTTCGCCAGCCTGATGAACATGCTCGACCCCACCGCCATCGCCAACCCCTCTGATTACCAGCACAGCGACTTTGCCGATAAAAATCTGGTGGTGCGCCGCTTTAAAAAAGACGTCAAAGATCAGATGGCCGGTGAGTTTCCTGAGCGCGAAATCAAGCAGCTCAGCCGCCAGGCCAGCGCACAAGAAGAAGAGGTATACCGCCGACTGGTCGAGAGCGAACTAAAAGATGACGACAGTGATGACAGCAGTGCCAAGCGCGGCCGCCTGTTTAAGGTCACCCTCGCCAAAGCCCTGTTCTCCAGCCCCATGGCCTGCGCCAGCGTGGTGAACAACCGGCTCGCGAATCTCGCCAAGCGCAAGGTCAATAACTGCCAAAGTCAGATCAACGAGCTGGAAGCCTTGCAGCTGGCGCTGGCGCGCATCGATGCCGGCAGCTTTAGCAAGTATCAGCTGCTGCTCGACACCATCCGCAGCGATCTGCAATGGCGCACTAATAAAGCTGACGACCGCTTGGTGATCTTCACCGAAAGCATCAAGACCCTGGAGTTTTTGGCCGACAACCTGGCGCGCGATCTCAAACTCAAACCCGAACAGCTCGCCACCTTGCGCGGCGACCAGGGCGATGTCGAACTGATGGACACCGTTGAAGCCTTCGGCAAACAGAGCGCACCGGTGCGCTTGTTGATTTGCTCCGATGTCGCCTCCGAGGGTATCAACCTGCACCACCAAAGCCACAAGATGATCCACTTTGACATCCCATGGTCGCTGATGGTGTTTCAGCAGCGCAATGGCCGCATCGACCGCTATGGCCAGCAGCATGTACCGCAGATCCGCTACCTGCTCACCGAAGCCGATCAGCCGCAGATCAAGGGCGATATGCGGGTGCTGGAAGTGCTGATCAACAAAGATGAGCAGGCGCAAAAGAACATCGGCGACAGCTCCGAGTTCACCGGCAAATACAGCCAGGAAGAAGAAGAACAGCAGACCGCCGACTTCATGCTGCAAGGTGTCCAAGATGGCGCCAGCCTGTTCGATATGCTGCTTAACCACAATGCCAGCGAGCAGGATCAACCCGGCGATCTGCTGGGCGCCCTGAGCAATCAGGTCAGCCAGGATGCCAGTCGCCTCACCACCCAGGATCTGTCGCTGTTTGCCAGCGAACAGGCCTATTGCGAAACGGCACTGAGTTACCTCAAACAAGCCGGTCAGCGCGTGCAATACCAGCGTCTGCCCGATGGCTGTCTCTCATTGGTGGCGCCTGATGAACTGCGCCGCCGTTTTGCTCAGCTACCGCCAGAAATCGAGCCCGACAACTGGCAACTGCTGCTTAGCGAAGACAAACAGGTGATCAACCGCGCCATTATCGCGGCGCGCGGCGAGCAACATGCCTGGCCGAGCATTCACTATCTGTGGCAGATAAACCCGGTAGTGCAGTGGCTCGATGACAAGGTGCAAGGCGCCTTTGGCCGTCATCAGGCGCCTGTGCTGCGCATGAGCCACGCCATGAGCGCCGATGAAGACCACTTTATCCTCTCGGGGCTGTTCCCCAACCGCAAATCCCACCCCATGGTCAACCCCTGGCTGGTGGTCAGCTTTAAGCAAGCGCAGTTTGTTGGCAGCCAGCCGTTTGCCGACTTCGTTGCTCAGCAACCCGCCTTATGCAGTAAGTTGAGTAACCCCGGCGGCAAGCTGCGCAACCACCAGCGCCAGCAAGATCTGCTGCGCGAAGCCATCGACCATGCCCGCAGTGTGTTTGTGCAGGAGCGCAACGCGTTTGAAACCGAGATCAACCTGCGCTTAACCGCGCAGCTAGAGAAACTCGACGCGCTAAAAACCCGCCAGCTCCAGCAACTGACGCTGGATTTTGCCGATAACAAACAGGTCGAAGCGGTGAAACAGAGTCGCCAGGCCCAGCGTCAACGCGAAATCGAACACAACTTTGAAAGCTATATCGAGTGGATCGAAGAGACCATGACCACCGAAAAAGAACCATATATTCAGTTGATTGCCGTTATCACCGGCGCGGAGGGTTAACCATGGCACTGGTCGGCATCATTAACGAAAACGAATTTTACTCCAACCACTACCTCGACGAGGTGTTTGGCAGTGACATCCGCAGCGTGCTCGAACCCTGGCAGGCGCAAGAGCAAGCCGCCCGCGACCAGGAGCGCGCCGCCAAGGAGCAGGGCAAAACGGTCGCACCGGGTTATCGCGCCCCGTGGAACCAGCTCGGCAGTCTCGCTAGCGGCTATTTTCGCCAGCTCAGCGAGCAGGAGAAACAGCGCGATATCGCGCAGCGCTTGAGCGATCAGCGCGCCCGCCAAGCAACCGTGCTAAGCGCGCTCGGTTATCAGCTCGCGCCCACCTTGCAGCCGCTCGATGAAGGTTGCAGCTTGCCGCTGCTGGCCAGTTACGAAAGTGCCGATGGCAGCCCCTGGCTGTGGATTGCCGAAGCGTTCGATAGTGAAGAGGAGGGCGATCCGCTCGCCCAGGCCCTGCATGCGCTGCAACTGCCCGCCGACACCGACCCGAAACAGAGCCAACTGCTGCGCCACAACAGTCGCGGTGAGCCGCGTAGCTGGCAGGAATTGCTCTCCTCTGTGGTGTTTACCCAGGCCGAGCCGCCACGCTTTGTTTTGCTGCTCGGTAGCCGGCAACTGCTGCTGCTCGATAGAACCAAGTGGGCGCAAAACCGCCTGCTGCGCTTTGAACTCGATGAGATCTTAAGCCGCAAAGAAGATGCCACCCTCAAGGCGCTGGCCGCCTTGCTGCACAAAGACTCCTTGCTGCCCGGCAGCGGCGCACCCTATCTTGACTC
>RCUP01002285.1_pt1 | contig 10247 bp, 9 predicted proteins | sample 2166341 | NCBI WGS metagenome assembly RCUP01 (sample SAMN09932325, study PRJNA488358) | compost metagenome | isolation source: compost soil in succinonitrile-enriched | place: Germany: Experimental Botanical Garden | reverse complement strand
CGCCCGCCATCGAGGCCTGGTGGAACGCCGACGAGCGCTTGCATGAAGGCCTCGGCTACTTCCGCGAAATCGCCTCCCCGCGTGCTGCGCACTTCGAGACCCTGTTCAGCACGCCCGACCGCCTCGAGGGCATCGGCGTGGTGATGGGCGGTGTGAGCGGCGAACTGCAGGAGCACGGCTACTGGGGGTCGATGCGCGATCGACTCCCGCTCGCGCAGGCCGACGCGCTCGCGCCTTCGGGCACGCGCGCGGTGATCGCCGGCACGCCTGCGTCAGGCCAGCGCGTGCGCATCGCGGGCCACACGCACCTCGCGATGATCCGTTCGGGCCAGGAATGGACCGAGACCACCGGCCAGGAACGCCAGCGCTACCTGGAAGACATGGCCCCGGTGCTGCGCGAAGGCATGGACTTCCTGCGCGACCAGGGCCTGCCCATCGGCTGCTACAGCAACCGCTTCATGCACCACCTCGACGCACACGGTGCACCGCTGCAGAAGTCCTTCGGCCTGAGCTACTGGCGCTCGCTGGCCGACATGGAGCGCTGGGCCGAGTCGCATCCGACGCACGTCGCGATCTTCGGCAGCTTCATGCGCTACGTGCAGGCGCTGAACTTCGAGCTGCGCCTGCGCCTGTACCACGAGGTGTCGGTGCTGAAGGCCGACGAGCAAAGCTACGAGTACATCAACTGCCACGCGCGCAGCGGGCTGATGAACGGGCTCGCACCCGCCGCCTGAAGCCGGGGCGCGCGGCGGGGCTCAGACGGCGAACAGTTCCTTGTGCTCCGCGCGCAGCAGCGCCTTCTGCACCTTGCCCATCGTGTTGCGCGGCAGTTCCGGCACGACGAAGCAGCGCTTGGGGATCTTGAAGTTCGCCAGCTTGGCCTTGAGCTCGGCCACGATGGCGTCGGCGTCGATCGTGGCGCCGCCCTTGGGGATCACGATGGCCACGCCCACCTCGCCGAAGTCGGGGTGCGGCACGCCGATGACGGCGCTTTCGGCCACGCCGGCCATCTCGTTGATGTAGCCCTCGATCTCGGCCGGGTAGACGTTGTAGCCGCCGCTGATGATCAGGTCCTTGCTGCGCCCGACGATGGTGATGTAGCCGCGCGCATCGATCTTGCCCACGTCGCCGGTCTTGAAGAAGCCGTCGGCGGTGAACTCTTCCTTCGTCTTCTCGGGCATGCGCCAGTAGCCGGCGAACACGTTGGGGCCCTTCACCTGGATGCCGCCGATCTCGTCGATCGGCAGGTCCTTGCCCTCGTCGTCGCGCACGCGCAGCTGCACGCCGGGCAGCGCGAAGCCGACGGTGCCGCCGCGGCGCTCGCCCTTCTTGGCGTCGTACGGGTTGGACGTGAGCATGGCGGTCTCGCTCATGCCGTAGCGCTCGAGGATGGTGTGGCCGGTGCGCTCGCGCCATTCGTCAAACGTTTCGATGAGCAGCGGCGCCGAGCCCGCGACGAACAGGCGCATGGTGCGCACCGCCTCGCGCGTGAGGCCCGGCTCGGCCAGCAGGCGCACGTAGAGCGTGGGCACGCCCATGAACACGGTGGCCTCGGGCAGCTTGGCGACGATGCGCTTGGGGTCGAACTTCGAGAACCACAGGATCTTGCTGCCGTTGAGCAGCGCACCGTGCAGCGCCACGAACAGGCCGTGCACGTGGAAGATCGGCAGCGCGTGGATCAGCACGTCGCCCTTCGTCCAGCCCCAGTAGTCCTTGAGCACTTCGGCGTTCGACAGCAGGTTGCGGTGCGTGAGCATCGCGCCCTTGCTGCGGCCGGTGGTGCCGCTGGTGTACAGGATGGCGGCGAGGTCGTCGGGTTTCTTGACCGCCACGGTGTGGCGGTCGCTGCAGCGCGCCGCCGCGTCGAGCAGCGTGCCGGTGCGGTCGTCGTCCAGCGTGAACACATGGCGCGTGCCGGCCGCCTCGGCGATGGGGCGCACCCAGGCCGCGTTGCGGCCGGTGCACACGACCACGGCGGGCTCGGCGTTGCCGATGAAGTACTCGATCTCGGCGCTCTGGTAGGCCGTGTTGAGCGGCAGGAACACGTAGCCCGCGCGCAGGGTCGCGAGGTACAGCAGCATGGCTTCGACCGATTTCTCGACCTGCACGGCGACGCGCGCGCCCTTCTCGAGCTTCAGGCCGTCGAGCAGGTTGGCGATCATCGCGCTGGCGCGGTCGAGGTCGCGCCACGAATAGTGCAGGCCGTTGTCGGTCTCGACCGCGATGGCGTCGAGGTTGGCGGGAAAGGCGGCGCGCAAGGCGGCGAACAGGTTGGCGTTGGGGGAGGACTTCGTCTTCATCATCTTCGTCATCATCGAACGGCAGGCTCAGGAAGGTCGGAAATTCGGAGGGCGCTTGCCCAGGAAGGCATCGATGCCCTCGCGGTGCTCGGCGGTGTCGGCATAGTCATACGCGGTGGCCAGCAGCTGCGGTGCAGCCGCGCCGCCACTCTTCAGTGCGGTGAAGGTGGCCTTGTGCAGGCGCGCGGCCTGGGGCGACAGCGCGGCAATGCGCGCCGCATGCGCCTGCGCGGCAGCGGGCACTTCGGCGTCGGGCAGCACGTGCAAGAGAAAGCCGGCGTCGTACAGCCGCTGCGCGCCATGCACGCCGGCGGCCAGCAGCATGTCGCGCGCCAGCACGTCGCCGATGGCGCCATGCACCAGCGCGGCTTCGCGCGGCGCCATCGGGAAGCCCAGCTTCGCGATGGGCGCGCCGAACTTCGCCGACGCGCCGGCCAGGCGGATGTCGCAGCAGCTGGCGATCTCGACGCCGGCGCCCATGCAGGCGCCTTCGATCTGGGCCACCAGCGGCAGCGGGCAGTCGAGCATCGCCTGCAGCGCGGCCCAGACTTCGTTCTCGTGGAATTCGCGCAGGCTCGCTTCCTCGAAGCGGAACGAGGGGTACTCGGAGATGTCGCCGCCCGCGCAGAAGGCACCGCCCTCCCCGCGCACGACGACGCAGCGCAGCGCGGTGTCACTGTGCAGCCCGTCGAACACCGCGCGCAACTCGCGCCACATGGCGCGCGTCATCGCATTGAGACGCCCCGGGTTCGACAGCGTGACGAGCGCCACGGCGCCTTCGCGGCGCAGCGAGACCTGCCGCTCGCTCATTCGAGCTTGGCGCCCGAGGCCTTCACGACCGTGGCCCATCGCTTGATCTCGGCGTTGACGAAGCGGCCGTAGGCGGCGTTCGTGACGTTCGGGATCTCGGAGCCGTTCTGGGCCCAGATGGCCTTCAGCTCGTCGGTGCCCAGCGCCTTCTTCATCGTGTCGATGATCTGCGTCTGCGCTTCGGCCGGCGTGCCCTTGGGCGCCCACAGGCCGTACCAGGTGGTGACGGTGTAGTCGGGCAGGCCGACTTCGGCGGCGCAGGGCACGTCGGGGAACGCGGGGTTGCGCTTGGCGCCGGCCACCATGAGCGCCTTGATGCGGCCGCCCTTGATGTGCTGCGCCGAGGAACCCAGGCCGTCGAACATCAGGTCGACGTTGCCCGCGATCAGGTCGGACAGCGCCGGGCCCGCGCCGCGGTACGGGATGTGGGTGATGAAGGTGCCGGTCTGCAGCTTGAACAGCTCGCCCGCCAGGTGGTGCGAGGTGCCCGAGCCGGCCGAGCCGTAGTTGAGCTTGCCGGGGTTGCGCTTGGCGGTGGCAATGAGCTCCTGGATGGTCGCGGCCTGCACCCGCTTCGGGTTGACCACCACCACCTGCGGCACGTTGGCCAGCAGCATCAGGGGCACGAAGTCTTTCTCGAGGTCGTAGTCGAGCTTGGGGTAGATCGACGGCGCGATCGCGTGGTGCACGGCGCCCATGAAGAGCGAGTAGCCGTCGGCCGGCAGCTTGGCCGCGATGCTCGCGCCCACGGTGCCGCCCGCGCCGCCGCGGTTGTCGATGACCAGCGTCTGGCCCGCCGCGCGGGAGAACTGGGCCGACAGCGGGCGCGCGAAGGCGTCGGTGCCTCCGCCGGCCGGGAACGGCACCACCATGGTCACGGGCTTGGTCGGCCAGCCCTGGGCACGTGCGCCACCGCACAGGGCCACGGCCCCGGCTGCTGCGGCGACGCGCAGCACATCGCGTCTTTGAAAACTCTGTTGCGTCATCTGTCTCGTCTCCTGTCGTCGTCGTTGTGGATGTTGCCGCCCTCCGGCGGTCAAGGTGCGGGCCGCAGCGCTGCCGCGGCAAAGCGAACGGACTCAGCCTTTTTTGAGGAACAGGCCTTCGATGTCTCCCGAAACCGCGATCTTGCCTTCGGCCAGCCAGGCGCGATGCCGGTCCAGGCGCTTGAGGTCGTACAGGTAGTTGACCATGAGGCCGTACGACTGCTTGAGCCCCTTGGCCGACGGGTCGCCGGCCCAGTTGAGCCGCTCGACGCGCGCGCCGTTGCCCAGGTGGAAGCGCGCCACCGGGTCGGCCGGCGTGCCGTCGACCAGCGTGCGGCCCAGGTACTCGGCGGTGGCCTGCAGCAGCCACTGGCGCAGCGGCGATTTCGCGTCGAGTTCTGTTGCTGCATCGACCGCCGCCAGCAGGCGCTCGGCCGTGGGCGGCACCGAGCCGACGAGGCGGCCGAGTTCGGCTTCGCGCTTCTCGTCCAGGCGCGGCAGCAGTTCGCCGGCGTTCTTGGCGAGCCACGCGCGCAGGCCCGGAATGGGCGACAGCGTGGCGAAGGTCTTCAGGCGCGGCAGCTCGTCCTGCAGGGTCTCGACCACGCGCTTGATGAGCGAGTCGCCGAAGCTCACGCCGCGCAGGCCGGTCTGCGTGTTGCTGATCGAATAGAAGATCGCGGTGGTGGCCTTGGCCGGCTGCACCGGCACGGCGGCCTCGTCGAGCAGCGGCATGATGCCTTCGCTGATGCGGTCGACCAGCGCCACCTCGACGAAGATGAGCGGCTCGTTCGGCAGGCGCGGATGGAAGAAGCCGTAGCAGCGGCGGTCGCTGTCATCGAGCCGGTTCTTCACGTCGGACCAGCTCTTGATGTCGTGCACCGCCTCGTAGCGGATGAGCTTCTCGATCAGCGAGGCCGGCGAGTTCCAGTCGATGCGGCGCAGCTCGAGAAAAGCCACGTCGAACCAGGTGGAAAACAGGTGCTCCAGCTCGGCCTCGAGCGCGAGCAGGCGCTTGTCGGACTTCAGGCACGGCAGCAGGTCGGCGCGCAGGTCGACCAGAAAGCGCATGCCGCCGGGCTCGACGGCGAAGCGCTGCAGCAGCCGCATGCGCGGCGACACCAGCGCGCGGCGCAGGCGCAGCTCGGCCTGCCCTTCGTCGGGCGTGCCGACGGCGCTCTGGTGCTGGTCGCGCGCGCTCTTGAGCTTGCCCGCGTCGGCGGCGAAATGCTCGCTCATGAGCGCCCAGTAGTCGCGGCGCTCTTCGGGCGAGGCGCCGGCGTAGGCCTGCGCGATGGCATGGGCGCGGCGGCCGCCCTCGACCTCGCTCACGCGCGGATCGATCACGGCCTGCAGCTCGGCCAGCACGCGGCGCAGCGTGCGCGGCGACAGCGCCTCGTCGGCCTTGCGCAGCGTGGCCTGCAGCCGCTCGGCGGTGGTGCGGGCGCTGGGCTTGGGCGTGTGACGGGCCGGGCCTTTCGTGGCGCCGTTGCTCGCCACGGGAACCTTGGACGATTCGCCCATGCGCAGGCGCGCCTGGAACCACTCGGTCGCACTCATCGATCTGCTCCTGTGCCGTTGGCTGTATGGGCGATGCCTGTCACGGCATCACCCGGGATTTCTGCTGTTGCATGACTTCGCGCAAGGCTTCGCGCTGGCGCGTCATGTGGGTGCGCATGGCGGCATCGGCGCCTTCGCTGTCGCGCGCCTTGAGCGCGGCGAACACGGCCAGGTGCTCCGACAGGCTCTGGTCGAGCCGCCCCGGCGCGTGCAGCTGCTGCAGCCGCGCCAGCTTCAGGATCTTGCGCAGGTCGCCGATCACCTGGGCCAGCCACTTGTTGTCGGCGAGCTTGATGATCGCCTCGTGAATGATGTGGTTGGTGGCGTAGTAGTCGTTGATGCGCCGCGCCTTGGCGTGGCGCACCAGGCGCTCGTGCAGCGCGTCGAGCTCGTTCAGCTCGGCGTCGCTGGCGTTGCGCGCGGCCTCGTAGGCGCAGCGCCCTTCGAGCAGCGCGATCACCGGAAAGATCTCGTCCAGGTCGCGCTCGGTCACCTCGTTCACGAAGCAGCCGCGGCGCGGCTCGTGGCGCAGCAGGCCTTCGGCCGTGAGCACCTTCAGCGCCTCGCGCAGCGGCGTGCGCGAGATCGACAGCCGCTCGCACAGGGCCACCTCGTCCACGAAGCTGCCGGGCGACAGCGTGCCGTCGAAGATCTGCTCGCGCAGCGTGGCGGCGACTTCGTCGTGGAGGGAATTGGGGACCAGGCGCATGCGTGAAGGACTCGGAAAGTCGGTGGGCGTTTCGCGTAATTTCCTGTAATTACGCATAATTGTGAGTGCATGGTTAACGCAATGCAAGGGCCGCGCCCTGCCCTTGCGGCCCGGAATTACCCTGAGATCGACGAAAAAAAGCGGCGCGCACCCGAAGGTGCTGCGCCGCGTTGTGCGGGGTGTGGAGAGGTCAGGCGCGCGCGGTGCTGCCCGTCTTGCCGGCGCGGCCGAACCAGAACCACAGCGCGATGCCGGCGATCACCATCGGCACGCTGAGCCACTGGCCCTGGCTCAGGCTGAGCGCGCGCAGGCCCAGGAAATCGTCGGGCTCGCGGAAGTACTCGGCCACGAAGCGCAGCACGCCATAGCCGATGAGGAACACGGCGGCCACCTGGCCCTGCTTGCGCTCCTTGCGCGCATAGAGCCACATCACGACGAACAGCAGCAGCCCTTCGAGCAGGAACTGGTAGACCTGCGACGGATGGCGCGGCAGCATCGAGCCGCTTTGCGGGAACACCATGCCCCAGGGCAGCTCGGGGCTGCTGAAGCGGCCCCACAGCTCGCCGTTGATGAAGTTGCCCACGCGGCCCGCGGCCAGGCCGGTCGGCACGCAGGGCGCGACGAAGTCCATCACCTGCCAGAACGGCCGCGCACGCGAGCGCGCAAACCACACCATGGCGCCGATCACGCCGAGCAGGCCGCCATGGAAGCTCATGCCGCCCTGCCACACATACAGGATCTCGAGCGGGTGCGTGAGGTAGTACTCGGGCTTGTAGAACAGGCAGTAGCCGAGCCGGCCGCCGACGATCACGCCCATGACGCCCAGGAACAGGATGTCCTCGATGTCCTTGCGTTGCCACACGCCGGCCGTGGCCAGCGAGCGGAACGGCTCGTGGTGCAGGCGGCGCGTGCCCAGAAAGTAAAACAGCGCGAAGGCCGCCAGGTAGGTCAGGCCGTACCAGTGGATGGCCACCGGCCCCAGCTGCAAGGCGATGGGATTGATCTGCGGATACATGAGCATCCGACGATTGTGCCGTGGCGCAATGACGCCGCGGCCGCGGGGGCATTCAGGGCAATGTCAGCGCCCGAACTTCCACCACAACAACCCCGCCACCCCGGCCGGCACCGCGAAGATGAACAGGAAGATCGGCAGCTCCTCGGCCACCGAGTACCCGGCCTTGAGCACGCCCACGGCCATGTTGATGCCCGCGCCGACGAACCACGCCGGAATGAACCACTTGGCCGCCGCGGCCAGCGCCATCGACGAGCCGTCGCCCATGAAGCGGCCGGCCAGAAGAAACACCACCAGCAGCGCGAAGCCGCCCCCCATCACCATGACTGTGTGCATCTGCGTTGTCCTCCTGGGCGCATCTTGCCGGATATCGGCGCTTCAGCGCGTGGTGTAGCCACCGTTGGCGAAGATGGTCTGGCCCGTGATCCACCAGCCTTCGGTGACCAGGAAGCGCACGATGGGCGCGATGTCCTCGATGTCGGTGAGGCCCTTCTTCGAGTACTTGCTGAGCGCGGCGGCGCTGCTGTGGTACGCCACGGCCTCGGGGCTTTCCTGGCCGTAGAAGAACGGCGTGTCCATCGGGCCCGGGCCGATGGCGTTCACCGAGATGCCGCGGTCGCCGAACTCCTTGGAGGCCGCGCGCGTGTAGTGCTCCACCGCCGCCTTGGCCGCCGGGTAGATCGCATAGAACGGCGTGTAGGCCGCCAGCAGCGAGCTCACCAGGGTCACGATGCTGCCGCCGTCGGCCAGCGTGCGGCCGGCCTGCTGGATGAAGAAGAAGGCCGCCTTGGCATTGGCGTCGAAGCTCTTGTCGTAGTCGGCCTCGGTGATGTCCAGGATCGGCTTCTTGATCACCACGCCCGCCGTGTTGATCGCCAGGTCGACCTGGCCGAAGTGCTTCACGGCCTGGTCGAACAGCTTCACGTTGTTCTCGACCACCGCGAGGTCGCCCTGCACCAGCAGCGTGTCGGCGCCCTTGGCCTTCAGCGCGGCGGCCGTCTGCTCGGCCTCGGCGCGCGAGCCGTCGCTGTTGTAGTGGATGGCGATGCCGCGGGCGCCGCCGTCGACCAGCTGGTGGGCGATGAGGGCACCGAGGTTCTTGCCACCGCCGGCGATGACGGCGACCTTGTTCGTGAGCGTGCGTGCGGACATGGATGGATTCCTCTGAGTGAGTGAAAGACCCGGGACGGGATGTGTGACGAGCCGCCAGTCTATTGATCGCCAAGTTGCAGATAAATCATTCATTCAAGGCTAGACTGTTCTGAAAATCACGAACAATCAGCCCCGCCGCCATGGACCGCATCGAACTCCTCCAGGTCTTCCTGCGCGTGGCCGAAACCGGCAGCTTCACGCGCGCCGCCGACCGGCTGGCGCTGCCGCGCGCCACCATCTCGACCGCCATCCAGCAGCTCGAGGCGCGCCTGGGTTCGCGCCTGCTGCACCGCACCACGCGCCGCGTGGGCCTCACGCCCGACGGCGAGGTGCTGCTCGAGCGGGCCCGCGCGCTGGTGGCCGACATGGAAGACATGGAGCAGCAGTTCCAGCCCGCGCACAGCAGCGTGAGCGGCCGGCTCAAGGTCGACGTGCCCAGCCGCATCGCGCGCCTGCTGATCGCGCCGGCGCTGCCCGACTTCTTTGCACGCCACCCGGCGGTCGAGCTCGAACTGGGCTCCAGCGACCGCGCGGTCGACCTCGTGCTCGAAGGCGTGGACTGCGCCCTGCGCGTCGGCCCGCTCGCCAGCAGCAGCCTCGTGGCCCGGCCGCTGGGGCATTTCACGCTCATCAACTGCGCCAGCCCCGCCTACCTCGCGCGCCACGGCACGCCGCGCACGCCGGCCGACCTGCCGCAGCACGTGGCGGTCAACTACGCCTCGCCGACCAGCGGCCGGGCCGCACCGTGGGAATGGCAAGTGCGCGACGGCGAGACCCAGGTGCTGCGCCTGCGCAGCCAGGTGGCGGCGAACAACGCCGAGACCTACATCGCCTGCGCGCTGGCGGGGCTGGGCCTGATCCAGATCCCGGCCTACGACGTGCGCGAGCACCTGGCGGCCGGCGAGCTGGTGGAAGTGCTGCCCGACGCGCGCGCCGAGCCGCTGCCGGTGCACCTCGTCTACCCGCACCGGCGCAATCTGTCGCGGCGGGTGCAGGCCTTCGCGGGATGGCTCGACGCCCTGCTGGCGGCCTCGCTCGATGTGCCCTCGCCCGCCGGCCGGGCTTCGCGCAGCGTCTGAGTCTTACGCCGGCACGCGCCCCGCCCGCTCGCGCACGAAGGCCACGAAGCGCGCCAGCGCCGGGTGCGCCGCCTGCGCGGGCCACACGAGGCTGGTCTCGCACACCGGCAGCGTCACGCGGCGGCGCCCCACGCCCTTGAACTCGTGGACCTGCCGGTAGACCACGCCCGCGCGCCGGAACTGCATCACGCTGTGCGGCACCCAGGCCGCGCCGATGCCGCCCGACACGAGGTTGACGATGGTCTGCATCTGGATCGCCTCCTGCGCCACCTGCGGCGTGCGCCCGGCCGCGTGGTACAGGTCGAAGATCGCGTCGTGCAGCGAGGGCACGATGCGGCGCGGAAAGATCACCAGCGGCTCGTCCAGCACCTCGGCCAGCGGCACGGGGCGCGCCTCGGCCAGCCGATGCTGGGCCGGCAGCGCGAGCACCAGCGGCTCCACCTCGACCGGCAGGCAGGCCAGCCCCGGCGGCGCGGCGCCCGGCGAATGCAGCATCAGGCCGGCGTCGATCTCGCCGCGCGCGAAGGCTTCGAGCTGCACGTCGCCGGTGGCCTCGACCAGCTCCAGCGCCACCTCGGGGCACAGCACGCGGAACTCGCGCACCCAGGCCGGCAGTTGCTCGAAGCCGACCGTCGAGAC
>RCUP01002280.1_pt1 | contig 10267 bp, 11 predicted proteins | sample 2166341 | NCBI WGS metagenome assembly RCUP01 (sample SAMN09932325, study PRJNA488358) | compost metagenome | isolation source: compost soil in succinonitrile-enriched | place: Germany: Experimental Botanical Garden | reverse complement strand
AATCGGAATGCAGGAAGCAAGTAAGGCTGTTGCAGAGACTTTGAGACAAATGATCAACTACGCTCAACCCGGAATGAGTACGAAAGAACTGGATGAATACGGGGCAGAAATTTTAGCCGGATTTGGGGCAAAATCGGCGCCTTATTTAACTTATGGTTTTCCGGGATGGACCTGCATCAGCGTGAACAATGAGTTTTGTCACGGTATTCCATCAAACAAGCGAATTCTAAAAGAAGGAGATTTAGTCAATATTGATGTTTCGGCTGAATTGAATGGCTTTTGGGCAGATAACGGCGGTTCATTTGTGCTTGGTGAAGATCGAAACGGGCATCAGAAATTAGTTGATGCATCGAAAGAAATTTTGCAGAAAGCGATCGATCACATTCGAGGCGGAGTAAAAATAGCTGAAATAGGATATCTGATGGAATCTGAAGCTAAAAAGAGAGGCTACAAGGTTATTCGAAATCTGGGTGGACACGGAATAGGGAGAAGCTTACACGAAGAACCGGATGAATTGCTCAACTATAAAAACCGGTTTGACCAGAGACGTTTTAAAAAAAACTCCGTTGTTGCTATCGAAACGTTTATTTCAACAAGTTCAAGCTATGCAGATACGCTGAATGACGGATGGACGATGGTTGGGAACAAAGGTGGTTTTATGGCTCAGCACGAACACACAATTATCATAACGGACGGTAAGCCGATCATATTGACGAAAGCAAACGAAATACTAAAATAAAATGCCTTTCGCTAGCAGTAATTTTACAAAATATCAGTGAAAAAGGAACGATACAAAGACAGAATGAAAAATCAGCTAGTTACTCTTTCTCTTTTTTTGACAACGCTTTCGGCATTCGGGCAGGTCGACCAAACGATTCTTTCGAAGGATAGTTTGTCATTAAGTCCGGATTATCAGATGCAACCAGCATCAAACCAGCTATTTGGTAACGATCTTGAAATTGAAAAATGGTTGAAAGAAAACAATGTACCGACACTTGGTTTGGGAATCATCGAAAATGGAAAACTTCAACAAATAAACGTTTTTGGAGAAATCACCAAAGGGAATGCGGCTCCTTACAATACGATTTTCAACGTTGCTTCTTTAACAAAACCGATCACTGCACTAGTTGCATTGAAGTTGGTAAGTCTGGGCAAGTGGAATTTGGATGAACCGATTTATAACTATTGGACCGATCCGGATGTTGCCAATGACCCAAGAAGCAAGAAAATTACGACAAGACTCATTCTGAGTCATCAAACAGGTTTTCCCAATTGGCGCTGGATGAGTGAGGACCAAAAACTACATTTTCTTTTCGATCCGGGAACAAAACACGAATATTCGGGTGAAGGATTGGAATACCTGAGAAAAGCATTGGAGAAAAAATTCAAGAAATCGTTGCAGCAATTAGCGGATGAACTCATTTTTCAACCGCTTAAAATGACTGATACGAGATATGTTTGGGATCAAAATGTAGATGTATCCAGATTGGCGATTGGCTATGACCAAAACGGGAACGCGTATGAAACGGTAAAGAGCAAGATTCCGAATGGAGCCGATGATTTATTGACAACGATTGAAGATTATGCAACGTTTTTGATCAGCGTGATGAATAGCGATGGATTGACAAAAGAACTTTTTAATGAAATGATTTCAAATCAAGTTGCCAGTACCAGAGGGAAACATTTTGGTTTGGGCTTCGAAATTTATGATCTCGGAAACGGAAATTATGCTTTGTCTCACGGAGGTTCTGATAAAGGTGTTCAAACAATTGTGTTTTTCTTCCCGCAAACAAAAGATGGGATTTTGATTTTCACCAACTCTGATACAGGCACAAGTGTTTATGAAAGCTTGTTGAAACATTATTTGGGTGAAAACGGACAAAAAATAGTCGACATCGAAACGAAATAAAACAATCGTTCACAGCCATTCGCGAAATCGTGAGGCGTAATGCTTCTAAGTTTTTTTAACCATTAGACAGACATAAAGCAACCAATGAGTAACAATGACACAAAACGACTTTCCCGACTGGTGGCCATTCTGACACAGTTGCAAACGAAACGTCTTTTGACGGCTGCTGAACTTGCAACCCGGTTCTCGCTTAGTAACAGAACGATTTATCGGGATCTAAAAGCATTGGAACAAGCCGGAGTTCCCATTTTAACGGAAGAAGGAAAAGGCTACACTTTAATGGAAGGCTACAGGATCGCTCCGGTAATGTTTACTGAAAGTGAGGCCAATGCTTTAATCACGGCTGAGCAACTAATTCTGAAAAACAAAGATGAATCATTTGTCAAAGAGTATTCGGAAGCGATCAACAAAATAAAATCCGTTCTGCGAAATAATACGAAGGACAAAGCCAACTTACTTTCTAAGCGCATTGTATTCAGAAATAACCAGGACAACCACCGAACCAGTAATTATCTTTCCGTTTTACAATTAGCTCTGACGAATTTTGATTTGGTCAGGATAAAATATCATTCACCTGAGACGAACAAAACGACAGAAAGAACAATCGAACCCTTTGCCATTTACAGTACACAAGACAACTGGTTATTAATCGCTTTTTGTCGATTGCGAAAGGATTTCAGAGCTTTCCGCCTCGATAGAATACAAGGTCTGAATACCTTGATAGATAAGTTTGAACCGCATAAAATGACCTTGCAGGAATACTTCGAAATCTGCAAAGCAAAACTTTTTTCAGAACCCTTGACATAAGGCTGTCGCAGTATCAATTTAGTTTTGTAAGACATTAAAAATCATCAAATGGAGAAACTAAAAATGGAGCCTTTTAAAGTAATTGGCATTGCGGTGAGAACTACAAATGAAAACAATCAGGCTGCAACGGATATTGCAGATTTGTGGGGTCAATTTATGACTGAAAGAGTAATGGAAGCTATTCCAAACAAAATTGACAACACGGTGTATTCGATCTACACGGATTATGAAAGCGATCATACGAAACCTTATACCACCATATTGGGCTGTAAAGTAGAAAAACTGGACGAAATCCCTGATGGAATGATTGGGAAATCAATTGAGGGAGGAAACTATGTTAAACTATCTGCCAAAGGAGATTTGGCAAAAGGATTAATCGTCAATAAATGGTTAGAGATTTGGGGAATGGATTTAAACAGAGTATTCACCGCAGACTTTGAAGTTTTTGGAGAAAAAGCTCAAAACCCTTCAGATGCTGAGATTGATTTTTTAATTGCCGTAAGTAATGGATGACGAATTACATAACTACTATTTGAATAAAGCGGAACCAAACAAGAGCTGTTTACTTGCATTGCGAAGGTTGATTCTTGAACAGGATCCGGATATTATGGAGACGCGGAAGTGGGGAATGCCCTGCTTCTGCTACAAAAAAAAGATGTTCTGTTATTTATGGACGGACAAAAAAACCGACGAGCCATACATTCTGATGGTAGAAGGAAAACACCTTGATCATCCTGATCTGGAAGAAGGAGATCGCTCGCGAATGAAAGTTTTTAAAGTGAATCCTAACAAAGATTTACCCATAGAAACCATTGAGCAGATTTTGCAAAAAGCATTGGATTTGTACCGGACAGGTGTGATAAAAATCAAATAATAATAAGAATGTGGGGGGACGCGATGCATTGCGTCCCCCAAACTTTCCTCCACATTTTGTTATCTTTAATAGATCAGTTCAAGCTAAAAAGAATCGAATGAATCCGGATATTGAAACATACAATCAAATGCAGACAGAAGAAAATCGATTGATTTGTGATCTGTTGGCCAATGAAATTTGCAAAGGACTTCCTGAGGCCGAAAACAAAATATGGCATGCACACCCAGTTTGGTTTCTGGAGGGAAATCCGGTGGTTGGATACAGTAAATTGAAACACAGCGTGCGTTTGTTGTTTTGGAGCGGACAGTCATTTGATGAAACAGGTCTGAAACCGGAAGGAACGTTTAAAGCTGCGGAATCGCGTTACACCGATGTAGATGAAGTGAACATTACGGATTTGGCACGTTGGTTAGTGAAAGCAAGGGGAATTCAATGGGATTATAAAAACATTGTAAAGCGCAAAGGACAATTGGAACGATTAAAATGAGGAATAATACCATGAAAAGAACAGTCACTATTATTTCCTTTTTGATTCTTTATCTACCATCATTCGGGCAAGCGAAACAGGTTTTTCATTTTTCGAAAGTCTGGAATTTCATTAAATACTATCATCCGGATTTAGCCACCGGAAAAATAGATGCTGACAGTTTGTTCCTGACAAAAATTGAGCAAATCAATTCAAAACAAACATTGGACGAAGTGACAGCCGTTTTGATAAAAGATTTAAGTAAACCTGTCATGTCGAAGGAACAGCTTGTTTTCAAGGAAACAGATGTGTTAAAGCGGAATCAGGATTTTGGTTGGTACGCAAAGAATCCGGAGGTTTCAGAAAAAACAAAAGCTGCGCTTCGGTCTATTTTTGATAATAGATTTACGGGCGAAGATCATTTTTATCTTACAAAGCAGGGCTGGGAAAGCGATCTTCCGAACGAGAAGTCATACGAATTCAAGAAGGAGGAGAATCTGCCATTAGCATATCGCTTACTGACTTTTGCCAAAATACAGGGAGTAGTGGATTATTTGTATCCGTACAAATATTTAATGAGTAAACCGTTTGACCGATTCGGTTTGGAAAAACTCCCGCAATTAATCGAATGTAAAACCAGAAAAGAATTTGAAGGGATTCTTGCTCGCCTCGTTTCGAGTCTGGAAGACACGCATTCCTTTCGATTTTATGAGCAATTGAATTCGAAAAACGAGCTTTTTCACCGCACGTATTATCCACCGTTCGATTATAAAGTATTCAACGATTACATTTTGGTTACCAATCTTATTTCGGAAGAACTGTGTAGTAAAGCGTCGCTTCAGGTCGGAGACCGGATTAGTACAGTGAACAACCAAAAAGTTTCTGAACTGATAGCGAACAAAAGCCAGTTGCTTTCTTCTTCCAATCAACAGCTGCTGATTCACAGATTATCCAATTACCTAAGCAATATTGTTTGGAACAGTGATTCGCCGGTCAATACATTTAAAATCCTTTCAAATGGGAAAGAGCGGGATTGCACCATCGAATTTATCTCTGTCGCAAACAAAAATCAAGTAGCAGAAATCAACAATTATTTTCAAAAGAACCAACAAGCGCAGAAAGACTCGCCGGCTGAAAATGAAGAGATTGCTTATTTCAAAATAAATCACATCTACTACCTGGTAGACACGATTAGTGATGAGAAAGCAGTAGATAAAACGATGGACTCAATTCTTGAACATGCGGAATCTAAAAAAGCTATCGTTTTTGACATGCGCGGATACCCGGATTGGGGAGGATTTGTGCATACATATATTTATAAATACTTTGCTGAAAAGGATAACTATTACCACAGAATATATTTCCCGAATCCGGAGAATATCGGAACCTGGTTGTACAAGGGTGATGCAAAAGAGTATTTCCCCGATATTCCTGACAAAACCAAACACACTTATGCAGGTAAAGTGTTTATTTTGGTGAACCCGGAAACCTTAAGCGCAAGTGAGTTTTACACGATGAATCTGCAATATGTTTTTCCGAATTCAGTTACCATCGGACAAACAACGGCCGGGGCAGACGGGAATGTCAAAACCATGAATTTACCCGGAGGATATGCACTTTCTTTTACCGGATTGGTTGTGCTTTATCCGAATGGAGCTCTGACTCAAAAAGTGGGAGTTAAAATAACGGAATCCATAAGCTATACCGACGAGGATGTGATTTTGGGAAGAGATAAAGAAATGGACAGAGTAATCGAGCTGTTGAAGAAATAGTAGAAGCAGGAAGCGGGATTGAAAAAAGGCAGTTTTCGCTTATTAAATTGAAAAATGAAATAATCAGAAATGGGAATATTCAAGTATGTATATGACTCCTTGTTTGGAAAAGATTATGGAATTGTCTGGAAGCAATTTTCCAAGGAAAACTCAGGGATTTTCCGTTTCTCACCAAGGGGATACAAATTAGTGTATCCGTATGGAGACTTTTTAATCACCATCGAAACATACACTCATTATACAAGTGTTGGAGGAAATTCATACGAATCCGAATATGTTCGTGGAATAACAGAGTTTGCATCTAAAGACAATTTCAATTTATTGATTACTCAACAAGGGTTGATTGAGAATATCAGTAAGGTTTTTGGTGCCCAGGATGTTCAAACCGGAGATAGACGATTCGATAAAAAATTCATGATCAAAAGTAATGATGAAGCGAAAACTCAATTGATTCTTTCAAATAGTTCGATTACAAATATGCTTTTGGAAAATGAAACGATCCGTTTGGCTATAACGGATGGTGAAGGACTGTTCAACGAAAAGCCGGGAGAGGGGAATTTTATGTTTTACTTCATATCGGAAAGTAAAATCCAACATGTAAATCAATTGAATAGGATAAATACTCTTTTCACGAACATGCTTGATGCTTTGACTCAAAATGCGACTGCCAAACCGGTTAAATAGAACGCTAATCCTATATTTGTCAAAAATCACAAATAATGGAACCAAATGAATCAATTGATTTAGAGCAATTCCTGGGAAAGGAAATGTTGCTTCTGAAATCTAAAAGAAGTATTGTAAACAAAGCCAGTCGGAATTTTGGACTTGAAAAGGAGGAAGTTGAGGCATCTTATTTGACCGCTAAATCCAAAATAAGAAAATCGGCAGGTAAAAGAGGGTGGACCTATTTGTTGTTGGGTTTGATATTCTTAGGTGTCGGATTGTTTGGAAGCTTATCAAATACCGGATTCATTTTTTACGGAGCAATTCTAGGAGGAGTAGCATTTTTGATTACAGCAGTCGGACTTTTCATGTTATCAGCTAAAAAGAGCGTATGAATTCCCGAGTATTGATCATTCTGTTTTGCTTTCTCTTCAGTTCTGCGTGGGGAAGTGATGATACTATTATATCTTTTCACAAGAGTAGTATTAAACTTCCGAAGGGATTCAAAGAATTTTCAAAAGACGAGTTAGCATCATTTCGGGCAACCGTTTTCAATCGTCGGATCATGACGGTTTATGAAAAGGATGATGAAACAGCAGGATTGCAGCGAATTATTTTTTACTACGATTCATTGGAGGGAACAAAACAACTCCGCTTCAATGAAATTCTGAGAATTAAGTTGGAGGTGATCAAAGAAAGCGGGATTATTTTCAATAAAACCAAAACAGACGAAGCAAAACACTATGCTTTTGGCACTGCAATTGTGGCCGGAGATACATCCATTTTCGGCTTTTCAGTAGATGGATTCGGGATAATGGGAATTCAATTCGACGATTCGAAAGGAATTAATGAAGCTGGTAAAAAGGAGTTTGACAAAATAATGAACTCCGTTAAACATTATGCTTCCTATCAATATGTTCCTGAGAAAAATCCAAAAGCGGAAGAGGCCAAAAAAGAAATGGGTGAAAGCGGAATCCTTCTGGTTGTTGCATTTTTTGGAATGATCTCAATATGGCTGGTGAGAAGATTTTTAGTGAAGAAGTAGATTGACTTGCCAGAATTGACGACCACCGGTCATAAACAAGTTCCACCGATAATCAGTTATCCCGTTCGATAGCGTAAATTAACGATCAGATCCCTTTCAAGGATTGTATTATTGTGAAAAGAACCCATAAAGACAACCAATTATGATTAAAACTTACTTGACACTCCTGATGTGTTTTCTCATTACATCTGTTACCTGTGCGCAAAAGATCGACACCCAAAAACTCGATCTATATTTCAAGTCATTGGAAGAAAGCGGTAAATTTATGGGAAGTGTTGCTGTTTCGCAGAACGGAAAGATTATTTACACAAAAACCATTGGGTTTTCAGACATCGAATCGAAGACCAGGGCAACTGAACATTCGAAATACCGCATTGGTTCCATTTCTAAAACGTTTACAAGCGTATTGGTATTAAAAGTAGTTGAAGAGAAGAAACTGGATCTGAACCAAACAATCGGAAAATTCTTTCCGGGTATTAAAAATGCCAATAAAATAACGGTGAAACATTTATTAAGTCACCGAAGTGGAATCCATAATTTTACAGATGATGAAGGCTATCTTTCCTGGTTGGCGCAAGCTAAAACAGAGAAAGAAATGGTAGAGATCATTGCAAATGGAGGAAGTGATTTTGAACCGGACAGCAAAGCGGAATACAGCAATTCGAACTTTGTTTTACTAAGCTACATTCTTGAAAAAACAGTCAACAAACCTTATGCGGAGATTTTGAAAAAGTACATCGTCGATCCGATTGGATTAACAGATACTTATTTGGGAGGAAAGATCGATACTAAGAACAACGAAGTGAAATCGTATCATTTTTCCGGGAGCTGGCTGCCTGAAACAGAAACGGATATTTCAATTCCCTTAGGTGCAGGTGGAATTGTTTCCACATCAAAAGATCTGACAAAATTCAGCGATGCTTTGTTCGAAGGGAAATTATTGAAAAAGGAAAGCCTCGAATTGATGAAAACGCTCAAAGACGGATTCGGCATTGGTTTGTTTCAATCACCTTTTTATGACAAAATCGCTTATGGACACACGGGAGGCATTGATGGATTTAGTTCTGTGTTTCTTTATTTCGCTGATGGAAAGGTTTCATTTGCATTGGTATCGAACGGATCAAATTACAACAACAACAATATTTCACTCGCAGTGTTGAGTGCTGTTTACAACAAACCGTACGATATTCCTGTGTTTTCAAGTTATGAAGTAAATCCGGAAGAATTGGATCAATATGCAGGCGTTTATTCTTCTTCTGAAATCCCGGTGAAAGTCACAGTTCTCAAAGATGGGAAGATACTGACAGCACAGGCAAGCGGACAAGCCTCTTTTCCACTGGAAGCAAGTGCGAAGGATATATTCGTATTTGATCAGGCAGGAGTCGTTATGGAATTCAATCCGCTTGAAAAAACAATGATCTTAAAACAAGGAGGAGGACAATTCTTGTTTAAGAAAGATTAAACTGGGTCATTTGATAAAGAAAAGGTGTGGACAGATTTATTCTTGTTTACACCTTTTTAGTTTTCTATATTTATCCATTGTAAAATGATAGCAACTACCTGATTTCAGTGATGAAGAAACCAACATTCCTTATAATTATCTGTCTTTTTAGCTCAATTGTTTTCGGACAAAACGGATTAAATTCCGGAGATTATTTTCTGTTGCTGGTAAGCAAGAATAAAATCTCTTTGAATACATATGAGAATAAGGAAATAAAACAGAAAAGGACCTTTGAAATTAACGAAAAAACAATCTTTTCAACGGATCAAAAAACACGTGTTGCACTCCTCGATACTGCCCAAAATACGATTACTTTATTTCAGATTTCATCTCGAAAAAAGATCAGATTGTCGATTCCTTTTGAGATTAAGCCCAAATGTATTCTAATGAACGGTGAGAATCTCTTTATTGGAGGAGAAATGGGAAAGGAAATGCTGATTCAATATCATATACCAAGCAAAAAATGGTTTTCACTTGAAATTCCGACTAAAGTTTTGTCCCTGAGAAAGGGAATTGATGATCTGCTTATAAAAGATAGTTTGCTGATGGCAATTGATAATTTGGTAATGCCGAAATATGTCTTATTCTATAAGCTGAATTCATTAGGCAAACAGGATTTTTCTCACTTTCTGGAATTGAAGTCAAATGGAGCTTATGAACATATTTTACAAGGACGAATCTCGTCAGATTATGTAGGAATAAGTTCAATAACGTTTAGCGGATACTCCGGAGCTAAAGAGCACATTACGATTTATGATAAAAATGATCTGACAAAAAATTTCACGCTTTCGTTCCTGCATCCGGGAGAATGGCGAATTGATAATTACACACTGAATGATTTTCTCTTGATGGGGAACAAACTCATTGTTTCAAATAAAAAGGAAGGATTGGGGATTTTTGAAATAGACTCTTCTTATCTGAATCCTGTTTATGAGTACGATGAATGTGACGAAAAACACAATTATGATCGTTCTGAAAACAACCGGTTTAATGGCGATAGCGAATTAAAATACTGGAAATATGAAGGAAAGATCTTACGATTGACAGTATTGAGAAATACTACTGGTTTTATTCTGACTCTGGAGCATCAAAACGGAGAGATCAGTCAGGAAATAGTGGAATCAACTTTCTGAAATTTTATATTACATTGCAAAGTCATAAACAGATAACGAAATGAAAAAAACGGTTTTAATCATTTTAGGACTTGTAACTGCATCCTCTTTTTGCTTT
>RCUP01002278.1_pt1 | contig 10271 bp, 8 predicted proteins | sample 2166341 | NCBI WGS metagenome assembly RCUP01 (sample SAMN09932325, study PRJNA488358) | compost metagenome | isolation source: compost soil in succinonitrile-enriched | place: Germany: Experimental Botanical Garden | reverse complement strand
GCGCTGTAAACCGTCGCGTAGAAGCGCAGGTTGAAGCTCAAGCTAAGTAATTAGCCCGCAGCTTTGAGAAAAGCCCGGCTTAGGCCGGGCTTTTCTTTGTCTGCGATTTGGTGTTCCAACCCGGTTTTATGCGGTGATATCGAAAGATCGCAGCCTGCGGCAGCTCCTACTCAGATACCGCTTGCAACCTGTAGGAGCTGCCGAAGGCTGCGATCTTCTGATCTTCTTCGCAGGCCGCAACCGCTCCAATGACCAAAATGGCCGGGCTTTTCAACTCGAAGTCATGGGCATCTTTTTCCATCGCTGCCAGATCGCTTCGGCATTCCCGCTGGTGCGGCAACGAAGCGTTTTCGATCATTGCCACCGGCATGTCTGCCGTCATCCCGCCGGCCAGCAACTGCTCACGAATTTCACTGAGCTTGGCCACACCCATGTAGATCACTAAAGTCGTGCCGCTTTGGGCCAGTGCTTGCCAGTTAAGGCTGCTGTCGTCCTGGGTATGGGCGGTGACCAGTGTCACGCCGCGCGCCACACCGCGCAGGGTCAACGGTATGTCGCATTGCGTCGCACCGGCGAGCCCAGCCGTGATGCCATTGACCAGTTCCACCTCAACCCCACGTTCGCGCAGCCACTGCGCCTCTTCACCGCCACGTCCGAAAATGCACGGGTCGCCGCCCTTGAGTCGCACCACGCATTTGCCCTGGCGCGCATAACGCAGCATCAGGCGATGAATGAAGGCTTGCGGGGTAGACCGGCAGCCGCCGCGCTTACCCACAGGAATGATCCGCGCCTGGTTGCAATGTTCGAGGATGGCGGCATTCACCAGATCATCGATCAGCACCACATCCGCCTCTCTCAACGCCCGCACAGCCTTGAGGGTCAGCAATTCCGGATCGCCAGGGCCCGCGCCCACCAGCCAGACTTTTGCGTTCATCGTGTTTTCCTCATTTGGGCTGACATCAGCCATGAAATACCGCAAACAACAGCGCCAGATTTGCCAACAGGGACAGCAGCGCCAGCGTTCGCCATACCTTCAACGGTTCGCGTTCCAGCAGCGGTCGTGGGCGCACGGTCAAGCTGTGCCGCTCGCCCTGTTCGATCAGCAGCAGCCATTCTTCCGCCGTTTCAAAACGCAGCGTTGGATCCGCGGCAACCGCGCGTTCCAGACTTTGTGTGAGCCACTCCGGCAAGTCGGGCCGATAGCGACTGGCGCTGACCGGTACGCCGAATCGTGGGCGTTGAAACGCTTCGATTTCGCCGTAGGGGAAATGCCCGGTCAGCAGGTAATACAAGGTCACGCCGACTGCATAGAGATCCTGTTGCGGGGTCGGCACTTCACCGCGAAACGCTTCCGGTGCAATGAAACTTGGCGTTCCGGGCAAGGTAGAAGGCTGGTCTTCGGACAATCCGGGGCAGTAGGCGAGCCCGAAATCCAGCAGGCGCAACTCACCGTCGTCCCCCAGCAGCAGGTTCTCCGGTTTGATGTCGCGGTGCAGAATCTGCCGCCGATGCAGCATGCCGACCGCTCGAAGCAAGCGTTCGGCGAGGTCCTGCCATTGCGCCAGCGGCATTGGCCCGACCTGTTCATGCAGTTGCGCCAGGGTCGCTCCGGGATATTCGCGCATCACGTAGTACAGATGCTGACGCTGACTGGCGGCATGAACTTCAGGAAAATGCCGCCCGGCCACGCGCTTGAGAAACCATTCCTCCGACAACAAGGCTTGCCCCGCCTGATGATCGTCATGCAGGCGGCCGGGCAGGGTTTTCAGCAACCAGGGTTGCTGCTGGGTGTCACGCACCCGATAGAGCAATGATTGCTGGCTCTGACCGAGGATTGCTTCGACGTGCCAGCCCTCGAAATCCTGCCCCGCTTTCAATGCCGGGGGCAGCGGCCATTGCTGCAAGTGGATCAGAGCATCGCCAATGCTGGTTTCACCGAGGGCATCGACCCGCACCAGTAAGGCGCTGGCGTTATCCTGGCTGCCGGCCAGGTGCGCGGCGCTGACCAACGTTTGCGCGGCACTGTGCAGATCCGGTTGATCACGCAGGATCGCGGCAATCGCGGTGTCGCCCAGAACCGCCCAGATCCCGTCGCTGAGCAGGACGAAGCTCTCATCGAGACGCAATTCACCGTCGAGAAAATCCAGCACCAGATGCTGATCCAGGCCCAGCGCCCGCTTGAGCACATGCTGCATGCCCGGCTGATCCCAGACGTGATCTTCGCTGACTCGCTGCAATTCATCCCCGTGCCAGCGATACACCCGGCAATCGCCGACGTGAGCCAGGGTAAACCGCCTGCCACGCAGCACCAGAGCGCTCACAGTGGTCAATAGCGGTTGTCCCCCGCCGTTGGCCTGCAACCAGCGGTTCTGCGCCAGCAGCAGGCGATCAAGGGCTTGTGCGACACCCCAGGTTTCCGGGGTGGCGTAATAATCCAGCGCCAGGGCCTGCAACGTCGAACGGGCGGCCAACCCACCATCGGCGCACTGGCTGACGCCGTCGGCGATGGCGAACAAATATCCTTTGCTGGCTGCCAGCGCAGGGGCCGGGGTGACCAGGCGCAGGGCGTCCTGGTTCTCCTCGCGAGGGCCGATGGCGCTGGCTTCGGCAAAACTCAGTTGCAGGCTCATTAAGACCTCAGACCCGCGCAGCCGTCACGGCAGCCGAACCCCAGGTTGTTCTCCAGCGGCGTTTCACACCATGTAGACCGAACCAGGCGAGCACCGCGAGACTGGCGAACAACCACAAGGCCATCTGGTAGCTGCCGGTGCTTTGCTTGATCGCGCCCATGCCAGCCGCGAGGGCAAAGCCACCGATGCCGCCAGCCATGCCGATCAGACCGGTCATCACGCCGATCTCGCGGCGAAAGCGCTGCGGGACCAATTGGAAAACCGCACCGTTACCTGCACCCAAACCGAGCATGGTGCAGACGAAAAGCGCCAGGGCTGCGTAGGAACTTGGCAGGTTGAAACCGACGGCTGCAATGCAAATCGCGGCGACCGTGTACATCCCCAGCAGGGTGCGAATGCCACCAAAACGGTCGGCCAGGGCACCACCCAATGGGCGCATCAGGCTGCCACCGAACACGCAGGCAGCGGTGTAGTAACCGGCGGTCACCGGGCTCAGGCCGTATTGGTCGTTGAAGTAACCGGGCAGGGCGCTGGCCAGGCCGATGAAGCCACCGAAGGTCACGCTGTAGAAAAACATGAACCACCAGCTGTCACGGTCACCCAGCGCCTTGAAATAATCAGCCACCGACTTGGCTTTCGGCCGTTCAGGGGCATTTTTGGCCAGCCAGGCGAAGACAATCAGGGTCAGGATCAGTGGGATCAGGGCGAAGCCGAACACGTTGCTCCAGCCGAACGCGGCGGCCAGCACCGGCGCAATCAGTGCGGCAAGCACAGTGCCCGAGTTGCCCGCACCGGCAATGCCCATGGCCTTGCCTTGGTGCTGCGGCGGATACCATTGCGAGGCCAGCGGCAGGGCGACAGCAAAGGACGCGCCAGCCATGCCGAGGAACAGCCCCAACAGCAGCGCTTGCTCGTAAGTGTGGATGCCGAGTTTCCAGGCGCCGAACAGCGCGCAGATGACGATCACCTGACCGATCAGGCCGGCGGTTTTTGGCGACAGTCGATCAGCCAGCATGCCCATTACAAAGCGCAGTATCGCCCCGGCCAGGATCGGCGTTGCCACCACGAGGCCACGCTGTTGGGTGGTCAGGTGCAGGTCACCGGCGATCTGCACCGCCAAGGGGCCGAGCAGGTACCAGACCATGAAACTCAGGTCGAAGTAGAGGAAGGCCGCGAACAGGGTCGGGGTATGGCCGGATTTCCAGAAGCTTGAATTCATCGCGCACCTCAAACTGAATAGGAGTCTCGAACGGGAGCCAAAACAAAAAAACGCCGCCACCTGATTCGCCGGGAGGCAAATGAGGTGAGCGACGTCTTTGTCGTAGATTGGGCAACCGCCGTTGGTTACCTGTGGTGATTACTTAGCCAGATCTGTGCCACATGCCGATTTTGGTGGCGTAGAGAAAAGATCGCAGCCTTCGGCAGCTCCTACAGGGTGTACGTATGCCAACTGTAGGAGCTGCCGAAGGCTGCGATCTTTTGATGCTCAACCCAACAATTCACTCATGGCAATAATCTGCTCCGCCACCTGAATCAGCTTCTGCTGGCGGCTCATGGCCTGGCGGCGCATCAGGGTGTAGGCCTCTTCCTCGTTGCAGTCCTTCATTTTCATAAGCAACCCTTTGGCCAGCTCGATGCGCTTGCGCTCGGCCAGTTGCTGGTCGCGGGCGTGCAGTTGGGCGCGCAGGGCCTGGTCGCTTTCGAAGCGCGCCATGGCCACGTCGAGAATCGGCTGCAAGCGTTGTGCGTGGATGCCTTCGACGATGTAGGCGCTGACCCCGGACTTGATCGCCTGGCGCATCACATCGGGGTCGTGTTCGTCGGTAAACATGACGATGGGTCGCGGCTGGTCGCGGCTGACCAGCACCACTTGCTCCATCACATCGCGACTCGGTGACTCGGTATCGATCAAAATCACATCCGGACGCACCGTTTCGACGCGTTCGGGCAGGTCGATGGTCAACCCGGACTCGTCGATCACTTCGAATCCGGCTTCGGTGAGGGCCGCTTTCAGGCGTCCGACTTTTTTCGCGGTGTCGTTGATCAGCAGGATACGCAACATGTTCGCAGTCTCCTGTCAGCGGCTGGCGAGTCGGGGCGAGCTGTCGCTCATGGCGTGCAGCTTGAAGCTGCGGGCATAGCCGACCGGGTCGGAACCATCCCAGACTTTGCCGTCGATCAACTGGCTGTTGCGCATCTCTTTGCCCAGTGATGCGACTCCGACGGCACTGGCGGCCTCACGGTACAAGTCTAGTTGCTGGACCTGGCGAGCAACTGCGAGGTAATCCGGGTCGTCGCGCAACAAGCCCCAGCGACGGAACTGGGTCATGAACCACATGCCATCGGACAGATACGGCAGATTGACCTCGCCAGCGCCATGGAAGCGCAAGGCGTGCGGGTCTTGCCAGCGATTACCCAGACCGTCGGCGTAGTCGCCCAACAGGCGCGGTTCGATGCATTCGAGCGGTGCGTCGAGGTACTGCGGCGCACTGAGCAATTGCGCGGTGCTGCGACGATTTTCGGTGTTGTCTTCGATGAAGCGGCTGGCTTCCAGGATCGCCATCACCAACGCTCGGGCGGTGTTGGGATATTGCTCGACAAAGGCGCGGGTGCAGCCGAGGACTTTTTCCGGATGATCGGGCCAGATAGTTTGAGTGGTGGCCAAGGTAAAACCGAGATCCTGTTGCACCGCGCTGGCGGACCACGGTTCGCCAACACAGAAGCCGTCGATGCGCCCCGCTTGCAGGTGCGCGACCATTTGCGGCGGCGGTACCACCACACTGTCGACATCCAGCAGCGGATGAATGCCCTGGCTGGCGAGCCAGTAATACAGCCACATCGCGTGGGTGCCGGTAGGGAAAGTCTGGGCGAACGTCAGTTTTGGGCGACTTTGGTGCACGTGCCGGTGAAGTGCTTCAGGACCGGTCACGCCAAGGCCCTGCAAGCCATGGGAGAGATTGATGCTTTGGCCGTTCTGGTTCAGCCCCATCAGCACCGCCATGTCGGTCGGGGCCACGCCGCCGATGCCCAGGTGCACGGCGTAGATCAAGCCGTACAGGCTGTGGGCGGCATCGAGTTCACCGTTGACCAGTTTGTCCCGTAGATTGGCCCAGGATGATTGGCGCTTGAGGTTCAGGGTCAAGCCGTAGGGTTGGGCGAACCCCTGAGTGGCGGCCACCACCACCGAGGCGCAGTCGCTCAGGGCCATGAAGCCGAGGTTGATTTCGGTCTTTTCCGGGGCATCGCTGCCATTGACCCAGGCCAAAGGGCCTGCTGATGGTTCGTTCATCGATTTCGCACCTTCAAAAAAAACGTCGTCCCAGACCCTTCTACAAGCCAGGCCGGGTGACGACGCCATTGTCCTTGCACACATTCCGCCGTTGGCCTGTGCGCTGATGACTGATCGGCTGCAAGGCATATGCCATCCGGGGTTCATCAGCTTTACATCAGGATTCAACGCGCCATGTCTTTCATCCTGCCGACCCACATCGTCAGGTCGCAAAGGAGGTTGGCGTGCACATCGAATCAATACGCGCCGCAGGTTTCCCCGACGCCCGTTTCGGCGAGCGGGTGCTGCATCTGCGTGTCAACGAATCCCCCGTGTATCTGCTCTCGACCCAGTGTGCGACGGCCTGCCACCTGCCAGTCGGCTGGGAAGGGCTGATTGCGATGAACGGTACATTTGAAGTAAACGGCAACGTGCAGACCCTGCCAGTTGCAGAAGCGCCGTTGGTGAAGTTGCAAGTGTTCATCGATCTGGGTGACGCGCTGGTTGATCAACGATCCAGCCAGGCATTCCCGGCGGCATTGCCGGTGGCCTCCCCAGTCATCCAGTCGCAAAGGACGCTCGAGCGCTGGTACATCGAGCAAGCCATGGCCGGTGGTCCGGCCTACCAGGCTTTTGCCAGCGTGCTGCGCCATTGCGAGAGCTACGGGCTTGTACGTTTCCTGGTGGAGCAGGGCACACACAGTGAAAAATTGACCACCCTGGCGCAGCGCTACGGCGTCTCTGTGTCGCATTTTCGCCGACTGTGTCGACAGGCGCTGGGTACGGCGGCCAAGCCTGCCTTGCGTGGCTGGCGGACGGCTCAGGCGTTGTTGAACATGAGCCAGCGGGACAACTCCCTGACGGATGTCGCGCTGGAGTTCGGTTTCGCCTCTTCTTCGCATTTCTCAAAGGAAATCCGCGAGCTGGTGGGCTTCTCACCCAGCAGCCTGGCCGATATTACCTACCTTCCAGGCAAGTGAGCCGATGAACTGCCGATTGTTCTCTTTTTCCCTTTTGCCCGCCTGCTTGAGCGCCGCGTTGCTGCTTGCACCCTGTGCTGCGCAGGCCGCTGTCTATAACTTCGAGGCCCGTGAGCAGAGCGCGCGCACTTTTTTCAGCGAGTTGTCCGGCCCGCTGGGTAAACCCGTAATCGTCAGTAAAGCTGCTGCGGCCAAGCGGGTTTCCGGAACGTTCGATTTGCTCGTTCCGCAGAGAACCTTTGAGCGTATCAGCGCGCAAATGGGCTTGATCTGGTACAGCGATGGCCAGGCGATTTACCTGTACGACGCCTCGGAATTCAAAAGCTCGATGATGTCGCTGCAGACCCTCACCGTGGACAAACTCCAGGCCTTTCTCGAACGTTCCGGGTTGCACGACAAGCGTTACCCGTTGCGCCACGACGGCCTGCGAACGTTCCATATTTCGGGTCCGCCGATGTATGTCGACCTGGTGGTGCAAGCGGCCGGGATGATGGATAACCAGCGCTCGGAGTTGTTGCTGGGCAAGCAGCAGATCGGTGTGATCCAGGTGCGCAATACCTTCGTCAGCGACCGCAAATACGAGCTGCGCGATGACAAGGTGACCATCCCCGGCCTGGCCACCGTGATCGAGGAGTTGCTGCGTGGCGAGAAGCGTGAAGTCGAGCCGTCGGTGGCGCAAGCCCCTGCACAGCGACAGCAGGGGTTGATGCCGGCGTTTCCCCTCGAAGGCCTGGCGAGCACACCCTCGGAACAAGACCCGACCGCGCCGCGAATCATTGCGCGAGAGGTGGCCGCGGGAAATATTCGGGTGGTGGCTTATCCCGACACCAACAGCTTGTTGGTCAAAGGTTTACCGGAGCAAGTGCGCTTCATCGAGAACCTGGTGAGCGCGCTGGACACGCCCAAGCGCCACGTGGAGTTGTCGCTGTGGATCATCGATTTGCACAAGGACGAACTCAATCAGCTGGGCATCAATTGGCAAGGCACGGTGAATTCGGGCGGTAAATTTTCCGCATCGCTCAATGCCGGTTCGGCGACCACCCTCGATGGTGTTTCGTTCGTGACCCAGGTCATGGCGCTGGAACGTACCAACCGAGCGAACGTTGTCTCGCGACCGGTGATCCTGACCCAGGAAAACGTGCCGGCGATTTTCGACAACAACCGCACGTTTTATGCCCCGCTGGTGGGCGAGCGTACGGTCGAGTTGCAGCACGTGACCTATGGCACTCTGGTCAGCGTACTGCCGCGTTTCGCCCAGGCGGACGAGGTGGAAATGTCGCTCAATATCGAGGACGGCAACGAAGTCGAAAGCCCCGGCCAGGGCGAGCGCCCGAACTCGCTGCCCACGGTCGGTCGCACGCGGATCAGTACGGTAGCGCGGGTGCCTCAGGGCAAGAGTCTGTTGGTGGGCGGTTTCACCCGCGATGACAACAGCGAGCAAATCGGACGGGTACCGGTACTGGGTTCGATTCCATGGATCGGGCGCTTGTTCAGTTATCGACAGAGTCGCTCGGCCAACACGGTGCGGGTGTTCCTGATTCAGCCCAAGGAAATTCTCGACGCCTTCGAGCCCGTCATGGAACCGGGCCCGCAGATGCTGACACCGCAGCAGCATGAGCGTGTGCGCCGATCGTACTTCCGGGCATCGGAAAAATGATCCTGCCACCGATTTCCACGGGTGGCAGATCGGCCCAGGCTCGGCTCAATACCGAGAAGGCCGCGGAGCATCCACAACCACAGGCGGATGCGGACATTGATCTGGATGAAAGCGGTACGGCGGCTGCCGCGCAGCGTTTTGTGCAGATCAGCGATGAAATGTCGGCAGCGTTGGCGCAGTTTCGTGCCCGACGGCATTTCGAACTCAAGTCCGACACCCTGAACGACAACTTCGAAAGAGTGCTCGACGACGACACTTTGCCCAAAGTGCAACGGGTTCTGAGTCTGGCGCGACTGGCGGACAAACCCGTCACTTGGCTGCTGCAGCAATTGCGCGGGTTGTTCCCCGACGACAGCGATCTGGTGTTGGTGTTGCGGGAATTGTTGCGCCGTAAACGGCTCGATGGCGGTTCGCGTCGGCGACTTGAAAAGGTATTGCAGGAAGCGCTCGCCGAGGCCTCGCCCAAGCGGATGAACGCGGGCATCAATACGGCCCTCAAAGCCCGAATGTTCGGTGCGAGCATGGCCGTGCGTGCGGGACTGCTGCGCGAAACCTACCGGGATTTTCTCGAGTCCGATGACGGCCCGGTCAGTTGTTATCAGGACTGGATTGCGTTGTACGGGCCGCTCAATCGCATGAGCGTGCTGGTGTTCATCGAAGACGCCTTGCTCACCGATATCAGTGCCCAGGATCCGAGTTGCTCGCGTGCAGAGTTTGGCCACCTGCTAGCCCGACTGGCTGACCTCAAACGCCTGCGTTCCGCCGATGGCCTGTTCATCGGCAGCCTGCTCGGCGATGAACTCATCTGTCGACACAACCCCGATGAATCCGACTGGCTGGTGTTCCTGATGGGGCTACTGAGCTACCCCGACGAACTCGACCAGTTGCTGCTCGGCGCGCTCGGTGAACGCCTGCTGTTGAGTCCTCACCGTGAGCGCTCAACCGTGCTGCACACGGTGCGCCGACTGAGCCTGCAATTGCCGTTGCCACTGTTTGTCGATGAAGAGGCACCCCAGCGCCTGGCACAACAGTTCACGCACCTGGCCGACATCGCCTACGCCCACGAATGTATTGAGCGGCGACGTCTCAGTGGTTGCCCATGACTTTTTCCCGGAACTGACCTGCCATGCTCAACGTGTTTCTACGCAATGTCAGCGCTCGACCGGAGCTGCTGATTCTGTCGTTGATGGTGATGATCATCGCCATGCTGATCATTCCCTTGCCGACGGTGCTGGTGGATTTTCTCATCGGCCTGAACATCATCATTTCGCTGTTGGTGTTCATGGGTTCTTTCTACATCGAACGCATCCTCAACTATTCGACGTTCCCGGCCTTGCTGCTGCTGACCACGCTGTTTCGCCTGGCGCTGTCGATCAGCACCAGCCGCTTGATCCTCAGTCAGGCCGATGCCGGCGAGATCATTGCGTCGTTCGGTGAGTTCGTGATCGGCGAAAGCCTGGTGGTGGGTTTCGTGATCTTTTCCATCGTCACCATTGTCCAGTTCATCGTGATCACCAAAGGCTCGGAACGGGTAGCCGAAGTGGCGGCGCGCTTCTCGCTGGACGGCATGCCGGGCAAGCAGATGAGCATCGACGGCGACTTGAAGGCCGGTGCCATCACGGCCGAAGAAGCCAAGGAAAAACGCAGCACTCTGGAGCGCGAAAGCCAGCTGTATGGCTCCTTCGACGGCGCGATGAAGTTCATCAAGGGCGACGCGATCGCCGGCATCATCATTA
>RCUP01002277.1_pt1 | contig 10273 bp, 8 predicted proteins | sample 2166341 | NCBI WGS metagenome assembly RCUP01 (sample SAMN09932325, study PRJNA488358) | compost metagenome | isolation source: compost soil in succinonitrile-enriched | place: Germany: Experimental Botanical Garden | reverse complement strand
TCCCTAGTCAACTCAATGCCCAAAATGCTGGGGCAAGCTAAACGCTTGCAGGCCTGATACGCCTGAAGACGACTGAATTCTGGAACCAGCCACTAGTTAAGTCAAAAAACCGTGCACAGTCAAATTTATGGCGCACATGTCTGGATTAACTTGGGGTTAATTATCCAAACAGATGGTAAACCTTTGATGCCTTTTGTGCTTGGTTCATCTGCGACATCTCATCGACTATTGCCTGACGCTCGCCCATCGTTGCCGTCAATAAATCTTTGTACACCGCCAACAACCCTTCCAGATTGCTGCGCACCGCGTCTTCGTCGATCGGCGCTTCACTGAGCACCTCGTCGACGCATTCGCGGCAGGCCGCGTCCAGTTCACCGATCGCCCCCCAGTTACGCTCCGCCAGTGCATCAATGAGCGCTTCGCGGGTTTGTTCAATCCGTTGCAGTGCTTGACTCATGGCGTCATCCTAAAACTAGACGGCTTGTTGATCGGCAATCGCATCCCAACCGCTTTTGACGGTAACCAAAAGCCCCATCACTTCATCGATGATCTGCGGGTCATTCTTCACATTGGCGTTGGTCAAACGCTGAATCATATAGGCGTAGAGACTATCAAGCTGCTGCAGGGACTCATCTTCCTTGGCCCTTTCGGCATCGATGCCCTCGCGCAGCCCGCCGATGATATCGACAGCCTTGCCGATCATCAGGCCCTTTTGCGCAATGTCGCCACGCCCCAGAGCACCCTTGGCCTGGGCCATACGATCGAGACCGCCTTCCATCAGCATTTGCACCAGACGATGGGGACTCGCCTCGGAAATCTGCGCATGGGAGTTGACCTTCTGATACTGGCGAAGGGCTTTCATCGGATTCATGGTTCTACCTCATTCAACGCTCAAACAGTAATTGGAATCGACACCTAGCTGTTATGTCGACGCCGTCACAGAAAACTTTAGACCCCGAACGCCTAATCCCGACAAACCCCGAGCACCTCGCGACCAGGCTACGCCCTGAATATTAATCATCTTTGCGGTTGTTCATGGCATTGAGCGTGGTCATGACGCTGGAACTGGTGGCGTTGAGCTGGGCAACCAGGGTGTCCATGGCGTTGTATTTGGCAGAAAGGGTGGTGGTGAGCGATTCGATACGCCGATCGAGCGCTTCCTGCTGATCGGTCAAGTCGGTCAATTTATCGTTCAGACTGGTGGTTCGCGAGGCCAGGATACCTGCCGTCCCCGCATAGGCATCAGTTGCCTTGGTCATACGTTTGATCAAGCCATCATCGCCCGTGAAGACCTTGGCGATTTCTCCCGCGTTTTTTGCAACTGCCTTGTCCCACTTGGCACTGTCCAGTTCGAGCAGACCGGTGGTTTGTACGGTATTGATGCCCATTTGCGAGAGCATGGTCATACTGCCGGAGCCGGTACTTTTCACCAGCTCGTTACGTACCGACGTGATCAGTGAACGCATGGAGGCATCCCCTGTCAGCGCAGCCCCTTTGGTGGTATCCCCTACCCCACTCACCTTTGTTTGACTAGTGATAGCCGTGATCAGGGCGTTATACGCAGTGACAAATGACTGTACCGAGGTCTTTAGGGTATCGGTATTGGCGCCAACCGTGATCGTCGACTTGCCCGCGGTAAGCAATTCGAAATTGACTCCACTGATCGCCGATGTAACGGTATTACTGGTCGACTCCAGCGCGATGTCGTCGATGGTGTATTTAGCGTTTTGCGCAGCAGGACCCGCCGTAGCATTGACCGCGAGTGCGGAATCACCACCCAACGTAATGTCGGTCCCGGCACCGGTGGTCGAAGAACTGATCACCATGCGCGCGCCCTTGGCATCGGTGATGATGTTGGCGCTCAAGCCCTTGGAGTTGAGCTGGGTGTTGATGGCGTCCCGCGCCTGTTGCAGGGTCGCCCCGGCAGCAATGCTGACGTTGTAATCAGTGCCCGACTGAGAAATTTTCAGCGTTTGTGATTCGGAGCTGCTGTTGACGGTCGCTGATGCCCCCCCCAAGAAAATATCTGATGAGACCTTGGAGGACGTCGCCAGTTGCGTCACTTCCAACGCATATTTGCCAGCAGAGGCCGTGGCATTCACCGTGGTCTTGACGACCTTTTCATCGGAGGATGTACCCGACAACCCAGTGAAGGCGGATGCCGTGTTTAATTTGGCAATGGCAGAACGGTAGGTATCCAGCGCGTTTTTGATGCTGCCAACGGCGGAAATTTGCGTGGTTGTCGTCGCCTGCTGGGCAGTGATCTGTGTCTGCTTTGGGGCCTTTTCCGCAGCAATCAAAGCTTTGACGATCGACTGTGTATCGACCCCCGAGCCAATACCACTTACCGTTGAACTCGCCATCGCTTCTCTCCTTTTCTAGGCGGTTGCCGCTTTTTTGACGAACCAGACGTCAAGCGCCAACTGCAACAAAACCCGTGCCAGTTTCAAGCCTTGTCATCAAACAACAGGCTGCTCGCATCACTCAAACTCTGCGCCAGCTTCAACGCCGCTTCCGATGGAAGCTGCCGTATCAGTTCGCCACTGTCCGTGGCAATGACCTTGACCACGACCAGACCGGTCGAATCATCGATCGAAAAATTCAGTTGACGCCGTGTGGACTGTACAAAGTCCTGGATATTCTTGACCGCATTTTCCAGCTCGGGCCGCCGAGGTTCTTTGTCCTTCTCGACGCTCAGGGAAGGCGCAACATCCTGGGTCTTGCCGGAAGGGTTACCTTGTGCAGCAACCGCAGGGTAAGACAGGTTCAGCTTTAAATTCATGTCCATGGTGATGACCCCTCACAATCAAAAAAACGGAAGAGCACGTCACCGTGCCCTTCCGTCATTCACCTGGCGCCGGAATTACCCAAGCAGCTTCAGTACCGAGGACGACAGTTGGTTGGCCTGGGACAGGATCGCGGTGGACGCCTGTTGCAGAGTTTGTTGCTTGCTCAGCTCAGCGGTTTCAGACGCGAAGTCAGCGTCCTGCACACGGCTACGGGCCGCGGTGGAGTTTTCCGAGATCGATTGCAGGTTGGCTACGGTGCTGTCGAAACGGTTTTGCACGGCACCCAGTTGCGAGCGCTGGGAGTCCAGTTCCTGCATGGCACCGTCCAGTACCTGAATGGCCTGTTGAGCGCTGGCGCCGTCCAGGATGCTCAGGTTGGCGACGGTGCTTTCCATTGTCACAGCAGCAGTGGTGCCAGCAGCCAGACCCAATGCCTTCAGACCGCTACCGTCGCTACCATCGGCGATGGTGATGTTCTGGTCTGCGAACAGGGACAGACTGCTGGTGCCGTTAGTAGTTACTTTGCTGGCAGTTACACCGGTGCTGGCGGCATTGATGCTGGCTGCGATACTGTCCATATCGGCACCCTTCTTGAACTTGACTTCAACACCGTTCAGGGTCACCGAAGTGTCAGCCTGCAGGCCAGCCTTGGTGGTACCGGCATTCAGACCCAATGCAGACAGTGCGCCAGGACCGGTCAAGCCAGTCCCATTGTCCAACTTGATGTCCTTGCTGTTGGCCGAAGTCAGTACCAGACGACCGTTGTCGTTCTTGGCTGTAACGCCGGTCAGAGCAGTACCCGAGCCAACAGCGCCCGCACCATTGTTGTTGATGTTGTCGACAACAGCGTCCAGGTCATCGCCTGCAGCGAAGTTGAAAATAGTGCCGTTGATATCGATCTCGGCAGCTGCAGCCAGGCCAGTGGTCTGAGGTGCGATTGCTACATTACCTGCCGTCAGACCCAGATCGGCGAGAGCAGTACCGCCAACCTGGAAACCAGCAGCGGAGTTCAGTTTCAGTTGACCGGTAGCGCTATCAACCGATGCGCTGACGCCAGTGGTACCACTTTGAGCGTTAACCTTGTCAATAACATTAGAGAGGGTGTCAGTATTTGCCAGAGCAATACTTGTCGAACCCAGGATCAGTGTACCGTTGTTAGCCACTGTGCCATCGCGCAGGTTCGCGGTACCGGTTTTGGACAGCTGCGCACCACCACCTTCTGCAAGACCCAGCGTGGTGCTCAAGGCGTCAGTGGTAGTGGAGTCAATGGTGAAGGCCTGAGTACCATCGAGCTTCAGCGCGCCAGTGGCGCTGTCGATGCTGGCGGTTACGCCAGTGTCAGCGGTTTTCAGATTGATCTTGTTGACAACATCGGTCAGCGTGTCAGTGGCTGCTGTGGTGATAGTGGTAGTGGTAGTACCGACGTTAAGGACCAGGCTATCAGCACCGCCACCAATGGTTGGCTTGTCGAATACGCCTGCACCGGCGATACCCACTGTAGTTGCTGAAGTGCTGCCTGCGTTGTTGGTACCGAACTTGCCGGCTGCACCAGTTACGCCTGCTTGCAGGGTCGCCAGGCCACCAGCCACGCTGGCTTCGTTGTAGCTACCCTTCATGGCAGTCGAGCTAACATCTTTCATACCAAACGAAATGCTTTCGTTGGAGTTCGCGCCCACCTGGAAGGTGCTGCCGGAGAACGAGCCGTCCAGCAGGTTACGACCACCGAAGGTGGTGGTGTTGGCGATACGGGTCAGTTCGCCCGACAGCGCGGTGAATTCCTGCTGCATGGAAGTACGGTCGTCATCGCTGTTCGAACCGTTGGCCGATTGCAAGGCCAGTTCACGCATACGCTGCATGATGTTACCGGAGGTCGCCATGGCGCCTTCAGCGGTTTGCGCGATGGAGATACCGTCGTTAGCGTTCTTGACCGCAACACCCAGGCCTTTGATCTGAGTGGTCAGACGGTTGGAGATCTGCAGGCCGGCTGCGTCGTCTTTGGCGCTGTTGATTTTCAGGCCGGAAGACAGGCGTCCCATCGTGGTGCCCAGAGCATCGGAAGCCTTGTTCAGGTTTTTCTGAACCGAAAGAGAGGTGATGTTGGTATTAACGGTTAACGACATGACGAATTCCTCGTTGGTTGGGTGCTGCGGCTTCCGGCCCTGGCAACCGCCGGGTATGGCCTAGAGAACCTTCGTAATAGTTATCGTCGTGAAAGCAGGTTGCTTGAGGGGTTTTTTGATTTTTTTTACTAGCACCTTGCCACCCCTTGCGTTTCAAGGCCTTAGTTGCACACCCCAGAATGCAAAAACGCCCATGACCTTGCGGCCATGGGCGTTTTTTTGGCGTTATTAAACTGGCGCGTCAGGTGCGATGGATCAGCGCCGAGCCCCAGGACAGGCCTACGCCGAAACCACTGATCGCTACACGTTTCCAGCTGGAGTCGAACATGTGCTTTTCCAGCAGCAAGGGGATGCTCGAAGAGACGGTATTGCCGGTCTCGACCATGTCCTTGATGAACTTCTCCGGCTCGTTTTCAAAGCGGCGCGCCACTGCGTCGACGATGGCCGCACTGCCCTGGTGAATGCAGAAGGCATCGATGTCCTGGGACGTGAGACCTGACTGATTGAGCAATTCATGCAAATGCGCCGGTACCTTGAGCAAGGCGAAGTTGAACACCTGGCGTCCGTTCATGAAGAACACGCCGTCGGTCACCTTCAGATGCGGAGCGCCGGAGCCGTCGGTGCCGAACTTGGCCTTGCCCAGCTGCCAGACTGCATCTTCACCCATCCAGGTGGCGGTGGCGGCATCGCCGAACAGCATGGTGGTGTTGCGGTCTTCCGGGTCGACGATCTTCGAATACGGGTCTGCGGTGATCAGCAGGCCATTCTTCAACCCGGCAGCTTCCATGAACCCCTTGATCGCATAGATGCCGTAGACGTAACCGGAGCAACCCAGGGAGATGTCGAAAGCGGCGACATTGGTCGACAGGCCGAGCTTGTCCTGGACGATGGCCGAGGTGTGCGGCAGGCCCTCTTCGTCGCCGTTCTGGGTGACGACGATCAGCACGTCGATGGATTGACGGTCGAGCTGAGGGTTGTTGGCGAACAACGCATTGGCCGCTTCGACACACAGGTCGGAGGTTTCCTGTTCAGCGTCCTTGCGCGGCAGGAACGCCGAACCGATTTTCCCGAGGATGAACTCTTCATCCTTCTCGAACTTCGCACCCTGCGCATAGTTATCCAGCCCACTCGCTGGCACGTAGCTGGCAATGCTTTTTATGCCAATCATTGTGGCTTCCCAATACTAGATAGCTGGAGATCACCGCTCGCATGACCGAGCGGTACGACAATACTGGATTTCACCGAGCGAAAAAAATACGGCACAGACGCTCCAGAAACCCTGAAAACACGCCTGGCAAGGGGCGACCCCCTGCCCATCCTTTTTGACACAATACAGTGAAGATGCACTTCATGACTCGCAGGTCACGCATTATGCGTGCCTTGCGCAAAACATCCAGCCACAAACAAGCGATCATCCGCCTGGAGGATGACGAAAAATACACCAGTGAGTGAGTCGAAAAGCAAATTACGGACAGGCGAGGCGCTGCCGGCATCAAAGATGCCGGCAATCGAAGGGGATCAAAGCTTGTTGAACAGGCTCAGCTGGGCAATTTTCACAAACGCCAGTTGCGAGGCCTGCAACAGCGATTGCTGGAACGCCAGGTCGATCGATGCCGTTGCGACATCCGTATCACCAATAGCCGACTGAGTACTGGTGTTAGCCAGGCCCATGCTGACGTTTTCGGCGCTCTGGATATCAATGGCGTTCAATCGCGCACCGATTGTCCCGCGAACGATATCGACCTGCTCACTGGCATTGGAAAGGTTACTGATCGCCGAATTCACCGAGTCCTTGAGCTTGATCTGTGCCAGATCATTGCCATCGGCTGGCGTTTCCAAAGCCTGGCGTAGCTGACTCAAAGTGTCCAGGGCGCTTTGCGTTTGGTGGCTGCTGGCCCCCACCACGAACTGATCGTCCGCTTGCGGGGCACCGGTAAAATCAAGCTTCACGCCTGCGAACGTGATCGAGCCACCCGCCATTGCGCCCCCACCGATTGCCTTGCTGTCTGCGCCCATTGGCTGGGCATAGACCTGATAATTGCTGGCATCGGTGAACTTGATCACCACCCCGCTGTTGGGAAACCCGTTGACGTAGTCGGCCTGGGTAGTGACGCCAGACCCGGTGATCTGAGCCGTCGAATCGTTGCCCGGTGAGCGGGATGCATTGAAGCTGTCAGGCTTGGTGCCCAGCGAAAAGATGTGATCCTTGACCTCTTCATCAGGGGTCATTGGCAGCGTGGTAGCGGGATCCACAGGAGCCTTGAGGCGCAACGAGATGTCGAACTCCACCCCTCGCAGGCTGATGGTCGCCCCACCCTCTTTAGTCGAATCGAAGGTGCCATTGCCAGACACCTCGCTGGTGACATCGTTACCGTCCTTGTCCGCGATGGTGTAATGGGTGCTATCTACAAACTTCAGTTCGTAGGGCTCGCCCGCGGCGAACTTCTTGACGTAGGCCGCATTCGACTGCACCAGGCCAGCAGACACGGAAACGGTACCGTCGTTGGGTTTCGACGGATCGAGGACCGCCTGGGTGCGACCCGAGTTCACCGCCGACTCAAGTATGCTTTTACCGGTATCGTTGGTGGCCATAGACAAGGTGTCCGACACCTGCAGGCTCAATTGCGTGTCGTCACCCTGATAGGAATAGGTGCCGTCGTTGTTACGCACATAGGGCGGTATAGAGGTTTTCGAGCCTGCAAACATGTAGTTGCCCGACGAGTCCTTACTGTTGAGCAAACCCAGGACTTGCGCTTCAATCTCGCCAATCTCGCTGCCGATGGATTTTCGATCGGCATCACTGATACCACCATTACCTGCCTGAAGCGCCAACTCACGAGCACGCTGCAACGCAGTGTTGACGCTGTCCAGCACGCTTTCCTGGTTCGTCAGCGAACTCTTGATACTGCCCATATTAGTGCTGTACTGCCCCAGCAGGTCTTTCTGCTGCTGCAACATCAGCAACTGCGCAGCACCCACAGGATCATCACCGGCACTTTGAATACGCACGCCCGAAGTGATCTGCTCCTGAGTCTTCACAATCGAGGAGAAGTTGTTCTGGTACTTGGCCGCACTTGCCTCAAAGTACTGGGCTGTAGAAATTCGCATCGTCGAAGACTCCCTTAAAGACTGTTGATCAGCGTGCTGAACGTTTCTTGCGCGGCCTTGATAATCTGCGACGACGCGGTGTAGTACTGCTGAAACTTGACCAGGTCGGCGGCTTCATCGTCCAGGTTGACCTGGGACACCGACGCGACTTCGGATTTGGCCCGGGACAGAATCGCGCCACTGGCGGTGCTGTCACCCAGGGCCTGGCTGGCCTTGGCGCCCACCTGTTCGACCAGACGGCTGTAGGAGGTGGTCAGGCTCATCCCGGCGTTGCCGCCCGTCACACCCACCGTCGCCTTGGTTTGCAGCGCCAACAGTTGGTTGGCGTTGCTGTTGTCCTTCTTGCCGTCGACGTTGAACGCGACTTCGTACTTGTCATTCTTCGACGGCGAGCCACTGACCGTCGTGTTGAAAGAAAACGACTTGCCCGGGATCGGCGCGCCTGAGGCGTCGAGCATCGGCACATTGATGGTCAGGTCATTGCTTTGGCCGGGGACGATGGTGCCCGTGCCGATGCTCTGCCCTTTCGAGTTGAATACTTCATAGGCTTGACTGCCGCCCGCCGCCTCCTTGAAGGCCAGCGTCACCGGCGTGGAATCCTTGATGCCCGCCTGCAGGGTGGCCAGATCGGCACCGCCATAGATATCCAACGGAGTGGACAGTGCCGGAGGGGTCAATGCACCGGTTCCGCCATTGCTCGTGCTGCCGGTCGCAACCAGCGGGCCGGCAAACGCGAGCTTGTTCGAGTCGGTCATCTGGGTGGTGATGGAACTCGCGGCGTTGCGGGTCGGCGTCACCTTGAACGTGTCGCCGGCCTGGAGGGCGCCGCCATTCAGATCAAGCTTGAAACCATCGATTTCGGCTGCCGGCGACAGATCGAAAGCGCCCATATCCTTGCCGTCGGAACGCTTGACTGTGTACTTGTCGGCAGCGGTAAAGGTGACCGAATAATCGAAGGTAGTCAGCGCACTGGAATTGGTGATCGTGACATTCAGATTGCCCGAGCCGGTACTGTTGTTCGACGACGCCAGGCTGCGCTGGCTGATCGCGGTCGCACTGTTGATGTTGGAAAACAGCGAAGCACCAAACTCGCCATTGGCATCCAGCCCTTGCCCCAACTGACTATTGATCTTGTCGGCCATCACCAGGGCTGTGCGGCCCAGGTCGTTCTGCGCTGGCACCAATACGTCTTCGCGATAACGCAGCAGGCCGCCAATCTTGCCGCCGCTGATGACAGAGGTGATGTCACTGTTTGAAGACGGCGAGTTGACCTGAATATTCAGCTGGCTTTTGTCGATCCCGGTTCGGGCGGTCGAAAGGGTGTTCGATGTGTTGCCCAACACCAGGGTCTGGCCGTTCCCCAGGGAGATGTTGTAACTACCGTTTTGCTCCTGGACCGTGACGCCGACCAGTTCATTGAGTGAGCGAACCGCTTCATTTCGCGCATCGAGCAAGTTGCTCGGGCCACTACCTGTCGAGGTGCTGGCCTGGGAAATCTGCTGGTTCAACGAGGCAATCGAAGACGTCAGTTGGTTGACCTGCCCGGTCAAGGTCGTCAACTGACTGTTGATCCCTTCGTTCTGTTGCGTCATCTGCGACGCCAGGGCGTTGAAGCGATTACTCAGTGTTTGCGCATTGGTCAGCAGCAGTTGCCGGGCGGCCGTGTCGCTCGGTGTACCGGCGGATGTCTGGACCGAGGAGAAGAAGCTGCTCAACACCGCACTGATCCCCGTGGTCTTGTCGGAGAAGAGCTTGTCGAGCGGATTCACCTGATCAAGGTAGGCATTGGCATCGTTGCTCAGCGAGGTGCTGGTTTGCAGTTGGTTATCGAGATAAGCGTTATAGACCCGACGCACATCGGCCAGGGTCGTACCGCTACCGATAAACACGCCACCGCTCAGGTGCGAGGAATTACTGCCCTGAATGGTTTGCTGACGTGAGTAGCCGGCCGTGTTGGCGTTGGCAATGTTGTTGCCGACAGTCGCCAACGACACTTGACTGGCGTTCAGCCCCGACATCCCGATATTGAGCAAACTCATGTTTCAGACCTTATACCTTGTGCCTATAAAGGCGTGGTGGAAACGCCCGCCGCAGCGTAGTTCTGGTAACTCGTCATCTGCTTGGCTATCTGCGAAATCTTGCTCGCGTAGTTCGGGTCGGTTGCGTAACCGGCCTTCTGCAACTCGCGTACAAACTGTTCCGGGTTATCGGCCGACTTCACGACATCTTGATAGCGATTGTTGGTCTGCAGCAAAG
>RCUP01002273.1_pt1 | contig 10303 bp, 8 predicted proteins | sample 2166341 | NCBI WGS metagenome assembly RCUP01 (sample SAMN09932325, study PRJNA488358) | compost metagenome | isolation source: compost soil in succinonitrile-enriched | place: Germany: Experimental Botanical Garden | reverse complement strand
GCCGTCGTGGAAGCGGATCAAGTCACCACCAAGGTCGTTTCTGTCGATGCCGCCAACCATCAAGTCGTCCTTGAAGGGCCGGAAGGCAATCAGGTGCACGTGCAGCTGACTGATAAAGCCAAGAACCTAGGCAAGCTGAAAGCCGGCGACCTGGTTGACATCAAGGTGACCCGAGCGGTCGCGGCTTACCTCGACACCGATATCGACAAGGGCCTGCCAGGCAGCACCGAACGTACCGGTGAAGTCCGCGCCGCGCCGGGCAGCGACAATCCGGGTGGCGAAGCTTACCGTCAGGTACAGGTGCAGCTGAAGATCACCGGTATCGACGCGAAGAACAATCGGGTGACCTTCGAAAACCCTAAAGGCCAGTCCAAGACAGTCGATGTGGTAAGACCGGAAGTTCAAGCCAAATTGAAGGATCTGAAAGTTGGGCAAAGCGTGGTTGTGACTTACACCGACATCCTGACCGTGACGAGCAAGAGCGGAAGTTGAGTGTTAGCTCTACTTTAAGATTGTTCTTGTACAAATTTTTGTATAAGAACAATCAGCCTTGTTTATGGTCGAGCTGGTGAGTTTCTAGTCATCTGCCCAAGTAATATTGGAGTCGGCATTTAATGGAATATGTATCGGAAAATTTCATTTTTTAATCGCGGACATATTCATCGACTTCAATTAAAATGTGCCCCGTTCGCCCAGTGTCACGGCTCTTTACCAGTGCATGGATTGCCGAGGCCATTGCACTGGGCGAACACCTTCTATTCGATGTTTTCTGCTTTTATAAAACCATCTCAACAAAATCGACCCACAAATGCGGGCCGATGTTCAAAGTGCTGGGGCAAACTTGTCACGCGATTGGGGAGCGCCAGTCATCGGAACCTGAAGTTCCGGATACTTCATGGGTCCAGGTTATTTTGCGGTAAGTGAAGTGCACGTCTTCCAGCTGAGTATATTGCGCGTTTGCCGGGTCTTGGCAGTTGTGCATGTAGTCCTTGATATGGACGATTACGGCGTCTTCAAGGGTAGTGGTGTAGTAATGTTCCTGAGTGCCGGATGTGGTGCGGTACCACTTGATTTCAACTTTGGTCATTCGTTCGCCGCTCGTCAGGGCTGAGAGCAACAGAGGGGAAGCCTTGTCGAACACTTTGGTGATCACCAAGGGTTTATGAACGCGTTGCCCTGTTGGCTGGCCAGATTGCGGGTCTCGTGGAATGACCATTTCATGGTTGAACGCCTGAATCAGGACCTCATCCTTGTGAGCCTCCTGGAAGTTGTAGCCAACGGATTCGGCGGTAAATGCGCCTGCGGTGATCAGGCCCTGTTTTTCGCCAGTAACGGACATGTACGCGGGTGTGGCCATGGATGCTCTCCTTGCTAGAGTTAAGTCAGACTCCCGACAGGCACAATCGCCCGATGGGGGCCTGACGGTTAACAAGGTCCGTGCCATAAATCTGAAAGCCATGTAAACCGGGTGGTTGAGTTGATTTACTGAACGTTCTGTAGCGAAAAGCCCTCAATATTTGCGCAGAAAGTTGCGCGACAGAGGACTGCTTTTGGCGCAACGTGTCGAAGAGCCTTGCAGGCTGAACGATTCCCTCCGTGCCATGTTCCTGTGAGAGGAAAAAACGCAGCTTTCCTGCGCATCACGGCCATACGCCACCACCGCAGTCCCGAGACGGAGTGAAGACGACATGAAAATCCTGATGGTTTTAACGTCCCACGATCAATTGGGTAACACCGGCAAGAAAACCGGATTCTGGCTGGAAGAGTTCGCCGCACCGTATTACGCCTTCACGGATGCCGGCGCGCAATTGACCCTGGCCTCTCCCAAGGGCGGGCAACCGCCGCTGGACCCGAAAAGCGACGAGCCCGACGCGCAAACCGAAGCCACCGAGCGTTTCCGCAAGGATTCTGCGGCGCAGTCGGCACTGGCCTCGACCGTCGTACTTAATTCAGTGAGCGCCGGCGATTACGATGCGATCTTCTACCCGGGCGGCCATGGCCCGCTGTGGGACCTGGCCGAAGACAAGCATTCGATTGCCCTGATCGAAGCGTTCTACAACGCCGGAAAACCCGTTGCGACGGTTTGCCATGCACCGGGTGTGCTGCGTCATGCCAAAGGCGCGGATGGCCAGCCATTGGTCAAGGGCAAGAAGGTCACGGGGTTCACCAACAGTGAGGAAGACGCCGTGCAACTGACCGATGTCGTGCCGTTTCTGGTCGAGGACGAACTCAAGGCCAAGGGCGGGATTTTTTCCAAGGGGCCTGACTGGGCGAGCTATGTGCTCACTGATGGCCTGTTGCTGACCGGGCAGAATCCGGCGTCGTCGCAGGCGACGGCGGAAGCGCTATTGGCGAAATTGAAATAGAAGATCAAAAGATCGCAGCCTGCGGCAGCTCCTACAGGAAAATGCATTCCTATGTAGGAGCTGCCGCAGGCTGCGATCTTTTTTAACGGTCAATTACTCAGTGCGGCAAAACACTGCTCGATCGAACGCCGTTGCGTCTCCGCATACAGTCCCAATTCATCAATGGTCGAACGCCCCAACGCTTTCTCGAACGCCTGCTGATTGGAATGCACACCATAGTGAGTCTGCGCGGCGTCCCCCAGGTTTGACTGAAAAATCCCTGCCGCGCTCACCGGCAGGAAATCTTCGTACACCAACGGTTCAACCCGCAGATAACCGTCGCTGACCAGGTCTTCCAGAGGCAAGGTTTTCAGCTCGGCGGCGGCCAGGCCTTTCTCCGTCACGAAATAGCGAAAGTACGCCAGTTCCTGTCGGCGCATGCCTTCATAGGTATCAGGAAATTCGCTGAAGTGCTGCGTCATCAATGCGTTGTAGCGCTCGGCGTTGGCTTCGTTTGGGAAATCCTTCAGTTCGTCCCGCGCAGCATTGAGCAAGCGGTCATACAGCGCTCGACCTTTAGGCGTAAGGGCCGCGCCGCGTTGTTCGATCTCGCCGAAGCGGGCGCTGTGACTGCCTTGGGTTTTGGCCTGATCGGTGAAGGCGACCGGTTCATCGAGCGCCTTGAAGCTGGTCTGACGCAGCAGGATCGGGCACTGGCGACGCGGCGGGCCTTCGATCACCGCTTTGGGGGTGATGCCGTGTGCCGGCATTTGCGCCTGGACGATGTCGATGTCCAGGGTGCGCGGTGTCAGGTGATTGATGTGCGGACCTTTGAACGCCACCACATCGGCAATCAGGCGATGCTGGGCGCTGAGTTTCTGGTACTGCTCGGCGGTGACGGTGGCGCTGTGGTGCCAGCGGAAAGTTTCCAGCGCCTGTTTGACGAACTCTTCTGCCTCTTGTTCGCTAAGGCCGCCCTGGCTTTCGGCGCGATCGATGAGGGTCAGCGCGGTCGGGGTGAAAATCGAACGTTTATCCAGCACCGATTGGGCGAACGCCCGCAATTCAATGTCTTCGATCAGCTCCAGACGCAACAGCGAGGTGAAGACGCGGAACGGGCTGACTTGCAGCGCCGCTTCGTGCACGGCGCGAAATGCCGTGGAGTGCACCGGTACGCCGGCCGGGGTCAGGTCGTAATAACCCACGGGTTGCATGCCCATCACCGCGAACAGGCGGGCGAGGGTGGCCAGTTCAGCGGCCGTCCCGACCCGGATCGCGCCGTGGCGCTCCAGGTCCAGGCGTTCGATTTCGCCGGTGCTGTTCAACTGCCGGGCCACTTGCGGATCGCTGTCCAGCACGTGGCGGTTGGTCTGTTCCACCAGCTCCATCAGCGCGCCGTACAGCGGCACTTCTTCGCGGTACATGTCGGACATCGCTTTGGAGAAGCGTTGGCGGATCAGGTCGGGGCTGACGAAGCTCGGGTGATTCATGAACGAAATTCCTGGCGCGGTGACGTGAAGGATGGGAGAAAAGATCGCAGCCTTCAGCGACGCCGACAAACGAAGTTTCTGACGAACTTCATTCTGCAAAGGACTGCATGTTTAGTGCAGTCGTTGATCCTGAGGGCTTTCCGAGCGCAGCGATGCCAAAAACTCCCGATACAGGCGTGCAGAACCCGCTGGCGCCTCGACCATGGGCATGTGGCCGATGCCTTCCCAGATTTCCACTCGCAGATCGGCGATGCCCTTGCTCCAGATGGCCACGCTGCTGACATCGATCAGGCGATCCTTGCGCCCCCACAGCAGCAACGCCGGCGCCGTGATTTCCGGCAATTTCGGTTCCATCGGCGGGCTGGCGCGAAAATCACTGAAGATTTCTTCCAGCTCATCGCGCGATTGTTCATAGCGGTGGGCGATGGCGTCCAGCACCACGCGTGGCACCCACGGTGGATCGGCCATGGTCATGGCATAGAAGTATTTGAATTCTTCACGGGAGTGAATCAGGAACGGGTTGTGGCCCTTGGCCAAATGGCGCTCCAGGTCACTGGGTTCGGGCGAGGTGACGCCGGCCGGATCGATCAGGGCGACCGAGACAATGCGCTCCGGATACGTGGCCGCCAGCCATGCCGCCAGGTAGCCGCCCATCGAGTTGCCGATCACATGAACCTTCTCGACCCCACAAACGTCGAGTAGCTGAATCATGCGCTTGGCCTGCAGCGGGATGTCGTAGCCGCCACCGGCCTTGAAGCCGGTTTCGCCATGACCGGCAATGTCGGGGATGATCACTCGGTAGTTGCTGACAAAGTACCGGGCAAAACGCAGCCAGATATTTTTGTCGGCACTGAAGCCGTGCAGCATCAAGACATTGCTGGATGCTTCGTACGGCCCGCCTTGCCAGGTCGAGACGGTCATTTCGCTGATGGGCACGACAATCTTGTGCAGCTTGTACAACTTGGCCTCGGCGGCGGTGCTCAAGTTGTACAGCCAATAACCGATGGCCGGGTAGCTCAGCCAGCTCCAGGCCGCGAAAACCGCGATAGCGACAACCAGTAAAAGCATCGGATGTCTTCCTTCTAAAGGCTCAGGACAATATGTGATCGGCGGGTTTCAGGGCTCGGGTCAAGCGGTGGAAGCTGAAACTGAACCCCGGAAACATGGCAATCACATGACCGCTCTTGCTTTGATACCAACTGTGGCAGCCACCGGACTTCCACACCGTGCGCTCCATTTCTCTATGGATCATTTCAGTGTAGGTACGTTCTGCCTCGGGGCGAACTTCGATACTGCGCAAACCTTGTGTTTTTAATGTGCGAATGCAGTCGAGGATGTAGTTCATCTGCGATTCGATGATAAACAGCGCTGACGTGTGGCCGATGCCGGTGTTCGGGCCGGTGACGATAAACAGGTTGGGAAAGTCCGGCAGGCTGGTGCCGAGGTAGGCGCGAGGGTACTCGGCCCAGACGTTTCGCAATTGCGTGCCGTTTTTGCCGGTGACCGGGTAGGAAATCACCCCGTCGGTGGCGTCGTAACCGGTGGACCAGACGATCAGGTCGAGATCGATATGCTGGCCGTCCTGCATGACGATGCCGGTTTCGTCGATCGCGGCGATCCCTTGTTCACGGCTGTGCAGCGTCACGTTACTGCGGGCCAGCGCCGGGTACAAAGTGCTGGAAAGGATTACCCGTTTGCAGCCGATGGTGTAATCCGGCGTCAGCTTTTTCCGCAGTTCGACGTCTGGCACCTGGCGCTTGAGAAATCGCAGGGCCTGATGCTGGACCATGCGCACGGCCGGCTTCGAGTATTTGAAGGCAATCACCCGGGTTTCGAATTGCCAGTAGATCATCCAGCGCAGCAGCTTGTAGGCCGGTTTGAGCCCAAGCAACCAACGCTGGAAACGGCCGAACGTGCGGTCCGCCCGAGGCAACACCCAATGCGGCGTGCGCTGGAACACATGCAGGTGCGCGACGTCCGGGGCGATTGCCGGAATCACCTGGGCCGCACTGGCGCCACTGCCGACGATGGCTACGCGTTTTTTCCGGTAATCGTAGGAATGGTCCCAATGGTTGGTGTGAAAGGTTTTGCCCTGAAAGCGTTCCTGACCTTCGAAGTGCGGCACTACCGGTTGGCTCAAAGGACCTGTGGCATTGATCAGGAATTGTGCGTGGAACGTGCCTTTGCCGGCGGTGTGCACGGCCCAGCGTTTGCCGATGTCGTCCCATTCGACACGCTCGACATTGGCCTGGAGTTCCACCCGGTCGCGCAGGCCGAAATGCTCCACCACGTAGCCGGTGTAGCGATGCAGTTCGGCTTGTTCGGCGAACATCTGCGTCCAGCGGTAAGGGGCGAAGGACAATGAGTAAAGCGGCGAGGGCACGTCGACGGCTGCACCGGGGTAGGTGTTCTGGCACCAGGTGCCACCGAAGAAGTCCCGCCGTTCCAACAGGCGAAAGTCAGTGATGCCGGCCTTGAGCAAATTCACCGCTGCACACTGGCCGCCAAAGCCGCTGCCGATGATCAGCACTTGAAAGGTCTGCATGGGTCTCCTTTTTTGTCGTGACGAGTCCAACCTGTTCTTCATGTATAGCCAATCATGGCGCCCGCGTATTGTGTCTATGTCAGGGTATTCAGCCTGCCAGCCGGTGATGGCTATTTAACGTTGCCCTGATAGACTTCGAGCACACCTCGCAACCTTCGGTGTAATCAGGTTCCGTTCTGTGGTGCAGAGGTCCCAATGGGAAACGTGGGAGGAAAAGGACTTTCACTGGCCAGGAGGCTCTACGCATCGCGTGCCCTTGGCCTCGTTCTGGGTTTGCTGTGCGTGAGTGCGGCGATGTACCCGCTGAATCCGGCGCCCTGGGTCTGGGGCGTGATGCTGTTCAACGGCTTGCTCTGGCCACACCTGGCCTATCAATGGGCGCGACGAGCCGCCAGGCCTTATCACGCCGAACACCGTAATTTGCTGGTGGATGCCTTTATGGGCGGCTTCTGGGTTGCCGCCATGCAATTCAATCCACTGCCCAGCGCTACCACCATTTCCATGATGGCAATGAATAACGTGGCCATCGGTGGCTTGCGTTTTCTGCTGGCGGGTACTGCCGCGCAGATTCTCGGCATCGGTGTCGGATGGCTCATCTTCACGCCGCTGTTCATTCCTGAAACCAGCCAGCTGCAGCTGTACGCCTGCCTGCCCCTGATGTGTTTTTATCCGTTGGCATTGGGCCTGATCTGTTTTCGCCAGGCCCATACCCTCGGCCGGCAGAAACGTGAGTTACTGGCCCTGAGCCGCACCGACAGCCTGACCGGCCTGCTCAATCACGGCGCCTGGAAGGACCAACTGGAAGTCGAGTTCCAGCGCTGCCAACGCCAGCCTCAGGGCGGGGCGATTGCCCTGATCGACATCGACCATTTCAAAAGCATCAACGATACCTACGGTCATGTTGCCGGTGACATCGTGTTGCGGCAATTGAGCAAGATACTCAGGCAGAACCTGCGGGCCACTGATGTTGCCGGGCGTTATGGTGGCGACGAGTTCTGCGTGATCCTGCCGAACCTGCCCCTGGGCAGCGCCGCTGCTGTCATGGAAGCCCTGCGGGAGCGCTTCGCTACCTTGGGCTATGAGCAGAGTCCAGCGCTGAAGGTCAGCCTGAGTATTGGGCTGGCGGCGTTCGACCCAAGTCACACGGATGCCACCCGGTGGCTCAACGATGCTGATCAGGCGTTGTATGAGGCCAAGACCAGTGGTCGAAATCGGGTTATCTGTTGTGGGGATGGTCGAGCGGAGCATGAGCTGCTTGATTCGGTTTGATTGGTCTTCACAAATCCCCTGTGGGAGCGGGCTTGCCCGCGATGGCGGTCTGCAAGCCGACCAATTTCTTGCAGATCCACCCGTCCTCTGTAGGAGCGAGCTTGCATCGGGCGGCGTTCCGACGATGGCGTCGTGTCAGGCGACAGAGGATTACTGGCTGCCCATCACTCCTTAACGTGCATGAACTCCTCCGCCCAACGAATGTATTCCTCAGGCTGCGTGTAGGTATGGGTCAGTTCTGTCGCGTTCAGGTCCGCGGCCTGGGTGAAGATCTGCCGTTGTTCGCGCAGGCTGTCGTACGTCGCCTTGATCGCGGCGAAGTAGGCGCCATGGCCATCGATGACGACGCGCACGCCCAGTTCGGCCAGGCGTTGGTCATCACGCAGTAGCGGATTACCGTAGGTCACCAGCATCAACGGAACGCTCAGGTGCTCGGCGATCTGTTCCAGATGGTCGAAATCTTTCACGCCCACCATGCAAATCCCGTCCGCGCCGGCGGCTTGATATTGCTTGGTGCGGCTGATGATTTCCTGGACCGGCAGAATCCCCGCATGGGTGCGGGCGATGATGGCCATTTCCGAGTCGCAGCGTGCTTCCAGTGCCGCGCGAATTTTGCCGACGCCTTCGGCGACGGTGATCAGGTCGGTGGATTTGCGGCCGAATTGCGCCGGCAGCAAGGTGTCTTCGATGGTCAGGGCGGCCACGCCGGCACGTTCGAGTTCGACGATGGTGCGCATCACGTTGAGTGCATTGCCGTAGCCGTGGTCGGCGTCGGCAATGACCGGCAATTGGGCGACACGGCCGATGCGGGTGGCCTGCTCGGCGAATTCGCTGAGGGTGATCAAGGCAAAGTCAGGGGCGCCCAGCACCTGCAACGAGGCCACCGAACCACCCAGGATCCCAACCTCAAACCCAAGGTCGGCGGCGATGCGCGCCGACATCGGATCGAAGACCGATGCCGTGTGATAGCAGGTGTTGGAAGCGAACAGTTGACGAAAATTGCGACGCAAATCTTGATGAGACAGCCTGGACATATGGGTTCCACCAATGGAAATGGAAGGGCTTGAGCAAAAGTGTCAACGCCGAAAGTGTAAAAGGCTATCACGTAGGGAGGTGGAGAATGATGACGAATTTAGCGCTATTTCTGCCTTTTGATCGTGGGGATACTGTGTGCTGCATTCTGACGTGAATGGTCAGGCCGCTACGGCGTGCTGTTGTTGGTTGAGCAGCGGCACGGCCCGAACAGAATCCCCCGGCTGTAACTGCAAGCGTTTTGCCGTGAGGCGATCGACGATCAGGCTGCGACCCGACTGTCGGGCCGGAACTGCGGTGATGCGGCAGTTTTCCAGGCGGCGGTTGTAGACCAGCCATGTCGGCGCCTGGTCGTCCGGGGTGCCAATGGCCAGTTCCAGCAGTTGACTGTCGCGCACCGTGCGGATGCCCGCGGTAGGCGCCTCGATGACCGGACCCGCATCGAAGATGTCGATGTAGCCCTTGTGCGCAAAACCCTCGGCGGCAAGAATTTTCAAGGCCGGCTCGCTGTTCGGATGAGGCTTGCCGATGACGGCCTGGGCCTGTTCGGTGAGCAGACAGGTGTAAATCGGTTGGCGGGGCATCAACTCGGCGATGAATGACTTGTTGCCCAGCCCCGACAAATGATCGGCATGGCTGAAATCCATCTTGAAAAAATGCCGACCCACACTGTCCCAGAAGGGTGAACAGCCCTGCTCATCGGCACTGCCGCGCAGTTCGGCGATGAGTTTTTCGCCAAACAGGTGCGGGAACTCCGCTACAAACAACAAGCGACTCAGGGATAGCAATCGGCCGTGATTGCCCAGGCGTTGATCGGGGCGCAGAAACAATGAGCAGAGTTCCGATTGACCGGTCATTTCATTGTTCAGGAACAAGGTCGGAATGTGTCGCTGGATACCCAGATCCGCTGATGAACTGACCGTCAGCCCGACCCGGTAGTTGTACCAGGGTTCGCGCAGGCCAACGGCTCCCGTCAGGGCACTGACGCCGATCACTTGCTGATCGTCGTCCTCAAGGACGAACAGGTAATCGGCATCGGCCCGCTCGACCTGTTCGGCGAATGTTCTCTTGGCCCAGCGCAGACGGTGGGCCAGGCGGTGTTCGTCCGCCGACAGGCTGGTCAATGCGCGGCCTGCCTGTTGCACCAGCGTGAGCAAGGCAGGCAGGTCAGTGACCTGAACCGGGCGGACAATCATGCAGCAACTCCTTTTGCGTGCCTGCTCAGGCGTAGTGATCGGGCACGGGCCCACAAGGTGCTCACAGTGCGATCAGCCGGACAGGGCTGCCGTTGCTCACCCTCAGCGCAGCACACATCCCGGCGTCCAGGGTCACCGATTGCCCGGCAACATCGTCCAGATCAGCAACGATGGCGCGGAAATTTTCCAGCGAATCGTTGCTCACCAGGTATCGGCCATGGGCGTCGATGGTTGAGCCGGGATTTGCTGAAGCCGTGTGACTTTGCGCGATGGAACGGATCCCGGCGGTGCGTGCATACAGCGTCGGGCCGCCATCGAACAGGTCGACATAACTGTTGGTTTCGAACCCTTCGCGCTCCAGGATATCGAAGGCTTCCTGGCCATCGGGGTGGATGCGACCGATGCAGTCCTGCGCGGCCTGGGGCA
>RCUP01002267.1_pt1 | contig 10313 bp, 9 predicted proteins | sample 2166341 | NCBI WGS metagenome assembly RCUP01 (sample SAMN09932325, study PRJNA488358) | compost metagenome | isolation source: compost soil in succinonitrile-enriched | place: Germany: Experimental Botanical Garden | reverse complement strand
CCGCCAACCAGAACGGCACGGCGCTGTTCGAGGGCGTGACGGTGATCTTCCTGGCCCAGTTCTTCGGTGTCGACCTGAGCATCGGCCAGCAGGTCATGGTGATGGCGGTCTGCATCCTCGGTGGTATCGGTACGGCCGGTGTGCCGTCCGGCTCGCTGCCGGTGGTGGCGATGATCTGTGCGATGGTCGGCGTCAATCCGCTGGGCATCGGCCTGATCCTGGGCGTGAACCACTTCCTGGACATGTGCCGCACCGCGCTGAACGTGACCGGCGACCTGGCCCTGACCACCCTGGTGGCCAAGGGCGAAGCGCCGGACACCCCGGCCGAGGCCGCTGCCGCCGCGGCCCGTCTGGACAACTGACCCAGGCAATACCTGATCGGGGTCGGATCCCTTTCCGCAGGAAAGGGCTCCGACCCCTTGTCATATGCGGAATCCACCGGAAATCACGACATTGCCGGCCAGCGGCCGGCACGACCGCCTTGTTGGCCTGACCCCGCCCGGCGTCTGTGGGACAATAGGCCGCCCGCAGTTCCGCGGCCGCCTCCCGATTCCGACAGAACCATGACGCAGCCTACCCGTCGCCAGTTGGCCAACGCCATCCGCTTCCTCGCCGCCGATGCGGTTGAAACCGCAAAGTCCGGCCACCCCGGCATGCCCATGGGCATGGCCGACATCGCCGAAGTCCTCTGGAACGACTACCACCGTCACAACCCGAACAACCCGCAGTGGTTCAACCGCGACCGCTTCGTGCTGTCCAACGGCCACGGCTCGATGCTGCAGTACGCGCTGCTGCACCTGAGCGGCTATGACCTGCCGATCGAGCAGCTGAAGGCCTTCCGCCAGCTGGGCAGCCACACCGCTGGCCATCCGGAGCGTCATGAGACCCCGGGCGTGGAGACCACCACCGGTCCGCTGGGCCAGGGTTTCGCCAATGCCGTCGGTTTTGCCTTGGCCGAGAAGCTGCTGGCACAGCGCTTCAACCGCCCGGAGCTGGAAATCGTCGACCACCGTACCTGGGTGTTCATGGGTGACGGCTGCCTGATGGAAGGCATTTCCCACGAAGCCGCCTCGCTGGCCGGCACCTGGGGCCTGCACAAGCTGGTCTGCTTCTGGGATGACAACCACATCTCCATCGACGGCAACACCGAAGGCTGGTTCACCGACAACACCCCGGAGCGTTTCGAGGCCTATGGCTGGAACGTGGTGCGCGGCGTCGATGGCCACGATCCGGAGAGCATCAAGGCCGGTATCGAAGCGGCCCTGTCGCAGGACGGCAAGCCGACCCTGATCTGCTGCCGCACCACGATCGGTTTTGGTTCGCCGAACAAGGCCGGCAAGGAATCCAGCCACGGCGCACCGCTGGGCAAGGACGAACTGGAAGCCACCCGCAAGGCGCTGGACTGGAACTACGGCCCGTTCGAGATTCCGGAAGAGATCTACGCCGGCTGGCGTGCCGGCGGTACCGGCACCCTGCGCCAGGCCGAGTGGGAGCAGCAGTTCGACAAGTACGCTGCGCAGTACCCGGCGGAAGCCGCTGAACTGACCCGTCGCTCGCATGGCGATCTGCCGGCCGACTTCGTCGCCAAGGCCGATGCCTACATCGCCCAGGTTGCCGCCGAAGGCCAGACCATTGCCTCGCGCAAGGCGTCGCAGCTGGCCATCGAGGCGTTCGCGCCGCTGCTGCCGGAAATCGTGGGCGGTTCGGCCGACCTGGCACACTCGAACCTGACCCTGTGGAAGGGCAGCAAATCCGTCGCCACCGACGATGCCAATGCCAACTACGTGTACTACGGTGTGCGCGAGTTCGGCATGACCGCGATCGCCAATGGCCTGGCCCTGCACGGTGGGTTCATTCCGTTCGATGCCACCTTCCTGGTGTTCAGCGATTACGCCCGCAATGCCGTGCGCATGAGCGCGCTGATCCCGGCCCACGCCATCCACGTCTACACCCACGACTCGATCGGCCTGGGCGAAGACGGCCCGACCCACCAGCCGGTGGAGCACCTGGCCTCGCTGCGCTACATCCCGAACAACGACGTGTGGCGCCCGTGCGATGCGGTCGAGTCGGCCGTGAGCTGGAAGGCTGCGATCACCCGCCAGGACGGCCCGAGCTGCCTGGTGTTCAGCCGCCAGAACCTGCCGCACCAGCCGCGCGACGCCGAGCAGATCGCACAGATCGAGCGTGGCGGCTATGTGCTGGCCGATGCTGCCGGCACCCCGGACGTGATCCTGATCGCGACCGGTTCGGAAGTCTCGCTGGCGACCGAAGCGAAGGCGCAGCTGGATGCGGCCGGCCTGAAGACCCGCGTGGTCTCGATGCCGTCCACCGATGTGTTCCTGCGCCAGGATGCGGCCTACCGCGAATCGGTGCTGCCGAACGCCGTGCGCAAGCGCGTGGCGATCGAAGCCGGTATCACCGGTTTCTGGCGCCAGTTCGTCGGCCTGGACGGTGCAGTGATCGGTATCGACACCTTCGGTGCCTCGGCCCCGGCCGACAAGCTGTACCAGCACTTCGGCATCACCACCGCGCACGTGGTGGAAGCAGCCAAGGCGCTGTAAGCCGCGCTGCAATGGAATACGGGGAGGCCGGCGCAAGCCGGCCTTTCTCGTTTGCGGAGCGAAACGAATCGCCCGCGCGCCAGTAGATCCACGCCATGCGTGGATAGGCGTTACATCGCGTCCCGCACGTCCATCAGTGCAAACCCCAAAAGATTCAATCCGCGCCACTGCGCCGGGTTGTGTGCGTCGGCGTGATCCTTGGCCAGGCCGATTCCCCAGACGAAATCCACCGGACTGGCTTCCACCAGGACCTGATCTTCCGTGGCGCGCAGGAAATCGCCGAGCGCCGCATTCTGCGAGAACTTGGCCCGGTTGCCTTCGACCACCAGGGCGTAGCGCGCCTGCGCCCACAGAGCCTCGTCGAAGCCCTCGATCTTCCGGCCCAGCGCTTTCACCTTGTCAGGCGTGCGGCTGGTGAGTACCTGTTCGAGGATGTCGGTGGCACCAAACAGTCGCGCTTTGCCGGCCATCATGAAGTGCTCGGCGGTGGCGTAGTGCACGCCATCGATGTTGAAACCTGCGTCGTACCACTGGCTGAAACACGACGCCGCCACGCCTGTGCGCGGCGGCTGGTGACCCCAGAAGCAGAGATAGCGCAGGTGCTCGCCATCGGCCTGGCGGCGTTGCAGGTCATGCAGGAAACGGGAATCGTCGTTCATCCGCACAGGATAGCGTGCCGCGCCACTGCGGCAGGTGCCAATCCTGGTTGGCACTGATCGATATCCGCCGGGCATGGCCCGGCGCTACCATCCGCACGATTGCGCGGTGCGTGCCAGGGCCAGCCTCAACAACCGTGCATTGAGCCGTTCGCCGACGTCCTTGGGCGACTGCAGTTCCATCCGTTGCAGGTACACGGCATCTCCGTCACCAGCAGGCTGCCACAGCGCGTCCCACACGGTGCGCAGCTTGCTGCCGCGCGTCTGCGTGTTGACCTTCAGCCAGCCCAGTGCCTTCACCAGCACCTGTTCGATCTCGGTGAAGTCGCTGCCCAACGGGTAATCGGGCAGGGTGCCATCGTTGCGGAACGGCGCCAGCGCCGCCGCCAGTGCCTGTGGTGTATTGCGCTGCTGCCGCTGCGCATCGGGCTGTGCCGTTGCTGCCAGCTTGCGCGCGGCGAAGGCCTGCTGCAGCAGCGCGCCCTGGAATGGCGCCTCGGTGATTGCCGCCATCGCGTGCACGCAGTCGTCGTCGGTCAGGCCGCGCACATCGGCGATGCCGTACTCGTTGAGATAGATGTCACGCAGGTGGCGCGGAATGGTCGTGTGCCCGTAGTTCCAGCGCACATTGGAGTCGCGCTGGCCCTTGTCATCGCGCGCGGCGCGGAACATCAACACACTGCGTGCTTCCGGTAGCGCATGCGCCATCGCCACGAAGTTGTACTGGCCGCCCACACCGGAGACCACGCGTCCATCTTCCAGTGCATCGGACACCGCTGCGCCCAGTGCGGTGGCCATCATGCAGGAATTGAAGAAGCGTGCGTGCCGGCGCTGCAGGCGTTCCAGTGTTTCGTTGCCGCCGTACAGCTGGTTGATCTCGCTGATGCGGCGCATGCCGATCGCCCGGCATTCGTCCTCGGGCAGGGTGCGCAGCCATTCGTAGAATTCGGATGAGCCCAGGTAGAACGCGCCGTGCAGGTATTCGCCTTCGGCGGCCAGTGTGGCGTGGTCGATGGACAGCGTGCTGCCGTTCTCGATGCGCTGCATCAACGCCAGGTCATCATGCACCTTGCGCTTGATCACGCCGGTCTGCACCAGCCGGCGGAAGCCCTCGTTGAGCATTTCGCTGCAGCCGTACAGGCCGATCTCGAACGGCTCCAGCCCGCCGATCTCCTGTACCAGCGGATGGCTGGCCAGTTGCGGGTCCAGTGCATCCAGCACGCGCCGGTAGCGCGCGTTGTCGGTGTGGCGCAGTACCAGTGCATGGCTGAGTGCATCGGCCAAGGTGCCGATGCCGATCTGCAGCGTGCCGCCGTCGCGCACCAGGGTGCTGGCATACAGGCCGATGGCGTAGTCGGCGTCGGCCACCGGTTGCCGTGGCAGGCCGAACAACGCCGGATACGGCGCTGGCGGGGTGATGACCAGATCGAAGAAGGACACGTCGACCGTGGCCGTGCCGCCCAGATACGGCAGCTGCGGATCGATCTCCGCAACCAGCAGCGGGCGCGGCAGGCCGCGTGCGGTCATCGCGTCCAGCGTGTCCTGGGTGATGTCGTTGTTGCAGGACAGCGACAGGCGCCGGTCGTCCGGGCGCATCGCTACTTTCTGCACGATCACCTGCGGCGCGCGCTGGGCGACGGCGTCGGCAGCGTGGGTGTAGTTGAGGCTGGTGTAGCTGGACTGTGCCTGCCGCGAACCGAGCAGGGCACCGGACTGCATGTAGAACTCTTCCACCTGCACATGCGCTGGCAATGCGTCGCGCGCGATTGCATCGGCATAGGCCAGGCGCGGGAAGTCTTCACCGAAATGGCGGGACGCGAACGGCGCCATGAAGCGCGCTTCCAGGCCATCTCCCTTCGCCTGCGGCGGGTTCAACGACAGCGCGGTGTACAGCTGCAGCGGCCGCGACGGGTCCTGTTCCACACGCGCATACAGGGCGTTGAGCAGGCGGTGGGGTTTGCCCAGCGCCAGCGGCGCACCGATCCGCAGCGGCCCGTCCACGCGCGCGAACAGCCAGTCAACGGCGGCGTCGAGGTCGGTGAGGTGTTCGGTCATCCGGGGCGGTCCTGCTTGGGGGGAGTGCTGGCATTACAGCATGTCGGGCTTGAACCGCCGTCGACGCGAGACTTCGGCACCGGCCACCATGAACCGGCCATCGCCGCGGTAATGCACCGTACGCGGCAGCTTCGGCCGTGGCGCCACGTGTGCGCGCACGATTTCCCAGATGAAGAGATTGCTCGACTCGACCGGGCTGTCGTCATGCAGGCGGCACTCGAAACTGGAATGGCACTGGCCCACCAGCGGTGCCCCCACGTCCCGCGCCGGCAGCGCATCCAGGCCGAACCGTTCGAACTTGTCCACATCGCGGCCGCTGCAGTTGCCGATGTCGACCACGGTGTCCAGCAGTTCGACCCCCGGCACGTTGATCACGCACTCGCCGCTGCCGCGCGCCAGGCCGAAGCTGTGGTTCTCGTTCCACAGGTAGGTGGCCAGCAGTGAGGGCGAGAAGCCCATCACCATGTGCCAGCCCATCGTCATCAGGTTGCGCTGGCCACGCCAGGCGGTGCTGACCAGCACGATCGGGCCGGGTTCGAGAAAGCGCCGGGCCTGTTCGACGGGGAAATCACGCTTGCGCAAAGGCTTCATGCCGGTACCTGCGGTGGAGGCCCCTCATGCTGGCGCAGGCGCGATGAAGTACGGGTCTAGGGGTTGACAGTCGGTTCGATTACGCGCGTAATCGAGCCGTCGATTACGGATGTAAACCATGACCCCGATCAGTGAAGCCGAGGCCGTAGTGATGGAGGTGCTCTGGCAGCAGGCACCGCGCACCGCCGATGACGTCGTGGCCGCACTGGCCCACCGCAACTGGGCCGAGCCGACCATCAAGACCCTGATCAACCGGCTGCTGACCAAGGGCGCGATCGCCGCCGAGCGCGATGGCCGGCGCTATCTGTACCGGCCGCTGCTGCAGCGCCAGGCATGGGTGCAGGCGCAGAGCCAGGACTTCCTCGGGCGTGTGTTCGAAGGCCGGGTGGCGCCGCTGGTGGCGCATTTCAGCGAACGCGGTCAACTGAGCGCGCAGGACATCGCCGAACTGAAGAAGCTGATCCAGGAGCTGGATGATGAATGAGCTGCTCGACGGACTGTGGCGGGCCAGCCTGTGGCTGGCGCTGGGCGCGGCCCTGCTGGCGGTGACGCGGCCGTTGCTGGTGCGATTGGGCGGCGCCGGGCTGGCTTACCGCAGCTGGTGGCTGCTGCCTCTGCTGTTGGTCACGCTGTTGATTCCCCTGCCACAGGTCGCGCTGTTGCAGCATGTGCCGACCTTGCCGCTGAAGGTCGTGCCGGAAGCCGTGGACAGCCTGCCAACGGCGTCGCTGCAATGGCCTTTGGTGCTGCTGCTGGTGTGGGCGCTGGGCACAGGCACCTGCCTGCTGCGCGACCTGCGTGCACAGCGTCGCTTCGAGCGGAACCTGGGCGCGCTGCGGCCACGTGCCGATGGCAGCTGGCAGGCCAGCGCTGATCCCGGGCTGCCGGCGCTGGTGGGCCTGTGGCGGCCACGCATCGTGGTCGGCCCGGATTTCGACCAACAGTTCAGCGCGCAGGAGCAGCGCCTGATCCTGCAGCACGAGCACAGCCATCGTCGCAATGGCGATCACTGGGCCAACGGCGTGCTGCTGCTGATGCGCGCGGTGTTCTGGTTCCACCCGCTGCTGCCATGGGCCGCACGTCGTTTCCTGCGTGACCAGGAACTGGCCTGCGATGCCCGCACCATTGCCCCGCAGCCCGCGCTGCGCGGCCTCTACGCCAGCACGCTGCTGAAGGCGCAGCTGGTCCACCCGGTTGCGCCAGCGGTCTGCCACTGGCGCAGCCAACCTGTGTTGAAGGAGCGTATCGCCATGTTGAAGCAGTCCAAGCGGAAGGCATTGCCGTGGGTGTCGGGTCAGGTGCTGGTGGTCGGGTTGTGCCTGGGGATGGGCGCGGTGGCGTGGGCCAGCCAGAGTGGCGCAATGGCGGTCGGCCCAACGGTGGCTGTCATGGAGCGGGAGATCCAGGTCGAGAAGATGCCGCCACCGAGCTACCCGAAGAGCGCGTTCGAGCAGAGCCAGACAGGCGTGGTGGTGCTCCGCGTCGACGTTGATGCGCACGGTGCTGTCAGCGATGTGCGTGTAGTGAGCGCCACCAATCCGGGCGTATTCGAAGCGGTATCGATTGCAGCAGCGCGAAGCTGGACCTATCGCCCGGCGCTGAAGAACGGCAAGCCGGTGGCGGGCGCCGTGCGCATTCCGATCACCTTCGCCATGGATGAGAGCGATGAAGTGACGGAGACCGCCAGGTGATGCGCATCACGCTGCTGTTGGCGGCGGGGATGCTGGCGGGCTGCGCCACACAGCAACGGCTGACCACCGTCGATACCCGCAATGAAAGCGTCGGCCATCAGCGCCTGCATGCGGAAGGGAAAGGCGGCAGCGGCCAGGTGCAGGCGTACACGCTGGGTGCAACCGAAGGCTATCGGATGCCGCAGCTGTATGTGGCGCCGGATCCGCAGATCGGTGATCGTGACCCGCGCACCGAACTGGCGCCGACCACGATCTGCCTGCAGGTGGTGATCGATGCCGAAGGCGCTGTCGAGCGAAGCCTGGCGCTGGTCGACCGCAGCGAATGCGCTGCAGGCGCGGCAAGCGAGAACGCGCCGCTGTTGCTGGCGGCGCAGGAGGCGGTGGCGATGTGGAAGTATTCACCCGCCGCCGTCTGCCACTTCGCACCGGGCAAGGTGCCGAGCGATCGTGGCGACTGCGAAGGCGCCGAGCGCGTCGAACCGGTGCCGGTGAGCCTGCTGTATGCCTTCACCTTCGAGATCGTGAAGGGCCAGCATGTGGTGCGCACGCAGGGCAAATGACAGGGTGCCATTGCTGGCGCGATGAAGCGACCGAGCGGGCCCTACGCCCCGCCCTGGATGTTGGCCTTCACCGCCGGCTGCATCAGGGTTGGCTCTGCCAGCGTCGCATCGCGCGCCTGACGCACACTGACGAACTCGGCCTCCGCTACGCCGTCATGCACGTGGATGTTGTGCGCGCGCTGTTCACCGATGGTGGTTTCGTTGGCGAAATCGCGGCCGCCCGGGCCGTAGTCGTGGCAGACGAACACGCGGGTGGCATCGGGCAGGGCAAGCAGGCGCTGGATCGAGCGGTACAGCTGCGCGGCGTCGCCGCCGGGGAAGTCGCAGCGCGCGGTGCCGCCATCGGGCATGAACAGCGAGTCGCCGGTGAAGACGGCATCGTCGATCAGATAGGCGATGCTGTCGCTGGTGTGGCCGGGGACGGCGATGATGCGCCCCTGCAACTCTCCCAGTGCAAAGGTCTCGCCGTCGGCGAACAGGTGATCGAAGATCGCATGTTGATCGGGCAGCTGCAGGCCATAGCGCGGTGCGAACGTGGCCTGCACCGCGCGGATGCCTTCGCCGATGGCCAACGTCGCCTGCGGGAACCGCTGCTTCAGTCGACGCCCCGCCGACACGTGGTCGGCATGGGCGTGGGTTTCCAGCAGCCAGCGCACGTGCAGCTGCTGCTGCGCGATGGCATCGAGCATCGCGCGCACCGGCGATTCGCTGCTGGCGTCGGTATCCGGGTCGTAATCCAGTACCGGGTCGATCAGCGCGGCCTCCCTGCTGGCCGGGTCGCTGACCAGGTAGCTGAAGGTGTTGCTGTCACGGTGGAAGAACGATTGCACCTGGACCGACATCGGATACTCCTCAGCGTGTGGCGAGCACGCGGTTCAGCAACTGCGCCAGGTTTTCACCCGCCAGTCGCAGCTGCGCTTCGGCCACAGGTCGGTAGCGCGTGGTGTAGTCGTCGCCGATCTTACGCGAGGCAGGGTAAACGCCAGGTTGCACGGAAATGCGGCAGCTGGCTTCGGCCCAGGTGACCGGGTCACGCTGCGGGTTGGACTGGCGTGCCAGCTTCGGCGCCGGCAGCGCGCGCAGCACCGGCAGGTAACCGGCATCGTCGACCTTGCGGGTATTGAGCATGCCGCTGTCCCACAGCGAGTGCAGGTTGGTACCGCGGTTGCCGAACTGCAGCTGGAAATCGTTGCCGCCCTTGTCATGGCCGTAGCCGGCGTGCATCGGCTGATGGATGTCGCCAACCAGATGCACGACGAACTTCAGCGCCTGCAGGCGCTCGCCATCGGTCAGGCTGCGGTCGCCGAGGATCGCGCTCTGCGCCTTCAGCGCTTCGACGATGCAGTTGCCGCTCTTGCAGTGCTTCGGCGCCTCGTAATGGCAGCCATCTTCGGCGATGTTGACGTAGTGCCAGCCGGCCGAGCGACGGCCCAGGCCCGGGTCCTTAGCGCGCAGCTGGTCGGCCCAGGGCGCGATGCTGGCGAGGGTGGCACCGGGTTCGGTGGCCAGCAGGCGATCAACCTCGGTGCGTGCGGTCGGGTTGAGGCGGCTGTCGGCGACTTCGGCGACCAGGCGGTGGCCCTGCGCGCCCCAGGCATGGGCGGGGGCGGACAGGGCCAGCAGGGCCGGCGCGAGGGCGGCGGCGAGGAACAGGGAGTGCAGTGCTTTCATCCGCTCATTCTAGCCAGCGGGGGAGATGGGTGGTTGATGGAAAGCGGCGCGTTCCTGTTCGCTGGGCAGCTGGCTGCAGGGGCAGGCGTTGCGGGACACGCCGCAAGTACGTCCCTGTAGGCTCGGCCGCGGCATCCATGCCGCGGACGGTCCCGCAGCGCCTGCCCCTGCAGCCACCATCCAACATGGCCGCGCTGGCGGATGCAAACGTCAAAAGCAGAATCAGAGTCAAATGCAGGATCACATCCTGCGGCGCGCAATCGCATCCGGCCGATGGCAACTGCGACATGCGGATGCCGGCTTCTGCTTGCGCTTGCGCGCGCGCGGAAAATGGAAGGGCGAGGCAGGGGAAGGGGACGGGACCGTTGGCGCCATGGATGGCGCCATCGAGCCCCCAGGGATGGGTTTACGGCGTGTCTCGGCACCTTCCCCTGCCTCGACCCACACCGGTACCTGCGCCCGTCGTGCCCAACAAAAAAAGCCCCGGCACACACATACCGGGGCAACATGCTGCGAGGGTTTTGCCTG
>RCUP01002265.1_pt1 | contig 10319 bp, 11 predicted proteins | sample 2166341 | NCBI WGS metagenome assembly RCUP01 (sample SAMN09932325, study PRJNA488358) | compost metagenome | isolation source: compost soil in succinonitrile-enriched | place: Germany: Experimental Botanical Garden | reverse complement strand
TGCCTTCCCAGTTGTGCGTCTGACGGAAGTCTGAAATATCCCATTCCCCAAGAAAATGAACCGAGCCGATTACATAATCCCACGGGTAGGCACTCACAATCCGCTGAATCTCGGCTTCCCAGCCCTCAATATAGTCGCCTTCGAGTCCGACACGCACCTCAATTTGCCCCCGGTACTTCTCCTTAAGAAGGAAGCATTCCTCCACATAACGGGGAAGCTCCTCCATAGCCATGGCCATCTCAGGATAATAATCCGCAGGATTCACATGGAGAAGCGGCATATGGTCGGACAGCCCGATCTGGGACAAGCCGATCTCTATGCCCCGCTGCACATACTCCTCAAGCTCGCCCACGGCATGTCCGCAGCGGACATGATGGGTATGATAATCGATCAGCACGGCGCTTCCCCCTCCGCTCTAGTCGCGGCGTGGACGCTCGTGACGGCGGTCCAGCTCGCTCATGATATCGTCCAGCGGAAGATTCCGCTCCCGCAGCAGCACGAGCAGATGGTAGATCAGATCGCTGACTTCCAGACGAAGCTCATCATTATCGCCGTTCTTGGCGGCAATGATGGATTCGGCGGTCTCTTCGCCAACTTTTTTCAGAATCTTATCGATGCCCTTCTCGAACAAGTACGTGGTATAGGCACCTTCCGGGCGTTCCTCGTAACGCTCCTTGATAATCTGCTCCAATTCACCAAGCACCTCGAAACGGCTGGCGGAAGATGCGGGAGCAGTTACGGAATCAGCACTTTGGACAGCAGCCGCTGAACGATAGAAGCAGTTATCCTCGCCAGTATGGCAAGCCGGTCCGCTGCGCTTCACCAGAACCAGCAGGGTATCTCCGTCACAATCATAGCGAAGATCCGTAATACGCTGGGTGTTGCCCGAAGTTGCCCCCTTGTGCCACAGCTCCTCGCGGGAGCGGCTCCAGAACCAGGTCTCTCCGGTGACAATGGACTTCTGCAATGATTCACTATTCATATACGCTACCATTAGCACGTCTTTGCTGTCTGCATCCTGCACTACAGCTGGTACGAGGCCATGGGCGTCCCATTTAATAATTTCCTGCAGCTTCGCAAGAGGAAGCCGTTGTTCTAAAGATTGACTCATCGTATTTCCACCCCTCTGGCTTTCAAATCCTTCTTCAAATCTGGAACAGCAATTTCCTTATAGTGAAAAATCGTAGCCGCAAGCGCAGCATCCGCCTTGCCCTCTGTAAATACATCATAGAAATGCTCTTTGTTCCCGGCTCCGCCCGAGGCAATTACCGGAATTCCGACCAGGCTGCTTACAGCCTTGGTGAGCGGCAGGTCGAATCCATCCTTCGTCCCGTCCGCATCCATACTGGTCAACAGAATTTCGCCAGCTCCGCGCGATTCTGCGTCTTTTACCCATTCCAGAGCCCGAATACCAGTCGGCTTACGTCCGCCATGCGTATACACTTCCCATTCTCCCCAGGCTTCGTTGTATTTGGCATCTACAGCCACAACAATACACTGGGAGCCGAAACGACGTGCCCCCTCCGAGATCAGATCCGGATTCACGATCGCCGCTGTATTAATACCAATCTTGTCCGCGCCAGCGCGAAGGATACGCTTCATGTCATCCACTTGGGAGATTCCGCCGCCCACAGTGAACGGAATGGAGATCTCGCCAGCGGTCTGCCGTACGACTTCAATCATCGTGGCACGGCCTTCATTTGATGCGGAGATGTCCAGAAACACAAGCTCATCGGCCCCTTCACGATCATACAGCGCTGCGAGCTCTACCGGATCTCCAGCATCCCGGAGATTCACAAAATTAACGCCCTTCACAACCCGCCCGTCCTTCACATCCAGACAAGGAATAATCCGCTTTGTAAGCATTACTTCTCTTCCTTTCCTCTGGAGCCTTATAGGACAGGCTCCTTAGGTATCATCATATTTATAAAATTGCTGAATGGCCTACAGGACCAAGCCAAGCTTTCGCAAAACGATAGGGGAAGACCAGAATTAACTGAACGATAGGACAGAGTCACCTTTCTGTTGAACAATAAGGCAAGTCCTGCCATTCACTGAGTAATAGGCCCTCTTGTTCCTGCGGCTACTTAATCATCAGCCTGCGCTCCCATACTACGTCATTCATGCGGTACATGCGCCCTAATGGTTAAGCTTTAAGTGCCTGAATAGCCTTAGCCAGATCTACACTGCCCGTGTACAAGGCCTTGCCCACAATCGCTCCGCCCACTCCCTGGGCAGCATGTGCAGCCAGCTTAATCAGGTCTTCCTGTACAGTGACTCCACCGGAGGCAATCACCGTCCGGCCCGAAGCCTCAGCAAGCGCACGAATCGCTTCCACATTCGGCCCCTGCATCATGCCATCACGGGAGATATCGGTGAAAATAAACGTCTCCGCGCCCTTCGCAGCCAGCTCCTTCGCCAGCACTTCTGCCTGGACTTCAGAGGTCTCAAGCCAGCCGCGTGTAGCTACGAAGCCATTACGGGCATCGATCCCGATGGCGACCTTATCGCCATACTGTCCGAGCACCGCTTCCGTGAACTCACGGTCTTCAATCGCCGCGGTTCCGATAATCAGGCGGCTAACGCCAAGTCCAAGCAGGCGCTCCACGTCATTTAGCGTCCGAATACCGCCGCCTACCTGAACGGGCACCTGCACACTGCTGGCAATCTCGCCAATCAGCTTGTCATTAACCGGATGTCCGGCCTTTGCCCCATCAAGGTCCACCAGGTGGATGAATTCCCCACCTTGGGCCTCCCAGGACTTGGCGACTTCCACCGGATTGTCGTTATAGATCGTTTCGCGGGCATAATCCCCCTGCACCAGACGTACACACTTGCCATCCCGGATATCAATCGCCGGATAAATAATAAAAGAAGACATCCATTCTCCCCCTGCTCTATATGGTTAACCATATCTATTTGTCATACCACGCCCGAAATTCCACCGATCACCGTCATGTGACGACGGGCCACCGCTCGCTGTGAGCTTCACGCCATCAAGCCGCAGTTATGCTATCAGCTTATACTACTAGGGTTGCGGATTTCCGGTATTCCGGTTCCAGTACCTTGATTCAGTAAAAGAAAAGCACCTTGCGGTGCATGAAAAGAAATCCTGTGGAGCCATTGAGATACGTCGAGTTCATTGAGACCCTTCGAGGTCCATCGGTGTTCATCAAAGTCTTTCAAGGTTCTTCGATTTTCATCAAAGCCTTCGAGGTTCTTCGAGGTCCCTCGCCATCCTATTCCATCCTCTACCTCAAAGGTCGGAAGGGCTGTACACCCAATGGATTCCGACCATCCAGAAGCAATCCTCTGCACCTTAAGAAGCAAGCCGCCCTGAGGCGGCTGAGCGTGCTTCATCTCCATTTCTGGAAGCCCGTATGCTGCGGATTCTCTCAGGACTAAAGCGGCCATGCTGCTCCGTTAGCGATCAGAACCGCTTCGCCCCCTCGGCGAGCTCCATGAAATTGCGGAGCAGCGACATGCCCATCTCCCCGCTCTTCTCCGGGTGGAACTGCATGCCGTACACATTCCCGCGACCCACGATCGCGGTCACCGGCTGCCCATAGTCCGTCACCGCCAGCAGATCCTCCTTGCGCGCGGGAAGGACGTGATAAGAGTGCACGAAATAGACGTGCCCCTCTTCCAGCCCCTCAAAAATCGGGCTCGACGCATTCGTATACTCGAGCTTGTTCCAGCCCATATGCGGCACTTTATAGGTGCCGCCTTCGAACCGGACTACCCGGCCGGGCAGAATGCCAAGGCCTTGGTGATCGCCGTGCTCCTCGCCCCTGTCGAAGAGGAGCTGCATGCCGAGGCAGATGCCGAGCAGCGGCTTACCGCCGGAAGCCACCTCGCGCACCACAACATCCAGCCCGCTCTCGCGAAGATGGTCCATCGCATCGCCGAAGGCGCCAACGCCCGGCAATAGCACGCCGCTGGCATTCAGGATGACCGAGGGGTCCCCGGTCACCACCGTATCAAAGCCAAGGCGCTCGCAGGCTTTGCTCACACTGTGCAGATTGCCCATTCCATAATCGACAATAGCGATGGTCACGGGTTACAGCACCCCTTTCGTCGACGGGACGCCCGTCACACGTGGATCCAGACTGGTCGCTTCGTCCAGTGCACGACCGAGCGCCTTGAACACCGCTTCAATCATATGGTGCGTATTCTGTCCGTAGTGGACAATCACATGCAGCGTAATCCGCGCCTCCAGCGCTAGCTTCCACAGGAACTCCTGCACTAGCTCTACGCTGAAGCTGCCCACCTGCGCCGAAGGATACTGCGCACGATACTCGAAATGCGGACGGTTGCTGATATCAATGACAACTTGTGCAAGCGCTTCGTCCATCGGAACGAACACGCTGGCATAGCGCTTGATGCCTTTTTTGTCGCCTAAGGCTTCACGAATCGTATGACCCAGACAGATCCCGATGTCTTCCACCGTATGGTGATCGTCAATTTCGATATCGCCCTTCGCATCGACCGCCAGATCGAATTGTCCGTGCTTCGTGAACAGATCAAGCATGTGGTTAAGGAACGGCACATCCGTCTCCAAGCGGGAGTCTCCGGTTCCATCCACATTAAAATTAAGTTTAATATCGGTCTCATTCGTCTTCCGGCTGATGCTCGCCTGGCGTGCACCATTTGCTCCGTTAGCTGTTGTCATCGTCTATTCGCCTGCCTTTCTATCTGCCTTGGCTTCCTGCTGAAGCCGGATTTCAATTGCCCGGGCATGGCCTTCGAGCCCTTCCCGTCTTGCAAGCTCCATGATGGTCTCACCATTCTCCAGGAGCGCCTGTTTGCTATAGTAAATCATGCTGGATTTCTTAATGAAATCATCCACATCCACCGGGGAGGAGAATCTCGCTGTGCCGTTGGTCGGGATAATATGATTCGGTCCGGCAAAATAATCCCCTACCGGCTCCGAGCTGTACGGGCCGAGGAAGATTGCCCCGGCATTCTCCACCAGACCGAGGTAAGCCATCGGCTCCTCGATCATCAGCTCCAAATGCTCCGGCGCCAGCCGGTTAATCACCTGGATTCCTTCCTCTATGGAATCCACCACCAGGATCACGCCATAACGGTCAATCGAAGCGGCGGCAATCTCCCGCCGCGGCAGCTCCGCCAACTGGCGCTGCACTTCAGCCGCGCACGCCTCTGCGAAGTCCGCCGAAGTTGTCACGAGAATGGCCGAGGCCATCTCGTCATGCTCGGCTTGGGACAGCAGGTCGGCGGCCACATAGGCCGCGTTCGCGCTGTCATCGGCCAGAACGGCGATTTCGCTTGGCCCGGCGATGCTGTCGATATCGACAGCGCCGTACACCTCGCGCTTCGCCAGCGCGACGAAGATGTTGCCCGGGCCGCAGATCTTGTCTACCGGCTCGATCGTATCGGTGCCGTAGGCCAAGGCTGCGATCGCCTGAGCTCCGCCGACCCGGTAGATCTCGCTTACGCCAGCTTCCGCAGCGGCGACGAGAATATACGGGTCAATGCCTGCCTTACCGCCGGTAGCCGGCGGCGTGACCATCACGATCTCGGGCACGCCCGCAACCTGGGCAGGGATGACATTCATGAGTACCGAGGAAGGATAAGCGGCCTTACCGCCAGGCACGTACACACCCACACGCTTCAGCGGGCGAATAATTTGACCCAGGATGCTGCCGTCCGGCTGCAGATCCATCCAGGAGTTCCGCTTCTCCTTCTGATGGAAAGCGCGGATGTTGGCCGCAGCAGCGGCTATAGCTTCAACGAAAGAGGGTTCCACCTTCTCGTAAGCCGCCTTCAGCTCGTCCTGCGTGACTCTGAGGTCCGCAGACTCAAGCTTCATACCGTCAAAGCGCTCAGTATAGCGCAGAAGTGCGGTATCGCCTTCTTTTTTGATATCAGATACAATTTGCTTCACGGCTTCGTTCTGCTCAGGTGAACCGTACTCCACTTCACGCCGCAGATCGAATTCCTGTGCCGGTAATATTCTCATCAGCTTTTCCTCCTCGTTACTCCTCGCCTACACGCCTATAACTTTTTGCAGGGCATCACATACACGCTGAATTTCTGCGTTCTTCATTCGGTAACTAACCCGGTTCGCCACAAGGCGGCTGGTGATTTCGAAGATGCTCTCCATCTCCACGAGTCCGTTCTCCCGCAGCGTCTGTCCAGTCTCCACCATATCCACGATCCGGTCTGCGAGCCCAATCAGCGGCGCCAGCTCGATTGAACCGTTCAGCTTGATGACTTCCACCTGCTGACCCTGTTCCCTGAAATATTGGGACGCCACATTCGGATACTTGGTCGCCACACGCTGCTGAATTCCCGGCTTCCAATCCGGAAGGGCAATGACAGACATCCGGCAGCGGGCAATCCCGAGATCCAGCAGCTCATAGACATCCCGCTTCTCTTCCATAAGTACATCCTTACCGACAATCCCGATGTCAGCTACGCCATACTCCACGTAGGTCGGAACATCAACCGGCTTGGCCAGGATAAACTCCATACCTACCTCCGGCAGTGGAATAACCAGCTTGCGCGTATCATCCACGTCCAGCGGGATATTCAGGCCCGCTTCCCGGAATAATGCTGATGCTTTTTTATAAATACGGCCTTTCGGCATCGCTACTTTTATAATTTCAGCCAATTGAGATCAGTCCGCCTCTCTAAAACAATCCTAACCTGTTGTTAATTCACAAAACTGACGATATCCGCGTATTTCCCTGCAGTCTCCTCTGCCGTGCGCAATTCGCCTTCCGTACGAATATGCTGAGTCACCACAACCTTACCTTCACTGCGCAGCCGCGCGGCTTCTTGAAGGGCTGACTTCCGTCCCTGTGCATTATACTGCACCAGAACAGGCAGCTTCTGCACAGCCTTAATGCCGTCTACACCGTCAAGAATCCGATTCGTCTTGAGCGCAAAGCCCGTTGCCGGAACAGGACGCCCAAACTGCTGAAGCAGATTGTCATAACGTCCGCCGCTGCATACCGGGAATCCAAGCTCGGCTGCGTATCCTTCGAAGATTAATCCTGTGTAATACGAGAAGTCCCCGATCATCGTAAGGTCAATCAGCACATGCTCAGCAACGCCGTAATCCTCAAGTGCCTCCCATACTTTGCACAGATGATCGATAGAATCCTGAGCCAGCTGGCTTTGGCTAAGCCCGCGCGCCTCACTGCACACCTCTTTGCCGCCGCGAAGGCGCAGAATACCTTTCAGTTCTTCCTTCTGTGCATCGGAGACTGCAAGCTTCGATAAAGTCTCGCGATAGCCAACGTAATCCCGCCGAAGAAGCCCCTGTTTCAGGCCCTCGCGGGCTTCTTCATCACCCGGCACCGCTTCTTCCAGCAGCCCATTCAAGAAACCAACATGCCCTAGGGCAATCTTGAAGGTAGTTACGCCAGCCGCCTGCAAGGAAGCCACCGCAAGAGCAACTACCTCGGCATCCGCCTCTGGTGAATCATCACCCACAAGCTCGACACCGGTCTGGAAGAACTCCGACTCTCTACCAGCTTCCTCCTCAATCGCCCGATATACATTTGCATGATAGGACAGGCGAATAGGCAGCGGCTCTTCCTTCAATAAGGAGGACACAACACGCGCAATCGGAGCCGTCATATCGGAACGGAGCACCATTGTGGTTCCCCGGTTATTCAGCAGCTTGAACAGCTTCTGATCCGATGTGGAACTGGCCACACCCACCGTATCGTAATATTCCATAGTAGGAGTCATAATCTGACGATATCCCCAGCCCGACATGCAGTCCAGTACACTGCGCTCTATGGCACGAAGACGCTCCACCGCATACGGCAGATAGTCCCGGACGCCGGCTGGTTTTTCAAATCCTTTCGGTTTAGACAACCTATTCACCTCATATCAACTTTTCATCATTTATGCTTTATCATGGTACAGTGCTACCATGCTACCAAATTAAAGAATATGGGATAGTTTATCATACTGCTCCTTTTTGAGTCAATATGATCTGCCCTCTCTGCTCGCCTTATTTTACCATGATGGTCTAATGGTTTGAAATGTACTCTCAATAAATAAGAAACCTCCCGGGTCCAGATAGGCTGGTTTTTTAGTTAATTCCCATTTAAAACGAATTGCCTCCTCCGGGCGTCTAATAGATATCATCTAACGCCGAAGCGGAAAGGAGGCCTACCGGTGGAAGAGAGAGAATGGGCCGCCGCTGCATGCAACGGGGACGAGAAGGCGTTCCATGCGCTTATTGACAGTCAGAAGAGGAAGTTGTACGGAGTTGCCTTCAGCTATTTACGCAGCGAGGCCGATGCGCTAGAGACGGTTCAGGAGACTGTATACCGCGCTTGGGCAAAATGCCGGAAGCTTAAAAAGCCAGATACCTTCGTGCCCTGGCTGTTCCGAATCTTGATCAACTGCTGTATCGACGAGCAGAGACGCCGAAGAAGGCTTACCCCGATGCCTGCAGATCCCCAAATGAACAGCTCCGAAATGGTGAACGTCTCTCGAATGGATCTTGAGATTGCGATGGACCGGATGAAGCCCAAATACCGGCATGCTTTGATGCTGAAATATTATCAGGATATGACCGTTCCGGAAATAGCGAGAATACTGGAGAAGCCTGAAGGAACCATCAAGACATGGATCCACCAAGGATTGAAGCAGCTGCGAGGTCAGATGGAACAAGGAGGTGAAATGGATCATGGCTGATCGGGAAGAAAGGATGCTCACAGAATATTTTCAGGAATGTCGGATCGCGGAGCAGCGGATTAGTGAATTCGATCTGAATGCGGCGATCAGCCGGGGAATCGAGCGGGGTAGTCATGCTCGAAGAAGAGCAGGGTACGCGCATAGATGGCGGACAGTTGCTGGAGCCCTTGCCTTTTGCCTAATACTCTTCATGCTAATTCGAGTCGGCCTTCCTAATCTGGCCCCTGCTGAGGAGAACAAATTCACCGCCCCTGAATACGTCACCGCCCAGATTAAGAGCAATCAGACCTGGCTGACTGCGGCTAACCACGGTCTGTATCAGCCTTTGAATCAAACGATTGAGAAGAATGGATACCATCTCACGCTGGATGGCGCACTGGCCGACAATGTCCGGGTCATTCTGTTCTACACTTCTGAGAATAAGTCAGGAGGGTCTCCACTTACCTTGACCCAATACACAGCTAAGGATGACTCAGATCCTAATCTCTCCTCAGCTGACAAGGGATTCCCGGCACCAGGTTCTGACCCTATCAGCTACGGAAAGGTTCAGCATGGGTACATGATCTTAAGCTTCCCCAGAAGAAATACACCTGACACCTTTACCCTGGATACGACTTGGCGTCAGGAGCAGGACACAGCATCGCAGCAGCTAAGCATGCAGGTTGCCTTGGATTCGTCGAAGTTCAAGAACTTGGTAAGGACCATTAACTTCGGTAAGTTTATAAGTGTGCACAATCAGGGCATGACGCTGGAGAAGGCCAATCTCTATCCCTTAACGACGGAGCTCACCTTCGACTTTGACAGTGGTAACGTGAGAATTCTGAGTTTTCTTTACCCATCTCTGAATCTGAATTTAGGAAGCACGGACAAAGCCGTGAAATACCAAGATTATATAACCAACAATAAAGGGCCGGATAAGTTATACTTCGAGGGGATCTATTATGATAATTTCTCGAATCTCACCTTCTCAGCCAAAGGGATTGAAGAGGCTGTCGGAGAGAATCTCCAGATCACCGTGGACACGGCCACCTCGAAGCTGATCAAGGCTCCCGATGAACGCCTAAGCCTCCATAGAGTGAAAGAAGATCAGCATAATGAAACCGATATCTACTTCTCCTTCTCTGGTGAAATTTTGCCCGCGGACAAGACAGATATTGTCTCGGTTGACTCCATCTTCACCGATGGTTTGGGGAACCAGCATAAGATAGCTGATGCAGACAGGAACGACCTTAGCGCCTATACCTCCCTTCAGAACGTGGATGCGGATGAGAAGAGGCGTGGAGATCTATATGAGTTCCTGATTTCCTTGAACTCTGGCAAGTACCCTCAGCCCCTGACCTTCAACGTGACATCTTACCCGGGAACCTACTTCTTAAGTAAATTCTCGGCAACCCCATAATCTGTATGGATAGTCTCATCTGCTGCTGATCCAAGCCTTACATTTACAGTGGCTTTCCAGACAGTAACACTTAGTGATCACTATGCAAAAAGAGAGGTATCGTCCTTTAAAGGGCAATACCTCTCTTTTCTCATTCCGCTGATGTCTGCGGCATCTCATCCGGATTCTTCCGCTTCAGTACCCGCAGCGGATTCCCGCCTACGAAGGTACCTGCCTCAACATCCTTATGTACGAC